>Ga0306920_100011790_pt1 | contig 11840 bp, 14 predicted proteins | sample flu12Cox44000170_FD_204666 | JGI IMG/M metagenome (GOLD analysis project Ga0306920, IMG submission 204666) | Lab enrichment of tropical soil microbial communities from Luquillo Experimental Forest, Puerto Rico - flux4day.12C.oxic.44.000.170 (v2)... | ecosystem: Environmental > Terrestrial >...
CAGGCTTCCATCAATCGAAACCTGCGCAGCATCCCGCTTTATGTATAATGCCCGTTGGTGCAACGCGAGGACAATCTGAGCCGGTCGATAATCGGCGCGGTCCGGATCGGCAGGGCGCAACCTGAGCGACCGGACCGCCCAGCCGGGTGACTGATATTCCCGCCCCCGACAGTGAGATCATGGCACGATCTTGTGACCGGCATATGGCGCGAAACTGGCTTTCGTAAGAAAAGGGAGATCATCAAACAAAAAATAATCTAGCCAACTTCAACCAAACAAACCGATACACTGTTGGGGCCCATTGACAGTGTCAGCCCTTTGACGTGGGCGCCGATGCAGGGCGTAACCGGCGTCACTACGATCGTTTCATAACCTATGGCGCGCCATCTTCCCGCATGGCTATTGCGCCGCAGCGCTCATTGCGATTTGCGATTTGAGAAAGGTGCGGACGCGGTCGATCGTGCGCGTCTTGAGTTCCGGCGGCTCTCGCCACGGGAAGACATTGACGTGGGCGTTCGGCGCCAGCGAGGCCACATCGATCGAGGTCTGCAGCGGATGCGACGGCGTGTCGTCCGGCAAGACGAGGATCGGCGTCCGACAGTTCTTGATGAACTCGCGCGACACGCTGTAGAGGAAATCGGGCTGCTCACGCCACAAGCTGTGGAGATACTTCTCGATCGTGTCCATTGGCACTTCGGGTCGGCGGACGCGGAAATCGGGAACCCAATTCTGGTGGCTGTGCCTCATCATCACGTCCGGGTCTTCGGGCCGGTGGCCGACGGTCTGGCAGAACACCGCGGCCACGACGCGGTCGGCCGCCCGCTGCAGCAGCTTCCCGGCGAAGCAGCCGCCAATGCAGTAGCCCATGTAAAAGAATTCGCGGATGCCGAGATTGTCCATGAGCCCGAGCTGGTCGTCGGCGAACGCGTCCCACGCCCTGTCGGCCGGCACGGGACCCGTCGACTCGCCGGCGTTGGCGTTGCGCTGGTCCATCGTGATGCAGCGGAAGTCGTTCTTAAACACTTCCATCGCGTTGAACACCGCGGTCGGCCAGTTGCTGACGCGCGAATTGAGTCCGCCGCCCGGAGTGACCAGCAGCGGGAAGCCGGAGCCGACTTCCTCGTAGCGAATACGAATGTCGCCCTTTTGATAGAACGGCATGGCAGCCTCCTCTGATACGGCGGCCGGTGGGTGCGCCGGAGACATTTTAAGCCAACCGGGCGAGTTTTTGCAGGCTTTTGCGTGTGCCGGCACGCCCGCGCTGAGCCGCTTCCGGGGCTCGCGAGGCATCGGGTTTCCGCTACACTGACATCCTTCCCCATGCTGAAGGACCCGCGATGTATCCCACGCCACGCAGCCACCGTCCGCTGATCATGGGCCGCAACGGTGCGGTCGGCGCCAATCATCCGATGGCGGCCCAGGTCGGGCTCGACATCCTGCGCGCGGGCGGCAATGCGGTCGATGCCTCGGTCGCCGTCGCGCTGGCGCTCGGCGTGTGCGAACCGATGATGTCGGGGCTCGGCGGCGACGGCTTCTATCATGTGTTCATGGCCGGCAAGGACGAAGCCACCGCGTTCAACGGCAGCGGGCCGGCGCCCAAAGCCGCGACGCCCGAGCGCTACCGTCGCGGTATTCCGATCGACGGACCGCTGAGCGTATCGGTGCCGGGCGGGCTTGCGGCAGTCGCGCTGATGCACGCGAGGCACGGGCGCCTGGCGTGGGCGCAGCTGGTGGAACCCGCCATCGTCCTCGCCACCGACGGCTTCGGCGCCACCCACGGCTATCGCAACTTCGCAGCCGAGAACCGCGCGCGCCTCGCCGCCGATCCGCACAGCGCCAAGGTGTTTCTCGATCACGCACTGGCCGACCTCATCGTGCAGCCGGAGCTCGCACGCACGCTCGAGGAGATCGCCGCAGACGGCGCCGAGACGTTCTATCGCGGCAAGCTCGCACGGCGCCTGGCGCGCGGCATGCGCGACGCCGGCATCCTGGTCGCCGAGGAGGATCTGGCTGCATTCGCCGCCGAGGTGCAGGCACCGATCGCGGTCACCTATCGCGGCTTCGAGGTGCGCCAGACGCCGCCCAACTCGACGGGCTTCGTGATGCTCGAGATGCTGAAAATCGTCGAGCACTTCGATCTGAAGAAACTTTCCGCGGCCGAACGCGTCCACGTGCTTGTCGAAGCCAAGAAGCTCGCCTTCCACGACCGCGAGAGCTACGGCAGCGATCCCCGCTTCGAGACGGTGCCGCTCGACCGCCTGCTATCCGACAACCACGCGTGCGAACTCGCGGCCCGTATCAACCTCAATCGCGCCGCGCGGGCTGAGCCGCAGCCGATGGCAGTGGCCGGTGACACCACGTATTTCTGCGTCATCGACGGCGACGGCAATGCGGTGTCCGGCATCCAGAGCATAAACTCGGCGTTCGGCTCCGGCGTGACCGCCGGCGACACCGGCGTGCTGATGAACAACCGCATGGCCTACTGGCATCTCGCCCCCGGCCACGCCAATCGCCTCGCCCCGGGCAAGCGGGTGCGCCACACCATGAATGCCCCGATGGTGTTTCGCGACGGCAGACTGTGGGGCGTGCTGGGCACGCCGGGCGCCGACAACCAAGTGCAGGTCAACCTGCAGGCGCTCGTTGCCATGCTCGACTTCGATGCCGATCCGCAGACTGCTTTGGAGCTGCCCCGCTGGACCAGCAGCCAAGCCGGACAGGGCGCCAACTGGCCGCACTGTGGCGACGACGTGTTGACCGTCGAGTCGGATTTCCCCGACGAGGGGCTGAGCGGTCTCGAGCGCCGCGGCCACGTGCTCAAGCGCGTCGGCCATCTCGAGGGCCCGTGCGCCATGCAGGCGATCCGCCTGATGCCCAACGGCGTGTGCGTTGCCGGTTCCGATACCCGCCGCGACGGCTGGGCCTGCGCCTATTAGGTCACGCTCAGCATTGCGCGGTCGGATCAAAAAATAACCAACCGACCGCCACGCCCACCGTCATGCCGTCGCCTATGCACTAGCAAGGCGGCCAGCCGCCATAGGCACACCGATCGCTCCCGTAATAAGGCACAGGTGCAGGCGGGCGCGGGGGTAACTCGGCTGCATACGCTGAGATCGGCGCGTCATACGCTGAGATCGGCGCGTCGTAATAAGTGCCGTAGGGCGCGTACGCCGTCGTTGGCGCCACGATTGGCGGTGCCGGAACCACTGCGGCGGGCGGCCCATAGCCGTATCCGTAGGTCGGCGCAGCGTAAGGCGTTGGCCCGTAGTTTGGCGCCGGCGTCACGTAGACCGGTCCCCCGCCAATATAGACACCACCCGGGGCAACGTAGACCGATTGCGCAGTGGCTCCCGCAACATGGACAGATGAGAAGGCCGCTATAGCGAGTACGAGTGATCGGTGGCCCATTTGCTACTCCTGTACGCAAACCCGATCCCCGCGCGAGAATAAGGACTCTTTCATCGCCGCTGCAAATATGGCAACGAAACGGTTGTCCCGATTTTGCACAGAATGAGTGCTGCCGATGCTCCATTCACGGCTATTTGAACAAATTATTTGGCGCCGGACAGAGCGCTAATCCAAAAAGTCCGCAACAAACTTTCAATAAATCGACGCGAGCTCGATTCTCGCCATTGTTGAGACATGAACCCGCCAAGAAATTCTGCAATCGTGCGACTCGTCGGAGCGAAAAAGATGGAGCGCGCGCACCGTGAAGAGCGCTCACGAATATCAGCGCAAGGCCGAGGAGTGTCGGCAGCGGGCGGATCATGCCGTCCATCCGGACGACAAAGCAGGTTGGTTACAGGCCGCACAGGACTGGCACAATCTCGCTCTGTACGGCGGACAAACGGCTGAAGAGCGTGGCCTGGCCGCGGCCCTATCGGTCGTCCAGGGCACGCAATGAAAAAGTCGTGATGCGGATCATTGACTGCATCGGCCGCGGGCACGGGCGAACTGTCTTGCCGGTGTGCCTTTGCGAGCCGCCTCGCTCTCGATCCAGGTCATAAGTCTGTCAGCTTCGTCCAGCGGCAAGCGCTCCCACCGTCCTGCGCATCCGGCGGTAACCGACCTAGAGCGCTTCGAAGTCCATGCTCTTGTAAGCCTCCATCCAGCGGTCAATCTCATCCTGCGCAAGATCATTGGCCAGCACGGCTTCGCTTGTCGTGATGAGTTCGGCACAGAGTCCGCGGCTGATCTTGCGCCTTTGGGTCCAGGGGTCGACTCGCTTGAGCAGCTCACCGCGGCTGACAGGAATCGCAGCGAAGATGTTGCCTATGCGAGGTGCTTCCATTGGGCAAACCCAAGGCGAGCGCTTCAGAATGGCGCCGATGGCGACTTGCTTACGGTTATCGCTCAAAAACGTTCCTGATCACGAGCACCGACGATTTCGTCACGAGCCGGCGCGCCGCTCGGTCACGATCGCGGCGTCGAGATCCTCCGTGCTCATCTCGCCGCACGCGAGCGCGACCGCATGACGAATCTCGTCGCCGGCGCGATCGCGCCCGAAGCCGGTCACCGCGCGGATGTCGGGATCGGCGGTGTCGATCTGGAACGAAGGATCATGCTCTACCGGAACGTGTTCCGGCGAGCGCCACAGATCGGGACGCAGCGCCGAGCCGGGGACGGCGCCGATTTTCGCTTGCGCGATCAGCGCCTGGCTCACGCCGCAGGCGGCCACGAGCTTGCGCTGGCTCCCTTTGACGGCGATTGCCCGCGCGACCGCAGCAGCTGCGGAATGGGGGTCGAAGGACGTTTGTGTATCCATTCCACTAACGTAAACCTTTGGTATTTTATTTCAATATCATGAGGATACATCGAATAACTTGCTTTCACTACAATAGGTGTTATATGCTGCGCGACAACGATTCGAACGCCGAGAGCGACCGCATGAAGATTGGACAGAAGATCCGCCGCCGGCGGGAGGAATTGCGGCTGAGCCAAGCCGACCTCGGCCGCCAGGTGGGCGTTTCACAGGCGACGATCGACAAGATCGAGGCGGGGCACACCGCGCGCTCGCGCTACCTGCCGCTGATTGCGGTCAAGCTCGGGCTGCCGCTCGAAGAAATCGATCCGGGGCTTGCGGCGCTCAGCGCGCAAGGCGGGCTGACCGGTCCGGTCATCCCCGGCATCGAACTCGTCGGTGACCGCGATTTCCCGATCTACGCGTCCGCCGAGGGCGGCTCGGGGCAGATCATCGTGTCGACCGACGCCGTCGACTTCATGCCGCGGCCGGCGCCGCTCGCGCACGTGAAGGGCGCTTACGGCCTCTACATCACGGGCGAGTCGATGGTGCCCGAATTCGAGCCGGGCGACATCGGCATGGTCAATCCGCACCTGCCGCTGCTCAACGACGTGAGCTGCATTTTCTATGGCGAGAAGGAGGGCTCAACCCGCGCCACCGTCAAACGGCTGATGCGGCAAACGCCCGACCAGTGGCACGTCAAGCAGTGGAATCCGCCGGAGGGAATGAAGCCGCAGTTCACCTTGGCGCGCACCGAGTGGCAGACCTGCCACCGCACGGTGGGCAAATACTCCCGGCGTTAGGCAGTAATCAGTGACCAGCGACCAGTGATCGGTGACCCGTGACCAGTGACGAAGTAACCAAAGGCCCATTTTGCGTTTTCTGACCGCTTGTTACTGGTCACTAATACTGTCACTGACGGGGACACATTTGACGAGTTTTGCCGCCAACGCCGCAAAAGGCGAGGCAAACGGTGAAGGCGAGGTTCTTCCCGCGGAGCGCCTTCCGGCGGCGCAGATGGTTGTCGTCGGCCTACAGCACGTGGTCGCCATGTTCGGCGCAACCGTGCTCGCGCCGATTCTCACCGGCTTCGACCCCAACGTCGCCGTCCTGTTTTCAGGAATTGGCACGCTGATCTTCTTCGTCACGGTGGGCGGCAAGGTGCCGAGCTATCTCGGCTCGAGCTTTTCCTTCATCGCCGTCATCATCGCGGCCACCGGTTATTCCGGCCAAGGACCGAACGCGAACCTCAGCGTGGCGCTCGGCGGCATCATCGCGGCGGGCGCGCTCTATGCCGCGATCGGGCTTGCCATCGCGATTGCCGGCAACCGCTGGGTCGAGCGGCTGATGCCGCCGGTCGTCACCGGCGCGGTCGTCGCCGTCATCGGCCTCAATCTCGCGCCGATTGCGGTCAAGAGCGCGTCGGGCACAACGCTCGACAGCGCGATCGCGCTGTTGACGGTGATCTCCGTCGGGGCGACCGCGGTCTTTGCCCCGCGCGCGTGGCGGCGCATTTCCATCCTGGTCGGCAGCGGCGCCGCCTATGCCGGCTATTGCATTCTCGCCAACGGCTTCGGCGTCGGCGAGCCGATCGACTTCGGGCGCGTCGCCGCGGCCGCCTGGCTCGGGCTGCCGAATTTTTCACTGCCGGTGTTCGACGGCCGCGCCATGGCGTTGATCGCGCCGGTCGCGGTCATCCTGGTGGCGGAAAACCTCGGGCACGTGAAGGCGGTCAGCGTGATGACCGGCCGCAACCTCGACCCCTACCTCGGCCGCGCCTTCATCGGCGACGGCGTTGCGACGATGCTCGCCGGCTGCGGCGGCGGCACCGGCGTGACCACATACGCCGAGAACATCGGCGTGATGGCGGTGACGAAAATCTACTCGAGCCGGGTGTTCGTGATCGCGGCGCTGTTTGCGATCCTGCTGGGGTTTTCACCGAAGTTCGGCGCGGTGATTCTTTCGATCCCGCGTCCGGTGATCGGCGGCTTGTCGATCCTGCTGTTCGGGCTGATCGCGGCGACCGCCGCGCGCATCTGGGTCGAGAACAAGGTCGATTTTTCCCGGCCCGGCAACCTCGTCACCGTCGGCACGAGCCTGGTGCTGGGCGCCGGCAATCTTGCGATCGATATCGGCGGCTTCACCCTCGGCGGCATCGGCACCGCCACCTTCGGGGCGATCATCATCAACCAACTGCTGGGGCCACGCAGGCGCGAGGCGGCGCGGGAGCGGGCCAGCGCGTGGGCGACGCATGCGCAATTGGCGCGCGCCGCCCAGCTCACCACCATGGAAGAGGCGGCGGCCTCGGTCGCCCATGAGATCAAGCAGCCGCTGACCGCGATCATCATGCACGGCAACGCCGGCGCGCGCTGGCTCTCCAACGTGCCGCCCGGCATCGAGGAAGCCATGGCGGCGCTCAAACACATCGTCGCCGACGGCCATCGCGCCACGCAGGTCATCGACAGCATGCGCGCCATGTTCCGCAAGGACGGCGGCGAGCGGGCCGAGCTGCTCTACGTCAACGAAGTGGTGCGCGACGTGATCGGGCTGTTGCGCGAGGAACTCGACGGCGCCGGCGTGACGGTTCGGTTGGAATTGGTCGACGGGCTGCCGCAAGTTCTGATCGATCGCATCCAGCTTCAGCAGGTCGTGCTCAATCTTCTCAACAACGCCGTCGAGGCCATGAGCGGGGTGCACGATCGCCCACGCGTGTTGGAAGTGAGAACCAGCTTCGATGCACCTGATCACGTCGTCATGGTCATTGCGGATTCGGGCAGCGGGATCGACCCGAAGAACGTCGCGCATATTTTCGAGCCTTTCTTTACGACCAAGCTGCGCGGCATGGGGATGGGCCTGTCGATCTGCCGCTCGATCCTCGAAACCCATGGCGGGCGGCTGTGGGTCTCGGCGGGCACGCCGCATGGGTCGGTCTTCAACGTCCGCCTTCCCAGCGCGGCCGCGGACGCAAGCGCATAGCCGGCAATATCCGGGCAATAACCTAGCGATGGTTCGACCTGACTACGGAACCCGAATTCAGGTCACAACTTTGAAATTTTTTTAATAGAAATATCATTGACCGTAACACCGACAGTTTCTAGCCATAACGCAGGTTGAATATCAGGAGCGGCGATGTCGCGCTCGAGGGAGCCCATCATGCACTGGTCGCGTGGCTCGCCGTGTTGCGGGTGCCGCGCATCGTCGGCGAACCCGACGGCGCCGACATCAGGACGCTCGCCGACCACATGATCGAAGTTGCTGACGGGGTCGACGCCTATATGGAGGCGATCGGCCGCGAACTCGCCGCCAATGCTCCCTGCCCGGTCGACGCCGCATTGTTCAACCCGCCGCTGTTTGCGGCGATCGACGGCAATGCTTTGTTTGAAGCGCACCGGATCGCCGATCGCCTCGATGCCGATCGACACGATCTAGCGCCGCCTGCGCGCACACGCGCAGGATGGCGCTGAATTACGTGTCCCGGCCATCCACGTCTTCGACTTTGTTTGTTTTCAAAACGTGGATGCCCGGCACGAGGCCGGGCATGACGGTGAGAGTCAATGGGCGGCATTACCCTCCGGGGCAGTCGCCGCTTGTGCGCCCTCGGCTTGCTCTGCGGGCTCGTAGGGATCAGGCGCCAGAGTCAGCTGATCCGCCGCGCCTTTCGCGGGAGCGACCTCGGCGAGCGCCAAATCCGCCAAACGGTCGGGGTCGTGTTCGCCCAATCGAAACCGATCGACGATGAAGAGCGCGACCTCGCGGCGCATCTCATCGGTGCGATCGACGCCTTCCGGAAGACGCTCGAGCACATGGTCCAGCACAGTCGCCATCAGCCGGACTGTTTCGGACTTCTCCGGTTCCATTTCGGAGGACGCCATGACTTACCTCCCGTCTCCAGCACGCAGCGAAGCTGAACCTACCGCAGTGGCAGGGTGATGGCCAGAATCGGCCGCCGCTGCGGCCCGACCCGCCGAACGACCCCGGGACCGCCGCTAACGCTTCATTAACCATACTTGTTCCAGCCTTATTTCCCCAGAGCGGAGAGCGGGCCCATGAACGTGATCGCGCTTGCTTCTCGCAAGGGCGGCGCCGGCAAGAGCACGTTGACGGCGCATCTTGCAGCCTTCGCGCAACGTCAGGGACATCGTTGCCTGCTGGTCGACGCCGACCCGCAAGGCTCGCTGGCGCTGTGGCATTCGCGCCGGGCTGGTGGCGAGCCCATGCTCGAGACGGCGACGCGCGGCATCGACCGCGCCGTCGCGCAGGCGATGGTCGACGGTTACGCCTGGGTCTTCATCGATACCTCGCCGACCATGTGGGTCGTGGTGCAGGAAGCGATCCGCGCCGCCACCATGGTTCTCATCCCCGCGCGTCCGGGATTTTTCGATCTCGCCGCCGTGCGCGAGACCGTGACGGTCGCGCTCAAATACGCGAAGCCCTACGCGGTCGTCATCAATGCTGCGCCGGTCAAGCGGGACGAAAAGGATTCGCCTGCCGTGGCGCTGTCCCGCGGCGAACTCGACCGGCTCGCAATCCCGGTGTGGTCGGGCCAGATCAGCAGCCGCGCGGCCTATCTCACCTCGCTCGCCGCCGGAATGAGCGCGTGCGAGCTCGCGTCGGATTCCCCGGCGCGCAACGAAGTGGCGCGATTGTGGTCGGCGGTCGAACGGTCTGTGGCGGCAATCAATAGCGCCCACGCGACCGGAAGCCCGATGCACGATCAGGCCGCTTGAGCAAGTGAGATTAAAGCGGCTGCTTAAGCGTCTCGAGATAGGGCTCGAACGCGTCAATCGAGACTTTGACCGTCGGGTCGGCATCGGCGCCCCACAACTCGCGGCCGTCGAACACGATCGTGTAGAGCCACTGCGGGTTCTCCCCCTGCCCGATCGCCGCAGCGTCCGGGAACACATGGCAGCCGTGCACGAGATCGACCGTGCCGACGCGTCCGCGCACGTAACGCGGCAGGCGGGTGTGAGTTTTCGGATGGATGTTCTTGGCGCGCACGCGATCGCCGGGCTTGAACCGCGCGGGCGCCGGCTCCGGACGACCGTATGAACCGCGCGTCATCACGGCCGCAACCTTGTCGGGCGTGAGCTTGCGCCTGAGCGGCTTCGCCGGGCTCACCGCATGACCGGCGGCGAGTTCGCCCGCGTTGGCCAAGCCCTGCTTGAGCAGATTATGCTCGATGCCGAGCGCCCACCGTTTGTAATAAGAAACCGACAGATAAACCTGCGGCGGCAGCAGTTCCTGCGCGGCGCGCGACATGTCGATGTTCCACGCGCCGGCGTAGCCCATGGCGCGCTGCATGGCGAGCACGCGGCCTTCCCAGGCTTGGTGGAACGGCGGCTCGTTGGGTTCGACTTCGACTTTGCCGAACCCGTCCATCCCGCCCATGTCGTGGATGCTGTTGGTCACGCCCGCTCCGCCGATTTGGGAAAGCCGGTGCCGATCATCGAGTCCCGCGTTACCAGCGCGGTGAGTTCATCGACTGCCAATCCCGCGGTACCGGACGGCCGCATCGGCAGCACCAGATAGCGCGTTTCCGCGGTCGAATCCCAAACGCGAATCTCGGTTGTTTGCGGCAGGTCGATGCCGAAATCGCGCAGCACGCCGCGCGGATCCTTCACCGCGCGCGAGCGATACGGCGCCGATTTGTACCAAACCGGCGGCAGCCCGAGCATTTCCCACGGATAGCAGGAGCACAAAGTGCACACGACCATGTTGTGCACGCGCTGCGTATTCTCGACCACCACCAGATGGTCGCCGACCCGGTTTTCGTAACCGAGCGAGCGAACAGCAGCGGTTCCGTCCGCCAGCAGCCGGCCCTTGAACTCCGGGTCGGTCCACGCCTTCGCCACCACGCGAGCACCGTTTTGCGGACCGACGCGCGTCTCATACGCCTCGACGATCAGATCGAGCGCGGCGGGATCGATGTAGCCCTTCTCGCTCAGGACCGTCTCGAGGGCGCGGACCCGCAGCTGCATCTCCGACAGCTCGGACCCGTGGTCGTGATCATGATCACGCGTGCTCATAGGACGAATATAGCGAAACGCCGCCGCCCGATCCACCGTCTGGCGTAGGCTACCGGTTAAGGCATACTGCGTCATTCGGGGCGCGAGCAGGGAGCCCAGCCAGTGCGCGAAGAAAACGTGCGGATCGAGTCCGCCGGACTGCGAATATCGGGTGTGGTCCGGATTCCCGCCGGGTTGCAGCCAGGCGAGCGGCGGGCGGCGTTTCTCGTGCTGCACGGCTTCGGCAGCAACAAAAATTCACAGAATGTGCTCGCCCCCTGCAAAGTCCTCGAGGGACTCGGCTACGTCACGCTGCGCTTCGACATGCGCGGCTGCGGCGAAAGCGAAGGCGAGCACGGGCGGGTGATCTGCCTCGAGCAAGTGGAAGACACCCGCAATGCCCTCGCGTTTCTGGCGAAACACCCCGCGGTCGCGGGCGACCGCATCGGAGTGATCGGCACCAGTTTCGGCGGCGCCGTCGCCGTTTACGCCGCAGGCATCGAACCGCGCATCGCCGCCGTCATATCGAACGGGGGCTGGGGCGACGGCGAACGCAAATTCCGCGGCCAGCATCCGACGCCCGAAGCATGGGCGCGCTTCACCGCCATGCTGGCCGAGGGGCGGGCGCATCGCGAGCGCACCGGCCGCTCGCTCCTGGTGCCGCGCTACGACATCGTGCCGATCCCCAAGCGGCTGCGCGAGGACCTCGCGGGCAAAGCGGTGCAGATGTTTCCCGCCGGAACGATCGAAATGTTCCCGGCCGAGACGGCCCAGAGCATGTTCGATTTTCGCGCCGACGACGTGGTCGCTCGGATCGCGCCGCGACCGCTCCTGCTGCTGCACAGCGCGAACGACTCGGTGACGCCGACCGAACAGTCGGTCGAAATGTTCAAGCGTGCCGGTCAGCCGACCGAGTTGCACCTGTTCAGCGGCCTCGACCACTTCATGTTCGCCGAAGACAATGACCGCGTGTGGGGTGTCATACGCGACTGGCTCGAAATTTATTTTCCGGCGAGCGCTGTGTCTGAGATTGGCGCCGAGGCGGTCAGTTCCGCCGGCTAGAGTGCGATGACTTATCTTCGAAATCGTCATCGCAC
>Ga0306920_100011795_pt1 | contig 11839 bp, 8 predicted proteins | sample flu12Cox44000170_FD_204666 | JGI IMG/M metagenome (GOLD analysis project Ga0306920, IMG submission 204666) | Lab enrichment of tropical soil microbial communities from Luquillo Experimental Forest, Puerto Rico - flux4day.12C.oxic.44.000.170 (v2)... | ecosystem: Environmental > Terrestrial >...
ACCGACGTTGTGATTGCCAGCCCATGAAAAAGCAGCCCCAACGCCGGAGGCGGGCCCCTCGTAGGTCGTTTTGGCTTCCGGGTCCAGTTTCGCCCAAGGCGACCATGCTTCCCAGTTGTGCAAGTCGTTGACGTGAGGAAAGACTGCGTCGGGTGGCGCGCCAACCAACGCTGAACGCATCACGCGGAATTCGGACGGACGCGTGGCTGCGAAAACAACCAGGCCGAGAAGGACGACTGCGAGAACAACAAGAATCTTTATAAGCATAGAATGGAGAATTTATTTGTTGCCGGTCGGTTCCTGATAATGCCAAAGGCAGAATCGCCCGCTTTGGTTATCGTCAGCTTTGCCGTTAAACTCTGGCAAGCGGCTACGGGAGCGCCAAGGCTGGTCCCTGTGCCGCGGCGGTTTGTTGGGAGATTTCCTCGATCAGCGGGCAAGTCTCCGCGACGGGCCGCACTTCGACTTTAATGCCATAGGGCAGGCCCGGGCACTGCTGCGCGATGGCGACGGCCTCGTCAAACGTATTCACCTTCAGCAAAAAATAACCACCAATCGCTTCCTTCGATTCAGCGAAAGGACCATCGGACACCACCCGGCCGTTTTTGCCCGAAACCATTTTGCCTTCTTTCTCGAGCGGGGCCCCAGCGGTGACCTTGCCCTGAGCCGTCAAGCGCTCGAACCAGGCCATCCATTGGCTGGCGATTTTCTGCATTTCCTCTGCGGAAAGCCCTTTTTGCCAGTCGTTGCCGCGGAACAATAACATGTATAGGGGATCCTTGGTTTGTGTGCTCATATTTACCTTTCTTCTATTAATTATTAATTGATGCGGTTGCTCCGATCAACCTTAAGACGAACGAAGACGGACCGTCAGGACATGGGAAGTCAAAAAAATGAAGGTAAAAAAATGAAAAAAAGAGCATTTTGGTGCCACCATTTTCTGGCTTTAAACAGGAGGCTTGCCTCCGGTTTCGGGCACGTCAGAATTTGGCCCATGAAGCATTCTGGTTGTCCCTCATGGGCCCTTTTTGTGACTTTTATGATTGTTTCCGTCGCAAAGGCAATTTCTGCTGAAATCGCCTTGCCGTCGCCACTTGGATTGCCCGCGCCGGGGCCAACCAACGATGCTCCTTATGCGCCTCAGCCCATTGTCCAGGGAGGGGTCATCGTGCCTTTGTATTCGCCGGATTCGCCGCTGCTCAGGCAGGAACGGGTCCGAGAAGCGGAACAGTACAACCTGAGCAAATCGGTGCCTGGACGAATCAACAGCATCGTCAATATTCATAACCCTTCGATCGAAGTGCACACCGTCGACGGCGGGATCAATACCGGAACCGCTGTCATTCTTGCGGCTGGTGGTGGTCACAACACGCTGAATGTAGGATCGGAGAGTGCGGATTTTGTGCCCTATTTTTATCGGTACGGCGTCAATACGGTCATCCTGCGCTACCGTTTGAGACGTGACGGATATAACGTGCAGGCGGATGCGGTCACGGACGGGTTGCAAGCGATCCGATTGGTCCGCGCGCATGCGAAGGACTGGAACATCGATCCGCACAAGATCGGCATCATGGGTTTTTCGGCAGGAGCTGAACTGGCCGCACCGGCGGCGATTTTCTTTAATGACTTCGACCAAAAACACAATGATCCAACCGATCCGCTGGCCGGCACGACTTCGCGTCCTGATTTCGCGAGTCTGGTTTACCCCGGGCCCTCGCCATTTGCGCGAAATGGCAATCCGCCCATCCCAACGAACGCGCCGCCGGCCTTTATCATCTGCGGGGGTGCCGGTGACCGCGTCCACGCAATCTGGGCGGACGAATACTTCGCGGCGATGTTGCACGCGTCGATTCCCAACGTTGAGATGCATATCTACGGCAACGGACGTCACCCCGGAGAAATGCTCAGTGACGGCAGCCGCATGAGCGCCGGACTGGGGGATCGCAACGGGATACCGTTCGGAACCTGGCAAGACCGGTTCATTGATTGGTTTAGAGATTTGGGGTTTCTGCAGAAGCCGGGGACGGAAACGAAGGCGGCGAAGGACGTGGCGGTATTTGTCGAGAAGAGGAATTCAAAGTAACGGATTGCTAAATGCAAATTGCAAATTGAAACTCTAAAGACCTGAGGAGGCAGGCAAACAGAATTTGATTTTTTTAGTTGCGCGTAGAGAGGGGTGGTACATATTTAACCGTATGGTTAATTATTCCACCCTCGATCGCACCTTCGGTGCTTTGTCCGATCCGACCCGTCGCCGCATTCTGGAGCGCCTGGCTGGAGGTCAATGCCGCGCGGGTCAATTGGCGGCGCCGTTTTCGATGTCGCTGCCGGCGATCTCCAAGCACCTGCGAGTGTTGGAGAACGCGGGGCTGGTGCGGAGGCATCGGCTGGGCCGAGAGCATCGGCTCGAGCTGACGACCGGTCCGCTAAGAGACGCCCTGCGTTGGATGGAACAATACCGTCGATTCTGGGAGGGCTCATTGGATGCCCTTGCCAACTACCTCGAAAACGAAAAAAACAAGAAACGAAAGAAAGGAACTGAATGAGCACAAAAGTTGCGCCCGACGTCACGTTAAGAGTCATCAGGTTAATCAAGGCACCACGGGAAAGGGTGTTTGCCGCCTGGACGACGCCCGACGACATCATGAAATGGTTCGGACCTGAGACCTGCGAGATTTTATCCGCCAAGGTGGACTTGCAAGTCGGAGGAGAGTACCACTTCCGGGTCAGAGGCCAGGACTGTACTAGCGGCAAAGACATGGGAGAGGTGGATTTGCGCGGCACTTATCGCGAAGTCAAAAAACCGTCACGGCTGGTTTACACCTGGGGTTGGCAAGGCAATCGTGCCGTAGAGTTTGGCGAAACGGTTGTAACGGTGGACTTCTTGGACAAAGAGGGATTTACCGAGGTGCAGATCACCCATGATCGTTTTCCAAACAACGAAGTGCGCGACAAACACAACTACGGCTGGAACGGATGCCTCGACAGGCTGCAGAAGCATCTCAGCGAAGCCTCCTCCTCTGCCTAATTTGCGACATACAATGCGTAGCGCCGGCGGGTCAGGATCTAGTGCGCGAACTCGCCGGCGAGACGCCGGGTTCCGACGGGCAGGATGCCGGCTATACGGAAGCCAAGCGCCACCGCTACTTCTGCGAGCTGAGGAACTCGACGAGATTACGAAGGTCTTGTTTAGACAGGATTTGCCCCAAACCTTCTGGCATTGGCGACAGAGCGGCGCGGCGGGTCTTGATGTCGGCTTTCTTGATTGTAACGGCGCCGTTATCGGGGGAATTAAGAACGATCTGCGTGTCAGTTTCGCTTTTGAGTACTCCCGCCTGAACGTCACCATCATTCAGAACGACCGTCACGCTGTCGAACCCCTGGGCGATTTGTTTGTTGGGAAGCACCATTGATTCGAGCAGATAGTGCCTGTCCTTTTGAGAACCGACGTGGCTCAGGTCGGGGCCGACATCCCCGCCCTGGCCATTAATACGGTGGCATCGAACACACTGGGCTTCTGGCTTCTCAAAAAATGCGGTCTTGCCTGCGGCAGCCACGCCCCCAAAGAGGGCGGGTTCATATGCCGCTAACGGGTCGTCCTTTGACCAGGTTGCTTCGTACTTGGTCAATTTCTGTTTCACTGAATCGGAGGTACGTTTCTCGGCCGCATCCACAACATCGAGGCAGAGTTCCTTAGGTACGGTTCCAGACTGTAGCCGGTCCAGCCATTTGCAGATTAGTTCGTCAGCCGAGTCACCGGGCAAAGTGGCGAGCGTTGCCAGGGCGTTTTGCTTTTCGCCAAGAGTGCCGGTCTGAAGAGTATCAGCAATGCGCTGGACTGGGTTCGAAGAGGCAAGCCTCATTTCCAGACGGGTAGCCATCTTGCGCATATCCTCGTCTTCATCCTTACGAGCGAGGGCCAGGGCTTGTTCGAAAGTCGGCAGGTTTAGAGCCGCAATTGTTTTGAGAGCCTGGGCGCGCACTTCACTCGCCAGGTTGGTGTTTGCCACTGTCTCTGAAAGCAATGCTCCAGCACTAGTGATCTGGAGCCGTTCCACACAGCGCAACGCGGCGAACTGAACGTCCTGGGGGCTGTTGCGCAGGATCGCACCAAGCTGCGGTCGAAGGGCGTCTGCTGCAATCTGGACCGGGCGGACGGCGGCAACGTGGCGCCACAACCCAATGACTCGATCTATGCCGGCGGGATGCTCCCAGTCGCCAAGTTCTTTTAACGCTTCGACTCGCATATTTTCGGGCGCCTCAGACCAGGTGGCAAATGCCGCCAGGGCTTGCGCTGTTTTTTGCGTGCCGAAATGGAAATTGGCGTTCAAGACCCGGCGGAGCAAGGCCTCCAATCCCAGCCCATGAGCGGCTTCTTTTGAAACACTGGAAGGGACGAGAGGAACACCTCCCAAGAAGCGCTTTAAGGCAGGGCTATCGAGCAATTCAGCAAGTTCTTCAGTTGCACCCGTTATCGGCTCATCGTTAATCGCCCGCGCCGCTTCCAACACAAGGGCAGGATCATTGTCCTGGAGGAACAAAGCGATTTCCGGACGGCGCAAACGCCGCATCGCAAGCAAGACTCCCATGCGAACCGCGCGCGACTCGTCATGTGCGGCAGCCAACAGCGCGGGCATATCCCCGATCCGGCTTAAACCCATAACACCCGCATGCCGAATATACGGATCGGCATCCGCGTTCTGTTTCAGAAGGGCGTAGAGGGCGGGCACAGCCTCAACGCGTCCAAATTTACCAAGACTGATCGCGGAAAAGAACTGCACCCTCGGGCTAGGATCCTTCAAGGCATTTTCAAGGGGCCGGAAAGCCTTGGAGTAGCGAAGGTCGCCAAGGACTTTGGAGGCTTGCGCGCGAACCTCCGGATCGGAATCGGAGAGCAGCTTCACCAGAAGATCGATCCCCGAGGCCGTTTGAGCCGGCAACACGGCTTCGGTGAACCGAGCTCCGATTTGGCCCAACCCCCAAATCCCATGAAGCCGGGCCAGCTGATTTCGATTTTGGCGCGCGGTTGCTGCGAGGGCCGACGTGCCTTCGGAACCGCGGTCCGCAAGGGCAAATTGAGCTTCTTGCCGAACGCGCAGATCTGCGTGTTCCAACAACCGAGCGAGCTCCTTTGATGGACGTTTGTCCATACCTTCAGCGAGCAATCGTTTTGTATCCAGGATAGTTGGATCCTTATCGAGATTTGGATCATGGACGCGGTACAAGCGTCCTTTTCCGGTCAGGCCCCACCCTTCGACCCAGTCGCTGACGTATAAACCGCCATCGACTCCAAATTTCACGTCGGTGGCCAGAATGTTCCACACGAAGTGTTCGCGGTTGACCAACTCAAATCCCGCACCTCTTGGTTGCAACGTGAAAGTATGAACGCCGCTATTGGCGGCGCCGCCTCGAAAGTCGACCAGGAAGAAGTGGTCTTTGTAGGCTGCCGGCAAACCCGTGCCAGGAAAATAGGCGACACCGGAAGGCCCGCTTGCAATGTTGGCGATGGGCGGAACGATGTACGCCGGTTGTCCTTCGAAAGGCGGGTACCAGAGCCGTTCCGCATTGAAAGGCCCGCGTGAGTACGGGTTTTCCATGAACTGGTAACCAACTCGCCAGCCATTGTCGCTGCCTTCGACAAGGTACACCCAGCGGGCCTGGTCGCCGCTATCGGAGTTGTTATCGCCCGTGAACAGGTTCCCATATTGATCGAAAACGAGGTCCTGCGGGTTTCTAAGGCCACAGGCAAAGACCTCCAGGTCTGAGCCGTCGGGATTGCAGCGGAATACGCAGCCGGTGTCTGGCTCGCCGACATTACGCCCGTCCGCCACTTTTATGTTCGAGCCGCGATCGCCGATGCTGAAATAGATCTTTCCGTCCGGTCCAAAATGGAGCCCATGGAGGTCATGACCGAGGAACCCCACCCGCACGCCGAACCCGTAATGCAGTGATTTGCGAGAATCAGCAACGCCATCGTTGTTGGTGTCCCGCAGGAGCCACAAGTTAGGGATGTTGGCGTACCAAACGTTTCCGCCGCGAGCGAGAACACCAGCCCCGATACCATCGAGTGGTGAGTTGAACTGATCGGCAAACACGGTGTCGTGATCGGCTTTTCCCAGCCCGGCGCGGTCCTCCAGGAGCCGGATGCGTTCGCTGTGATTGGTATAGGTCTCAAACTTATCTCCCAAGTGCCGTTTCATCTCGGCCAATCTCTCGTCAACGGTTCGGGATGCCAATTCCTCGTCCAGCCAGCTCATAATTTGGCGGATGTCATCCACACCCGCAGCCAGGCGGAAGGTTTCACACACATATGCACGGCCTTTCTCGTCGAAGGAAAAGGCCACCGGATTGGCGAGCATGGGTTCTGCCGCCCAAAGATCGACTTTCAAGCCAGGGGCGGGTTTGATGTGTTTGATGGCCAACTCGCCTTCATTGGACGCGGGTGCGACAAAGGAAAGAGTGTCCTGCGCGGCGCCTGCGTCCGGCGAGCCGCTAATCTTGTGTTGGGCCTGAGCTGAGAAGGGCAGAATCGATTGGGTACAAGCGACCAGAATTGAAATAAATGCGTAGAAAGGGCCAGGTTTGATATGACGGCACGCAGACGCAGTACTTATATACATGATTTTCGCAGATAATGGACGCCAGTTTAGAGAACAAGATTCACTTGGAAATACCTTTTACGGAGGAATGAATATGATTAAGGCCCGAATCGTCAACGAAGAGCACCCAGCAAACCTAACCGGTTAGCTCCTGAAATTATGGCCAGTCGGGTGAAAGGGACTGGCCTCATTCGTAACGAGGCGGTTAACAGGAGGGAACGGAAAACAGAGGCGAAAATACACCTTAAGCCAACCTACATGCTGTTTGCAGCCCGTCGCCAATGCATGCTGGGATGAAGGGTTCGGAAACCTTGAGGCGGCGGCGAATGAAGGAGGTTATAAAAGCTCGGGGTGCGTCATCCTCATAAGGCGCTTTGTCTTAAAGGCAGAACCGGACTCAGTGGCAGTCCACGCACTACGGAATGCGCCGCGCTCGCGTGGAGTTAATGATCCTTGCTCACATGTCACGGCGGTATAATGCGAGACGATGGAAGGCTTGATCCGACGAGGATTATCTCTGGGAGAAGAGAAAGTAAGAAGACTCCTCAGCGGGGCTGCGAGACAGCACGCCGCTGAATATCCGAAACGTAGGACACAAAAGAAAATCGGGAGCAGATCAGTCATAAAAGCAAGGATAAGGCGACCGCCTCGACGACCCGCTTTTATAAATTTCGCACAGGTTACACTGTTGCATCGAGAGTCTAGACGCTACAGCTGAACCGTGTGATACCACATTGTGATAAGGAAAGGATTCAGCGGGATGGAAGTGCCTAAGCGGGGGATAAAGTTAGCTTCTCTGGCGACGGCGACAATGATGGGGTTAAAAAAATGTTAAAATGTTAAGCGCTAGCGGAGGGCTTTTGGTTCGAGGGCTGTGCAGCGGAGGAACAAAGTAAAAGGGTCGCAGTTTTGTAATTCGTCGCGTCTCTGATACGCGGCGAAGGAAGCCGCAGTATGCGATGCCCGCTTTGCGTAGCGCAATTTCATCCACGCCAAATCCCGCTTCATCCCGCTTTAAAACCTCCCTATCCCATTCGAGAAACCTTCGTTAAAAGTGTGGCGTCTCGCCATAAGTTCACTGGCTCGGGCAGGCATGGCTGGATAACTATCTTGGTATCGGGCTTGGTTTTGTTGATTCCAAGCCGAGCAGGAGTTTTAACTTTGCAAGCCGCTGACCGCTCGCGCTCGGCTGATCTCCTGTTGATATGAGAAATGTCTTTGCGCGTATTGTCACAGCATTGGCGGCTGTGGCCTGCTATTCCACCTGGGCACAGCTGCCGGCCGATTTTCCGACATCGACCGTGATAACCAACTTTGCGCCAGGGGTAACTGACGGGTACATCTTCCAAAGTGTGGGGTTGGCTACGCCTGGGATGGGTTATTACGCCATGATTCTAACCAATGACGGAACGCCGGTATGGTACAAAGAGCTCACCAACGCCTGCTGGGATTTCAAAGTCCTGCCCAATGGCTACCTGCATTATGGGCAGCAAATCCGTGCCTTAAGTTACACCGGCGGCGGTGATGTGTTTCACCAGATTTTGGACGAAAACTATTATCCAGTCGAAGAGGTTCAAGCGGGGAACGGTTACGTAGCCGAGGCACATGATTTCAAAATGCTCCCGAACGGAAACGTCCTGCTGGTGGGCTACTACCTGAGTGAGGTGGATATGAGCCAGGTTGTGGCGGGCGGCAATCCTGCGGCACAAGTGTCAGGAGCGGTTCTGCAGGAATTGGACGGACAGCGTAACGTGGTATGGCAGTGGCGCACCTGGGATCACTACCCCTTTACCAAGGAGTGGGTGAACTCAACGGTAGCGGTCATTTCGGAGTTTCACATCAACTGTCTGTTCGAGGATACCGACGGAAACCTGGTGATCAGCACGCCAGACTGGGTGAAAAAGATTAACCGGCAAACTGGAGATATCATGTGGCACCTTGGCGGCACCGAGAATCAATTCACATTCGTCGGAGTCACACAATCGGAGGGGGTGAGCGCGTTTGCCAGTCACGACATCAATCGGCTGCCGAATGGGCACGTGTTGCTGTACAACAACAGCCGGTTTGGCGTGGCCGGAAGCACTTCAACGGTGCATGAGTACGCCCTTGACGAAACGAATCTCATTGCAACGCACATATGGACTTACACGCCGGAACCCGGCATCGCCGGCCCGTTCCAGGGGAGCGCTCAGCGCCTGGCCAATGGCAATACTTTTATCGGGTGGGGCGGTTTGCCTGACGTGACGACGGTGGCTTGCACTGAAGTCTCGGGAACCAACGTGGTCTTTCAAATGAAGTTCGATAACACCAACGTGGTCAGCTATCGTGCGTTTCGCTTCCCCTACCCTCCACATCTGCTGGCACAGCCGGTTTCGGTTACTGAGCTGGCTGCAGGAAACAGCTATGACTTTCCCCAAACCGGCGTTTCCGTAGACGTTCAGAGCGGAGGCGGAGGCTACAATAAGCTTACGATCACGAGTGAACAGTATGCCCCGGTATACCCGCTGTTCCAGGGCAAAGCTCCCCGGGTGCTGCCGATCAGGGTTAGCCTGAGCGAAAGTACGCTCGAGACATTAGATGCGGTGATCAATTTTGACGCGGCAAGCTTTGGCTTCACAAGTCCGACAAACCTGACCGTTTATTATCGAAGCACAACGGGTCAGGGATTGTTTCTTCCCCAGCCGACCTCCTTCAACCCTGTGACTGGAAAACTAAGCGTTTCAACGTCGTTGACAGAACAGGACACCGATTTCGGCGAGTTTATTTTTGGGTATCCAGACCTGGCAGATGTTCCGTATCCCCCGCTCCTCAACGAGGTCGAAAGTTATCGGGGCGTTCAAGAGTACAATGTCATTGCACCGAAACTTGGTTCAAGCAATCAAACCTACGCCGTGAATGAGCAGCTGCCCATTCTTCTCTCATGGTCGCCAAAAGGCTTTGCACGCTCATTCCAGCTCCAGATCTCCACAAACCAGGATTTCTCCGACGCAGTAGTATCAGTTCCATTTCAAACGGACGCCTTTTATGTATGGAACGCCGCCGCACCGGAAACCACTTATTATTACCGAGTCAGCACAACTAATGACGGTGGTGCAAGCGGATGGTCGGTGGGAAGCTTTAGCACGGTGGCGCCTTCGATTAGCGTGACGTTCCCAAATGGTGGCGAGGCACTGCAGCGTGGGCTTCCGGTATTCATCCGGTGGACGGACAACATACAGGAGAACGTCGAGATCGACTTGTATCAAGGAGGGACATTCGTAAAAGCCATTGCCACCAACGCGCCCAGCAATGGCGCATACCAATGGCAGATTGGTTTGGATCTCGCGCCGGGCAGCGGTTACTCGCTTAAAATCAGCAGCACTACCAATGCGGCTTTCTCAGTCTCCAGCACGTCGCCTTTCAGTATCATCGACGCGCCGGCGGTCAACTCAAACCTGGCAGTTCGCCTGCCTGATGGCAGACTCCAGTTAACGGTAAGTGTGCCCGGCGCCAACCAGGCGTCCATTCTCGTCTCAACCAATCTAACCTCCTGGCAATTGTTGCAGAGTTTGCCTCTGCAGAACGGCAATGCAGTGTTTGCCGATGACGCATCGACCAATACGTCGGCCCGGTTCTATCGGTTGCGTGTGCCTTGACCATCGCAAACGATCTGACGCTCGAAAGGGCCAAGGTTTTACTACCGTTCTCTCACTGGACCTTATCCGCCTGCTCGAAGACTGTGAGGATCTTGCTGAAAGCGGCGCTGAGGTCGCTGACCGTTATCAGGTTGACAGTGTATCGACCGTCCGGATTGCGCTGCGTGAGGGTGTGTCCATCCGAAAAGAGTATGTCGGCAAACTTTTGCTGGTGATGGGTGCTTACGTTGACGCCGAAGAGCGAGAGATTCGGCGGACACAAAAACATGCTATCAATCGCCAACGCGCGAATGGGCTGGTCGTTGCGGTTGTTGCCCAGATTATCGAGCTTGATATGTTCGGGCGCGAGTATGTTGAGGTTAAGGTCATTCATCGCTGTAACGCTCGCGTGCCGGTAGTAGTAACCACACTGAGCTTGTGAAATGCCCACATTGGCCAATTGCGCGGTAGCATCCTGCGCTTGATCGCTGCTTGGGCAAAAAAGGATTCTCGGTTGCCGAGCAATATAGGACTGAAGCATCAGTCCCAACCCGACCGGCGCGCCGCTTTGCAATGAAATAAGGCTCGTGGCCGCGCCTGTGGAAGGATAAAAATCACCAGGATTTGTGAACAGAGGCGCCTTTGGCCCGTAAGGGATCTTACCGTCGTTGTCGGCCGCATAAGAGTGGATGGCAATGCCGATCTGCCTCAGGTTTGAAAGGCAAACCGCCCGGCGGCCACGTTCTTTGGCCGAGCTCAGGGCCGGGAGCAGAAGGGCAGCCAGTATCGCGATGATCGCGATGACTACAAGCAGTTCAATCAGCGTGAACGCCCTGAGCGCCTTGCCGCCGCTTTTGGCGTGCATAAACACGCCTACCTTAAGGCATCTGGCGCGCTTTGTAAAAGCGGTGCTGATTAGTGGTGGAATCGCTAAACACAGAAGAACCGGTCGCGTTGGTAAAGGTGGAGAGCTTCAACCAACTCGACGCGGCGTCCGTCAGGTTGGTCCCGGCCAGGATCTCAAAAGCCAGTCCAGGCTCGCTTTGCAACGTGAAACTGACAACACCATTGGTCAGTGACGGATTGGTTAGAGCCGTCGCCACTTTCTCAGTTAACCGTACATTGTCGACATCCCAAACGCCGGTGATGAGGTTCGGGGCAAAGGTCGTGGACGCAAACCCAATGCCGACCGGTTTGCCCGCCCACGGATCGGTGGCATTGACCTCAGGAATCGTGGCCCGAAAATCGATGAAGTGTGTGAGATTCGTAAACACCTTCGTGTCGAACACGACGTTATTTGCGGCAATGATCGTCATGTTGGTCGGGCCGTCGCCGTAATATAGAGACATCTGCACAGACGCCCCGTTAGTGAGCGGCTGATTGCTGCTGCTGGTAAAGGCGGCGGTCAAGGTATACGAGCGGCCCGGAATCAGTGGAACGTCAAACAGGTGAGTCGGCGTGCCATTGGTTATTGACCAATCGATTGAATCGACGTCCTGAAAGAAACCGGCCCCAGGGAAGGTAAAAATGTAAGCCGCCTGGGTTCCGTCCATATTGACAATATGATCGAAGTTGGTGGGATCGGTGTTGGTGAAACGGCCCATCAAAGTCGCCCAGGGGAGCCCG
>Ga0306920_100011796_pt1 | contig 11838 bp, 7 predicted proteins | sample flu12Cox44000170_FD_204666 | JGI IMG/M metagenome (GOLD analysis project Ga0306920, IMG submission 204666) | Lab enrichment of tropical soil microbial communities from Luquillo Experimental Forest, Puerto Rico - flux4day.12C.oxic.44.000.170 (v2)... | ecosystem: Environmental > Terrestrial >...
CGCCGCGCAGGCTACCCGTGAGGCTCACGGTGGGACAGCTTGCCACTATGACCGTGAGTCTCGCAGTCACAGCTCAGGCGGAAAAGATCGAGGTGACGGAAACGGTGCAAGGCGTGGACCCCGAGAAGGCCGAGATCAGCCAGGTGATCGATACGCCCAAGATTGCTGATTTGCCCATCTCAGGTCGCGATTTCATTGACTTCGTGCTGCTGACGCCCTCAGTAAACGTCGGCCGCAGTACAGCGGTGGGCGCGCAGTCTCCGTTCACGGAAACGGTACTGAAGCTAAGCTTCGCCGGAGTGCGCGAGAGCCATACTTCGTATTTCTCGCTCGACGGCATTGACTACAGCACCAGCATTTCCGGTGTCCAGCGCATCAGCCCGTCGCAGGATTGGGTGCAGGAGTTCCGAGTGGCGGACAGCCCCTACACGGGCGACAACGGGCGCAACCTCGGCTCGGTCGTCAACACGGTCACCAAGTCGGGCACCAACGACCTCCACGGCGGCTTCTATGAATACTTCCGCAACAACGATCTCGACGCCAAGAACCTGCTCTCGGCGCCGGGTTTCAATACGCTGCGGTTCAATCAGTTTGGCGGCGATGCGGGCGGGCCGCTCAAGAGAGACAAGATTTTTCTCTTTTCCGGCTACGAGGGGCAGCGCCGCGCCGAGTCGCCCATCTATTCGGCGTTCATCCTGCACTGCACGGACAGCCCTGGTTGCTTCGGCCCTGGAACACCGAGCATCAATCAAGTCAAGCAGACTCTCGGCCTGGGACAGGAGGTTCTGAACTCCATCCTCTCCGTGGAAGACTACGACAAATTCATCCTGAAGACTAACCACGTGATCAGCAAAGAGACGTTTCTCAACGTCGCCTATCTGTTCAACGATTCGCGCAAGCAGAACGTCCGCGGTGCGGCGCCCGGTGAGGGCATGCCGTCCTCGTACCGGGACAATCCGGTCCGCGACCAGACCCTCTACGGCAGCCTGATTCACCTTTTCACACCCAGCCTCACCGCGGAAACGCTGATGCAGTACGGCCACCGCAAATTTGACTTGATCCCGAAAGGTGAAGGCTTTGAGCCAGCCCTCATCATACCCGACCTGATGTCTTCAGGCGGATTCGTCGGCAGCGTCCGCAATTACACCGAGCGGCATTTCCAGATCGCGGAGAATCTGACCTACGTTCGAGGCAATCACACCCTCAAGTTTGGCGGCGACCTTCAGCCCGTCTGGATCGACACACTGGTCACTCTGTTCAGCCCCGGAGCCGGAATTTTTCCCCCGGGCTGCTTCTTTGGCGTCACCAACCAGTGTCCCGTTTATGCCCCCCCTGCTTTTGCTCCAGGGACGCCGGTCCCTCCAGGTAGTGCCGTGGTGTTTCTCTTCCTCGAGCCGCGCCAGTTTTTTGGAACTCAGATCCCGGCGCGCACCCTTCCGTTCTCAGCCGGCCTCTACGCTGGACCCTCAAGCCAGGCTTTCCTTAATTCGACCCACTTGAATTTCGAGCACACGCTGTGGTCGCTCTACGCACAGGACCACTGGAAGATTCGGCCAAATCTCGTGCTGACGGTCGGCCTTCACTATGATGTAGACACCTTTCCATCGGCCAAGGACGTGAACATTCAGGGCGGTTTCCATCCCACAAACTACAACAATGTTCAGCCGCGGCTGAGCCTGGCGTATTCGTTCAACGGCGGCAAGAGCGTTTTGCGCGCCGGCGGTGGAGTCTTTGATTCACCGTTCGTCTTCAGCGACGTGCTGGTGAGCTGGATAGGGGCCTCTGAATTCACTTACATGAACAATCCCAATCTCCCCGAATTCGCGAATCCCTCGCAGAACTTGATCGGTTTCGGCGCGTCCGGCGCCGTAGGCGTTCCGTCCATCGATATTCCGGGGCCTCCCCCACCTGTTCAGCAAGCCCTGGCCACGCAGTCGGCAACCACGTTCAGCAACTTTACGCATATGGGCACCTATCCCTCGCCAACTCCGGGGGGGCTTGTGAATCCCGCCGGTCTTCTTCAGTTCCCGCTTGGCTACGCGCAGAAGAAATTCGACAATCCGTTCGCGGCGATGGCGAGCCTGGAAGTGGAACACCAGTTCGCCCGCGACTACTTCATCTCCGCTGGCTACCAGTTCTTGCATGCTTCGCGTTTGCCGGTGTATTACAGCGTTAACGGTACCCCGGCTACGGGCTGCAATCCGCTGGTGACCAGAGGCTGCCAGCCGTACTTCAGCCCCGTGCCGACGGATCCCAACTTTGGCTTTGTCCTCTACGTGAAGCCCACGGGGTTCTCTATCTATCATGCAGGGACGCTGAGCTTGCGCAAGGCGTTTACGCACCACTTCAATTTCCTGACGAACTACACCTACTCAAGGTCCATTGACATCTCTACCACCATCAACCTGCCCAACGTGCCGGTGAACTACCTGCACCCCAACCTGGATCGCGCCGTGGGCGACAACAACGTTCCACACCGCTTTACCCTCGCTCTACTCGGCGAGTCGCCTGAGAACTGGAACGCCCTGCTGCGCGACTTCAAGGCCTCCGTGCTCACGAATCTACAGGCGGCGCGGCGGTACACGATCGACGTCGGGTTCGACACCAACAACGACCATTTTCCGTTCCCTGATCGCGTCGGCGTCATCGGACGCAATACCTACAAGGGTGACCCGACCTACACGGTGGATTTCCGACTGCAGCGTATAGTTCCCTTGACCGAGCGGATCAAGGGAGAGGCCAGCTTTGAAGTGTTCAACTTGCTTAACCGCGTAAACGTCTTGGAAATCGACCACGCGTATGGACTGCCTGATTTTGTGACTCCCGTCCCCCAGCATTATAAGGACGGCATCGCTCCGTCGCCGACCTCCGGCGGAAACCCTGGCTTCGGCTCGCCAAAGTTTGTGGCCGAAGCGCGGCAGATTCAGTTGTCACTGCGGTTGAATTTTTAGCGGCGCGCGGAAAGTATCCATTGCGCGCGAGCGGCTTGGCGCCCTGACCAGAACGATTTGATCGGGAACGCTGCCAGGAGCCCGGGCCTCCGCCATCCGGCAGGGAGCTTCATGATTAAGCCATATACGGCTGTCGGTCTCGTGCCTACCATTCGGGGAATTCGTTCCCGCAAGGACATCAAGATCAACCTCGAGCACCTAAAGCATCTCGTCAAAGCGGCGAACTGGCTTTCTGGACTAAGCATTCCGGTGCGCCTGATGGCTATCCCGGAAGGCGCTCTGCAGGCTTTCAACGACGAAGTGTTGGATCTCGATCATGCCAAATTCGCAAGAGAGTGCGCCATTGACATTCCGGGCGAGGAAACCGAAGAGTTGGGCAAGCTCGCTCGCGAATGGGACTGTTTCCTCATGGCGCAAGCCAAGGCGCGCCATCCCGATTGGAAGGACCGCTTCTTTAATGTTGGCTTCATTCTCGATCCCAAAGGCAAAGTCATCCTCAAACACTACAAAGTCTCGCCGCTTTGGCCGGTGGAACACTCCGTTTGTCCCCATGATGTCTATGACTGGTGGGTCAAGAAATATGGCAGGAATCTGCAGGCTTTTTGGCCCGTAGTGGACACGGAAATCGGCCGCATGGGCATCATGATGGCCAATGAAGGCTCTTATCCGGAAAACGCTCGGGCCTTGGCCATGAACGGCGCGGAGATTGTCTATCGCGCTTCCTACCCTCATCCTGGCAGCGGCAACGACTATTTCGAAATTCAAAGTGCGGCCCGCGCTCTGGACAACAACATTTACGTGATCGCTCCGAACGTGGGCACGTATTATCTTTTCCCCGAAGAAACTACGCCGATCGATACGTTCGGCGGACGCTCTTACATCTTCAATTACAAGGGGCAAAAAGTCGGCAAGTTGGAGTACAGCGGGGGATCGAGTTACGTTGCCGGAGTCATCGACATCGAGGCCCTGCGTGACCACCGCGCGCGCGCCAAGTGGGACAACTGGATGAAGGACCTTCGCACCGAGCTCTATCAGATCGTCTACGAGAAGCCGATCTATCCCAAAAATCTCTACATGAAGCGCGAGCCCTTGAAGCACGCGGAGTACCACGAAAAGGTCACAAAAAAACAGATTGCATTGATGCACGAGCGTGGGATTTGGAAAGAACCGGAACGATAGCGAGACATAGTGGTCGATTCTTCGAGTCGGCCGTGGAACTGAAGCTCCGTGCATTACAGGGTCAAGCTGGGGTTCTTTCCCTGATCACTGTTATACCTCTGCCTCTTTGCTTCTTTCTCTTTTGTCTTCACCTAGGTCTGCCACCTGCTCTAACGTTGCGAACCATACTCCGAACGCCAATCTCGTGCCGCTTGCGTTGCAAAATGTCCTGGATCATCTATGGTGCAGCTCCGCGCTCATCCTGGAACGTAAAAACGACGCAGGAATCGACTGGCGGTCGAGCATCCAAACATGCGGCAAGCCCGTGCCGCCAGCGGCCAATCTGCTCGTAGCTGAACCCCACGAACGCCATCAAAACTAACGCAAGCACAAGTCCTTTCAGGACGCGCTGCATCGCTTGTTGGACGTGGCGATGGCTGTTCTCCAGCGGGCTGAATCAATACGCGTGTCGAAAGAAAATTGCCGGACTCACAGGCCGTCAACTCAGGCCCTCTGTCCAACTAGGCGTCTTGCTAGCGTCCGCGTTCCGTTCTGCGGACTCACGTGTCTCGCAGGGTTCCGCTGAGGTATGAGTCATACGCTGAAAGGTCAAGCAACCCATGGCCACAGAGATTGAACAAGAGCACGCGCTTTTTGCCCTCTTCGCGGGCTTTGATGGCTTCGTCAATGGTGGCCCGGATCGCATGCGCAGGCTCAGGAGCGGGAACGATACCTTCGGTACGTGCAAAGAGAACGGCAGCTTCAAAGACGTTTTGTTGCGGGTACGCAATCGCCTCGATCAAATTCAACTTATGAAGGTGACTCACAGTTGGCGCCATGCCGTGGTACCTTAGCCCTCCAGCGTGGATTTTGGGTGGAACGAATTCATGACCGAGTGTGTACATCCACAAAAGTGGTGTCATCTCACCCGTGTCTCCGAAGTCGTAGCGGAGCTCACCTCGAGTGATTGACGCGCAAGCAGACGGCTCGACCGCGATGATACGATAGGGTTTGTTTTCCACGATCTTCTGCCGCAAGAACGGAAAAGTCAGTCCAGAAAAGTTGCTGCCTCCGCCAATGCAAGCGATGATCACATCGGGCGCCTCACCCGCCATCTCCATCTGCTTGAGCGCCTCCTGCCCGATCACCGTTTGGTGCAGGCACACATGATTGAGTACGCTACCGAGTGAGTATTTTGTGTTCTTGGAAGCGACCGTATCCTCAATAGCTTCGCTGATCGCGATGCCCAGGCTCCCAGCGCACTCAGGGTCTTGCGCCAGGACTTGTCGACCGTATTTGGTGTGCCCACTCGGACTGGGTAATACCGTTGCGCCCCACGTCTGCATCATCAGTTTGCGGTATGGTTTCTGCTCATAACTCACCTTCACCATGTAGACGCTGCAATCCAAATCGAACAAACGACAGGCGAAGGCCAGAGCCGAACCCCACTGACCCGCTCCAGTTTCGGTCGCGAGTCGCTTAGTGCCGCTAGCCTTGTTGTAATAAGCTTGTGCGACCGCGGTGTTTGGCTTGTGACTTCCCGCCGGGCTCACCCCCTCATATTTGTAGTAAATGTGCGCTGGTGTCTGAAGTTCCTTCTCGAGCCGCACGGCACGGTAAAGCGGCGTTGGCCGCCACAAGCCGTAGATCTCGCGTACCGAGGCGGGAATTTCTACCCAACGCTCAGCCGTCATTTCCTGGGCCACTAGATTATCGGGGAATATTGCCGCCATATCCTGCGGGCCGATCGGCTGTCGCGTGCCGGGATGCAAGGGAGGCGGTAGAGGCTCCGGTATGTCGGCAAGAATGTTGTACCAATGAGTCGGAATGTCACCTTGTTGTAGGCTGAACAGTGTGTGCATTGTCGTTACCCCACAGGAAAGCCGTAAGATTACGGCAGACGCTCGGAATGGTCAAGAATCGCCGGCGATAGTTACAACCCCTTTCTGGGTCAAAAGGATTTGACAGAGCCGACTTGTTAGAGATGCCTGGTAAGCCCTCTTGTGGGAAGTGCGATCAGGAACGAAGTCTCGAGTGGGTAGCGAATCTCAGAAATCTCTTGCTCGAACGAGCCAAGAATGAGGCTTCGTCACTTCTGTTGCCTACAAATCCATTTTGAGCGGTATGATCATTGCAGCACAGAAAGTTTTGCGGATTGGTGGCTGCCGCAGAGGCCCAATGGAAATGGACCGCCGCATAGTCTCATGTTTCAAGACATTGCTTGCCTTTGCTTTTTGCGGCCTGTTCAATGCGCGCGCACAGGAACCGAACAACCCGCCTCCCACGTTTTCAAAAGACGCCGCGCCAATTCTGCAGAAGCACTGCCAGACGTGTCACCGGCCGGGCGAGGCCGCGCCATTTTCGATGCTGAGCTACAAGGACACCAAGCCGTGGGCCTCTATCATCAAGATGGCCGTCACGCAAAAGATCATGCCCCCCTGGTACGCCGATCCGCAGTATGGGCACTTTTCCAATGAGCGGTCGCTCTCGCCGGCGGAGATCCGCACGATTGTCACTTGGGTGAACGGCGGCGCACAGGAAGGCGATCCTAAAGACATGCCCCCGAGCGTGCAGGAGTTTGTCGAGGGGTGGGGCATCCCCCAGCCCGATGTGATTCTCCAACTGCCAAAACCGTTTTCCGTTCCTCCGTCCGGCGTACTCGACTATCAATACGTCGTCGTTCCGACCGGCTTCAAGGAGGACAAGTGGGTGCAGATGCTCGAAGTGCGGCCAACTGACCGCTCTGTTGTGCATCACATCATTGCGTACCTCCGAGAGCCAGGTTCGAATTACTTTAAGGATCAGAAGCCCGGCGTATTTTTCATCGCGCCTCCGGCAAAGGCCGATGAAAAGACGGACACGAGCGCGCTGCCTAGCGATTTTCTAGTCGGTTATGCGCCAGGACAGCCTGCGGAAATCCTTCATCCCGGCGAGGGTAAGCTGATCAAGGCGGGTTCGGACATCGTTTTTGAGGTGCATTACACACCCAATGGAAAAGCCACAACTGATCGGACGAAGCTCGGCCTGGTCTTTGCCAAAACGCCGCCGAAAGAGCGCGTACTCACGCTTTCCGCGTCCAACGGCACCTTTAAGGTCCCTCCGGGCGACCCGAACTATCGCGTGGATGCTTCGTTCGATGTTCGCAAGGATGTGAAGCTTGTCGCGCTGCATCCCCATATGCACGCGCGCGGCAAATCTTTCGAATACCGGATCGTCTTTCCTGACGGCAAAAGCGAGACCATCCTGAGCGTTCCGGTCTACAACTGGCATTGGCAGCTCTGGTACAACCTCGCCGAGCCGATGGACCTGCCGCGGGGCACGAAAATCGAGTGCACCGCGCATTTCGATAACTCGCCGAACAACCCGGAAAATCCCGATCCCACAAAAGCCGTCATCTGGGGCCAGCAAAGCTGGGACGAAATGATGGTTGGCTTCTTCAATCTCAAGTTCGATGCGAACATGTCTCCGAACGAACTGAAAGCGCCGGAGGGAGCAGTTCATACGCACTGAAATGTTCCAACCTGCGCGAAACTCGCTCTGCCGCACATTTTTGCGTCTTCTGCTGGTTGTCGTGGCTATGAGCCTGTCTGCTGCGCTCCTCGGCGCACAGGAGAAAACGCCGATCTTCCGTGTCATTGCCATCGCGGAGCATGGCGGAATCCACAAGCCCTTCGTGGATCGCGCCAAGACCTGGCTCGGCAAGCTCGCCGCCGACGACAACTTCGCCGTGGACTATATTGAGGACACGGAGAAGATCGACGATGCCTTCCTTGCACAATACAAACTCTTTATTCAACTGAACTACCCGCCGTACAACTGGACCGACAAGGCGCAGACCGCCTTCATCAAATACATTGACCAAGGCAAAGGCGGCTGGATCGGTTTTCACCACGCCACGCTCCTTGGCGAATTCGATGGTTTCCCGATGTGGCCGTGGTTTCACGAGTTCATGGGCGGGATTCGCTTCAAGAACTACATCGCGACGTTCGTCACCGGCGAGGTCACAATTGAAGACCAGAACCATCCCGTGATGAAGGGAATTTCTTCGCCGTTCATTGTCATGGATGAGGAATTCTACACCTACGACAAGTCGCCGCGCGCGAACGTCCATGTACTTGCTAGCGTGGACGAGAAGACTTACACGCCCAACAGCGATATGAAAATGGGCGACCATCCGGTCGTCTGGACCAACGAGCACAAGAAGGCGCGCAACATTTACATCTTCATGGGCCATCGGCCGGAGCATTTCGACAACCCAGCGTTCACGCGGCTCTTTGAAAACTCCATTTTCTGGGCCGCGGACCAGGAGAAGGTCGGAAAATGATCCTCTGTGAAAAACGAGCTTGGAGAATGTTCTTCCGTGGCTTTGTTGCTGCTACGGTCCTCGCGGTTCTTTGCGGTTCCGCCGCGCTTGCCGCTGAACCGTTATTCAAAGTCCTCGCCTTCTATTCGACCGATGTCGAAGGGGATCACGTCAAGACCGCAAATGACGCCATCGACTTCTACCGCGACTTGGCGGCGAAGAACAACTTTGTCTTCGACCTCACCACGGACTGGAACAAGCTCGACGACAACGCTTTGAAGCCCTATAAGTTGATCCTTTGGCTCAACGACTTCCCGAAGACCTCGCAGCAGCGCACTGCGTTTGAACACTACATGGAACACGGTGGCGGCTGGATCGGTTTCCACGTTGCTGGATACAACGACAAGGACACGCACTGGCCCTGGTTCGTGGATTTTCTCGGAGGCGCGGTTTTTTACGCCAACAACTGGCCGCCGCTTCCCGCAAAACTGACCGTGGACGAGCCAAGCAGTCCTGTCACCAAAGGCCTTCCTGTTTCGTTTATCTCTCCGGCGAACGAATGGTATTTGTGGAAACCGAGCCCGCGCCTGAGCAAAGACGTTCGCGTGCTCGTTACGCTCGACCCTTCGAACTATCCCATTGGCGTCAAAGACGTGATTCCCGGCGGCGATTTGCCGGTCGTCTGGATGAATACAAAATACCGCATGATTTACGTGAACATGGGGCACGGCAAGGACGGTGAGAAGATTTACTCGGATCCGATCCAGAACAAGCTCTTTGCCAACGCAATTCTCTGGCTTGGGATGAGAAAGTAGTGTCTTCGCGACGAAAAGGGGAGAACCGGTGAAGATGTTTCGTGCCATGTTGCTTGTGCTCTTTTTTGCGCTTGTTGGCAATGGCCACACGCAAACGGCTGCGCCACCAATGAAACGTCTCCTCGTCCTAACGGAGGAGAAGGGGTATCGCCATGAAGCGGTCTCGCATGCCGCCGCGACAATTGAGCGGCTCGGCCGCGAAGACGGCCTGTGGACAACGACCATTCGCACGGACACGGAAGCCCTGACGAAGAAGAAGCTCGAGTACAACGCGAAGAACCTGAACGATTTTGACGCGGTTCTTTTCTATACCGGCGGCGATCTGGAGATGAATGCGGAACAAAAGGCTGCGCTCCTCTCTTTCGTTCACGACGACGGCAAAGGCTTTGTCGGCGTTCACAGCGCGACGATCACTTTCACTTCCTGGCCCGAATACGGCGAAATGATTGGCGGATATTTCGACGAACATCCCTGGGGAACGCTTGACGCGCCGATCCTTGTCGAAGATCCAGACTTCCCTGGTATGCAACAATTTCCGAAGTCCTTCGTGCTCAAGGACGAGATCTACCAGATCAAGGACTTCTCGCGGGACAAAGTCCGTGTTCTCATGCGTCTTGATGCAGACAAGCTTGATCTCAAGAATCCCCGTGTGCACCGCAAGGATCTCGATTTTGCCGTGTCATGGGCCAGGATGTATGGCAAAGGGCGCGTGTTCTATTCCACACTAGGCCATGTCGAGCAGAATTGGGACGACCCGCGCATCCAGAAGATGTACGTCGAAGCCATCAAATGGGCGATGGGACTGGTGACCGCGGACGTGACACCTCGCCCAGTCCCGTCGCAGTCTGCAGCACAGCATGCTAGGGTCGCCAGCAAGGCCGAGGCCGCGAGCAAGCAGGCTGGATTTATTGGAGTTTTTGCAAGGAGGTAGCAAGAGATGTGGCGACTGGTTTTCCCCTGCTTCCTGGCTGTCGCAACGTTTGGTCAGACGAATCACCCGATTCTTGCGATCGGCTCACCCGCTCCGGATTTTTCTCTCCCGGGAGTGGATGGAAAAATCCACAAGCTTTCGGACTACGCCGCGAGCCCTGTCCTTGCTGTCGTGTTCACCTGCAATCATTGCCCGATCGCGCAAATGTACGAACAGCGCATCCAGCAATTGGAAGAGGACTATCAGGGCCGCGGCGTTGTCGTAGTCGCAATTGAGCCAAACGATCCAAAGGCTATTCGCATTGATGAGCTGGACTCCTCCGACATGAGCGACAGCCTCGAGGAGATGAAAATCCGCGTCGAATATAAGCAGCTCCACTACCCCTACCTCTACGATGGCGAAACGCAATCCGTAACGCGCGCCTACGGACCGCAGGCAACTCCCCACGTTTTTGTGTTCGATAAGCAACGCAAGCTGCGCTACGAGGGCCGCTTTGACAATAGTTACCGCAAGGAGTTGGTCAAGACCCAGGACGCGCGCAATGCGATCGAAGCCATTCTTGCGAATCGCGAAGTGCCTGTGAAACACACCGGCGTCTTTGGCTGCTCGACGAAATGGCAGGAAAAGTCCGCTTCCCGCGTTGAAGCGCTTCGCAAGATTGAGGAAGAACCGGTAAAGCTGGAAATGGCCACGGCGGACGATCTGAAGAAGCTGCGCGCGAATCCAACCAAGCACATGATTCTGGTGAGCTTCTGGGCCACGTGGTGTGGCTCCTGCATTGACGAGTTTTCCGATTTCCAGGACACCTTTCAGATGTACAAGGATCGCGACCTCGAATTGGTCACGGTATCGGCGAACATGCCGGACGAAAAGACCGGCGTGACAAAAATGCTGGAAAGGAAGCACGCCACCAGCCGCAATCTCCTCTTTGCGTCGAACGAAACTACAGCGTTGCAGATGGCATTCGACCCTGCTTGGGATTCCGCTGTGCCCTATACCGTGCTGATCGACCCCGGCGGCAAGCTCCTCTATAAAAAACTCGGCAGCGTGGATATGCTCGAACTGCGGCGGACCATCCTTGCTTACCTCCCGTCAGAGTATGTCGGCTTCAACCAGTACTGGTTGTCAGGCGCAACGCCGAAACAGCCGGAAAAAAGCGGCGGTCGCTGAGCCGATGAAAAAACATATGCCGCGGTTCATTGCCTTCGCATTCGTTTTGTGTGCAGCCGCTCCGTTTAATTGCCTCGGCGACGAAATTCCAAAGACTGCCTGGCGCCGCCCGCTCGGCCAGCCACTCGATCATCCTGGCGTACGCAAGAACAACGTCGACATCGACGACGGCTACTGGCAAGGCGCCCCGGTCGGTGGCCGGATTCTTGTTGGTACTCGGCCACGAGGTGACTATTTGATTTCCTCGTCGGGTTTCTCTGGGAACAATCCCGGCATCCAGCGCGGCGCCAGTCTCGCCGGAAATACGAGACGCAAGGGGGCGCGCGCGCTGTCGGCGGTTAACACGCCACGCTCAATCAGTGCCGAGACGATGCGGCGGGCATGTCGTTCGCTCGCGCCGACTACACCGGCTGCATCACCACGCGGCAGTTCTCCCCGATACAGCACAGCTTCAAGAATGCTTGTCGATTTGGGCGGCAGAGCTCCGAGTCTTACCTCTTCTTCCGCCCA
>Ga0306920_100011797_pt1 | contig 11837 bp, 9 predicted proteins | sample flu12Cox44000170_FD_204666 | JGI IMG/M metagenome (GOLD analysis project Ga0306920, IMG submission 204666) | Lab enrichment of tropical soil microbial communities from Luquillo Experimental Forest, Puerto Rico - flux4day.12C.oxic.44.000.170 (v2)... | ecosystem: Environmental > Terrestrial >...
CTCGCCACGCGCATCGGCGGGAGCTGGGTCTCCGAGACGGTGTCGACGGGGATGTCGTTCGTGACGACCGCGATCGATCTCGCGGTCGGCCCGACCGGCAAGGTCGCCGTCGCGGCGCGCACCTCGACCTCCGGCCTGGCCATCTTCGAGTGACCGCCATGGCGACGAGGCGCGAGACGAGGACGAGGATGAGGACCGTGACGACGGCGCGAGGCGCGGCGCAGCTGGCCGCGCTCGCGCTGCTGGCGGCATCGGGCTGCGCGACCCCCGCGGCGGGCCCCGGTGGCACCAGCGGTGCGGCCGGCAGCAGCGCCGCCGGCAACGGCGCGGCCGGGAGCGGCGCGGGCCCCGGGAGCGGCGGCGCGGGCACGACGGGCGCGGGCGGCGTGGGGGGCGCGGCGGGTGCGATGCCGCCGATCGACGGCTGCAACGGCGTCGCGCTCACACAGACCGGCGTCCTCGATCTCGACCTCCACTCCGTCGCGCTGTCGGGCGCGATCACGCTCAACGGCGCGCCGCTCCCCGACGCGACGGCGAGCCGCGGGGCGCTGACGTTCGTGAGCACCGATGGGCGCACGACGGCCACCGTGTCGCTCGGCGCCACCGGCGCGGCGAGCTACGCGCTGCGCCTGCCGCCTGCTCGCTACGACGTCGGCTTCACGCCGAACGCCGCCGCCTGCACCGCGACGCAGACGTCGGCCACACCGTGCAACGGCGGGACGCTCCGCGCCGGCGTGAGCGTCACCACCGACGGCGCGCTCGACATCGACATCTCCGCGGTGACGATCAGCGGCGCGGTGACGCTGGCGGGGGCCGCGCTCCCCACCGCGAGCATGAGCCGCGGCGCGATCAGCTTCGCCGGCGCCGACGGCGGCGCGCCCGCCAGCACCCCGCTCGGCAGCTCCGGCGCGGTGAGCTACCGGGTCACGCTGCTCCGGGGGAGCTACGACGTCCGCTTCACCGGCAACGGGGCCGCCTGCGCCGCGACACCCGCCCCCGCGGTCCCGTGCAACGACGGCCGCCTGCGCGCCGCCCTGCCCCTCACCGCGACCGGCGTGCTCGACCTCGACGTGCCGGTCGCGCACGTGAGCGGCGCGGTGACGCTCGACGGCGCCGCGCTCCCCACCGAGAGCGCGGCCCGCGGCGCACTCTCCTTCGCGGGCGCGACCGGCGAGACGGTGGGCGTCGCGACGACCGCCAGCCTCGGCACCGGCGGCCCCGCCAGCTACGCGCTCGCGCTCTTCCCGGGCCATTACGACGTCTCGTTCGCCGCCAACGCCGCGTTCTGCGCCGCCGCGTCCGCCACCGTCCCCTGCGTGGGCGGCAAGCTCAAGACCGCCGTGGGCTTGACCGCCGACGGCGGCCTCGACCTCGACCTGCACGCGGTCACGATCACCGGCGCGGTGACCGTCGCGGGCGCGGCGATGCCGACCGCTGCGAGCGATCGCGGGACGGTGCTGTTCACCAACGTCACCGGCGGCAGCGGCTCGCCGCCGTCGTTCGGGGCGTCGGGCGCCGCCAGCTACCGGATGCGCGTGCTCGCCGGGACCTACGACGTCGGCTATGTCGCGAACGCGGCGCTGTGCGCGACGAAAGGGGGCGCCGCGCCGCCCGTCCCCTGCAACGGCGGGACGCTGATGCACGCGGCGGCGCTCACCGGCGACGGCGCCCTCGACCTCGACCTGCCCATCGCGACGATCTCGGGAGCGGTGACGCTCGCCGGAGCGCCCCTGCCCGCGGCGACGGCGGATCGGGGCGCGCTCGCGTTCGTGTCACGCGACGGTGCGGGGACGGTCACGACCCCCACGTTCGGCACCTCGGGTGCCGTGGCCTACGCGCTCGCCCTCTGGCCCGGCAGCTACGATGTCGCGTTCGCGGCAGACGCCGCCCTCTGCAAGGCCGCGGCAGCTCCGCCCGCCATCCCCTGCGTGGGCGGCGTCGTCGCGTCGGCGGTGATGGTGCGCGGCGCGGGCGTCCTCGACGTCGACGTCCCCACGGTCTCGCTCTCCGGCGCGGTCAATCTCGACGGCGCGGCTCTCCCCACCGCGACCGCCGACCGCGGCAGCATCAGCTTCGCGCGCGTGACCGGCGAGGGGGGTGGCGCCGCCGGGCTGTCGCTCGGGACGAGCGCGGCCGCCAACTACGCGATCACGATCGTCCCCGGCCACTACGTCGTGTCGCACGTCGCCAACGCCGCGCTCTGCGGCGGCGCCACGCTCCCCGCCGTCCCCTGCGCGTCGCAGGTGCTGCTCGGCTGCCCCTGAACGCCGCGCTCACCTGGGGAGCATCGGCGGACCATCGGCGAGCAGCTCGTCGCCATCGAGAGTCGCTGCGAGACGTGACGAGGCGGCGTTCGGCGCGAACTCGCTGGCACAGATGCTCTTGTCGATCATTCGTACCTCGGTCTGGACCCGCGGACTCTCGGCCCCGATCGACTCGATCGTGTACGAGAACACAGCCACGCCGACCTGTTGCGGAGGAATGACCCCGACGACCTCCCAGCACAGGATCGTGATCGGAATACCGTCTTCGGACGCTTCCCTCGAGTAGCGCACGACGGCTTTGCCGTCGGGGAGCCGCTCCACCGTTCCGTAGCGACCGAGCACCGAGAGCAGGGCGGGCTCGTCGACCTGGCGTTTGCCGGCCAGCGCCTGGACGCTCACCCGAAGGGTGCCCGAGCCCGGTTCGTCCGCGTAGAAGACGCCGCCGCCTTGCGAATCATGGTCCACCACCCAGTGTGTCGGAATGGCGAACCGAAGCAGACCACGGCGATAGTCGATCTCTTTCATGTCGGGCATGGCTCACTCCCCGGTTGGCGTCCCGGGACGGATGGTAGCGGAGGGAGCCGCGAACTGGTAGCGGGCTCAGTGTCCCCGCCGGATCTCGGGCGGGTGGAACCGGATCTCGAAGGTGTGCATCACCCGATCCTCGCAGGTGATGGCCCCGGTGCGCGCGTCGAAGCTCCGAGGGACGGGGGTGCGGCGCTCTTCGTAGACCGCGTGGTAGCCGCGCTCGGCGAGGGTGTCGAGCAGCATCTCGACGGCCGTCGAGTCTCGAAACAGCGGGTTGTCGGTCTTGACCACGCAGCGGCCGGCCAGGGCGTGGCGCAGGAGGATCGGGACGACGGCGGACTCGATGAAGGACGCGACCTCCTTGAAGCGCGCGGACGAGGCGTGCTCGTAGGAGTCGAGGCGGCGCACGAGCTCCTGACGCGCGTGGGCCGTGATCTCCGACGCGACCGGGATGTGGTGGATGATGTCGTAGGTCTGGTGGCCGAGCTCGAGCGAGCTCTGGTACTGGAATTCGGCGTTGATGCTCCGTTCCACCTCGGCGAGCGGGGCGTCGGCGTTGACGAAGTGGTAGTGGAAGTGGCGGCGCAGGCTGGTGAGCGCGTCGTAGGTGAGGTCCTTGAACGTCCGGTAGCGGTTGCGCGCCAGCGTCTCGTCGACGTCGGTGGGCCGCAGCTCGAGGAGCTCGCCCACGCCGGTCCCCTTGACCTGGTCGTTGTGGGCGACGATCTGGCGCCCGCGCTGGAGCTGGCGCTCGACCGACGTCTGCTCCCCGACGAACAGCACGGTGATGCGGAAGATCGGGCGGCGAAACCGCTTGCCGGTGGGTGTGCCCCAGTACGTGGCGCGCAGCTGCATGATCCGGTCGTGGAGCAGCTTGACCGTCTCGGCCTGCACGCGTGTGCGCGGGAAGCCGTCCACCACGACGCCGGTCTGAAACGCGGGCTCGAGCAGCTTGCGCAGCAGCGCCTCGACCACCTCGCGATCGCCGACGAACTGCCCCTCGGCCTTGAGGGCCCGCATCTCGGGCGTGTCGAGGAGATCGCTCACCACGATGGGCGGCGCCGTGAGGCCGCGCTCACGCAGGATGAACGGCGTGTTCGTCCCCTTGCCGGAGCCCGGCGCGCCGCCGAGCCACATGATCTCCTTCGGGAAGGTCATGTTCTCGAGGCCGCGCTCTTGGACCAGGCGATCCCAGACCTGACCGAAGATCAGGGGCGCGTCTTTGATCTCGAGCTCGGGGCTGGCGATGCGGCCCGCACCGGGATCAGGCGGGCCGCCCTGCGGGGGCTTGGGGTCGGACATGTCGCCCGCAATTTAGAGACTTGTGGGGGCGGCGGCGTGAAAAAGTTAGTGGCTGTCGCCCCACAGGAAGATCGGGGGACCGTCTGTCTCCACCACGAAGTCGACGAGCAAGTAGTCTTCCCTCGCGGCGGCGGCGAGGATCTCCCGCAGGCGGCGCCAGGGGACGTCGCCATCGGCCAAGACCAGCACACGCCCCTCGAACCACTCGCTCGGGTGCAGCAGAGCGTAGTTCCTCTTCAAGACCAGCAGCCTCTCGGCCACCTCGGCGGCGTCAGCGACCGAACCGCCGTCGACCCGCGTATCGGTGGGGGAGAGCGCGACCACCGGCCCGCGCACGAGCTCATGCCCGTTCACGGCTCGCTGTACCCGGATGTTCCGCGACAGAGGGCAGCCGCAGGGGATCTCGCCCCCCGGACTGAAGAACGGCAACAGGTAGCAGACCAACGTCAGCTGCGTCACCGTGAGCGGGAGCAGGTTCAGCGCGGCGCTCGTCTGGCTCGGCAGGCGCGTCCTCCAGACCCTCCTACGGCCCGGCGCCCAACTCGATCGTGTCGACCACATGGGCGAGATCGACCGCATCGACACTTTGACAACGCTCGAGCGTGCCGGTTCCGCTTGCCCAGCCGCCCTTGAGCTCGTGCCGTCGCGCTCGACCTGTGGCCTTGTGCCGAGCCAACCGGCGGCCAGATTCGGTTCGAGGGGGCGAGCCCGGATCGAACTCGGGCTCGCCCTTCGAAAGGATGTGCGTGATGAAACCCAAGCGGAGGAACATCTTCTCGCTGACTGCGCTCGCGCTCGGCGGGCTGCTCACGGCCGCGCCGCTCGTGGCGAGGGCGGCTCAACCTGCGACCGCCCAGGAAGCCGATCAGCGTGCCGAACACTTCACCAAGCTCGCGGACAATTACAAGTCCCAGGGCGGCGCGCTGTGGAAGACGGGGAACGTTCAGCGCGCCCAAACGGCCGCAGCGAACTGCGCCGCCATCTCGAACGCCCTGCGGTCGGGCAGCGTCGCATTGGTCGCGGTTCCGTCTGACGAAACGCTCCGCGACTCAGGCGCCATGGTCGCGGTTCTCGTCCCGAATAACCAGCCGGCGCCGGCCACGCCGAAGTGCCCCGAGCCGTGAAGCCGTCGCCAGATTCTCCAGCAGCTCTGCGATAGAATCGGGCGCCGGCACTTTGTGAGCGACGACGCCGCACAGTACGACGAGATACGGTACCTGCGCGCCAAGCGCACCGTCGACGACCGCGCGCTCAACCAGCGCGTGCTCCAGGCGTTCGAGGCGTCCGTGCGGGCGCTCGCCCGGCCTGCGCGGGTCCTCGAGCTCGGAGCGGGCGTCGGCACGATGGTCCCGCGCCTGCTCGAGCCCGCGCGCTTGACGGCGGCGAGCTACACGCTCGTCGATCGCGACGGGCAGAGCCTCGCGGCGGCGGCGGCGCAGCTGGGCGACCTCTCGGCCGCAGTCCTCGAGCTCGACTTCGTCGAGGACGACGTCTTCGCGTGGCTCGAGTCCTACGCGGAGGCGCCGTTCGACGCCGTCCTCGCGTCGGCGTTTCTCGATCTCGTCGACCTCCGCGCCCTGCTGCCGCTCGTCTGGCGCCGCCTCCGCCCGGGCGCTCCCTTCTGGTTCTCCATCAACTTCGACGGCGAGACCATCTTCGTTCCCGAGCACCCCGCCGACACCGAGATCCTGGCTCGCTATCACCGCACGATGGACGAGCGCGTCCGCGGCGGCCGGCGGGCCGGCGAGAGCCGGACGGGCCGCCGCCTGCTGGAGGTCGTCCCGGCGACCGGCGCCCGCATCACCGCCGCGGGCGGGTCGGACTGGGTGGTGTGGCCCGCAGCCGGCCGCTATCCGGACGACGAGGCCTACTTTCTCCACCACATCGTCCACACCATCGACGAAGCGCTGGCGGGCACCGCGTCGCTCGACCCCCGGACGGTCGCCTCCTGGGTTGCTGCGCGCCACGCGCAGATCGACGGCGCAGAGCTCAGCTACATCGCCCATCAACTCGACATCGCGGGCCACGCTCCGACCTGACCTCTCTGTTGTGCCGGTATCTGGCGCACCGTGCGCCAGGTGTCTCAAGTTGAGCCGGCCCCTCGTGTCTCAGGTTGAGCCGCTGGCTCTGGAAATGGGCGACGAATCGGGTCGCGTCCGTCGGCATCGGGCGTGCACTGGTTGCGCAGAAACGCTCTTGCCGGGGGACCTAGCACATGAAAGCTCTTCGTGGTTGGACAGCTCTGTGTGGTGGTGTCGTTGGACTCATCATCGTCGGCTGCACTTCATCTGGCCCCCAAGGGGACTCGCACGTCGTCGAAGCCATCACGACCGTCACCACACTCCCGGCCTGCACCGCCGCCAACAGGGGCCAAGTCGTGTTTCTCGCCAGCAGCGGCACTGGGACGTTGGAGACGTGCAACGGCACGGCTTTCACGGCGACGGTCTGCGGAGCGACGAACATCGATCAGGTCCTCTACATCGTCAGCCAGGCGACCTTCGAGGCCTGCACCGGCAGCAGCTGGACCGCGATCCCGTTCTCCTCGACGGCTGTGAACATCGGCTCCGGTCCTGATTCCATTGTCGGGACGGTGGCAGGACCGGGAGGCCCGCTCTCGGGCGTGACCGTGACGCTGTCCGGGAATGCGGCCGGCACGGCGGCGACGGATGCCAACGGGCACTATGCCTTCACCGGTCTCGCCAACGGCAGTTACGGCGTTTCGGTGAACGCGGGAGCAGCCTGCTCGACGGCGTCGGCGACGCTGAACAACATCACCGGTCTCAGGGAAGCTGACTTCACCTTGACGAGCACGGGAAAGGCGGGCGCCTGCGCGTCCGTGACGGGGCCGCAGGGACCTGCCGGTCCGCACGGACCTGCGGGGCCGCAGGGTCCCGCCGGGCCGACGGGAGCGACCGGTGCCACGGGCGCCACCGGGGCCACCGGCGCGACGGGGCCCGCGGGTCCGACCGGAGCGACCGGCGCGACGGGCGCCACCGGGGCGACGGGGCCGAAGGGGGCGACCGGCGCCGAATCGCTCGTCTCCGTGACCCCCGAACCGGCAGGGTCGAACTGTCCCACGGGTGGCCAGCGGATCGACGTCGGCGTCGACACGAACGGTGACGGCGTCCTGCAGACCACCGAGGTTCAACACACGGCCTACGTTTGCAACGGGACCAGCGCGGCGGCCACCATGTGCACGGCCGTGCAAACGCAGTGCAACGGACTTTGCACCGATACCTCTTCTGACCCCGCCAACTGCGGCGGGTGCGGCACCACGTGCTCGGTCTGTTCCGACGGCGCGTGCGGGAAGGTCAACTTCGGCAGCGTCCCGGTCAACACGTCCGTGGCGCAGCAGTTCACGGTCGCCGTGGATGCCGGCTATTTTGTCGCCACTCTTCTGGGGACCTCGGGGAACACCCCGCCCTTCGCCGCGGATGCCGCCGGTTGTCAGAGCTTCCAGGGCCCCGGCACGTGCGTGGCCGTCGAGACGTTCTCCCCGACGTCGGTCGGAGCGGCCACGGGCGAGGTGGACATCGAGGAGTGTCCTTCGGCAGGCGGCCCCTGCATCACCGTTCCGGTGACGGTGTCCGGCAACGGCGTGCTGACCGGCTCGGCGAGCCCGAGCAGCATCTTCTTCGGCAACGTCCCGGTCTTCACGTCGACCACGCAGAAGTTCAGGGTCACCGTCGACACCGGGTATCAGATCATGTCTGTGAGCAAGTCCGGGGCTCAGTACGCGGGGTCCTTGGACAGCTGCGCAGGGTTCATCGGTCCCGGGGCCTGCATGGCGAGCGCGACGTTCACCCCGAGCTCGCCCGCGAACGCGACGGGAGAGGTCGACATCGAAGAGTGCCCGGTCGCGGGCGGCACGTGCAGCTCGATTCCAGTGACCCTCGATGGCAACGGGGTCCTGATCGGATCCGCCACCCCGAGCGCCATCAATTTTGGTGATGTCCCGGTCAACACCAAGTCCGCGGCACAGACGATCACGCTGACGGTCGATTCCGGTTACACGTTCAACTTCGAGCCGCCCGTAGCCCAGACCGGCTTCATCTACGTCGGCGGCACCTGCCCCTTCAACCCCCTCATGCCCTTCAACGGACCCATGGGGCCGCTGACATGCACAATCGAAGTGGAGTTCGCGCCCGCCGCGCCCGGGGCCGCGATGGAAAACTTCAACTTCGCCGACGAGTGTCTGGTCGAGTTCGTGGGGCCGTGCCTGGGCCTGTCGGTGACCCTCACGGGCAACGGCATCTGAAGGGAGGCAGCCTCCGCGGCGAGGCGCGTGATGTCGGAGCTCACGCGGCGCGGAGGCGATCCAGCAGCGCTGGGTGCGCGCGGACGTTGAAGGTGACGCCGTGGTCATCGTAGCGCTCGGCCAGCACCTCGCACGCCGCGAAGATCTCGCCGCGCAGCCGCTGCTTGTCGTAGGGGACATGGACCTCCCCCTCGACCAGATCCCGCGCGAAGAAGGCGACCAGGCGCTCGCGCAGGGCCGCCACGTCGGCCGGGCGGCGCGCCGACATGACGACGGCGTCCGGCCAGCGCTCGCGCAGGGCGCGCGCGACGTTGCCCTCGTCCGCGCCCTCGCCCACCCGGTCGATCTTGTTGAACACGAGCAGCCGCGGCACGTCGCCGGCGCCGATCTCGGCGAGGACGTCGGTCGTCACCTGGAGCTGACGCTCGAAGTTGGGATCGGACGCGTCGACCACCTGGACCAGCAGGCCCGCCTCGAGCGCCTCGTCGAGCGTGCTCTTGAACGAGGCCACCAGCCCGTGGGGGAGCTTGTCGATGAACCCGACCGTGTCCGACAGCAGCACCCGCGGACGAGCCTCCGGGACCAGCGGTCGCACGGTCGTGTCGAGCGTCGCGAACAGCTTGTCGGCGACGTAGACCTCGCTGCCGGTGAGCGCCCGCATGAGCGTCGACTTCCCCGCGTTGGTGTAGCCCACCAGCGCGGCGCGGCTCATCTCCCGGCGGCGGGCGCGCTGGGTGCGCTGCTCCTCGGCCAGGCCGTCGAGCTCGCGGGTCAGCTCGGCGATGCGATCTCGGATCTTCCTGCGGTCGAGCTCGAGGCTCGACTCGCCCGCGCCCTTCCCTCCGATCCCGCCCCGCTGGCGGTCCTTGCCCCTTGCCTTGCCCTGCTCGCGCAGGCGAGGGACGAGATAGCCCAGGCGCACGATCTCGACCTGGGCCTTGGCCGCGCGCGAGCGGGCATGACGCCGGAAGATCTCCAGGATCACCGCCGTGCGATCCATGACCTCGGCCCCGGTGGCCTTCTCCAAGTTTCGGGCCTGCGATGGCGTGATCTCGTGGTCGACCAGCACGACCTCCACGTGCGGCCCCGGGCTTCCCGCTGCGTCGGCCGCCCCGTCGGCCGCCTCGGCGTCGCCATCGTCGTCTGATTCGCCCTCGTCAGTCTCTTCTACGGATGGGGCGCCCGCCACCTCTGCGCCGCCCGTGAGCGCCTTCAGCGAAGCGAGCTTGCCGCTCCCGAGCACCGTTCCCGGATGCAGCGCCGCGCGGCGCTGCGTGAACGTCTCGACCACGTCGACGCCGAGCGTGCGCCCGAGCCGGTGCAGCTCCTCCACCGACGCGGCGAACGCCGCATCGGTGACGTCGGGGAGCTGAACCGCGACCAGCGCGGCGCGGAGAGGACGGGGCGTCTCGTCGAACACGGGGCGAGAGTATAGGCTACCCGTCGTCGAGCGTTGACCGCGACCCCGCACCCGTACACAGAGAACGGCCTGCCCCTCGAGAGGTCGCGGGCGCCGCACCCGTTCGTCTGGACGGCGCTCTATATCCCCTTCGGGGCGCTGAGCGGCTTCGTCGGCGTCCCGCTCACCTTCCTGGCGACGCGGCACGGCCTGTCGATCTCCGAGGGCACGCTGCTCAACGCCGCGCAGCTCCTCACGCAGTGGCTCAAGTGGATCTGGGCCCCGCTCGTCGACGTCACCCTGTCGCCGCGCACGTGGTACGTGATCTCGACCTGCCTGTCGGGCGTCGGCGTGCTCGCGATGTCGGTGGTGCCGCTCGGTCCGGCGACGCTGGGGCTCCTCCTCGCCATCATCGCGGTCGCCAGCCTCATCAATTCCGTCGTGGGGATGAGCGTCGAGGCGCTCATGGCCGGCAGCACGCCGGCGGGTGACATCGGTCGGGTCAGCGCCTGGTTCCAGGCCGGGAACCTGGGTGGCGCGGGGCTCGGCGGCGGCCTCGGTCTCCTGCTGCTCGAGCGGCTCCCGCAGCCCTGGATGTCGGGCGCGATCGTGGGCGGGCTGTTCGTCCTCTGCTGCCTCGCGCTCCGCTTCACCCCCGCCGTCGCGGCCCACGCGAAGCCCGGCGGTGCGCTGGCCGCCGTCAAGCAGGTGGCGCGCGATCTCGGGGCGATGCTCCGCACCAAAGGCGGGGTCCTCTCAGCGGTCCTGTGCGTGCTCCCCATCGGAACCGGCGCGGCCCAGGGCGTCCTCACCCAGGCCAAGGTGGCGGCGGTCTGGGGCGCGGGCGCCGATCAGGTCGCGCTCGTGCAGGGCCTGCTCTCGGGTCTCGTCACCGCGGCCGGGTGCTTCGCGGGGGGCGCGCTCTGCCGACGCTTCCACCCGCGCACGGCCTACGCGGGCGTCGGCCTGGCGCTCGCCGTCGTCGCCGTCGCCATGGGTCTCAGCCCCGCGACCGCGAGCATGTACATCGCCTGGAACCTCGTGTACGCGTTCGCCGTGGGGCTCTCGTACGCCGCGTTCACGGCCCTCGTCCTCGATGCCATGGGCCAAGGCTCCGCCGCGACGAAGTACAACGTCTTCGCCTCGCTCTCGAACTTCCCGCTGTGGTGGCTGGGGCTCCTGCTCGGCGTCGCCGCCGAGCGGTGGGACGCGCGCCGCATGCTCTTCACGGAGGCCGCCTTCGGCGTGGCCGGCATCGTCGTCTTCGCGCTCAGCGTTCGGCTCGTCGCGCGCTCGAAGCTCGCCGGCTAGCTCCCGCCACCACCTGCAAACGGACCATACGTCCCGGCCGGGATCACGTGCACGCTAGCGGTAGCCGCTCGCCTGCAGCTTGAAAAGCGTCGCGTAGCGCGCGCCCGCCGCCAGCAGATCGGCGTGCGTGCCGTCCTCGGTCACGCGGCCGCCCTCGAGGACGAGGATGCGATCGGCCATCCTCACCGTCGGAAACCGGTGCGAGATCAAGATCGCCGTGCGGCCCGCCGTGAGCTGGCGGAAGCGCTCGAACACCGCGTGCTCCGCCTCGGCGTCGAGCGCCGCCGTCGGCTCGTCCAGAATGAGGATGTCCGCTTCTTCGCGCATGAAGGCGCGCGCCAGGGCCACCTTCTGCCACTGGCCGCCCGACAGCTCCGTGCCCGCCTTGAACCAGCGCCCGAGCTGGGTCTCGAGGCCGCCCGGGAGGCCGCGCACCAGCTCGCGGGCACCCCCCTGATCGACGGCGCGGGTGACGCGCAGCTCGTCCCCGAGGTGGTCGACGCTGCCGAAGGCGACGTTCTCCCGGAGGAGCAGCTGGTACTGGTTGAAGTCCTGGAAGATGACGCCGATGCGCTTGCGCAGCTCCTCGTCGCCCCAATCCTTGAGGTCGCGACCGTCGAGAAGGACGCGCCCCTCCGTCGGGCGGTAGAGGCCCGCGAGCAACTTGATGAACGTCGTCTTGCCGGCGCCGTTCTCGCCGACGAGCGCCAGGCTCTGGCCCTTGGGGAGGAACAGGTCCACGCCGCGCAGCGCCCAGGTCGCCGCGTCGGGGTAC
>Ga0306920_100011798_pt1 | contig 11837 bp, 13 predicted proteins | sample flu12Cox44000170_FD_204666 | JGI IMG/M metagenome (GOLD analysis project Ga0306920, IMG submission 204666) | Lab enrichment of tropical soil microbial communities from Luquillo Experimental Forest, Puerto Rico - flux4day.12C.oxic.44.000.170 (v2)... | ecosystem: Environmental > Terrestrial >...
GCTCGCCTTCACGCTGGCCAATGGATTCGCCTACGTGGAGCTGGCGCTGCAGTCGGGCCTGCCCGTCGACGTGTTCGCGCCCCGATTGAGCTTCTTCTTCAACGCCCACATCGACTTCTTCGAGGAGATCGCCAAGTACCGCGCCGCCCGCCGGCTGTGGGCGCGCTGGATGAAGGAGCGCTACGGCGCCACGTCGGAGCGGTCGATGCAACTCCGGTTCCACACCCAGACGGCCGGCGTGTCACTCACGGCGCAGCAGCCCGAGGTCAACATCGTGCGGACTGCCATCGAGGCGCTGGCCGGCGTGCTGGGCGGCACCCAGAGCCTGCACACCAACTCGATGGACGAGGCGATGGCCCTCCCCGCTGAGCGGGCGGCGCGCATCGCCCTGCGCACGCAGCAGGTGATCGGTTACGAGACCAACGTGACGAACGTGGCCGATCCCCTCGGCGGTTCGTACTTCGTCGAGGCCCTCACCGAGGAGATGGAGCGCCAAGCCGAGGAGATCTTCGCCCACCTCGACGAGCTCGGCGGTGGCTCGATGCTGGAAGGTGTCATCGCCGGGATCGAGGAGAACTGGTTCCAGAACCGCATCGCCGATTCCGCCTACGAGCTCGAACGGCGGTTCAACGCCGGGCGCCGGATCGTGGTGGGCGTGAACCGGTTCACCGAAGGCAACGAGGACGATCCCCTCGAGTTGCTCGAGATCACCAACGAGGACGAGGCCCGGCAGGTGAAGCGGCTCGACGACGTGCGCCACCGGCGCGACGCTGCTGGCGTCGACGCCGCTCTCGAGCGGCTCCGGCACGACGCCGCCGATCCGGAGGTCAACCTGATGCCCACCCTCATCGACACGGTCAAGTCCTACGCCACGCTGGGCGAGATCATGGCCGCCCTCGCCGATGTCTTCGGCCGCCACGTCGAGACGCCCACGATCTGATGGACATCGGCGTCGAGATCTTCCCCACTGATCAGGTGCCGCTGCCCGGTCGCGTCGCGGCCGAGGCCGAAGCCAGGGGCATCGAGTCGATCTGGTTCCCCGAGCACACCCACATCCCCACGAGCCGGTTGACGCCGTTCCCCGGTGGCGAGCCGCTGCCCGAGCACTATCGGCGCACCCTCGACCCGTTCGCGGCCATCGCCAGCGCCAGCGCGGTCACGACCACGCTGCGCCTCGCCACCGGCATCTGCCTCCTCGCCCAGCGCGACCCGATCGTGACGGCCAAAGAGGTGGCGTCGGTCGACTACCTGTCGGGCGGCCGCTTCATCTTCGGCATCGGGGTGGGCTGGAACATCGAAGAGATGCAGGACCACGGCGTCGACCCGAGGCGCCGGCGGACCCTCGTCCGGGAGAAGGTGCTGGCCATGCGGACCCTGTGGACGCAGGATGAAGCAGCCTTCGACGGCGAGTACGTGTCGTTCGCACCGAGCTGGTCGTGGCCCAAGCCGGTGCAGCAGCCGCAACCGCCCATCGTGGTGGGTGGCGCCGCCGGCCCCACCACGTTCGCGCAGGTCATCGAGTACGCCGACGGCTGGATGCCCATCCACGGCCGCCGCGAGATCTTCCCCCGTCTTCCCGAGTTGCGAGCTCACGCCGAGCAGGCCGGCCGCGACCCGGCGTCGATCGAGCTGGGTGTGTTCGGTGTCCCGCCCGTCGCCGACGTGTTGGAGTCGTACGCCGCCAACGGGTTCCGCCGGGTGGTCATCGGCCTGCCGCAGGATCGGGGCGAGGCCGGCATCCTCGAGGAGCTCGACCAGGCGGCCAAGTTCGTCGGCGCCTACTGACACGTACCATGACGCCCATGACGATCGAACGAGTCGGGGTGGTGGGCTGCGGCCTGATGGGGGCCGGCATCGCCGAGGTGTCGGCACGGGCGGGACTCGACGTCGTCGTGCGCGAGATCGACGCCGGTGCCGCCGAATCCGGTTTGAAGCGGCTCACGACCTCACTCGACCGCGCCGTTCGGGCCGGGAAGCTCGACGAGTCGGGGCGCGACGCCACCCTCGACCGCATCCGCCTCACCACCGACATGGCCGAGCTCGCCGACCGCCAGCTCGTGATCGAGGCAGTGGTCGAGGACGAGGCCCTGAAGACCGACGTGTTCGCCCTCCTCGACAAGGTCGTCGAGGACGACACGGCGATCCTCGCGTCCAACACGTCGTCGATCCCGATCATGAAGCTCGGGATGGCCACGAACCGGCCCGAGCAGGTGATCGGGATCCACTTCTTCAACCCGGTGCCGATCCTCCGGCTCGTCGAGCTCGTCACCTCGCTGCTCACGGCTCCAGCCACCACCGACCGGGCTGACGAGTTCGCCACCGACGTGCTCGGCAAGCACGTCATCAAGAGCCAGGACCGGGCCGGCTTCATCGTCAACGCGTTGCTCGTGCCGTATCTGTTGTCGGCCATCCGGATGCTCGAGTCGGGGTTCGCGTCGGCCGAGGACATCGACACCGGCATGGTGGAGGGCTGCAACCACCCGATGGGCCCGCTGCACTTGGCCGACCTCATCGGGCTCGACACCACCATGGCGGTGGCCGAGAGCCTGTACGCGGAGTTCAAGGAACCGCTGTACGCCTCGCCGCCCCTGTTGTCGCGCATGGTGGAGGCCGGGTTGCTGGGCCGCAAGGCCGGGCGCGGGTTCTACGACTACTCGCCGAAGTGAGCGGCCGGGTTCTCGTCGCCAAGGTCGGCCTCGATGGCCACGACCGCGGGGTGAAGGTGGTGGCGCGCATCCTGCGTGACGCCGGGTTCGAGGTGATCTACACCGGGCTCTTCCAGACGCCGGAGAAGGTGGCGGCGGCGGCCATCGACGAGGACGTCGATGCCATCGGCCTGTCGATGCTGTCGGCCGCCCACATGACCCTTGCCCCTCGGGTGGTGGAGCAGGTTCGCGAGCGAGGCGCCGACATCCCCGTCGTCGTCGGTGGTGTCATCCCCGAGCAGGACGCCCCGAAGCTCATGGAGCGGGGCGTGGCCGCGGTGCTGACGCCGGGCGCCTCGGCCGACGAAGTGGTGGCCACCATGCAGCGCGTGATCGACGCCCGCGCCGGCACCCCGTAGCCGGCCGTCACCGGCGATGGCCGATCCCCTCGAGCGGCTCACGAACCTCGTCGCCCTGTTGCTGGAGGCGCGCCAGCCCCTCACGCTGGAGCAGATCGCCGACGCCCTCGAAGGCCAGTACCCGGCGGGCAAGGCGGCGCGCCGCGGCGCCTTCGAGCGCGACAAGGCGATCCTGCGCGAGGGCGGCGTTCCCATCGAGTCCCAGGTCCTGAGCGGCGACGCCGCCGGGGCCACCGGGTACTTCATCGACCGCCGCCGCTACGAGCTGCGCCTTGACCTCACGCCCGAGGAGTCCCGCGCCTTGCAGATGGCGGTAGCAGCGGTGCACCTGCGGCCCGACTGGAGCGCCGACGCCCTCCTGAAGCTCGGCGTGGTGTCGGGCGGCGACGAGCCGGGCGCCGACGATGGCGGACCGGGACCGTCGGCGGCGCTGCCCGCGCTGGCGTCGCTGCCCGTGCTGTTCGAGGCGGCGACGGCGCGGGCCGTCGTGCGGTTCCGGTACCACGAGCGCGATCGTGAGGTCGAGCCCTACGGCCTCGTGACGCGCGACGGGTTCTGGTACCTCGCCGGCCTCGACCGGAGCCGCGGCGACGACCGCACCTTCCGCGTCGATCGCATCGAGGGCGACGTGGCGGTGGGGCCGGCGGGCGCGTTCAGCGTGCGCGACGACTTCGACCTCGCCCACGCCGTGGTCGACGACCCCAAAGCAATCGGTGCGCCGGAGGAGGCGCTGGTCGAGGTGGCGCCCGTGCGGGCCCCGAAGGTCGTGCGAGAGGTAGGCGAGGCGGCCGTGGCCGAGCGCCGGCCCGACGGCAGCGTGCTGGTGCGCGTGCCGTGTGGCAATCAGATGGCGTTCCGGTCGTGGGTGCTCGGCCTGCTCGACGACGCCCTCGTCGTGGCGCCGCCCGAGGTGCGCGCCGACATCGTGGCCTGGCTGCGGGCCGTCGCGGGCGGCGGCGCATGAGCGAGGTCGCCACCGGCCGGGGGCCGCGTCGCACGCAGGAGCGCCTGCGCCGGCTGCTGGTGATGCTGCCGTGGCTGATGGAGCGGGGCGAGGTGCCGGTCGCCGACGTGGCGGCTCGCTTCCACGTGTCGGAGCGGCACCTGATCCAGGACCTCGAGGTGGCGTCGATGTGCGGTCTGCCGCCCTACCTCGACGAACTCATCGACATCTGGATCGAGGACGGCGTCGCGCACGTGGGGGTGCCGCGCCTGTTCACCCGGCCGCTGCGGCTCACGGCACCGGAGGGCTTCGCCCTGCTGGCGGCCGGGCGCGCCGCGATGACGCTGCCCGGCGCCGACCCGTCCGGACCGCTCGGGCGCGCCCTGGGCAAGTTGGCGGCCGCGGTGGGCGCCGACGAGCCCGCCCTCGTGGTGGACGTGGAGCGCCCTGCCTTCCTCGACCTCGTGCAGGCCACAGTCGACCGGTCCGAGCGCCTCGCCGTCACCTACTACTCGCCCCGCGCCGGCGCGCTGCGGACGCGGCACATCGACCCGCAGAGCGTCTATGCCGCCCGCGGCCGCTGGTACGTGGTGGCCGACGACTCGCTCACCGGCGCGCCGCGCACCTTCCGCATCGACCGCATCGAGGCGGCCGAGCGAACGGGCGAGCGCTTCCAGCACCGCGACGTTCCCGTCGGTGCCGACTGGTTCGCCGACGCCGACACGGTGGAGGCCGTGGTGCTGCTCCCGCCGTCGGCGGCCTGGGTCACCGAGACGTACCCGGTCGAGGAGGTCACCGACGAGCCCGACGGCCGCCTGCGCGTCCGCCTCCCGATCTTCCACGAGCGCTGGCTCGAGCGCTTGCTCCTGCGGGCCGGTCCCGAGGCGGCGGTGGTGTCACCGGCGGAGTGGACCGATCTCGGCCGGCGCGCCGCGGCCCGACTGCTCGAGCGTTACCCGTAGAGCCACCGCCGCCAGCGGGGCGGCGACGACCACGCCGGCCACGCGCAGCCGTTGCCCCGCAGGTGCGGTGTGAGGTCGTCGGCGGTCTCCAGCGCCCCGTCGGCGAACAGGAACGGCAGCACGGCCGCCGTCGCCTCGGCGTCCGCGGCGGCATCGTGGGCGCGCGTGATCACGATGCCGTGGCGCTCGCACACGTCGACCAAGCGGTGCGAGGGTGCCTCCCGGGCGACCGCCCTCGACAGCCGCGCCGTGCACAAGCGCGTCGTGTCGGGCGCCCGGTAGCCGGCTCGACGCAGGGCTCTGGCCACGAAGCCCCAGTCGAACTCGGCGTTGTGGGCAGTGAAGACGGCGCCGTCGAGCCGTCGGACGAGATCGGGTGCCACGTCGGCGAAGGTGGGTGCCTCCTTGAGGTCGTGGGCCCGTAGGCCGTGGATGTGGGTCGGCCCGACCCGGCCGAAACGCGGCCGGACCGACGAGGACCACCGATCGAGGACCTCGCCGTCACCCGTGGTCGTGATGACGGCGACCTGCAGCACCCGGTCGCGTCGCGACGAGAGGCCATTGGTCTCCACATCGACCACGGCGAACCGCCGCTCCGAGAGAAGACCGACGGCAGACATCACGGGCCACCCTACGCAGGGGGTGTGACAGAGTCGGCGGACTCCTCAGGTGGCTACGAGGCCGCCAACCGGGAGCGCACGCCGATCGGCGACGGGATGGTGAAGCCGGCGCGGTGGCGCTCCTCCTCCGACTCGCCGCCCCAGAAGCCGTACTCCCGGTTGCGGCGAGCGAACTCCCGGCACGGCGCCGCCACGGGGCAGGCGCCGCACAGGCGCCGGGCGCGCGCTTCTCGTCGGACCCGGGCCTGCGGACGCTCGGCGTGAGGAGCGAAGAAGAGGTCAGGATGGCCTCGACAAGCGGCGCCGTCCATCCAGTTGGTCCACCCTGCCTGGGCTGTCACAGCGCCACCGCCGCCTCTTCCCGTGCCTCCGTGACCGACGGAGAGGAGCGGCGGGGGCCGGGAGGGGGTGGCCCTCCGCCGCCCTACGTGGACAGTACGGCGCACCGGGTGAGGTGTAAAGGTTCGCCAGGTGGACGCCCCGTTACGGTCGTGTGACGTTCTGTCGCCGCCCCTCACTCTGCGTGGCGGCAGCGGGCTTCTCTCCCAGGGAATCGTTTGCAGCGAGCAACCAGTCGGCGGATCGGCGCGAAAACCGAGCAGTTCCCCGACAGCCAGCGAGTTGGACCGAGGGGCCGGCGCCTGGGTCAGAGGAGCTCGGCGGCCAGGCTGGCCACCTCACTGCGCTCGCACGCCGTCAACGTGACGTGCCCGAAGCACCGTTGCCCCGCGAACGACCGGATGAGCACCGCCAGGGCGTTGTTCGTGGACCCCACGTACGGGGCGTCGATCTGCGTCGTGTCTCCGGTGAAGATCACCTTGGTGTCCTCGCCGATGCGGGTGAGGATCGTCTTGAGCGTCGTCGGCTCGAGGTTCTGGGCCTCGTCCACGATCGTGACCTGGCGGTGCAGGGTGCGGCCCCGCAAGAACGTCACCGACTCGAGCGACAGCGTGCCCCGTGACGTCAGCTCGTCGATCAACGAGCGGGCGTCGCGGTCGGAACGCCGATCAGTCAGTGCCACGACGGCGTCGTGGATGGCGGCCATCCACGGGTCGAGCTTCTCGTCGAGCCCGCCCGGCAGGAAGCCGACCTCGGCTCGCCCCACCGGCACCAGGGGCCGGTAGATCGCCAACCGCTCGTAACGCCGCTGCTCCACGACCTGTTCCAGCCCGGCCGCCACGGCGAGGATCGTCTTGCCCGTGCCGGCCCGGCCGTCGAGCGCCACCAGCGACACCGACGGGTCGAGCAGGAGCTCGAGAGCGAAGCGCTGCTCCTTCGACCGGGACCGCAGGCCCCACGCCTCCGGCGACGACGGCGGCAGCAGCACCAGGTCGCCGTCGCGGCGCCGCACGAGCGCCGACTGCGAGCCGGAGCGGATCACGGCGAAGGCGTTCTCGTCGAGCCCTCCCGTGCCCGGCACGGCTTCGACGGCGACGCGCCCGGTCGCGTACAGGCGGTCGATCGGGCCAGACGGCGCCTCGACGGTGGTCCACCCCATCGGCCGGTCATCGAACGACGGCGCCGCCGACCCGTGCTCCGACGCGTCCAGCCCGAGATGGGCCGCCTTGATGCGCAGCGCGGCGTCGTTGCTGACGATGCGGGTGGGCGCCACGGTGGACTGCCCGAGGGCGGCGCCGATGATGCGGTTGTCGGGCTTGGCCGGGTCGAGGCCGTGCTCGGCCAGCCGCTGTTGGAGGATGCCGTTCACCTCGATCCGCAGCGTGCCGCCCAGCGGGTCGTCGGGCCGGGGCAGCGGGTCGGCCAGCGACCCGCCCGCCTCCACCCGTAGTTCCTCGATGGTGCGCAGCGCGGCGCGAGCCGACCGTCCGACGTCGTCGAGCCGGCTCTTCAGGCTGTCGAGCTCCTCGATGACGGTCAGGGGGAGCACGATGTCGCAGCCCTGGTAGGCGCCGAGCGCGCCGGGATCGGCGATCAGCACCGAGGTGTCGACGACGACACGGACGCGGCACGCCGGTGGAGAACCGCTCCCCTCGTCGTGATGGATGGACGAGGGGCTGAGGACGTCGGTCACGGCGCTCCTGGCTCGACGGTTCGACAGCGTTCGACGCCCACGTTCATACCCCGTCCGGACGGTCCGGTGGGGGATGGGTCAGCCGGCCCGCAGCAGGGCGATCTCCACCACCAGTGGCCCGTGAACGCCGAGGGCCATGATCTGCTCGATGTCGCCCGAGCGGGACGGGCCCGTGATCAGGACGAGGTTCGAGGGCAGGACCCGGCCGTCGCCGAGGCCGCGCAGCACCTCGGCCGACGTCGGCACGATCCGGTCGGCGGGTAGCACGCAGAGGTGTACCGGCGGCAGGAGGCTCACCGATCGGCCCCCGACCACGTGGGAGTCCTGCACGAGCGTCCCCGTGGTGGCGATGGCCGCCACCGCCGACGTCACGCCGAGGTCGGCCCGGCTACTCGTCGCGATCGACACGGGATCGACGGCGACACCGAGGTCCTGGAGCCGATCGCCGATGTGCCGCGCCTCGGGCTCGCGTGACACGACGGCGCGCCGCACGACGTGGCGTTCGACCAGCTCGGCGAGGAGGTCGTCAGGCATGTGACCGTCGGCGACGGTGCGGTCGTGCACGACCGCACGCGTCGCTTCGGCGTTGCGGATGAACGACCCGACGATGTCGGACGGGTCGAGGCGATTGGAGCGCACCAAGGGCACGCCGTCGAGCGGCGGCGGCAGCGGATGGGCGAGGTTCTCGGGCACGCCTCCTGCCAACCGCTCGCGCAGCCGGGCGAGGAAGGCGGTGCGGTCTCCGGTCTCCGTGCCTGGCGCCGTCACAGCTCGCCCGCCTTCCATCGCTGCATGAACGATCGTTCCGCTGGCGTGGGAGGAGTCCGACCTTGGGCCCAGCCGCGCAAGCCGGGCGCCATCGCGGCGTGGCGGCTCAGCGGACGGCCGAGGGCGGCCGCCTTGATCGACGCCCGATACGTGAGCGGGCGCGACCACGCCGCCGCCCACGCCCGCCAACCAGCTCGCTCGGCGGCGCCAGCGTCGGCCGCCTTCCTGCGTCGCAGCGACAGCAGCAGATCCTGGATGGGGATGCTGACCGGGCAGGCGTCCATGCACGCCCCGCACAAGGTCGAGGCGTTGGCGAGCTCGGCGGCTTCGGCTTCGCGCCGCGCCAGCAACGGCGTGAGGACCGCCCCCACCGGGCCGGAGTACACCCACCCGTAGGCGTGCCCGCCGACCTGGCGGTAGACGGGGCACACGTTCAGGCACGCGCCACAGCGGATGCAGTTGAGGATCTCGTGGAGCTCCGTGCCGAGCACATCGGAACGGCCGTTGTCGAGGATCACGACGTGCACCTCGTCCGGTCCGTCGGCCTCGTCAACCCGTCGAGCACCGGTGATGATGTTCGTATAGGTGGAGAGATGTTGACCCGTGCCGGCCCGGGCGAGGAGGTTGATCAACAGATCAAGTTGGTCCCACGTGGCGACGATGCGCTCCATGCCCATGACGGCGATGTGGACGCGTGGGACGGTGGTGCAGAGCCGGCCGTTGCCCTCGTTCTCCACGAGCACGATCGACCCCGTCTCGGCCACGGCGACGTTGCACCCTGACACACCCAGGTCGGCGGCGAGGAAGCGCGACCGCAGCTGCTCCCGGGCGAAGGCGGCCAGCCGCTCGGGCTCCGTGTCGAGCTTGCGACCCGGCTCGGCCTGCGTCTCGAGGATGTCACGCACCTGATAGCGGTCGAGATGGACGGCGGGAGCGATGATGTGGCTCGGCGTCTGCTGGGCGAGCTGGATGATCCACTCGCCGAGGTCGGTCTCCACGACCGTGCAGCCCGCCTCCTCGAGGGCGCGGTTGAGGCCGGTCTCCTCCGTGGCCATCGACTTGCCCTTCACCACGGTGCGGGCGCCGATGCGACGGGCGACCTCGGCGATGTAGGCGTTGGCGTCGGTGGCGTCGACGGCCCAGTGCACGTGACCGCCGTTGGCGCGGAAGCGGTCGGCGAAGCGCTCGAGCACGTTCGGAAGGTCGGCGAGGATCTCGTGGCGCATGCGCCGGGCGGCCCGTCGGAGAGCGTCGCCGTCGTCGAGGGTGGCGAAGGCGGCCTCACGACCACGGGCGAAGTGGCGGATGGCGCGGGCGAGCGACGCTTGGAGCCGCTCGTCACGAGTGGCTTCGGTCGTCCGCTCCCGCAGCGACGTCCCGACGAGCGTGAACTCGGCGCTCACGCGAGCGCCTCGGCCAGCACCTCGGCCAGGTGCCGCGTCTCGACGGGGTGGCCCTCGTGCTCGGCCCGCGCTCGCAGATGGAGCAGGCACGAGCCGTCGGAGCCGACGACGAGGTCAGCGGGCGGTTCGGCCTCGGCCAGCGACGAGAGCTTGTCGTCGGCCATCGCCTCGGCCACCTCGGGCAACTTGAACGAGAACATCCCGCCGAACCCGCAGCAGCGATCCCCTGCGCCCCATGGCACCTGGTCGCAGCCGGCGGCGGCGAGGAGCCGCTCGGGTTCGTCGCGCACATGGAGCTCGCGCAGCATGTGGCACGAGTGGTGGTAGGCGACGCGCCGCCCCAACGGCCGCAACGACAGTGGTCGGGTGGCGAGGAACGACGAGAGCTCGTAGGTGCGTTCGCCGAGCCGCCGGGCCCGGTCAGCGGCGTCGTGGTCGCCGACGAGCTCGAACAGTTCGGGCCAGAAGACCTTGATCATCGTGCTGCACGAGCCGGCCGGGACCACCACCGCATCGCCGCCGTCGGCGTCGAGGGCGTCGAGCGACGTGCGGGCGACGGTCGCCGCGTCCTCGTGGAAGCCGGAGTTCCAAGCGGGCTGGCCACAGCACGTCTGGCCCGTCGGACACGACACCTGGCAGCCGCCGGCCCGCAAGAGGCGGACGGACGCGACCCCGACGTCCGGCTCGAAGAGATCGACGACGCAGGTGACGAACAGCGACACGCGCACCGTCCGGAGACTACGACGCGAATACGTTGCCCCCGTGGCCGACGACCTCTTCTGCCGGATCATCGCCGGCTGCGAGCCGGCTCAGCTGGTGCTCGACGACGAGGTGGCGGTGGCGTTCCTCGATCACCGTCCCGTGTTCCCGGGCCACGTGCTCGTCGTGCCGCGCCGCCACATCGAGACGCTCGTCGACTTCGAGCCCGAGGAGCTCGGGCCGTTCTTCGCGCGAGTGCAGCGCGTCACCGCCGGCGTGCAGACCGCGATGGGCGCCCACGGCTCGTTCGTCGCGATGAACAACGTGGTGAGCCAAAGCGTGGCCCACGCTCATGTGCACGTGGTGCCCCGGCGGCGCAAGGACGGTCTCCGCGGCTTCTTCTGGCCCCGGCTGCGCTACGACAGTGACGGCGAGATGGAGGAGATCGCGGCACGGATCGCTGCCGCCATTCCCGCTCCACCGGCGTCGACGTGACGGTTCCCACCTCTGAGGTGCAAAGCCGTCGTATCGACGGCGGCCAAGCGGCCTCAGACGACAATGCGCATGACGAGTCCGCGACCGTCGATCTCGTCGCCGGCGAGGCAGATCGCTGTCCCCGCGGCGTGGCGGCGAGCCGTCCACAGGAGGGCGTAGGCGTCGAGCACGTCGTCGGTTCGGGCGCCGGGCACGCGGCGCTCGATGGGCCCGAACTCCGCCTCCAACGCGGTGCGGCGAAGCTCGCGCCCTTCGCGCGTGCGCTTGGGTGGCAGGACGTTTCCTGTGAGGGCGCGAAACGAACACTCGGGGCTCGCTTCGGCGAAGCGGCTCTGATTCGTCGCGTCGATCACGGCGTCGACCTCGCGCAGCTTCGGGAAGAGGTTGAAGGTCTGACGCGTGAGGCCACGCCCGTAGCTCGCCTTGCATGCGGCGTTGGCGTCGGCGTACGTGTCGAAGGCGAGAAGCGGACGCGGCGGCGCGGGGAACACGCACGCGCCGCGGGGTCGGATGTAGGCGCGTGCCGCTCGATCAGCGGCGCGTCCCCACGTGTCGGGCAGCCCGATCGGCATGTCGACGGCCACGACATCGAAATTTGCATCGGCAATCGTTGCGAACGATCGCGACACCGCGACGCCGTCGATCGTCGCCACGACCCAACCGGTGCGACAGCCATCGACACCCGCGACTCGTGGCGTCACGGAGCGATGCCGAAGAGCTCGAGGCAGGGCTCGAGTCCGTCCATCACGATGTCGTCGCGCCGACGTTGCTCCCAGTCCTCACGCGACATCCGGTACGTCGTCTGCCACGCCGGCTCGCCGCGGCGCACGACGCGACGAGTGCCGTCCTGC
>Ga0306920_100011800_pt1 | contig 11836 bp, 5 predicted proteins | sample flu12Cox44000170_FD_204666 | JGI IMG/M metagenome (GOLD analysis project Ga0306920, IMG submission 204666) | Lab enrichment of tropical soil microbial communities from Luquillo Experimental Forest, Puerto Rico - flux4day.12C.oxic.44.000.170 (v2)... | ecosystem: Environmental > Terrestrial >...
ACGCTCGTAACCTTAGACGGCAAGCGAATTTCCACCCCTCAACTGCTGGGACGGGTCGTCATCCTCACTTTCTGGGCGACCTGGTGCGAGCCCTGTCGTGAGGAGCTTCCGTTGCTCTCACAGTACGCGGATCGGCACAGCAATGCGGGCCTGACAGTGCTCGGGTTCAGTCTCGATCTGCCGGACACGCTGCCCGATGTTAAGAGAGTCGCACAGATGTTGAGCTTTCCAGTCGGCCTCCTGGCCTATTCAAGCACGAGCGGTTACGGCCGAATCTGGCGCCTGCCCGTGAATTTCACGATCGACCGTGCTGGCAAGCTCGTTGTGGATGGTTGGAAGGAGAAGAAGCCGACTTGGACGGCCGAACGCCTGGAGCAAGTCGTGACGCCACTTCTCGCGGAAAGGAATGGGAGAGACGAACAAGGGTAGATGTGACCAAATCGATCCTACCGTTCTCGAGCCGCCTACTCCGGGACCACGCGGGCACTACGCCCGGCATACGTCTAGCGAGCGCTGCGACGCGATCTTGCGGTGACAAATCTCCCTACGACAGACGGAAACCGCGCTCGATGCCTACCTCCGCGAGATGGACCGCAACCAGGAGTTGTGGCAGGGCGCGATAGCGCGGCGGACGCAACCAGCCAGGCGCGCAACTTGCTGTGGTTCGGTCGCACCGGTGTTCTCTATGTGCTCGATGTCGAGGCAAGTCTCGCCGCCACCGAGTCAGCAGTCGCGGCTTCCGATGCAGCCATCGCCGATGCTCAGGTTAGCGTGTGCCCCGTGCTGGGCGGCGGTTCGGAATCCTGAAACTCCGCCAATCCGGCGTAGAAGGCGTCCACCGGGTTGTCCTCCCAACCGGTGCGAATCACAGAGTCAGCAGCGGCCTCACAAAAATTGCCTTTCGAGATCACAGCCCCCTCAGGACTTTCCTCGGAGCGAACCCTATAACAGTTCCAGGTAACCGGTGGACGCTCACGCGAGCGAATGAGGCGTATCACAGATGTGCGAGGACTTGGAAATGGCAAACGCAGACCGAAATTTGCAGGACGTCGTATCAAAAGAGTTGAACGACACCCGTAGTGAGCTCAATCAGGCTACCGCCGCTTCGGAAACGGAGCTCGAGGCTGCGCGCAGGACGCGGGAGCTTGAAGTCCCTGAGTTGCAACTTAACTGCTGGTCAGGCGGCAGCAACACGGTTTCGAGCATGTGCTGGGATGGCAACCGAGTCGCGCGCTTGAAGCCATCGCAGTTGCGGTCGCGGCGGCCCTGCGCGCGACGGCAACGCGCGCGACTGGCCGAAATCCAACGTTTATTGGAGATAGCAATGACCTCGCTTGTCAGACAACGGATTCCTCACCACAAACAGCGGACTGTCGTGACAGGTCCTTCCACGACAAGGAAAGGGATTGAATTGAAGCGAGGGCAGCTATCGACTCGCGCCGCGCAAGATGGTCAGGCCCTATGCAGTCAACCGATGAAGGAGATTGAAGCGCCAACGGCAACAACGATTCGACCCGAGCCGAAACTGCTTCCGGCGCCCCGGCTCAAGAATCGAACGCTCCGTCACGCTCGAATATCGCTCGTCGCCTTAGCCATGATCGCGCTAGCCGCAGGAAATCCCTGCCAAGCGATCGATCCCCAACCCGGCGATTGGGAGACATACCCGGCTACGAACGTTTTCATGGGCTTCGCTGAGCACACGACCAGCAGCAAACTGAATAATACGATCGTCGGCACAGTGCCAGACAGTCATCTTGACAGTACAATCGGCATCGCTCGCTTCATGCACTTCGGCCAGATTGCGGGCCACACCTTCGGGCTACAGGCCATCTTACCTTTTGGCACTCTCAACAACGCGAAGGTCAACGGCCAGGATTTGAGCGACGCATCGGGTATTTCAGATCCCATCCTTGCCGTTGGCTATTGGTTTGTCGAAGACTCGACACAAAAGACGTGGTTTTCGTTTGTGAACTTCGTTACGGTCCCACTTGGGAGCTACGACAAGAACAAAGCGCTCAACCTCGGCAGTAATCGCTGGCAAAACGACATTCAGTTCGATGTGACAAAAGGCTTTCTGGACAAGTGGACAATCGATGTTTCAGCCGATTGGATCCACACCTGGGACAATACGGAGGCTGGAGCGGGACACCAAACACTCCGACAAAACGACACGTTTGGCACCTATATATGGCTTAGCTACGATGTTACCTCAGTGCTCCGGCACTCCATTTTGCCTTCAGCGCAAGGGGCATCTCTATCCCTGGGTTATGCCGGACTTTACGGTGGTGCCCAGAGTCTCGACGGAGTTCGCACCGGTGCGGCGGCCGGCAGACAACAGATCAGGATGACCTATTCGCAGTTCATTACGCCGAGCGTCCAGGGCCTGATTTCGTTTAGTCACGACGTGAGCGCCACCGGTCAGTTCCAACAGAACTTTGGCGTGCTGCTGCGTGTTGCGAAACTGTTTTGATCGGATGGTGAAGGCCAAAATTGTCAACAAGGGCGCGGCACAACCTTGTGCCGGTTGAACCTCCATACCTCCAGTGCCAGAAATCCGGCTAGAAACGTAGGGTAGGGCATCCCCGACGACCAAATCGGGTCCCCGGTTTGGGCGCCGACGTCTTGAGACGCCTGCTGTCCGCGAGCAGGGGACGTCTAACCACTCCTATCAGCGCGGCTCGGACGACCGCCTTTGCGCCCGTTTCTGCGTGCAGCGGCTGCCCTGGCAGCGGAGAATTTTCGGCCACCGATACGGCTGAGCTCTGCCAGCCACTCCGGTCCGGCGAACACGGAGGAAAGGAGACCGGGAACACTCAGGTCGAGGTCCAGGCTTTCCCAGTGCAACCCCGCCTCGACCAAGGATCTCGACCGCGCGGATATCTTTGGGGGCAGCACGCCTGAGATTTGGTACCAGCTTCACCGGCAACGTGATCGCAATCCCGTTCGTGAGCTCGATCCTCAACGCGTGCCCTTTCGGGAGATACACGGCGCTGCTGGCTCTTGGCTCCGTTTTTGCCACGCGCTTCCCAGCACGGGACGCCCGGGCGAAATTCGAGCGCACCTCCTTCTCTTCCCACGTGGGCACCCGGTGCGACTTAACCATCAGAACCAAACGCTTCGGTTACTACGTACGCAAAAAGTGCCCCAAATTAAAGGGAAACAGGTTCAAGGAGTTGCGATAAGGTCCTGTTTGTAATGGTGGGCGGTACTGGGATCGAACCAGTGGCCCCTGCCGTGTGAAACGGGGGTAGGGCACCTACGAATCAACGATACGCGAGCCGGGTCCCCAGTTGCAACAGCCACGTAGTATCACGTGATGTCACTTGATATCACGCAACGTCACGACCGCACTGTCCCAAATTTGTCCCAGAGGCTGCTATTGGACCCTTCTGCGACCCTCGCCGAGTTCCATAGCAGTCAGTCACTAAGGTCATAGCGGACAACCGCTCCGGTGCTTGCGCCTGCAAGCATGGAGTCTGCCGCATGAATCCGGAGCTTGCGCCCCAGCCATTCGCCACGCTTGAGGCACGCTGGCCCTCAGCTCAGCCTCGCGATGAACTTGAGGGCGGTGATGCTGGGCAGAAAGCAATAAGCCGAGGCCCGTGTGGTCGCAAAGCTCGAGAAGCCCGTGATAATCAGGGACGGAGCACCACTGGCCTGCGGGATCTCAAAGACATTCTCCACGGGGTTGCACGTACGGCTCGCGATCAAATCCCTCGAAGTCGGATTTAATCGACTAGCACCGACAAAGTCCGCACTGCCGATCCACTCGCGCATTACGAACTCGAACTGATTCTCGATACTGGCGTTGATAAAGTAGCCGAGCAGGCCTCGCTCGATGCCATCAGCTGGCGTGCCGGGTACATACCGCGGACCGTAGGGAAGGGCGCGACGCAGTATCCGGTGGCTGTTGTTACTGCCCCCCGGGAGCCCTTGCCCCTTGATCGGCTGGCCTCGCGGGTTCACCCGCCGAATGTGAGAGCCGATTGGACAACGCAGGCCATCGGGGTCGCCGGACCAATCTTTGTTCACATACTCGAAATCGTTGTATTGCTCGGGTCTGATTCCACCCGGCGGGGAATCGGTCTCGGGCGACAGCGCGAGTGGTACGCCGTTGCGCCAGCGACCGCAAATCTTGGCTGCCAGCAACTCGGGGTCTATCTTGTCTTTGTGGGACTGAAGGAAGTTCTCGAAACCTACCACGTCCTGCTGCATAACCATGAAAACGCCAAAACTGCCGTTGCGTCCGAGTTCCGGTGGTTCGGGCACGTAGTAGCTCTCAGCTTCATCTAGGAGCACGAAGAGCCACGGCTCGCACGGCTGCTGGTGATCGGGAATGTTGCCCTCCGGGCCCCCCTCGATAGTGGGATCCGCGATGCCGTCCGCGTAGCCGAAATGCACTTTGGGCACTGGAGTCGGGACACCATTTACAATCTCGACGAGAGCTGCGCCATCTGCGCGCCACAGCTCTTGAAATGCTCCTGCGCTGGCGCAAAGTCTCGCGATCCGTGCGCTGCAGACTTCGAGTATCTTGGGGTTCAAGGCGTACAAGGTCAGAAGGACGTGATCGTCCCCTTTGCCAAACCCTCCTATCCAGCTCGCCGGCGCGTTGCTCCCCACCTCTCCCAGCATTTCTGCGCGCTTGGCCGCACCTTCCACGAAAGCCGTGAACGACTTGAAGGACAGCGTGGGCACGCGATCCTGGACTTCCAGCGCGAGCAAACCCGGCCACGTGATACCCACTTGCAGGAAGTACTGAGCGCCCCTGGGCGGCTCTTCGGCCGTAGTGATCTGCGGCCCATCGCTTTCCTCGCCGCTGACCATTCGGCCCAGGACCGAACGGGCAGCGGCGGGGTTGCTCACCTTCCACAGAAAATTCCGCAGCACCGGCATCAGGTATCGCCGCAGCACGATACCTTGAATGTCCGCTAGCTGCAGCCGACTCACTGCTCTTAGCTCGCGACTGAGTTCCGCGCCGTCGCGCCGTTGCGGATATCTTGTACGGTGAGCGTCGGATAGGCGCTATAGGGATTGAAGGGCTTGACTCTGTGGGCGCTGATCCAATCGACGAATGCCGGCGTGTGCTGCTGCACCGACGTTGCAGGCGGGTTGACCACATGTTCGAACATGGCGTCGAAAGTCGGCCCGAGGTGCTTGGACAATCCTTGTGCTAGAGCATCTACGCTCCCATCGTGCTCGGCGATGAGCATCATGGTGCTCTCGCCCAAGGGCAAGAACCGCGCAAAGTGCAATGTCCCCAGCGCCTCTCCCGCTGCGTAGAACTGCGGTAAAGAGCGGGTGACCAGCTGGCTCAACGATTTGAGATGGTCTGAGGACTTCGCGGGGAAAACCACGGTAATCGACGACTGCACGCGTCCCTCGCCCATTGCGCCTTGAGTAATTCTGGCGCGGCTACGGATGTCTTGCACCGACAAACTCGGGTAAGCACTGTAGAAACCAATGCCCTCCGGATTGTGGGCAAAACTCCAATCGATGAATGCCTGCTGATTCTTGGCGCAGGGCACCGGCGGACCGTCGACCACGATGGTAAACATGGCATCGAACATTGGTCCCAGGTACTTGATGAAATCGCTGAAGTACTGTCTGAAGTCGCCGTCGAAAACGGTAAGAAAGCCGAGTTGGTTGCGATAGTTGAAGTCAACCAGGCGTGCGAAATGCAGTGTACCGATCGCGTCCGAAGCGCCCTGAATCGTGCGCAGCTGCTCGTCAGTATTGATATAGGACAGCAGTCCTTGAAGCGCCTCAGGCGACTTCGTGGTCAGGACCATGTTGAGAGGCGACTGTACCCTCTTGCCAATGGGTGAGTTCATACGTTGATCTCCTCTGCTACTTTGCACAGCAATCGCGTCGTTGCTGCACGCCGGAGTGCTCGCTCTAACACGTCACAGACACTTCTATTACGTCCTGTCACATGCAGCGAATCCCACGTTTACGGTGACGGGTCGCACACGGCACATCCACGTCGTCGTCGGCCTTAAGCGTGTGATGAACCAGCATGTTGTGTGGCCGGACTGCAACGAGATCCTGCGCTTCATCAAATGTCCCGAGGCCACAGTATTAGTGCCGGAGTCGGCACCGGCATCACAGCCTTCTGACTTCGCCACATGTCCACGTCGGTACAGAGTGTAGGAACGGTCTGCGTTTGCTCCTCGTGGTTCCACGACAAAGCTGTGTCGCGTCGTGACTAGCTAGAACACCAGACCTGTCGTTCCGCTTGCGGTCGCCGCCACGAATCTAGAGCGTCGTTCGGACGAACGCCGGAATCGAGACAAAACTCAGGGAGTGCGCATTGGATTTCCGCGACAGGTCGCGATAGCTCCCGCCCCCGGTGCGAGGCTGATCGGTGCGCACTGCACCGTCAATAAGCACTTCGTCTCACGCGCGCTGAGGCTTCGGCTCAGCGGTGAAGAGTAGGGAAAGGAGTTTTTGCAGAATCTTCACCCATCTGGAAGGCCTACGCCCGGCGAATGCCGTGAACCCACGCGTTCGTTCAAGCTCGGACATCGCCGGGTATGACTCCGGCGTGACGTGCAGCGGTGGCTAAGCGAGCGGCAGCGTGCTGCCTGGAGGGGTGAGGGATGAGTAGCGCGGTGATCTGCGTAGGTCAGACCTACATCGACGACGACGGTGATCAGGTCACAGACGGAAAATACGTCGCTCGCAGGGCGTCGTGGTGCTCGAGGGTGAGGATGGTACCTGCGAAATGAGCCTTGATGCCTGGAGGTTGCCCTCGAGGACGGCGAATTCGCGGAGGTCGAGGACGACGCCGCCGAAACGGACGATGAAGATGATGATTAGCGGCTAACGCCGGCGCCGTCGGCGCAGATCGCCGGCCGGCGTAGCGTTAATTACTCGAAACCAACCGAAATGAGGGCGAATCGCTCTCGATTCGCCGAGGCGTACTCATGTCTTCGGATTCCAACAAGCATTTCATCGAGCTCTACAGAGCGTTGGGTCGCTAAGAGCTGAGGATCACATGCAAGACGATACGGACAGGGGATCGTTGCCCTCCTCCGTAACGTTGTCGACCTTGATTGAAGCGCACGTCCCGCTTTTTCCGGGGGAATATCCGAACTGTCGGGCTGCAGCCTCCGTTCCAAAGCCCACGCCGCGGAAACCATGTTGCGTTTGTGTGTCAGCGCCTGACCTTGCATGAGGCGCCACAGCGGCGTACGTTACCTGCAGCAGCGTACATTTAGTTACAGCCACTGCTCGCGACGCTTTAGGGCGTGTGCGTCGACGTACACGAGTACTCCGTGCCGACGGCACAACAAATAACAGAGGAATTCACGGCCGCACCATCGCAGCCTCAATTGCAAAAGGACCGCTTCGACGTTTAAGGACATGCAGCGGGGCGTCGCGCATCAGACGGCACCTGCAGGGAGCCTTATCATGAGCATCGAGGAATCACCGGTTCTGGCGGGATCACCCGACGCGACGACGACGATTCCAGGCGACCAGCTCCCGGCGCCACCAGAGAAGTTCGGCGGCGTGATCAAGGAGACGGCGCCGCAATCGAAGCCGTATTGGCCGGCGCGCATCGTGCCGCCCAAGGGTGCGCCGAACGTGCTGCTGATCATGACCGATGATGAGGGCTTTGGCGTGCCGAGCACATTCGGCGGTGTGATTCCAAGCCCGGCGCTCGACCGAATCGCGAGAGACGGACTGCGCTACACGAACTTCCACTCGACGTCGCTGTGCTCGCCGACACGAGCGGCTCTGATTACCGGCCGGAATCACCATTCTGTTGGTTTCGGCGTAATTTCCGAGCAAGCGACAGGCTTTCCCGGTTACGACAGCATCATAACCAAGGACAAGGCGACGGTCGGCCGCATCCTCCGCGACAACGGCTACCATACGTCGTGGTTTGGTAAGAACCACAACACGCCTGAGTTTCAGGCAAGCCAAGCCGGCCCCTTCGATCAGTGGCCGATAGGCATGGGTTTCGAGTATTTCTACGGCTTCATCGGCGGCGACACTAACCAGTGGCAGCCGAACCTCTTTCGCAACACCACTCAGATCTACCCATTCCAGGGCCAACCGTCGGGAACATGGAACCTCACCACGGCAATGGCCGACGACGCGATCGAGTACATGAAGCGAATGAACGCGCTTACGCCGGACCAGCCATTTTTCGTCCACTACGTGCCCGGCGGAGCGCACGCGCCGCACCACCCAACCAAAGAGTGGGTCGACAAAATCACCGCAATGCACCTGTTTGACCAAGGATGGAACAAGTTGCGTGACCAGATCCACGCGAACCAGAGAAAACTCGGCGTGATTCCAAAGGACGCGAAATTGACGCCTTGGCCGAGCGACATGCTGAAGGAATGGGACCAGCTCTCGGCCGACGAGAAGAAACTCTTCATCCGGCAGGCCGACGTGTTTGCCGCCTACGTGGCCTATACCGACTACGAGATCGGACGCGTGATCCAGGCGGTCGAGGACATGGGCAAGCTCGACAACACGCTGATCATCTACATCGAGGGCGACAACGGAACGAGCGCTGAGGGTACGATGATCGGCACGCCGAACGAGGTCGCGATGCTCAACGGCGCTAATCCGAGCGTCCAGGACCAGCTCAAGTACTTCTATGACGTCTGGGGTACTGACCGCACTTACAACCACATGGCGGTGCCATGGGCGTGGGCGTTTGACACGCCCTTCACCTGGACCAAGCAGATCGCGTCGCACTTCGGCGGCGTGCGCCAGGGAATGGCGATCTCGTGGCCGGCGGTGATCAAGGACAAGGGCGGCATCCGCAACCAGTTCCACCACATCATCGACATCACGCCCACGATTCTCGAGGCGGCAAAGATCAAACAGCCCACGGTGGTCGACGGGATCACGCAAAGCCCGATCGAGGGCGTCAGCATGATGTACACGTTCGATGCGAGAAACGCGACCGCGCCATCGCCGCGCAAGACCCAGTATTTCGAGATGATGGGCGACCGCGGCGTTTACCACGAAGGCTGGTTCCTCGCGAACAAGGTCGGCCGCACGCCATGGGAGAACACGGCGCCGCCGCTGGACTTGGCCGCCACGGAATGGGAACTCTACGACCTCCAGAGCGACTGGACACAGGCCGACGACGTCGCGGCGAAATATCCTGACAAGGTGCAGCAGTTGAAAGCCATCTTCGAGCAGGAAGCCAGCAAATACCAGGTGCTACCGCTCGACAACTCGTTTGTCACGCGCGCGATCACCCCAAAACCGAGCATCACTGCCGGCCGCAAGGTGTTCACGTGGACGTCGCCGCTCACCGGAACGCCGAACGGCGATGCGCCGTCGGTGCTCAACTCATCGTACACGTTCAAGGCGGAGATCGAGGTTCCGCAGGGCGGCGCCGAAGGTATGCTGATCACGCACGGCGGGCGCTTCGGCGGCTACGGCTTCTATCTGCTCAAGGGCAAGCCGAAGTTCGTGTGGAATCTCGTCGGCTTGAAGCTCGTCCAGTGGGAAGGTCCATATCTGACCCCAGGCAACCATACCCTTGAGTTCAACTTCAAATACGAGGGAATGGGTGCGGGAACGCTAGCATTCGCCAGCTACGCCGGCATCGGCCAAGGCGGCACCGGAGAGTTGAAGGTGGACGGTAAGGTCGTAGCCACGCAGAAGATGGAGCACACGGTCCCGTACATCCTGCAGTTCGACGAAGGCCTCGATGTCGGATCCGATACCCTTACGGGCGTCAACGACGCGGACTATCAGCCGCCATTTGCGTTTACCGGCAAGCTTAATGAGATAACGCTCGCGATCGATCAGCCGAAACTTTCGCCAGAGGATATCAAGAAACTTGAAGCGGCCCGACAGAGCGCGGCGAAGACGATCGAGTAGTCGCCTGTCGCGCTGTGAGCGGCGAATCGATCGCCGCGTTGGATACGTGGAGGGAAGGCTGCCCGGTAGCGGCGGGCTGGCCGAGATGATGCTCCTCCAGTACGCGCCGCGGCCAATCCGCCAGCACCGAGATATGCATTCACATCTCGGGCAACACCTCCAACGGCCGCGCGCTCGGGCTCAGACGCACCATCACGTGTTGCGACAAGGATCTGTCCCTGACAGCTCTCTCGAACGTGTGCTCGAGCGGGTGGAGGCGCAGTCCTCGTGGTCAGTGGCGGCGGATTATTGCGCTGCGCGCTGATGGGCGACTCGCTTGCCTCCGTGGCTCAAGCCAATGGATGGGCGGGAGTGGTCATCTGGGGAGCGGTTCGCGAGGTCGAGTCCCTCAAAAACCTCGACATCGGCATAAAAGCGTTGGGGTCAAATCGCTGGAAAAGTGGCACGGGCGGGCACCGGGACGGTCGATGTGGCCGTTGATATCGCCGGTCTTTGACTCAAACCAGGAGAATGGCTCTACAGCGATGAGGACGGAATACGGTCGCCTCCCAATAGAAACCTAGCGACAGGCATACGGTGTGCTTGCCGGATCGCTGACACAACAGGGCGCCAAGATCGGCGCCGACCTCGTAACGGCGCGCCAGAAAATGGGATTGATTAGCCGGCGACAAGCGCCGGATTTGGAGAGATCCTCGCGAACGTCTCGCAATTACCGAGCGGCTCTTGAAAGCCGTCTCGGCTTTCCATCGGCGTCCATGCTTACCTTCTTACCTTTGCATTTCCACTCGACTTTCTCTAGCCGCTTGAAATTTAGGCACATAGAGTGTTCCGGGTTCGGGGCCCGGGAGAGGAACCTGACATCGTCGAATTCTCCATCAGATTCACTGAGTTGCGGCTACGACGCCGAAAATTACCCGCTGAATTAGCCCATGACGAGTCCGTCCTTAAAGTTAGGTTTTTGCTAAAGGCGTGGCGGGTAAGAGCAAGTCATCCGGCGCAGTTCGCTGTCGTTCTGCCGAGTCCGCTTTCCTAGTCCAAAGCACCTACTCGACGCATAATCGCGACAAAGGGTGAGCTGCTCAAATGAATCGACCAACGCCTCAAAGCGAATCTCGCGCGGAGCCAGCCAGGCGCCGAAACTCGTCTGGTCGAATGTTCGGTGCGACACTTGCGGAAGTCTTTAGCGCACCTGCCTACGACTGTAAGTTGGAGGGCTCGCACGAGAAGCCCGACTTCGCAGTGACACGACTTCGCTCAGGTCCAATGCCGACGGACAAGGCTCCAGCGTATCCCGCGGATGACGCACTATTGGTCTGCGTCTCCCTCACTCCGACGGCTATCGGCCATTGGCGCGCGCGTTACAAAGGGCGGGAAGTGGGAGTGACACGAGCCATACCTTTTGCAACAACGGTGCTCGATTTGCTTTGTTCCATGGAGATGTGGGTTCGTGGACCATTCGACTATCTTCACTACTACCTTTCCGCATCCCTTCTAAGGAGAATCGCACTCGACAACGGTGTCGCAACAGCGTACGAGCTTCGAGAAGCCTTTTTCATCGAGGATCTGGTAGTCGCACAACTCACGCGGTCCATACTTTCTCCGGTGCGGCATGGTGAGCCCCTGGATAAGCTTGCCCTGGACCAGATTGCCATGCTGCTGGGCGCCCACGTTTTACAGCGATATTGTGGGACTCTGAAGGCCGCTCCCTCTCCGCGGCGCGGACTGCAGCCCTGGCAAAGACTTCGCGTCGAGGAAATGTTGCGAGCGCGACTGGAGGGGAATATGACCATCAAAGAGCTGGCCATGGCATGCTCGTTGTCGGAGAGCCATTTTGCCCGGAGCTTCCGCATAAGTTTCGGCACTCCGGTTCACCAGCACCTGATTCAACTGCGTATCGAACGCGCCAAGACCCTGCTTGCGCAGGCAAATAAGCAGCTCGCGGAGATCGCACAGCTTTCCGGATTCTGCGACCAAGCGG
>Ga0306920_100011801_pt1 | contig 11836 bp, 19 predicted proteins | sample flu12Cox44000170_FD_204666 | JGI IMG/M metagenome (GOLD analysis project Ga0306920, IMG submission 204666) | Lab enrichment of tropical soil microbial communities from Luquillo Experimental Forest, Puerto Rico - flux4day.12C.oxic.44.000.170 (v2)... | ecosystem: Environmental > Terrestrial >...
GCCAACGCCAATAGTACTGCAAAAACCGGCGCCAATCCGCTTATTGCGCCCGCTATGTTTGGCCCCATCAACCTATTGGATTCAAAATTCAACAGGGTAACGGTTGCTGGAAACAGCAACCCAACGCACATGAACAAAACAGCGGCCTGCACGTCCGCTTTGGTTATGTCGACTAGGAACGCAGCTAAACACCAGAACAACAGTGTTGACGTCGGAACACTGACGGCGGCACCGAGCCATGGCGGCATCCACCTCAATCCGACTTGGGTGAGGACGAACGCGGCACCAAAACCGAACGTCGAACTGAGTGCGAGTAAGACTGCGATCGGAGTTTCTCCTTGGGTTGGGCGTGTTTGGCCCGCGAAACTATCCACAGGGAGGCACACGTGAAAACCAAAACCTGTCCAGAGTGCAACGGCGATGGCGTCATTGAAAAGGGTACAGACGATGAGCGGCAATGCCCAACGTGCGGCGGCAGTGGTTTCGTACCTGATGACGATGATGATGAAGAAATAACTCGCACTGCCGGCTGATGACCAATCTGGGGAACGTCGGTAGCGACCTACGGTCTCGGTGATCCGGGTGTCACATGAGCGATCAGATTTCTTGGCACGTCCAATTGGCAGTCAAGCCTGGCCAACTCGACAATTTTCGTGCCCTAACGACTGAGATGGTGGAATCCACGAGGCAAGTGGCCGGTGTGCTGAACTACGAACGGTTCGTAAGTGCCGATGGAAATTTCGTACATGTCTACGAGCGCTATACAGATTCCGCCACTGCGGTCGAACACTTACAAAGTTTCACGAAAAACTTCAGCGGCCGATTCATGATGATGGTTGAGCGGACTCATTTCACCGTGTTCGGTAATCCGAGCGATGAACTGCGCGGACTGCTGGATCAATTCGGTGCAACGTATCTGACGCCTTTCGGCGATCTTAAATAGTGCGCGTAGACCGCAATGTCGGGCGAAAAGTGGTCTATTGGCAACTTCTGCACGATGTCCGCTTTGGGTCAAAAGCAGACATCGCAGCATGTCCAAGCGATGTCCGCTTTGTCCCTAATAGCGGCCAGAAGCAGATATGGTGCTGCAGCCGATCGAGGAGCTTGCCTGCCCCGGTATCGCCGACATGGGCGTCGTACGCCAGAGCTTTCCGCTTATCGGCGTGCTCAGCTTGCAGCGCTAGGAATTTGCTACGCTCATGCGTGAGAGCCATCAGCGTCTTCTCAATCAATTTCACGTCGGGCTTGTTTGCCATTTCAACCTCAAAAGATTGCATTGCCGGTGTTGTTGGGCACGCCGCGATGAACCGATCTCTCGCCGGGTTGCGGTGGGTAAAACGCAGCTCGCGATCCCAGCCGGGGATCATACGGCGGCGCGGCATCACCAAAATATTGCCGCACCCCAGTCACGACTCCCGGTATTTGCCAAGAGCTAAAGGCATCGCGTCGGCTTCCTTCTACGGCCGCTAGCGCAGCCATTGCCAGCGCGATGATCACGTCGACCTTATGAGACGATTTCGCCTTGGTGATCTTCAGGCCTCGTTCGGTCTCAACCGCGACCGCCCTCGACATGGCGAGGCGAAGATCATCGTCGGGATAGAACACGATGCCCGCAGATTTGATCAACTCGTACAGGTTCGAGCCCATCGCCGTCAGATTGGGCGGCGTTTGCGGGTATTCGTACATAGGCAATCCTGCACTGGCGAGCCGCTGCGCTACGGCGGCCATCTGATAAGGATCGAAATTAACGCTTCTGATCGCGAAGCGGTCGCGTAGATCGAGCAGGGTCTTCTCTATGGTCGCCTCGAAGTTTAGTGGCGCATCTGGTGAAGGCTGGAAGATGCGGTGAAATACCAACCGCACGCGGCACGCCTCGGGATCGTAGCTGCACGCGACTATGGCCGTTGAGTCGCGCTTCACGGACGCATCGACGGCGACATATACCGGCAAGAGATTATTCTTAAGCAGCGGCTTCGCTTGCGCATCAACGCACGCGTCATATTCCTCCATGTCGACGAACACGCTCGCCGCGCTGGCGAAGTTATTCTCGATCATACGGGTGAAAGCATTGGGCCGGAGCTGCGATCGCATCTGCGCGATCCACGCTTCCGATTGCCATGGCGCAATAGGAGTGTGCGACCAGAACATCAGCAGACCGCCACCAGCATGGAGATCAGCGCCGACCTGTGGATGCGATAAGCCGCGCTTGTAGAGTTCTTCGAGCAAGATGGATTCGCCCTCGAAGCCTGCATAAGTCGTCGTGAGTCTAAGTGCGATCCGGCGCGTTGGCGGCGGCACAAGTTCATCCCATAACCGGCGACTGCGCTCGCTCGTGTAGCCCCATAGTTCATCAAAGCTTGAGATCACCGGATTAGCGCCCGCTGCACCGGCATAGTCGCTCGCGATCGCCGTGATCGTCGCACCGGTCGCCGGAAACTCGATGCGGTCGGCGTATATCTTCGCCTCGCTCCGGAGCAGCGGGCTCATCTCGACGATGCGCTTGCAGGCGGCGAACACGCGACCTTGCGCCTGCTCCAAATCGTTGGCGACGCAATAGGCTTCGGCATAAAGCCCGCCGTAGATCAGCGCCGTGGTGAGCGTGTGGAGAGCGGCAAAGGCGGTTTTGCCGGACTTCTTCGGTGCGGAGAAAAGTTGCTCAGGATAGATCAGCCGCCCGTGGTCATCAGTGCGATAGCAATGTTCGAAGAAAGCTCGCTCAGCAGGTAATAGCTCGAACGGCTGCCCGGTCTCGGGATCGATCATCACCTCGCTGATGAAACGCCAAGGCTCGCGCCGCCAGCGCTCAAGCGCACCACGGTCGAGCGCGTTAGACATGTGCCGCGCCCTTCAGGACAGAACCGAGCGTAGGAGGAGATTCATCGCGCTTGTTGATCTTCAACACCGCCAACAGGTCCGATCTCGCGCGTCGAGCAGCGCCGTCAATGCGAACCTTCTCGTTCAGCGAAACCGCAGGATCGGCCAAGGCTCGCTCGGCTTCAGCGGTCAAGCGGGCAGCCGTTAATAGCGCCACCGACTCCAAGGTTGATGGCTTGTGGCCTAAACCCTTGGCATAGGCCTTCCGAAGATATGCAACCCGCTTCGGTAAGGCGTCGAAAATAGAGGTATTTCTACCCATTTGCTGTGCCATTTTGAGCATTTGCCGGTATACGCTCGACGCAACCTGCACGCAACCGGAGCTGAGAAGTGCTTGGTAGATCGATGCCAGTGGCTATACCAGCGGATAATTAATCTGCTGGATTTCCTCAGGATGCCATGGCGGCCCGATAAAAAGGCGTTGAAAAGGGCTTGTAGGATTGCGCCTACACCGCCGGGCGCACCAATTGCGGGGCTTCTACCTCGACCCGCCGCCAGTGTTCGATCGGCACGACGTTGGCCGAGCGAAACCACCGGAATCCACCGTGCCAAGGCGCAGTCGTGAACAGGTGTCGATCTTCTTCGGGGAAGACGACCTGCCGGAAGAATTCCTCATCCTTCAGGTTGTAGCGTTTAACGATCACCGCAGTTCCATCCCTCCCTATCTATAGAGACCAGAAAGAGACAAGAAAGATAAGACAGATATCGTATGCGCCAGATCTGTCACCAAACCAAAAAATCATGAGCCAGATTTGGCACTAAACATGAGCCAGATTTGTCACTCAAAATTGCTTGGTGGTACTACCAGGGCGCGAATAATCGGCGACTTTCTGGTCCGTCGCTCAACGACAATCAGCCCACGCCGCTCCAGATCTGGTAGCGCCCGCCATTTTGATCTCCGACTAATGCCTTCGTATTTCAGCATGCCGTTTGGCAGCTTGAATGGCTTGCCGTAGTGCTTCCAGTGCAAGTGCAGGATATAGATGGCGACAAGGTGTGTTGTGCCAGTCGCCGTCGGTGCTTTTCCTAGCCTCTCAATCCACCACATCGGCACCATGACGAACTGCTCGCGCCGCTTCCGGATTTTGGCCGGAACGTGCGGTGCTGCTAATTTCGCCGGATCGATGCGCAATTTATCCCAGATATCGTCGCCGTCGTTGTGCATCCGTGAGTGCTCGTTGGCGGATTCCGTTTGGCCTGCAAGGCGGGTTGGCTGGTGCATCAGCGCCTTTGCGCCACATGCGCCGAATTTGTTTTGTCAGTTCGGATGAGCGGCCGCGTTCGCCGCCTCGATACCGTCGTCGTCCACTATTCATGCTGCGAGCACGCTCTCCTTGATGATAAACGGCAAGTTCGCGGATGCCGTGCCAGCGCACTCGGGGCCAATGAAGCGCGCCTGTGACACCGGGTCGGTGAGACCCTTGCCGCAGCATAGGCAATGCGAGCCGAGCAGCATGTCCGGCCGCAGCTTGTCGAAGCGAGTGCTTAAGGCGGTGACCAAACGAGCGCGCAGGTCCACGAACACCGTCAGGTCAGCCTTACGCTTCCAACCGCAGCCTTTGGGCTTAAAGAACCACTGGTCCGCGACGATGGCGCGCAACTCGAACTTAATCCGCCAATAATCCCTGTCGATTTCGTTGCGCGGTTTTAGCAGCATGTTGAGATCGGCACCTTCAGCCAACAAAGCGAGGCCGTCGAAGCGTAATAGCGCTGTCGTTAGTTTCGCTTGGATCTGCAACACCAAGTCGGGCGCGACGCGGAATTTCCATTTGGGCGACCGCTGCTCCGAGCGCTCCAGAACCATTTCACGAAGTCGAGCCAGTGTAGGTATTGGCGAGATCGGTGTCGGACTCCAAAAGTTTGAATCGAATTTGCTCATGCTGCTTTCTCCTTGGTCGCTGTGGTGCGCCTGGTGATCAGTTCGACCACGCGATTCCACATCTCAGTGCCGCGTGGGTCCTGGTATCGGTCGGGATATCGGATGCTCTTCGCATCGGTACGCAATTCGAATCCGGCCAGCACGAACTTGGACGCTTCCGCCATGGCGGTTCGCATGCCGGCGATGTCATCCTCGAGTCGATCGAGTGGCGCGCAGATCAACACCGCGTCGTGTACGGGTGCGCAAACCTCGATGCCGCGTTCCGTCGCTAGGCAGCACGCCAGCCGCAACATTTCGGCGCCGTTAGCTTGCATAGGGAAATTGCGCAGGCTGCGCGGATTCGGATTCTCATCAACGTGAATGTACCAGCCGAACACGGTGTGCAGTCTGCCGTACAGCATGGCGTGATCCACTGCTGCGTCCGACCACTGCCAGAACCTGCTGTAGGTTTCGCGGTGCGCCCGCAGCAGATCCCGCGCTACCACCGGCGGCTGGCCGATTCGCGTTGCCAAGCTCTCGGCTTCCATTCCGTATAGGACCGCCAACACGCACTGCTTGAACAGTTCGCGCGTCGGGCCGTGTGTTTCTTTGGTGGCGCCTTCCGGCACCGCGCCGGCTTGTTTGGCAAATGCTAAATATGGATCGCGGGAAATGTAGGCGTCCTGCATGGCGTGATCGCCGGACAGAGCAGCAGCGATGCCGAATTCCTGCTGACTCCAATCGATATAGGCGAGACCGAATCCCGGCGGCGGCTTGATCAAGCCTCGCAACCAAACGCTCGGGCCGAAAATGAATCTTGAATTGCTGGGCGCATTGCGCGAGGAGCGAGCCCGAAACACGGAAAGAATGCAGCGGTTGCGGTTATCCTGACCGACGGCAAGATCGTTGAGGCGCAGCTCTGACAAACTGCTGCGCAATTCGCGCACCGGTGACACTACCGGATATGCCTTCGCCATTTGCCGGAATGCGTTGTCACTCAAATCGAGTCGGCCACTTTCTAGCCGTGGCCAAGGAATATCGTGCGCAACTAGATATTTTTCCCACCGCTCAGCTTTGAAAGTACGCCCGTCGAACACGCCGTAATCGGCATCAATCTCGGCGATCAAATCATCCTGGATATCGGCCCAATATTGCCGCAACAGCTCCAGCGTCTCGGTATCGATCGGCGTGCCGTTGTGCTCCATGATCGCGGCGGCTTTCATGTAGCGGCCACGCAATCCGGCGCGCGGTAGATCAATTCGGGGCAGCATGGCGGGCAACAGCCGTTCCAATGCCGTCACGTCGCCAGCGCAATATTCGAGAATCGCAACGCGCTGTTCCGGCGACCATGGCCCGCCGCCCAGGACAAGCGCTCGCATGTCGTCCTTCTCGATTGCGCCGATATTGTCCAAACCGAAATAGGTGAGTGCACCGATTAGGCCAAAGCCTGCTGGTGTGGTGAGGCCATTAAGGAAATTTCGAAATTCAACAAAGAGATCGAGCACATTTGCTGGCATCGGCCAGCCTAATGCCTTGAAGCAACCCAATTCTGCGGAAGCATAGAAAGCAACAAACAGCGCTTCAGGCCCGATCGGGAATGGCGGCATGGTGTTGAATTCGCCACGCCATAACCGCCATTCCTGGCCAGTGCGCAAATCCTTCGCCACCATGCAAACAGGGCATGGCCGATTGCCAGCATGGCCGCCGAATTCAAATTCGAAATCGGCGGCGATGACATGGCGATATGGCAGCGTGTCTAGCATTCGCCACGCAGCCGCTTGAGCACGGGATGGTTGAAGCTGTTGATGATCCGATCGCGGAAGCCAATCTTCAGCAGGTCGTGAAACGAATAGTTCGGCCATTCAGGATCGGGAAACTTGCCGGGCGCCTTCATAATCTCGTAGGCACCTAGACTCATATTAGCCACGACCCGAATCCAGTACTCCATGGCGCGCTCGGCCGCCTCTTGCGCCGAGCGGTGCCATTCGTTGACGCGGCCGTCCGCAGGCGGCAGCCGCACCGGCCACAGCGACACCACTTTCTGCCGGTTGATCGTGGTGTAGAGCATCACGGTCACGAACTCGGCGGGAAGGGCGGCGGCAATATCCGGCGTGAGCAAGTAGTGCTCGCGATCGTCTTTCAACTCGATGACCGCGAACGGCTCCCGGAATTCCGGCGCAGGATGCACACGCACAAAATCCTGCTTGTTGGGCTTGCGCACCGGCACCGTGGTCAGGATCTTCTTAGCGCCCGCGGTTTCCAAGAATTGCTGACTCAGCCGCAGTGCGCTGATGTCGGGAAACTGGTCTGCAGTTTCGGCAACAGGTTTATCGGGTTGCGGATTTTCTTTACGGGCGCCCATCTTTCGATCCTCCTTTATGGACTACAAGGTGCCAGGTTTGAGACGCAGAATCTGGAAACAGCGCGTCACCGTCACCGACGACATCGGGATTGATGGTGACGAGTCGGGCGACGCGATCATCGATTAGTTGTCCGCCGGACAAGCACCACTGTGCTCCAGTTCGGCGAAACTCTAAGTGCAGTGTTTGCCCGCGGCGCATGGCGGCGAGCACGTCAGCGGCCGCGCGATTGAGCCGCAGATTTTGGTTGCGCATGGTGTTGATGTTCATGGCGGCGGCCTAAAATGGAATCTCGTCATCCATGTCAGGCACGGGCGCGCGCCCTCCGGACTTCTTTGGCTTGGCTTTCCCGCCCGCCGGCGCGCGCTGTTCAGATTCTGCTGGAATCGGGTCGCTAGGCGGCGTCGCCGGTACAGTCGGCACCGCAGTCAATTCCAACACCCTCACCGGTGGCGGCAGTATTCGCCGCACGGCGGTGGGTCTCTCAGTCCAATCAACGACCTCGAAGATCGCAATGAAGATTTGCTTGCCGTGCGTGTTCTCGTAACTGTCAGTCGCGAGTTCAACCAGCGGCACCTTGCCCTGATCTTCGGGATGCGCCGCCAGATTGTCGGCGTAGGCGCCAATCAGACTAGCAACGGCGTCGCGGCTGCCCTGGCTGGCCGCGCTGAACAGCATCAGCTCGCGGCTTTCTGGGTCCCAAAATGGCAGCAGATCGATTCTCTGCCAGGGATCTTTCTTGTTCGGGTCTACGGGGCCGAGTTCTTCCCGCTCGGGCGGCTGGTAGCCATCGGCGACGCGCCCGAGAATGTAGATCGGCCTATTGTCTCTGAACCGCTGCCAGCCGGTCATTGTGTCAGAGGGATCGCTGGCGAGCTTTTGGCCGTTCATGAGGCCAGTATTATTCTTGCCGACGCGGCGATATTCGCCGGTGTTCCCGTCCAGCTTAAAGATCGGCACGTTGAACCCACCGCGCTGCGCGGCGACGGCGAAATTGCGCAGGTGTTCGAGTTCAGACATTTGAAGACTCCATTTTTGGGTTTGGGGATTGCTCTTCGTACGCGGTGGTACAGACGAAGCCGTAGCGGCGAAGCAGGGTTTTCAAGATCCAGCGCAGACCGCGAATGCCATCGGCACCGGGTCGGGTTGGTCGGAGCTTGATCACGAATACAGGTCCGCGATCTGGGCGTCGGGGCTTCATGAAGTCGACTCCCCGTCCGCCAGCAGGATCACCAGAGCCGCGCCGAGCGGCGATGATGGATTGCCTCTGGAGTCGCGCAGCAGCGCCTTGCAAATGGTCTCGGCGAGTACGCCATGCTGAAAGGCTATCGAGCAAACAACAGCGGAATCTTTGGCCGCTGCATCGGCATCCGAACCTACTTTGTGATTTGTGATAAAGATTTCAGCGAGTCTGCCATCATCATAGCGGCCGATGCTCGCTACATAATCCATGCCGCCGTGTGTAAAGCTCAGCGACTCGCAGGGCCTACGATTTGGTAAGCGCTCGCGGGCGGTCATGACGCGTCCCCCGCATAGTCGATCGTTGGCGGCCCCCGATGCCGCGCGCTCCAGAAAAACCAAGCATGATTGTCGGACGGCTGCGATGCACCTTCACGCTCGAACCAGACGATGCGGTCGAGCAGGATGATCTTGTGGGCGAAGGCCTTGCAGTCGCGGAACAGGCCGGTGCGCGTCTTGCCGGAATCAAAGTCAACGCGCAGCAACATCGCGACAACCGGCGCAAGTTCAAGAGCGTGCGCGATGAATTGGCAGGCCAGTCGGCCGCCTTTGCCGTACGGCGGGTTAGTGCAGATGCTGTCGATACGGCTGTCGGGAAGACAAGTCTTCAACAAAAAGTCGTCGTTGGTGGCGGCGACTTTGAATCCTTCAACACGTAGAGCCTGAGCGAGCTTCGACGATGGCCCGTTCGCCGGTTCCCAGACATTCAGACAACGGCGACGCAGATAGCGCGCCGCGATACGCACGACCCAACGCGGCGTTTCGTAGACGTCGTCGTGCTGCCGCTCGTATCCGCTGCACCGCTGGCTCATGACCGCCTCCTGAGCTTGGCGGCGATTTGCCTGCGCTGGCGGGACTCACGTTCAAGAACGTCTTCCAACGGTTCGGGGAGCAGTGCGTTCAACTGATCGCGGACGATCTGGACAATGATGTGCTGCTTGAGAGCCTCACATTCGACCGCTTGATGCGCCCTCGGCGGCTTATAGCGACGGTCGAATTTTGTGATCGCCCATTGGCGAAGGTGATAGCGATCGACCTGAGTCTCGGTTAGCGCAATCCGCGTCCAGTCCAGTTCGCCGCCGATGAGCCGTTCAAGAACGGCGCGTGTGTTGGCCTCGATCTGACCGCCGGATAAATCCCAATCGCCGGTGTAGAACACGCGGTCGCCCGGCTCCAACTCCGGGGCAATGACTGTGCGCAGGAAGCCGCCGCACTGTCCGCCAGTTGGAAAGACATCGAAGCAATATTGATCCGACAAGTTCCTGAGAATGCCAGCAACGGCACGACTCTCGGTTATTACCTTTGGTGGCCGCCCGCCCCATGGATTGAGTCGGACATATTCCACCATCGTCGTCGCCCATTCGGCGAGACTGCCCCACGACGGATTGTTAATAGGTACTCGGCTTTCGTCGTCGAGCCATTCCCACGGCACGATTCCAGTCTCACGCAAGTGCGTGAGCGCTTCGTGCATGTTCTGATCGCCGCGTCGCTTACCCTTCTCGTTGCGCTTCTTGATGATGCCGCGCTGCATCAGTTCGTAGGCGAGGAACCGGTTATTGGTCGGAAGGCCGTCGTCTCCCTGCTCCTGGTGCTCACGCAGGAGATCGAGGCAGATGCGTTGCAGCTTGCCCCGGTCGGTGTCGCGGCTCGACATCAGATCGAGCTTGTGCTCGTCGATCTCGCCGATCATGGCGTCACCAGCCGCCGTTTATGTTTCCAACGGCCTTTTTCCGACGCCTCAACCGAGTGATGATCCGTTTTATTGTTAATTTTCAAAGACTTGACTTGGCGGGGTGTGCCGCCCGAAATCTCTTTGTTTCCAATGACTTCTAAAAAAGGCTCTCCGCCACGTCGCCTTCCTGCCGGTTTAGCCGGGGATTGGCCCGGCGCTTGCTCCAATTCGGCGAATTTGACTGAAAGTCGCGCCATCAACGCCCAGACTTTCTCGACGTGACGGGCTTTCTCGACGCGCTTTGGATTCGGCGGCCTCAGATCCTCGCCACCAATCTGAATCAGATCGTCGAGCGCGAGACCGCGCCTAGCCATGGAATCGAAAATCTCGATCACGGCAGCGCGCGGCCTCTGCTGGTAATTGATCACGAACGACCTCGACGCATGAGTCCTTCGCGGATCAGCAAGGTGACGAAGGTTGGAAGCGGCAAACCTTCGCTCCCTGCGAGATCTTTCAAAGCTTTTTTGAGATCCGGCGACAGCAAAGGCGCGCGTCGCCGACGGGGGAGTGTTGTCTTGTGGGATTCAGTTCGATATATCGCCACAGTCATGTGGGTCGTCTCCTATCTGCCAAGGTGGGAACACACGCACACAGCACTTCGGCCGGTGGTGGTTTGTGGGACCACCCCGGCCGTTTCATTTCATTAGGTAGCGAGCAACTTCTTCAGTTTGGACCGCGAGCCGACGAGCCCGCCGCCGACATGATTCAGCCCAAGAGCTTCTTGTTGATGGTAAACCCAGCGCCGTGGACGCTTAAGAAAGGCCGCGATCTGATCTGCACCAAACAACAGATCATCGCCTAACACTTTCGTCTCGTCGTCGAGGCGCTGCTCTTTTTCGTTGGCAGCCATTCTCTAGCCTCCGCAAGAATTGCGTTGGCTAGTAAATTAGCGCCTGAAATTACGGGATTGGAAAATCGAGAGGAATTCGAAGTGGTGTTTACTCCAACGGAGTACGCTTCCGTTGGAGTAAGTTAGTAAGCCACGACAGCATCGCTGGCCGGCCCTTGCCCTTTAGCCACCATGCAAGCTTTTCCCGCCGACGCTCGAATCTTTGCTTGGCTTGGGCCTTGATCTCGGATTCGTTAGCCCTGAAGGCTTCGGCCTTGGCTTCGGCTTCCGAATTCATGGTGAATAACGTCGGCGTGTGCGCGATTTCCGCCCCGCGTTTCTGCTCCATGTAATCGAGCGCGTTTTCGACCGTGCTTCTACCAACCTTAAAGCGCTCCATTGCGTAGCGAATAGCATCGCTCCGGCTGCAGCCACCCTCCCTAGCCATTGTGACGTGCTGATCGATCAATTCGAATCTCAGGTTGGCTGCATCTCTATCGAACTTCGGTATCTGCTTACACGCCTCAGCCAGGGCACCTTTACCGGCATACTTCACCAGCAGCTTTTCTAAGACTCGCTTGTCGTTCTCAAGATGGTCGATCCTTTGCTCAAGCTGATCAATCTGCCTACGGTAATCGTCGTCTTGATTGGTCATTTCAGTTGCAAGTTGGTTGCATGGAAGATCCTACGACGGCAGAGAATCGTTGGAAACGCTAGGTAATTTCTGGTGCAACCAAATGCAACTTCGGCGGCCCTGCTGAGGCCGCCGAAATGCAAGTTGTCCTTTATTTACAGGCTTTTCTTATAGGTGTGGCCGACGCTTAAGGCTGCGCGTCTCTAAGATATGTGATCTTCTCGTCAGCGCGCGCCGGCAAAATCGCGGCACACAGCGCCAAAACTGCCACGGCGCGGAGCGCCAAACTAGCCGTAGCGCAGAGCGCGTG
>Ga0306920_100011802_pt1 | contig 11835 bp, 9 predicted proteins | sample flu12Cox44000170_FD_204666 | JGI IMG/M metagenome (GOLD analysis project Ga0306920, IMG submission 204666) | Lab enrichment of tropical soil microbial communities from Luquillo Experimental Forest, Puerto Rico - flux4day.12C.oxic.44.000.170 (v2)... | ecosystem: Environmental > Terrestrial >...
CCGAACCTGGCCTGGATGTTGTCGGGCTTTGACCCGTCCGGCCGCGCGCTGCAGTTCGAGCTGCGCCCGCCGGCGCCGAACGGGCGAGCGGCGCAAGGTGTCACCTGGACCATCGGCCGCGACCGCAACCGCGCCCAGTTCGTGATCGACGACGACAGCGTCTCCGCTGCGCACGCAGAGATCAGCTACGATGCGCGTCAGGGGCTGATGCTGCGGGACCTCGGGTCCACCAATGGCACGCGGGTAGACGGTGCCGCGCTCGGCACGCGCGTCATCACGCTCAGCGACGCGGGCCAGGAGATCACCTTCGGCGCCGCCAAACTGCGGCTGTCGCGACTGATCCGCTAGACGCCCGAGGGCCTCAGCCCTTGCGCCCCTGATATCGGTCGATGGCCGCCTGCACTGCGGCCTTCGACTGCGCGCCGGCAGTGGTGTACTTGGCAGCGGCGTCGCCATAGCTCCACTCCCGCAGCTCGTTGCTGTCGCGCTGGAAATGCGGGTGCACGTAGCGGGCCATCAGCTCATAACTCTTCTTGGTGGCCGGCCAGTCGGCCCAGTTGTGCGCCAGCAGCAAGACGCCTCCAAAACCGCCGTTGGAGCCCTGCCACAGGCGTTCGAAATGGCGAATGCACTGCTCGGGCGTGCCGATGCAGGCGAGCCCGGACGACACGAGATACTCGGCCGGATCGCCTGTTACCTCGGGCGGAATGATGGGGAAGGTGGCAACTTCCGCGAAATAGCGCCTGTAATCTTCCAAGCCGAACTTCACCTCCTGGCGCGCCTGTTCGGTGGTCTCAGCCACATGCGCGAAGGTGACGATGCGCCATTTGCGCCGGTCGGGCGTCTTGCCGTTGGCGCTCGCTGCCTCCTCGTAGACCCCCCAGTTGCTGGCGTGGGCCTTGAGCGCGTCGTCGGATGTGCCGCCGATTGAGAGCATGCCGATGCCGTGCTTGCCGGCCATCAACGCCCCGGTGGGCGAGCGCGCTGAGGCCACTGCCATTTCCATCATTGGCTGCGAGTAGCTCTTGAGCTGCAGGCGCGCCTCCTTGAGGTCGAACCAATCGGTCTTCCGGGTGACCATGCGGCCCTGCATAAGCTCCACGATGACGTCAAGCGCGTCCTCGAGCCGGTAGCGTTGTTCCTCGGCCCTGATACCAATCTTGACCGCGTCGTACACGAGCGCGCCGGGGCCCACTCCGAACATGGCGCGACCGCGGGTCATGTAGTCGAGCTGCATCATGCGGCCCGCGAGCGTGAAGGGGTTGTGATAGGGCAGAGACACGACGCCGGTGCCGAGGCGGATATAGCGCGTGCGCTCGGCGGCGGCGGCAATGAACATCTCCGGACAGGCGATGATTTCGAAGCCCGCCGAGTGGTGCTCGCCGATCCAGGCCTCGTGGTAGTTGAGCCGGTCGAGATGGACAAGCAGCTCCATATCGCGCTCCAGGGCCAGAAGCGGGTTCTCCCGCACCGGATGGAAGGGGGCGAGGAAGATGCCGGTCCTCAGGAATCTGTCGTTGCTCTGGCTCATGGGGCTTGGCCTTCATCGCGGGGCTATGGGCTAGCCCGATCGTGCGGGCAGGTCGAGGGCGAAGCAACAGTACATTTGTCGCTGCAGGGATGCGAAGGCGGCTAGTCCGTCCCGCCCGCCCGGTTGCTGCCGTCGGCGCAGAACGTCATGCCGACCCGGCAGAAGCCGTAGTTGGTCTCGCAGGTGGCCTTGGCGCTGGATTTGGCTTCTTCCAGCGTGGCCCCGTTGGCGCCGCGCCAGTCTGCAGGGTTGCTCGGCACTTCGGCGAGCGCCCAGCATTCCTTCTGCGAAAGCACGCTGATCACGCGGCACCCTCCGGGCCCCACCCTTTGCGCGCACAGGTTCATGGCCCCGTTCTCCGCCTCCTCCTTAGTCGGCTCCTTGACGCGGGCGAAGATGCCGCCATTCTTTTCCACCACCACGCCCCAGCAGGACGCGCTTGGGCCGCACGCGGCGCCCGAGGCCGAGCCGCCGAAGATGGCTCGCCTGATCGCCGTCACCGGGTTCAATCGCAAACTCGGGGCAAACTGGTCGAGGCCGATGCCGAGCAACAACAGGAGGCACAGCCCGCCGACGCCCCCCACCATGGCGGAGCGGCGGTCGAGCGCAAAGCGCGGGATGGGCTCGACGCTCGAAGATCTGCTCGAGATGCGGCCCGGTTCCTCCAGGACCCTGGTCCGCCCCGACAAAACCCGTGTCTTGGCCATCGGGATGGGCGCGCCGCCGCCCTCCTGCAGTTCCTTGCGCCACTCGCGGATGGACTGCGGGCGGTCCTGCGGCGGCAGCTTCAGGCCCCGATCGACCGCCTTGAGAAACCCGTCGCGATAACGGCCCTTGCTGACCACGGCAGCGGGGCGAAGCTCGTCGTTGAGTTGGCGTGAGGTGGCCTCGATGGGCCGCGTCCCGGAAATGGCGCGATAAAGTGTGGCCGCGAACGCGTAGATGTCGGTCCAGGGTCCATAGCGGTCGGCGTTGGAGGTGTACTGCTCGGGTGCGGAGTACCCGCTTTTGAAGACGAGCGCGGAGACGAGCTGGGAGTGCTGCTTGATCTCGAACCGTGAGGCGCCGAAGTCGAGCAGGATGGGGGCGCCGTCGCTGGCTCGGATCATGACGTTGTCGGGCGAGATGTCGAGGTGCCAGGTGCGGTTGGTATGCACCAGCTCGAGGGCGCTCAGGAGAGGCGTGGCGATGAGGTCCAGCTCCTCCTGCGTGGCCGGGGAGTCGAGCCCCTGCAGCCATTTCTCCAGCGTGCTGCCGCGCACGAAATCGAGCAGCATGTAGGCCGTGCTGTTCTGCTCGAACACGCGCCGGACGCTGACGATGTTGGCGTGGCTGAACTGCGCCAGCAGGCGCGCTTCGTCGTAGAACTTCTTGAGGCCCCAGCGGTAGTCGCTCTCGCTGTGGGGCTTGGCGGTGAAGCGGATCCCGGTGCCATCGCGTACGACGAGATCCTCGGGGAAGAACTCTTTGAGCGCGAAATCCTTCTCCAGGGCCTCGTCATGGACCAGGTAGGTGATGCCGAAGCCGCCGCGGCCAAGCAGCCCGGAGACGACATACTGGTCAATCTTCGTGCCGGGGGCCAGAATCGAGGGGTCCTGGGAGTTCATCGGGCTCGTTCCGAAACGGTTTTCTGCGGTAGCTAGGTCGCCTCACCTACCAGCGACCCCGCCTTCCGACCGCGGCTGAGCAGGCAGCGACAAGGTGAAATTGACGCTGTTTGTCGGTATTCGGGCATTGGGCCGAACGCGTGACGATAAGCCCGGACCTCGGGTTGAACGCTGCGTGCCGGCAGCATAGTATGCAAGCGAATTCGTGGGAATCGGGGACGTTGTTAATGCTTCGGCTCCGCCGCCATCGGATTTTGGCAGGCACGATGGCGTTGCTGTTGGCGGATCTGGCGCCGTGTGCCGGCTCCGCGCAGGACGTCAAGCTGCTTGCTCAGTGCGCTGCCCCTCAGGTGGCCGCGCCCGCTCCCGTGTCCAGCACGGGCTCCGACAATCCTGCGCTCGCTTCCCCCTCGCGGCCGCTCACGAGCGTGAGCTGCAACCTATGGGCTACCGACGCGGTCACGTTCAAGGGCGTCAAGGCCAACATCAAAGGCAAAACCGACCGGCTCGATGTGCAATTCGAGGCGCGCAATCAGACGCTGGCGGTCATGTTCATGATCCAGATGATGGATCCCAGCCGTCGCTCGGTCATGACGCCGATGCTCGATGCCGTGGTCAAGATCGCCGAACCCAGGGACAGCAAGCACCGCTACGCCGTCTACACCATCGCCAACGATCTCAACCTGGTGGCTGATTTCGGCGCTAGCAAAGCCGATTTCGACAAGCAGGTGCGGGCGGTGCGCACGGTGGCGTTGCCCACGCAGCTTTACAAGGGCGCCTTGGAGGCTATTGCCAAGCTCGCCAAGGAGAAAGGCGAGCGCAAGGCCCTGGTCATCCTCGGCGACGGCAACTCCGACGATCAGAGCTACGAGCACGAGCAGGTTGTGAAGGCCGCCAAGGAGGCTGGCGTCATCATCCACGCCCTTGGCTTCACGGCCGAAGCGGCCGAACAGCCCAAGTTCCAGAACATTCGCCGGCTGGCCGACGACACCGGTGGTTTCCAGCGCGAGGTGAGGGTGGCAGCCACGCAGAAGTATACGATAGGCGCCCAATTCGTCGCCGAGGCCCTGGAGAACGGCGGCACGGCGAGCGTGAGCCTGCGGGAGCCGCCAGGTCCGGCAACACTGATCCTCACCGCCGACTTCGGCAACGGTCGCTCCGAGAGCGCACAATATGCTTTGGCGGTTCCCGCACCACCGGCCGCGCCGCAGTCGCCCGCCGTGGCACCCACTTACCAGGTTGAGCCCGCAGCCGGGCCCGCTCAATGGCATGAGAAGCTGTTCGCCTGGGCGCGTGAGAACAAAGCTGTGGCCCTCGTCAGTGGGGTCGCGCTGGGATTGGGGACGATCGGGTTGGCAATGTTCGGCTTCAGCAGCTATGCCGCGCGGAAGGACCGGCTCGAGGAGGCGGCGCTCGCCAATCAGCCGGTGTACGGCTGGCTCGATATGCTCGACGGCAATGCCTCCCGCTACCCTCTGCAGACCACGAACGTGCGTATCGGCCGCCACCGCGACAACGATATCTGCTTGTTGAACGATTCGATCTCGCGTCGCCACGCGGTCCTGCATTTCGACGCCGAAAAGCGGACGTTCGTCATCACCGACCTCGGCGGCGGCAACGGTGTTGTCGTCAACAAGATCAAGCAGCAATCGCATGACTTGAATGACGGAGACCTGGTGGAGCTGGGTGAGGTGCGGCTGCGATTTCGCGCCAACGCCGAGGCTATGGGCTAAGGCCGAGCCCGGCGACCGATCGGCGCAGCGGCGCGAGCCTTCGCTGCGGTTCGAGCGACCAAGCGGGTTTGCGGCGTAGTCAAGGGCAGTACAAAGGGGTTCTTGCCATGAGCAGCGATCCAGGCAATGGTTACGGAGATTCCGGCGACGACGACCTGGAAGAGCGCAAGACGCGGGTCATTCAGCGCTCTGACATCGTGGACCGCTCGGCGCCCGGACAAGGCATCGCGGCACCAGAAGCGACAACGGAGGAAGCGCGCCCGCAGGAGGCTGCTCCGATCCCCGCAGGCACCATCATTGGCCGCACGCGTCTCATGAGCGGTCATGAACAATCACTAGCAGGAGGCGGTGTGCGGGGGGCCACGCCGACCAAGGACATGGCACAACCCAAGACTCAATACATCCACGGCACCAGCGTCGACAGCGATCCCGTAGCGGGTTGGGTGGTGGTGGTGAGAGGTCCCGGCAGGGGCAACTTTCGCCCCGTCTTCGTCGGCATGAACTCGGTCGGCCGCGATGCCAGCCAGCGCGTTGCTCTTGGCTTCGGCGACGACTCAATATCGCGCGAGGAACATGCATTCATCACCTACGACGAGGAGCAGCGCTGCTTCTACCTGCAGCACGGCGGCAAGTCGAACCTGGTGCGCCTCGGCGGGCACCCGGTCCTGAGCCCCACCGAGCTCAAGCCCAACGACCTCATCCGCATCGGTCGTACCACGCTGCTGTTCGTCCCCTGCTGCGGCCCCGATTTCTCGTGGACTGACGAGGTCCAGGAAGCATGACACTTCTGTTGGCGAGTGCCGCCCGCGCCACCGTGGGAGGGCGCTCGGGACAGGAGGACGCGTTCCGCCTCTGGCCGGGCGAGGGTGTGGTGCCCCTCAAGGCCGAGAGCGGCGGGCTGCTGGCGGTGCTTGCCGACGGGATGGGCGGCCACACCGGCGGCGCCATCGCCGGCCAGACGGCTTGCCGAACATTTACTGAGGTCTTCGCCACCACGAATGCAGCGCACGACGCCCGTCTGAAGGCTGCCCTGCAGGCCAGCAATGAGGCGCTCGCCAAAGGTGTCGAGCAGAACGCGGCCCTAAGGGGCATGGGCTGCACGCTGGTGGCCGCCTGGATCGATGACCTCGGGATCCGCTGGACGAGCGTGGGTGATTCGCTGCTTCTGCTCTACCGTCTCCCCGATGTCATCCGCCTCAACGCCGATCACTCGCTGGGCTCGTTCCTGGACGAGCAGGCGCGGCAGAACAAGATCACGCGCACCGAGGCGCGGCGAAACCGGAACCGCAATGCCCTGCGCTCCGCGCTGACGGGCTCCAAGATCGACCTCATCGATCTGCGCACCGAGCCATTGGAGCTGCGCCCCGGTGACTGGATCTTGCTCGCCAGCGACGGCATATGCTCCCTGCCCGGCGACGAGATTGCCGATGTCACCTACCGGTTCCGGCAATCCACGCCCGAGGAGATGGCCGAGGGATTGATTGCTGCCGTCACGCAGAAGGGCATTGCCGATCAGGACAACGCCACGGTGGTGGCCGTACGCATCGACGGTGCCCCGGAAGCGTCCACCGACGCTGCAACGCGCGCCATCGCCAAGAAGGGCGAGGAAGCGGACTTGCGCACGCGTCGCATCGGTGTCAGCCGCCGCGGGCCCGCGACACGCCGCGACGGTGGCAAGACGCGCGCTGCTGCCGTGTGGCTGGCCGCGGCGGCGGTCCTCGTATTCTGCGCCGTCGCCTTGATGCTGGCGGTGCCGTCGCTGCGGCCGGCCCTGCCGTCCAATCCCGCTTCGCCTGCGGCACCGCCGCCAGCGGCGCCCGCCAAAGCTGGGGTCGAGCGGGCTCCCGCCGCCATCGTTCCGGCCCAACCGTCACCCGGCCGGCCAACTTCCGAACCGCCGCCTGCCGAACCTTCCTCTCCCGCTGTTGCGCCCGACAGGCCTGCCGACGGCGGCGATGGTCAGGAGGGCGCCGCCCAACCATCCCCTCCTGCCAAGTCGGCCGCCAGCCCAGCGCCGGCGAGCGAGGCCGCGGGACGTGGCGCCGCGCGCCCTGCGACAGCAAAGCCTGGGGCGCCGGGGCCGGCGCCGTCCCCGGCCGTGCGGTCTGCTGCGCCGCCCGTGGAAGGGGAGAGACCACCTTCCCGCCCGAGCGCGGCGAGGCCCACCGCGCCGCTGCCGGCTGCAGCGAGGCCGAACCCGCCGGCCAAGGCTGCTGCCGGCGCTCCCGCGGAAACCCCGAGCAAGTCGACGAGCGCCGGTGAGACGGGTTCGCCGCGACAGTCCAAGGAGCCCGGCCGTTCGAAGTCGGAGCTCCCGAAGGAGGACTTGCAAAGGACGGACCCGCTCACCAGCACAGAGCGATGAGCGCGGCGCGTTGCGAGCACAGTTTGCTCAAGGCCCGCGTGGTCCCCTGTGCAACCGCCATTTTCCTCCTCGCTTATGGCCCGGCGCCGGCATGGGCTATTGCACCAGGTCTCAATCCAGTTGGCCACCGCGCCACGTCCCCGTTCCCGCCCTCGTTCCTGCATAGAGCCTCCGATTCCGGCATCGACATCGTGCGCATGCCGCCGCGTCCCCAGCCCGCTGCGCCGTCCACCGAGGCCTCGGTCTCGCCGCCGCCCCCTTCGGCAGCTACGCCGCCGGTGCCGCCACCGCCCAACCAGCCGTCACAGCCGCAGGGGCGGCTCGTCAAGTTGACGGTCAAAGTCGGCGCCCAACCGAGGGTGCCGGAAAAGGGCTGGCTCGGCCTGCAGATGGATGCGCTCGAATTGCCCCTGGCGCTCTCGCTGGGCCTGCCCAACGCTAACGGCGTGCTTGTGCTCGAGGCGGTCGCCGGCGGCCCGGCGGCGCAGGCCGGCATTCGCTTTGGCGACATCCTTGTCAGCCTTAACGGCAGCCCCGTCACGCAGGTGGGCGAGCTGCGCCAGCGGCTGGCGGCGCTGGCGCCGGGCACAGACGCGGATGTGGAACTGTGGCGCACCGCCGACGACGGCGATTTCCTGCAGACGCTGCGCCGTTTGGCCGAGGGCGGCAATGCCCACGTGATGTTTCGTTTGGGTCGATTATATGCCAGCGGCATCGGCGTGGCGCGCGACGACGCGGAGGCGGTCCGTTGGTACAAGATGGGCGCGGCCGCCGGCAATCTGAACGCCACGACGGCGCTCGCCATGGCGCTGATCGAAGGGCGTGGCACGAACAGGGATCAGCCGGAAGGTCTGCGTCTGCTGAGGGCGGCTGCGGATAAGGACGATCACGAGGCGCTGCACCGGCTGGGTGTCATCCTGGGCCAGGGCAAACTCGTTGCCAAGGATACGGCCGAGGCGATCCGCCTGCTCGGGAAGGCCGCTGAGGGTGGCCACGTGCCCTCGATGCTAGACCTCGCCTTCTTGTACAATAGCGCAGAGGGGGGATTTGCCGATCCAGTCAAGGCCGCCTTCTGGTACAAGCGGGCCGCCGATCTCGGCAATTCGGCGGGTATGGTCAACCTCGGCTTCATGCACCAGCAGGGCAAGGGCGTCGAGCGCAACGACATCACCGCCGTCGCTCTTTATCGCCGAGCCGCGGCCGAAGGCAACTCGACAGGCATTCACAATCTGGCAGCGATGCTTGACAGCGGCCGAGGCGTGCCGCGCAAGGACCCGGAGCAGGCCGCAGATCTCATGTTGCGGGCGCTCGAGATGCGCAACGAGTTCTCCTACAAGCAGATGACGCAGAATTCGCGCGCCTGGAGCCCGGAGTTTCGGCGTGCCTTGCAACGGAAACTGCAGAATGCCGGCGTCTTTTCGGGACGTATCGACGGGGAATTGCGCGACACCACAGTCGCCGCCATCAACGCCTACATCAATCGCAACCGGTGAGCGGCGGCCGAAGGAGGGAGGAGATGCGTTTCGACGAATATCGCCGGCACGATGCGACGGCGCTGACTGGACTGATCGCCAAGGGTGAGGTGAGTGCCAAGGAGGTGCTCGAGACCGCCATCGCCCGGGCTGAGCATGCCAACCCATCCATTAACGCCATCGTGCACAAGCAATACGACCGGGCCCGATCGGCGGTTTCGGCAGGGCTGGCGAGCGGCCCGCTCAGAGGTGTGCCCTACCTCATCAAGGACCTGGGCGTCTTCGAGACGGGCGAGCCCGCGACGCTCGGCAGTAGCCTGTTCAACGATTTTGTGGCCGACCACGACAGCGCCTACGTGCGACGTTGCAAAGAGGCGGGCCTTGTCATCATCGGCCGCAGCTCGAGTCCCGAGTTCGGCCTCAACCCCAACACGGAGCCCCGCCTCTACGGTCCTTGCCGCAATCCGTGGGACCTCGAGCGCTCGGCGGGCGGTTCCTCGGGTGGTTCCGCCGCGGCCGTAATCGCCGGTATCCTGCCGGTGGCGCACGCCACCGATGGCGGCGGCTCGATTCGCATTCCGGCGGCCCAATGCGGCCTGTTCGGCTTAAAGCCATCGCGCGGGCGCATATCGCTGGCCCCCGATGCGGGCGAAGGCTGGGGCGGCCTGTCGATCGGTCATGTGGTCAGTCGCAGCGTGCGCGATTCGGCGCTCATGCTCGACTGCACGGCCGGTGCCGAGCCGGGCGATCCCTATACGGCGCCGCCGCCCGAGCGTTCCTTCGTTGACGCTCTCGGCCGCCCACCCAAGCAGCTCAGGATCGCAATGTCCCTCACGGATCATCGGGGCGGCAAGCTCCACGCCGAGTGCGCCAAGGCCGTTCAAGGTGCTGCCAAACTTTGCGCCGGGCTCGGCCACATCGTGGAGGAGGTGCCGATCGCGCCGGACCTCGTGGCGCTGCGGCCCATGAGCAGTCTCGTCTCTGCGGCCAACACGGCGCGCACGCTCGGGCTGCGCTGGAAAGCGCTTGGGCGTGAGCCGAGCCCGAAGGACGTGGAGGCCGTCACGTGGGCCGTCTACCAACGCGGCCGCAAGGTTACCGGGGTCGAGTATGTCGAGGCCATCGCAGCCCTTCACGCCGCAGGGCGCAAGTTCGCCGCCTTCCTCGCCGACTGGGACGTGCTGCTCACCACGACGCTGCCCGCGCCGCCGCCACCGCTCGGCTATTTCGATCAGAACGGCGATGTGGAAACCTTCGTGGGAAGGGTAACGGAGTATCTGTCGATCACGCCGCTGCACAACGCCGCCGGCACGCCGGCAATGAGCGTACCGCTGCACTGGACGGCGGGCGGCCTACCGGTGGGCTTGCATTTCGCTGGCCGCTACGGCGAGGAGGCGACCCTGCTCCGGCTCGCCGCCCAACTCGAGGCGGCTCAGCCTTGGTTTCATCGGGTGCCGACGCCGTGAGGCCGAAAAATCGTGATTAATGGGAAGGCTCAATCGCGCCAAAAAATATGCGTCTTTGACATCAGCGTGAGCACAACAGCGCAAAGCGCGAGCACGATTGCCATCGCCAAATTTGGTGAGTACGCTACGCCCTGGTGAGTAACAAGGAGCGTACAATGGCAGTCCAGATCGTAATGGATCGCACGGGCGATACGCGGCATGAGTTCGACGTTGCCGACTCCAATGCGGTGGCGCTCGCGGAAGAACGCTTCCGGCAGCTGACAGGCAAGGGTTTCCGCGCCGTGGCATTGAGCGGCGATGGCAGCCCCGGCAAGCTGGTCGACAAGTTCGATCCTACCGTCGAGCAGACCCTGTTCATCCCGCAGTTGCAAGGCGGTTGATGGAGCGGGTTCGCGACCTGCTGAGGGAACTGCTGCGTCGGGCCCTCAGCGAGCATGGACGAGAGGCCCCGGCGCTCACCGATATCACCATCGAGCGAGCGTCCGGGCGCTTTGAGCCGCGCATCGGTGCGCACTTTGCCAACGGTTATTGCACCTGGGCTCCGGTGCGGGCCGACGACTGCTACGCCGTTTGCGAGCGCTACGGAGCCTGGGACCTGCCCAGCCTGCGCCGCGCGTTGCTCGTTGAGGCGCACGAGATCTACGGGCGCGTCTGCGAGGAGCATCTGACCGAGATGGCGCGCGCGCGAGCGCGCCGGAGCATGGCAGCGGCATTCTTCGACCGCCTCCGGCGGCGCGTACCGATGGGCGGTCGCGAGCCGGCGGGTTACGCGCGTGACGCCCCTGAGCCGGTGCCCGACCGAGCAGATCTGGCCTCGCGTCGGCAGGAATCGCAGCGCAGGCTGCTGGATTGGTGGGCCCAGCAGCGCAACGACTATGCCCGCTCCGCCCTCTTTGGCACGGGCATGAACGCCGATATCGGTAGCAAGCGGGCGCAGGAGCGCGGCGTTTGGCTGCTGAAAGAGAACCTGACCATCGCCCAGCGCAGGCAATACGAAAAGTTCGGCTATTTCGACGTCACCGGCGGTATGTCGGGCAAGCGCTACCGCATCCGCCACGGCCGGCAGATGAACATCGAGCAGCTCGATCGCAATGGCCGCCGCGTGTGCGGCTGGTGCTTCTTTCCCCAGGGCAGCCTAGTGTCGGGAGACGTCATGCTGGGCCAGAAGATCGCGCTGGAGCTGTACGAAGCCGATGCGCTGCGCATCGCCAACCGCTTCTGAGCGGCACCTCCCTGGCGGCGGAACGAGGAACAACCTTGCGCCCTTGGAGCCTGGGAACTCCGCGGCTCCTGGCCAACAGCCCCCCAATCCACTTGCCGCGTCGCGGCCGTCGGGAAGCTGGGCGAGCCAGCTGTGCAGTATTGGCCCGCATCCATAGCGAGTCTGCGGCCAGATCAAGTTCCTCTTCAGCCGATGAAGCAAACCCCGCCTGTTACGATAAGCGCGCCGTCAATGGCGCGCAGATTTCATTTGGGTGGTACTCGATCCGCAATTTCGCCGCCGGCTTTGCGCCGAGCTTCGCGGCCCTCGCCTTCTTCCGCATCGCGCTTGGCGTTGGCATGGGTGCGGAACGGCCCGAAGTCAGTCGCCCCGGTCTTCTTTGCCATGGGATGGTGGGGCTTCGTCGGCGACAAGATTGGGCTGGGCTTGCGATCATCAT
>Ga0306920_100011803_pt1 | contig 11835 bp, 9 predicted proteins | sample flu12Cox44000170_FD_204666 | JGI IMG/M metagenome (GOLD analysis project Ga0306920, IMG submission 204666) | Lab enrichment of tropical soil microbial communities from Luquillo Experimental Forest, Puerto Rico - flux4day.12C.oxic.44.000.170 (v2)... | ecosystem: Environmental > Terrestrial >...
AGAACCCCGTCTTAGCCCGCCTGCTGCGCGATAAATGCTGTGCGATCGGGCCAATGCGCACGGGCGCACATTGCTGCTGGTCCGCATGATGCACCCGAGCGGGTTGCACCTTCCTCCCTGAGATGTTCGAGCGCTTCGACCGGACAAAGGTTCTCGACTTGCCGATGCCGCGCAGTGACATTGCGAATTATCTCGGCCTGACTGATCCAAGTCAGTGCGCGGCATGCAAATTACCCCCATCTTATTGGGCGTCTCACCGAGAGGCCCGTATGCCCGTTCCTTGGGGACAACATCTCACCCGACCAGAAGCAGGAGCCGATCTGCATTGTCGATGACGACGAATGGGTAGCCGATTCCCTCAAGCTATTACTCCAAACCTTCGGGTTCGACGCGAACCAAGATCGCCGTCATCCCGAAGCAGCGGCACAGAGTGACGAATTGGGCTGCCTATGACATCGCGCTGCGCCAGCGCGGGAGCCTGACCGTCTGGTTTCACGGAAGCAGCGATTGCGGCGTGGAAGGCCGAGCCACGCTGCACACGTGGCGGCCAACCGCGCTACTCGGCGTTGGCGATCACCACGGCGCTGACGCTGCGGGCGGTTTTCCGTGGCGCTACGCCAGACCGAAGGGCTGATCGCATCCCTTCTTCGGCTGCTTGATCTTGATCTCGCAGCACCCGACCATTCGACGATCAGCCGACGGGGCGAGACATTGCCGGTGTCGCGACCACGAGCCGGCAGCGAAGCGGTCGACTTGCTGGTGGACAGCACAGGGCTTAAGCTCTGCGGTCCTGGTGAGTGCTGGTCGAGAAAGCACGCCGCAAAGGTGCGTCGGTCCTGGCGAAAGCTCCATATCGGGGTGGACGCCGACACGGGAGAGATCATTGCTGCCGAGCTGACCGGCAAGCCTGTCGATGACGGCTCGCAGGTCGGTCCCTTGCTGGAGCAGATTGGGCCCGGTTGCCTCGTTTACCGGCGATGGGGCGGACGATCGGGACGATGTCTACCGTGAGGTCTGCCAACGTCATCCGGATGCGGCGGTCATTGTGCCGCCACGTTCGAGCGCGGTGTCAAGCGCAACGGCAGAGATCGCGCCTACCAGGCGCGACCGGCGCCTGCAACTGATCGCCGAGCGCGGCCGCATGGGCTGGCAGCAGGCATCTGGTTACAATTGGCGCGCCTTGGTGGCGGCCGATATCGGCCGCTACAAGCGCGTGATCGGTGACATGCTGCACTCACGGACCGGAGGCCGGCAGACGACCGAGGTGGCCATTGCTATCGCCTCGTTGAACCGCATGCTCGAGCTTGGCCGGCCGGAGTACGTTCGCCTCACGTAAAATGTCGCTGCGGAGGGCCGACTGCCCCCGGTTGTTGGTCCGTCCAACAAAGCGCTATCGAAGCATTCCTTGTTCCGTGCGATACGGCCGTCGCCGTCCGCCGATCAACCCTAACCGAAGCACCGTGCTATTGTGCCGCAGCGAGGCTGGGTTCTTTCTCTATCGGCTTCGCAGCTTCGATCTCGGCGGCCTTTTTTTCGACCAGCGCGACAAGATGGTCGACGATGTCGGCGTCTTTTAACCGGTGGTCAGTGAGGCCGCTGACGTAGACCTGATGAGTGCCGTTGCCGCCGCCGGTGAAGCCGATGTCGGTCTCGCGCGCCTCGCCGGGGCCGTTGACGACGCAGCCGATCACCGAAAGGGTGAGTGGTGTCGTGATGTGCGCAAGGCGTTCCTCGAGCCGCTCGACAGTCTTGATGACCTCGAATTGTTGGCGGGCGCAGGACGGGCAGGAGATGACGGTGACCCCGCGTCGCCGCAGGCCCAACGATTTGAGCATCTCGAAGCCGACCTTGACCTCTTCGACCGGGTCGGCCGACAGGGACACCCGGATCGTGTCGCCGATCCCCGACCACAGCAGCATGCCAAGCCCGATCGACGATTTGACGGTGCCGCTGCGCAAGGCGCCCGCCTCGGTGATGCCGAGGTGGAGCGGGTAGTCGCAAGCGTCCGCGAGCTGCTGATAGGCGGCGACCGCGAGAAACACATCGGAGGCCTTGCACGAGATCTTAAACTCGAGGAAATCGTTGTCCTCGAGGATCTTGGCGTGGTTCAGCGCGCTCTCGACCATCGCTTCGGGGCAAGGCTCGCCATAGCGCTCCAAAAGGTCGCGCTCGAGCGAGCCGGCATTGACGCCGATCCGCATCGAGCAACCGTGGTCCTTGGCCGCCTTGATGACTTCGCGGACGCGAGCCGACGAGCCGATATTGCCGGGGTTGATGCGTAAACAGGCGGCGCCGCTCTCGGCAGCCTCGATCGCACGCCTGTAGTGGAAATGGATGTCGGCGACGATCGGCACCGTCACCTGCTTTACGATGTGCTTGAGCGCCAGGGCCGATTCCTGGTCGGGGCAGGAGATCCGCACAATGTCGGCCCCGGCCTCCTCAAGAGCCCGCACCTGCGCGATCGTCGCCGCGACATCGCTCGTCACGGTGTTGGTCATCGACTGCACCGTGATCGGGGCGTCGCCGCCGACCGGCACCTTGCCGACATAAATCTTACGGCATTGCCGGCGGTGTATGTCGCGATAGGGCCGCACGCTCATGATCAGTTCTCGCGTAATTGGCACGTGTAAACGGCATATAGCCGCTTTCGGCACCGGACAAAAGAGCGCGAACCGGAACGCAGCCCTTAGTCGTGGACCGCGGCTCCTGCGGCCAGAGCCTGAGGGTCGAGCATGACTCTGCGGCGGACCCCGCCTGCCGGGCCGATCGGCGGCGCCGGGTTGCCGCCGACGGTGATGGCGAGACCGCCGGCATTGCCGGTGCGCATCGTCAATCCGGGCTCGTCGAGGACCTCGTAGGTCTCCCCCGGCTTCAGCACGCGCGCGACCAAAACCGTTCGTTTGCGGTCGCTTATCTGGACCCAGCTGGCAGCGGTCGCACGGATGATGATCTGGGCCCCCCGACCGCCGGCCCTTGAAACGGCCGATGAGCTCGGTTCGGTACCAGCAGCTGCGGCAACCGAATGCACGGAGACCGGCGCCGTCGGAGGTGCCGCGGACGACCCGGCCAACGGGAGGGCGGGGTTCGCCCAACCCGCCGGGGCATCTCCATCTGCCGCCGGCACCGTGGCTTCAGGCGCCGTCAAAACCTCTGACTGTTGCGGAGCCGTGGGCTGCATAAGGGCCACTTCCGACTTTGGTGGCAAGAGCTCAGCCGGCACCTGGGCAACGCGCTCCGGATGGGAGCCCTCTCCGGTTGACAGAAAGTACCATGTACCATACCCGCAACATGCCAGGATCATCGCCGCCAGCAGCACCTCGCCGCCGGGCATGCTGTCTTCGCCCAGCCGGATCGGAAACGACAGATCCGCTCTTGCCGTCAACCCGGACAACCCTCGTTTGACGCGCCGCAGTATCTCCCCGCTGTCGAGCCCCAGGAAATCTGAATACCCCCGCATAAAGCCGATCGCATAGACCGGAGCCGGGAGTTTGTCCGTACGGCCCTGCTCAAGCGCTTCAAGGTAAGCGGGCTTGATCTTGAGCACCGCCGCGACATCGCCGAGGTCGAGGCCCAGCTGTTGCCGCCGCTGCCGCAGCATGTCTCCGGCCAAATGGGCATCGAACGACTGCGCCGCTGCTCGGTCCGACGATTCTTTCGCAAATGTCCTGAACCGTTTGCGCAGCGCCATTTGCCGATCCCGCAGCCATCCGAGCTTAAGCAAAATCGGTTCAGTTGTCCAATGCGGGGCAGGACGCGACGCAGCGACGAGCCGTCCAGGAAGAAAGGAAGGAAGCAGCCCGACCCCTTCGACGAGCTACAACGCGATGTCGTGATCGCGGGCGTATGCTTCAAGTTTGGGTCTGAGGGAGTGATCCGGGCGGTTGCCGATTTCTTCGAGGTAACCTGCAACCGCGCGCGCGTCGAGGCTGCGGATCATCGTCTTTACGGGACCGATCGCCGTCGCCGCCATCGACAAAGTCCTGAATCCGAGGGCGATCAGCGCCATCGCCTCGATCGGATTGCCAGCCATGTCGCCGCACATGCTCAACGTCACTCCGGCGCGCTGGGTCTGCACGATCACCTCTCGGAAGAGCGCCAACATCGGCGCCGAGAGCGGGTCGTATCGATCCGCAAGCCGCGGATTGCCGCGATCGCAGGCAAAAAGAAACTGCAGCAGATCGTTGGTTCCGACGGATAGGAAGTCGATCCGCTCGCACAATGCCGGCAGCTGCCATAATAATGCCGGCACTTCGAGCATGACACCGATTTTGACCGCCTGCGGCAGCTCGCGTCCCTCCCGCGCCGCGCGGGCGAGTTCCATATCGACGATGCCGCGCGCGTGGTCGAGCTCGGCGACTTCTGCAACCATCGGGAATTTCACGAACAACGCGCGGGTCCCGGCTGCGCGGATCAGAGCTCGCAGTTGCTGGCGGAGCATCGCCGGCCGGTCCAATCCGATGCGGATCGCCCGCCAACCCATCGCCGGGTTGTCCTCGGGAAGGTGCGGTAGATAGGGCAACACCTTATCGCCGCCGATATCGAGGGTGCGGAAGACCACCGGCCGGCACTCCGCCCGTTCGAACACTTGTCGATAATATTTGGTCAAGTCTTCGACGTCGGGGAAAGTGTCCCGTACCATCAAGGGAAATTCGGTGCGGAAAAGCCCGACACCATCCGCGCCAGTCGTCTCGAGCTGCGCGAGATCGATCAGCAAGCCGGCGTTGAGCAGCAGCCGAATATGGATCCCGTCGCGGCTGATCGGCGGGGTCGAGCGCAACGTGTCGTAATAGGCGCGCCTGCGGGTGTGCGCCTCGACCGCCGCCGCCACGGATTGCTGGATATCAGCACTCGGCCGGATCAGCACGTTGGCGTGATCGCCGTCGACGACGACGATATCGCCCGCCTCGATCCGGCCGGTCGCATCATCAACACGCCCCACAACCGGAATGTCGAATGCCCGAGCCACGATCGCGACATGAGCGGTCGGCGAGCCTTCCTCGAGCACAAGCCCCATGATCCGCCGCCGCGCGTAATCCAACAGCTCAGCCGGTCCCATAGCCCGGGCGACAAGGATGAACTCGGAAGGTAATTCGGCCCAGGCGGCGCTCAGCGGCCTGCCAGACAGATGCTGTAGAAGTCTGTTCGCCAAGTCGTCGAGGTCCAAAAAGCGCTCGCGCAGATACGGATCGGTGGCCTGCATCATGCGGGCGCGAGTATCGACGGCGACTCTCTGCACGGCTGCTTCGGCGGTGAGGCCGCTGCAGATTGCGTCGCCGATCCGCGCGACCCAACCGCGATCGGCGGCAAACATGCGATAGGTCTCGATCACTTCGTGATGCTCGCCAACACCGTATTCGAGGCTCGTCTCGACGAGCTCATCGATCGCCTCGCGCATCGCGGCCACACCTTTGCGAAGACGCGCCAACTCGGCATCGACATCTTCAGCAACGACTTGGTGGACCTCCACCTTGGGCTCGTGCAGCACCGCCGGCCCCATGGCGAGGCCGGCGTTAAGCCGAACCCCGACAAGCCTTGCGGGCAACATTCCGCCGCCGTGACTCTGGGCGATCTCCAGCGGGTTGACGAGTTCGCCGCTCGCGGCCAATTCGGCGACGATCATCGCGATCGTCTGAAGAACCTCGATCTCGTCCTCGGCGTAATGGCGCAGACTGCGGTTCTGCACCACAAGGACACCGAGAACCCTGCCACCGCGCAGGATCGGCACCCCCATCAGCGAGTGAAAAATCTCTTCCCCGGTCTCCGGTCGAAAGGCAAAGTTCGGGTGCGATTGCGCGTCAGCGAGTGCCAGCGGCCGAGCCGTCGCGGCAATTGCCCCGACGAGCCCTTCGCCAACCCGCAGCCTCGTGCGATGCACCGCCTCGGGACGCAGCCCCTCGGTCGCGAACAGCTCGAGGACTTCGCCCGCCCGCATGATGTAAGCCGAGCACACTTCGGCAACCATTTCGGCGGCGACGACGCGGACGATGCGGTCGAGCCGCTCCTGCGCGGTACCCGACCCGGCCATGATATCACGAAGACGGCGCAGCAGGCGGCGGGTTCCACTGACGCTCGCTCCGACTTCCACCATCCTGGGCGTCTCGCCTCCTTGACTATGGCTGTGAGAAGGCAGCGGCCACCCGAGCCGGTGCGCGGTCCCGGCGCGCGGCAAGAACGGCAAGTGCCTGGCCGACCAGCTCCCCTAAGATCTCGGCAGTGCTCTGCGCGCGCGTGACAAACCCGACGCTTTGGCCTGCCATCAGGGAACCCGCTTCGATGTCGCCGTCGATCACCGCGCGGCGCAGCGCGCCGGCCCAGAAGTGCTCTATTTCCAACTGCGCTTCTTTCTGTGACAGCTCACCACGAGCGAACCGATCGATGACCTCGCGCTGCACAGCGACAAACCGCTCGGTTGCCGGATTGGCGAGCGCGCGAACGGGGATCACCGGAAAGCGAGGGTCGACCTGGACAGAAGCCACCGCATCGCGCGCCGCAGCGTGGACAAATGCCTTTTTGAAACGCGGATGGGCGATCGACTCATCGGCGCAGACAAAGCGGGTCCCGAGTTGCACGCCCGCCGCCCCCATCTCCAAATACGCCAACATCGCCTCGCCGCGTCCAATCCCGCCGGCAACAAAGACCGGCACGTCGCTGAGCTGCGGCAGGATTTCCTGGGCCAGCACGCCCGTCGACACCGGTCCGATGTGCCCGCCCGCCTCGCTACCCTCAATGATGATCCCATCGACCTTCATGCGGACGAGCTTGCGTGCTACGCCGAGAGCCGGCGCGAAGCACAAAACGCGGGCTTCACTCTGTTTGATTCTGCTCACTGCGGCGCTGCTCGGGAGACCGCCCGCCAGTACGACATGACCCACCCGATGCTCGGCGCAGACGTCGATCAGGTCGAAGAGCTGAGGGTGGAGGGTGATCAGGTTGACGCCAAAGGGACGACAAGTCAGCGCCTTGGTCGCGCAAATCTCGGCCGAGAGCAGCTCCGGCGACATCGATCCCGAAGCGATGACGCCGAACCCCCCGGCATTGGAAATAGCTGCGACCAGGTTGCGCTCCGAAACCCAGGTCATCGCTCCGCCCATGATGGCGAGGTCGCAGCCGAGCAGCTCGAGGCCGTGCGCCCATAAGCAGTCGAGTTCCGCCCCGAAGCGACGGGGCTCGATGTCTCCCTCGCCGATTGGGGGCGGCTCGCCTGCGGAAATATCCGCCCCGCCTCGGTTCTCGATCATTCGGCAGTATCGAGTCCATAGGCGGTGTGCAGCGCTCGCAAGGCGAGTTCAGCGTATTCGGCGGCAATCAGGACGCTGACTTTGATTTCCGACGTCGAAATGACCTGAATATTGATGCCCTTATCGGCGAGGGTTTGGAACATCTGGTTGGCAACCCCGGCGTGACTGCGCATGCCGACACCGATTACCGAGATCTTCACGACGTTCGAATCGGGCTTCAGGCTGGCAAAGCCGATCTTTGCCCGGCCCTTCTCCAACACCGACACGGCGCGGTCGAGGTCGGCGCGCGCGACGGTGAAGGTCAGATCGGCGGTACGTCCGTCGTCCGAGGCACTTTGCACGATCATGTCCACATTGATCGCGTTGTCGGCCAGCGGACCAAAGATGGCGGCTGCAATGCCCGGCCGATCGGCCACTTTTTGCACGGTGATCTTGGCTTCATCGCGGCTATAGGCGATGCCGCTCACAACCTGCTTTTCCACGATTTCGTCTTCGTCGACTACAAGGGTTCCGGGAGCATCGCTAAAGCTCGACAACACCTGCACGCGCACATGGTGGTTCATTGCCATCTCGACCGAGCGCGTCTGCAGCACCTTGGCGCCCTGCGACGCCATTTCCAACATTTCTTCGTAGGTGATTCTACTTAGCTTGCGGGCCCTCGCAACGATCCGTGGGTCGCTTGTATAGACGCCGTCGACATCGGTGAAGATATCGCAGCGCTCGGCGTCGAGAGCCGCCGCAAAAGCGACTGCGGACGTATCGGAGCCGCCGCGGCCGAGCGTGGTTATCCGACCGCGCGGTCCTACACCTTGAAACCCTGCCATGACGGCGACTTGTCCCTGGGACAAGCGGCGGCGGATCTCATCGATCTCGATCGTCTCGATGCGCGCCTTTCCATGCACGCCGTCGGTGCGGATCGGGACCTGCCAGCCGAGCCAAGAGCGTGCGTCGATCCCCAGATCCTGGATCGCAAGCGCCAGCAACCCCGCCGTCACCTGCTCGCCGGACGAAACAACGACATCATACTCGCGCGCATCGTGCAATTGGCTCATAGTGCGCGTCCAGTCGATGAGCTGGTTTGTCGTTCCTGCCATTGCCGACACGACCACAGCGACTTCATTGCCGCTGTCGACCTCGGATTTGACGCGTCGCGCAACATTTTTGATCCTCTCGACACCGGCGACCGAGGTGCCGCCGAATTTCTGAACTATGCGCGCCATACCCTACTCGATATTTGTCCCGCAATGGCGCGGGCGAGAGGTCCGCGCTGCTGGTGTCCGGTCTCGCGAGCCACCACATACTCCCTTCGGGTCTTTCGGACCATAGAGCCGAGCCGTTCAACCCAGAGGATCACCAGTTGCACGCGACGAGCGCTACGATCGACCCCGAGGAGATCGGACGCTTCGCCGCGCGGGCCGAGGCTTGGTGGGACCCCGAGGGCAGCTTTCGCCCACTGCACCGGCTCAACCCCACGCGGCTCGGCTTTATTCGGCAACACTTGGCGGCGCATTTCGGTCGCGGAATTGACTCGCTGCGGCCCTTTGACGGGCTTCGCCTGCTCGACATCGGCTGCGGCGGGGGGCTTATCGCCGAGCCGATGACGCGCCTTGGCTTTGTTGTGACCGGTATCGATGCCGACGCGGAGGCGATCGGCGTCGCGCGGGCCCATGCCGAGGCTGCGGGTCTCTCGATCGATTACCGCACCGCCGCCGCCGAATCGCTCGCTGAGACCGACCACCCTTTCGACGCCGTAATGGCTCTCGAGATCATTGAGCACGTGGCTGATCCCGCCGTCTTTCTCCGCTGTGCCGGAGCGCTGGTAAAGCAGGGCGGCACCTTCATCGGCGCGACATTGAACCGGACCGCGCGGTCCTTTGCCTTGGCCATCCTAGGCGCCGAATACCTCTTCGGCTGGCTGCCCCGAGGCACGCATGATTGGGGCAAATTCATGCGGCCTTCGGAGTTCGTGCTCGGCTTGCGCCGGAACGGATTGCAGGCCACCCGATTGGCCGGCATCAGGTATGATCTAGTGCGCGATGAATGGTCCGTCTCGCGAGACCTCGCGGTCAACTACATGGTGATGGCGGTGCGGCGATGATTCGCGCGACGCTCAGCTGTCAGTTGTCGGAACCCATGGGATCCGCCCAAAGCTGATCCCCTCATCGTCGAGCTCCCGCGATTGCTCGTCGGTGGCCTCGCCATAGATGCCGTGCGGATCGATCTCACCATAATGAATGCGCCGCGCTTCCTCGGCGAAGCGGTTGCCGACGTAGTCGCAATTGGTCTCGATCTGCCGTCGCATCTCGATCAGTGCAGCGCGGAACTGGGCGGGGGAGATCGCCGGCGTCTGGCGGGACCGAGCGAGACGTGGCGCCATGACCGCCTTTTCGACCGAGGTATCGGCGCATTCCGGGCAGGCGATCTCGCCAGATTTCTGCTGTGCCTCAAACCCGTCCCCGTCACGAAACCACGCCTCGAATTCGTGGCCGTGACCACAGCGCAACGTGAACAGGATCATCGACACCACCTCCTAGCCGGTAGTTGTATACCGGCGCGCGCACCCTCGGCAATTGTCTGACAATATGGCTACAAACCCTAAAATTTCCGAGTCTTCCCGATCCCCCTCTGCCTGGGTGAGACGGTTTCTGCCACTGATCAGGCCGAGCGGCCTGTTGCTCGATCTGGCGGCCGGTAGCGGCCGGCACACGCGCCTGCTGCGGCGCGGAGGGTACTCGGTCCGTGCGGTCGACCGCGATGTCTCAGCCCTACTGCCGCTCGCCGATGCGGGATGCGAGGTCCGGCAGATCGATCTCGAGACCGGCGCGCCCTGGCCGCTCGGCGAAGGGTATGACGGGATCGTCGTGACGAATTATCTGTACCGGCCGCTGTTCCCGGCGATCGGTCGGGCCGTTGCCCCCGGCGGGGTCGTGATCTATGAAACCTTTGCGCTCGGCAACGAGCGCTTCGGGCGTCCGCAAAACCCCGATTTCTTGCTGCGCCCCGGCGAACTCCTTGAAGCCTTTGCGATGCTCACCGTGGTTGCCTTCGAGCAAGGAGAAGTAGCCGCGCCACGCCCAGCCGTCATCCAGCGCGTCGTCGCAGTCGCAGGGGCTCGCGCTCGGTTGCCGGCGCCCGCCGGTTTGGACCTCGACGGATGAGAAGAGTAACCTCGCAACATTCGTCCACCGCTGAAGACCTGATGTCCTTAGAGGAGTTTCTCGGTGAGAGCGGCAGTAGCCGGAGCGGTACGAAGACGCTGGCAGGGTCGTCAAAATGATGACCGGTGGTTCACTTCCGACCTATGATCCGCGCTTCGTGCTCAGTTGCGGGGTCGCGGCTGTCGTCCCTTCCGCGGTGATACGAAGGTAATCGCTAACAACTCTGCCCCGATATCCGGACCTGCCCGTAACCTGCACTTTGGTGGCACGTCTACAACGACATCGTTCTGGAGCTTGGCTAGAACCCGTTCTTGTGGTCGAGGTCTTATCGCCCAGGACCGAACGAGAAGATCGCGGCCGTAAGAAATTCGACTATTTCGCTACGCCTTCGAGCCTCGCGATCATTGAGCAGGATGAGCGCCGAATCGAGCTTTACACGCGGGCGGGCAGCAAATCGACGAACGAGGTGATCGAGGGCTACGGTGCGCTGAAGCTTTCCTCGATCGGCATCGAGGTTAGCCTGGATGCAATTTATGACGACATCGGACTCGATACTATTCGGCAGCGAGGGGGCGACCGGCAAACTCGGGCTTCGTAAAGGGCCGGTCATGCTGTAGCGAGGGAACCATACGGCGTGCCTTGGCGACCGCTGCCGTGTCTATCCGTGCACTAACGATCCCGACACCCTCGCCGGCATCGGCGAGCACCTCTCCCCAGGGATCGACGATCAGCGAATGGCCATAGGTTCGCCGGCCCTCGGCATGCTCGCCCCACTGCGCCGGCGCGAAGACGAAACAGCCGTTCTCGATCGCCCGTGCTCGCATTATCACGTGCCAATGCGCCTTGCCGGTCGGCACCGTGAAGGCCGACGGAATGGCTAGAAATTCGGCGCCGGCTTGGGCGAGCGTCCGGTACAGCTGCGGAAAACGCAAATCGTAGCACACCGTCATGCCGAGGACGCCCCACGGCGTGTCAGCTAAAACGGTGCGGCCGCCCGGCCGGAAGGCGTTGCTCTCCCGATAACTCTCGCCCTCGGCGAGATCGACGTCGAACATGTGGATCTTGTTGTAACGGGCGACGACGGCGCCACTCGGATCGATCAGATAAGAGCGGTTGGCAAGACGGGTTTCGTCTTCGGGTATTCCGGCTTCGCCTGAAACGTCGACGGCGAGCGAGCCGATCAGCAGCCACACCCCGGTCTCGCGCGCCACATCGCGCAACGCGGCAAGCACGGGATGGTTGATCTCGCCCCGCGCCTTCGCGCGCCGCAGCTTGCCGATGGGCTCGGTGAGGCCGGTGTTCTCCGGGGTAAGCACCAGATCGGCCCCGCTGTCGCGCGCCCGCCGGACGAGATCGGAAACGACGCGGATATTGGGCTCGTAATCCCTGGCCGAGGTGAACTGAACGCAGGAGGCGGTAAAGATGCCGCTCATTTCGTT
>Ga0306920_100011804_pt1 | contig 11835 bp, 13 predicted proteins | sample flu12Cox44000170_FD_204666 | JGI IMG/M metagenome (GOLD analysis project Ga0306920, IMG submission 204666) | Lab enrichment of tropical soil microbial communities from Luquillo Experimental Forest, Puerto Rico - flux4day.12C.oxic.44.000.170 (v2)... | ecosystem: Environmental > Terrestrial >...
AGCCGGTTAGGCGAGATCTTGTTTGGCTTGATTATGGTGCTGACCGTCACACTCACCGCCAGCTTTAACGTCGCTGATGGCAAAAAAGGCGTTCGTCAGCTTCTGCTCGCCGCGATTGGCGCGAATGTCGCCTCGGGAATTATTGACGCGGCCATGTACATCATGAACTCCATGGTCGTCCGCAGAGGCAAAATGCGATTGGTCGAGGCAGTGCAGCATGCTCCTAATCAAGAGAGAGCCCTCGTCCTGATTAAAAATCGCGTCGAACCTGAACTTCAAGAGCTGCTTGGTCCGGCAAAGTCTGAAGCTTTCAGCAGATCTGTTCTTCCGCACATTGTTGGCACACAAATTAAAGAAACCATTCTAACGAAAGAGAACTTTTATGGTGCGCTCGCGACTTTTTGGTTGGTGTTTGTGTCGTGTTTGCCCACCGCAACTCCATTTCTAATCTTTAATGAGCCGCAGGTTGCGCTGCGGGTGTCCAATTTTCTTCTTCTCGCGGGCCTTTTCTATGTGGGACAAAAATGGGCCGATTACGCGGGCAAGAACCGCGTGGCCTTCGGATTGGCAATGGTATCGATCGGCCTTGCGCTCGTAGGCGTGGCAATTCTATTGGGAGGCTAGGACATGCGTTCACGTGCAGCTTTGGCCACTATTACAGGCTTCGCTGTGTGCCAGTCGTTAGGCGTAACCGAGACCAGCGCTCTGTTGGAAGGTGATACCGAAAGAAGCGAAACGAAATGGGAGTTCTCGTCGTCGACGTTTACGTGCCTCGCCCAGCATGCACGCGATTATGCAAATCCAAACTTCACCGCCGATCGTGACTGGCTGCACCGGGACAAACCGAGAGCAAAGCAAGCGCTTGTCAACGAAGTAACGGCAGAAGTGCACAAGCAACCGTGAGCGCCGACAAACAGGAACCGAGCAAGCCGCAATGGTGTTTGCCAGTGTTGCAGGGTCTGCTGCGCTTCGACAAATCGCGCCTGGGTCCTGACATCATGGCTGGCATCACACTGGCGGCGCTGGGCATCCCCGAGGTGATGGGCTACACCAAGATCATCGGGACACCGGTGATCACGGGGCTCTACACACTGCTGCTCCCGGTGCTGGCGTTCGCGCTCTTCGGCTCATCGCGGCATCTCGTCGTCAGCGCGGATTCGGCAACCGCCGCGATCGTGGCTGCGGGCTTGACCGCGTTGTCGTTCGTCGCTTACACGCCGAAATATGTTGCATTGACGAGCCTGGTTGGCCTGGCCGCATGTGGGATGTTAGTGCTCGCGCGGATCTTCAAGTTGGGGTTTCTTGCAGATTTCCTGTCACGAACCGTCCTCGTCGGCTTCCTGTCCGGCGTCGGCGTTCAAGTCGCCCTGGGTGAACTACACGGAATGCTGGGCGTCGAAAAGAGCGGGCGCGGATTCCTTCAACAGATGCTGTTCACCTTTCAGCACGTGCCAGACACTCACATGGCGACCTTGCTCATTTCGCTGGGTGTGCTCGGCATCATCGTCGGCTTCGAAGTGTTGGCACCACGATTTCCGGGAGCGTTGCTTGCGGTGATCGCGATGACCGCGGCTAGCGCGTATTTTCATTGGGGCGACCATGGCGTCACGAGTGTCGGAGAAGTCCCGAGCGGCTTGCCGCGATTGGGATTGCCGGAGACGACTTGGAGCGACGTATTGCTGGTGTCGCCGATTGCGCTCTCCTGTTTCGTCGTGATTTTGGCGCAGAGCGCCGCAACGGCGCGCGCTTATGCGCTTCGCTACAGGGACAATTTCAACCAGAACGTGGATCTCGTAGGCTTAGCAATGGCGAACGCGGCTGCTGGTTGCAGCGGAACGTTCGTTGTCAACGGCAGTCCCACTAAGACTGCGATGGTGGACGCGGCTGGAGGACGCAGCCAGTGGTCGCAACTCACCACCGCCACGGTCGTCCTGCTGGTATTGCTCTTCCTAACGAAACCTTTGAGCTTTCTCCCGAACGCGGTCCTCGCCGCCATTGTCTTCATGATCGGCGTCAAGCTGGTGGACTATCGCGGCCTAACAGAGATTTACCGAAAAGCGCCCAAGGAATTCATGGTGGCCCTGGTCACGGCGGCGACCGTGGTGTTTGTCGGCGTGGAAGAAGGTATCATCTTCGCGGTGTTGCTCTCACTGCTGCAACATGTCCGCCGTAGTTACCGCCCTCACACTGGCGTGGTGATTCTGGATCAGGTGGATCATTGGCAAGTGCAGGAGGCCGTGCCTGGCCGGATGATCGTGCCTGGCATGATCATGTATTGGTTCGGGTCGGATCTGTTTTATGCCAACGTCGCATTCTTCGCCAAACAGGTACGCAACCTTGTGAACGATTCGCCAACGCCCGTTCACTGGTTCGTCATCGATTGTAGCGCCATTACCGACCTGGATTTTAGTGCCGGTCGCGCTGTAATGGATTTGCATCAGGATTTGGCGAAGGCAGGCGTTGTCCTCGCTTTGTCTCGACTCCAAGTTGAACCTCATGGGGATCTTGAGCGGATGGGCTTGGTGCAGTTAATCGGGGCGAACCGGATATTCGATTCCCGTCACGCCTGTATCGAGGCTTATCGGTCGGAAGCCAAATCGTAGAAAGGATCTGGGCCACGATTATCTCTGGCCATGCATGAAATCTCTGCAGAAACCGGGGACAGATCGGAATCTTTAATCGGAGTTACTACGACCAGGTACTCGTCGTCCGGGTGCATCTCGAGTTTCTAGCGAGAGGGCGTTGTTCAGGCCGTATCAATGGCCAGCCGCGATCGCGTCTTTCATCAACTTCCGGCCTCCCTCCGACAATGGCCCGAGGCCGCTGCCTGGCAGATACCATAAGCCCTTGTCTCCGTCGCGACAGTATACAAAAATGACGCCTTCGCCTGCAGACGCGTGGTGAAAAGTGGCACCCGGATGTTCCGCGATAAACTGAAGGAACGTTTCGCGCCACGGTCGATCAGGATCATCAAACATCTCTTCGCCAAGCTCCTTCAGTTCTTCGACGCTGATGATTCGTATCGATTTCGCGATGGCGTTCCGCCGCTCGTTGTCGATAGCGTCAGTGTCCTCAAATTTTTCGAATGGCATAAGACTCGTTTGTTTGGTTGGATTCTAATGGCTCCCGACTGAATCGAGTATATCCGAGCTAGTGAAACAGGGCAAAACAGAAGAAGACAGACAAGGAGCTCATGACACTGCGTTTTTAGCCGTGGAATTATTCGCAACGATCGCCATCGCACTTCCCCGCGATAATGCGCCGTACGGCCGTTGGCAGCGTAACCAAACCTAGTTGAACTCGTGCGCGCGAAGCCCCGGACCTGCATTCCTATCGCCATCGTGATGGTTTGCTGCTGGGCAGCTCGAACGCGCTCTGAAGATCTTACCGAAGCGCCCGCTGGTACGCGGCCCCTAACGGCAACGCCGTTCCAATTGATCCTTCCTCGTGAGCATCTCCTCGGAGATTGGTTTACCGCGCGCAGTTGGCTGGAGGACCACGGCATCACTCCAACCTTGACGTTCGTTACCGATTCGCTCGGTAACCCGACGGGTGGCAGAGAACAGGGCTTCACAACGGCCAATAATGTGGGCCTCGATGTGAATTTCGATTTGGAAAAATTGGTCGGTCTCGAAGGCGGCTCATTCTTGTTTTCGATGTCATACCGATTCGGGGGCAGCCTGTCGGCGAACTACATCCACAACGTCTTTACCGTTCAACAGGTTTTCGGCGGCGAAACCTTCCGGGTGGTCAACGTCGCCTACTCCCAGAAGCTACTTGATGATCGCGTCGAGTTCCGACTCGGTCGAATCGCTACCGGCAACGATTTCCTGGTCTCGCCCTACAACTACGTTTTTGTGCAAAACGGTTTTGATGGCAATCCGGTAGGCATTTTCAAAAACTCCCACGGTACGACCGCCTATCCTACTGATACCTGGGGAGCTCTTGTCAAAGTAAGACCGACCCCGAGGACCTACATCATGGGTGGTGTCTACAATGGCGACCCGTCCCTGGGCGACAACAGTAAAAACGGCGTGGATTTCTCGATGGATGGACCGGTGTTCGCGATCGGAGAGGTTGCGTATCAGCCCAACAGCTTGCCGGGCGATCGAAGCCTGCTCGGTAATTACAAGGCGGGTTTTTGGTACGACAACAACCACTTCACCAACTTCAATACCGCTAAGTTTGAACGCGGCAATTGGGGTCTCTACACCATGTTTGATCAAGTGCTTGTTAGGTTCCGCGAGAAAGGCAGCAACCGCGGTTTCGGCATTGCCGGCTCTTTCTTAGTCTCGCCGGACCAGTCCATCAGTCAGATGCCCTATTTTTTTACAGTCGCTCTTGTTACGCGTGGTATTTTCCCATTGCGTCCGGTAGACATAATCGGGTTAGGCGTTGTCTACGGTCATTTTAGCAATGACCTGCAGAATTTTCAGCGGCGGACACAACAACTCGATGCAAGTGTTGGTGTGCAGTCGCACGAGACGGTGCTGGAGTTCACTTACCGCCTGGCCTTGCTCAAGAGCGCGCTCTACTTCCAGCCCGACCTGCAGTATGTCTTCCGGCCGGGCGGTACCGGCGGGATTCCTGACGCCCTCGTGCTAGGTGCTCAAGTCGCTGTTAATTTCTGAATTGCTGGCGAAGACACAATCACGATTTTGCAATGGATAAGCCGACACAGAGAACTCCAAATGAGCTAACGAGCGTCCACGGCACACGATCCAGCTCTGCTTATGTAATCATGCTGTCATGCGTAGCCGCGATCGGAGGTTTTCTCTTTGGTTTCGACAGCGGCGTGATTAACGGGACCGTTGATGCCCTGGCAAAAGCCTTCGGCACTCAGGCGGCAGGCACCGGCTTCGCCGTTGCTTCCGTATTGCTCGGTTGCGCCGTTGGCGCCTTCGGCGCAGGCAGGCTGGCCGACTCTCTCGGGCGCCGCCCGACCATGCTCTTGAATGCAATCCTATTTCTGGGGACCGCTGTGGCGACAGGCGCTGCTAACTCCGCCCGGATTTTCATCGCGGCGCGACTCATAGGCGGCGTGGCCATAGGCGCGGCAAGCGTGTTGGCCCCAATGTACATAGCGGAAGTAGCTCCGGCACATATGCGGGGGCGCCTGGGTTCATTGCAACAAATGGCTATTGTAGTGGGACTGTTTAGCGCCTTTCTGAGCAATGACATCCTCGCCAGGTTTAGCGGCGGAGCTAGCGCGGTCTTTTGGTTTGGAGCGCAAACCTGGCGCTGGATGTTCTGGATGGAAGCGGTTCCGGCTGTCGCGTTTCTGTTAGGTATCATGCTAATCCCGGAGTCGCCGCGTTATCTGATTTTCCGTGGCAAACACGACCAAGCGCGCAAAGTTTTTACGCGCATTGGTGGCGACGCCGACAAGTTGGTGCGTCAGGTCGAGCAAAGCCTCGAAGCCGAACGCTGCCCGCGACTGTCGGATCTTATTATTCCTGGAACCAGACGTATTGCTCCGGTGCTCTGGGTAGGCATGGGTTTGGCGGCTTTCCAGCAATTTGTTGGTATCAATATCATTTTTTATTTCGGCGAGATTTTGTGGAAGGCCGCGGGTGCAACTGAACAATGGGCTCTGCGTATTAACGTCCTCACCGGGTTGGTTAACATTCTCGCCACGATCCCAGCCATCATGGTTATCGATCGGATCGGCCGGAAACCGTTGCTTGTGGCAGGCTCAGTGGGAATGGCGCTGACGCTTGGAGCCATGGCGGTGGTGTATGCCACAGCTGGCGTAGGTCCCGACGGCAAACCAGTGCTAAGTCACGTCGCCGCGGTGGCGGGACTCACAGCTGCAAACCTGTACATCGTGGCGTTCGCTGTGTCATGGGGGCCGGTCATGTGGGTGCTCCTGGGCGAGATGTTTCCTAACGAAATTCGCGGAGCTGCTCTTGCCATTTCTGGAGCCACAAACTGGATGGCCAACTTCACCGTCACCGTTACTTTCTTACCCCTATTGAATGCAATTGGTCTGGCGGCGGCTTACGCGCTCTATGCGCTAGCCGCAGCGATTTCACTTCCGTTTGTGTGGCTTACTGTTCGTGAGACAAGAGGAAAAACATTGGAACAAATGACGGACACAACTGAACTGGATCACTTTGTGCAAACTAAGAAGGCACCCTGATGGCGGCACTCGGCTATTGATGTAAACTTTAAGGCGATTCAAGCAACAAACGCGTATGGAGGGCGGCCCGTCTACTGCGACCGAAGAGCAGCTTCGAGCCATTAAGCGGCCTTTCCGAACGCGCGAAGGTATTCCTTACGGCATGTCGCGGATCGGGACAGCAACACGGCAGATAGCTTAGGATTGATCTCACACAGCTTTCAATCTGTCGAAGTCAGGTTGAGCCGGACACTGAGTCCGTACTACATTTGTTGGGCGACTCCAAAAAAGCATCCGAGGCGAACCACAACTGCGAAACCTTTTTGAATCGTTCGGCTTCGCACGGGAAGCATGGAAGTGTCAAACAATCCACAACAATGAAGCACATCACATTATTACTAAGAGGCGTCATCGGAGAACCAACATGAGCAGTCTTGATTCGTTGCTAAAACGCAATAAAGATTTTGCATCTCAACAGTCTGCTGCGGGCACTCTGATGCCCTCGCTCCCGCGGGCGCTGCCAAATGTAAAAGCAATCATTATCGGTTGCGCTGATATGCGTGTAGATCCTGCTCACGTACTTGGAATTAAACCGGGCGAGGCCGTTGTGATGCGTAACATCGGCGGTCGAATCACGCCGGGGTTATTGGAGGAGTTGGGACTACTTGGGCGAATCGGTGAGGTCGCCGGGGAGATTCCTGGTGGCGGTGGTGAATTTCATATTATCGTGCTTCAGCACACCGATTGCGGTATCACTCGTTTGGCAAGCAACCCCGCCATGTTGGCGCACTATTTTCAGATACACGATGCGGAATTGAAGACAAAGGCAGTCACCGATCCTCGCGCTGCGGTTAAAGCCGATGTTGCTTTACTTCGGGCAGTTCCAGCGCTGCCGAGCGAGTGGCTTTATCGGGCCTCGTCTACAACGTGGCAACTGGACTCGTTGAGGTTATCGTGCCGCCGGTGCCGATCCGCGCCGACGCATCTTTATAAAGGAGAAACGCGTTATGCATAACGCTATTCCGCTCATCCTGGCGGCTCTCATAGCTGTGGGGATCATTGCTATCGGTTATTTCTACCTTGTATCTCCTGAACGAATCTTAGGAACATTTGGTCTTAAGCCGCCTGCATCCGATGCTGACACTCTTGCCTGGCTCCGTCCGAAAGGAATTCCGGACATCGCATCGGGATTGGTCGTGCTGACCATGATGCTGACTGCGGACAGCCGATCGGTAGGCATAGTTCTGCTCGTTTTCGCCATCATCCCCTTTGGCGACATGTCCAATATTCTGGGTTCGGGCGGGTCGAAGTCGAAAGCGTTCTCCGTCCATGGCGTAACCTGTGCGGTGATGCTTGTCGTCGGCCTCTTGTTGATCCATGCCATCTGAAAAAATGCCTCTGACCGTTCTTATAGACCGTGAGGTGAAAAGGAAATTGGCGAGTGTTCTATCGGCGCGATGATCCGATTCATGGATGGTCGTCGTCCGAGATTTTTCGTTTCGGCTATGGAAAAGCCGCAGATGACAAAAAGGTACCGGACCCCGTAGGCTCCGAGTGTAACGGGATTCTTACTCCTGCTCGTGCTCATACTCTTGCTCGTCTTTTGAATTCAATTTCTGTCGCTGATTGTTCGGTTCCGGGAAAATCTTCCTCTCCCGCTTACTCTTAATCTTCTTGGGCAAAAAGGCTCCGAGGTTTTGTATTACAGAACCTCATTCGTTAAGCAATTTAAGCCTCATCATTTTCTCGATGCAGCTTCTTTCGCACACTGCCAGAATTTTTCCGCGGCTGGGCTGAGCCGGCTTACGCCGGGACTGATTTCATCATTGCCCGGGACGGCCGAATTGCCGCGCTTTATCTCTTTTTCGATAAGCTGCCCTGAGCTAGAGCAAGTTGTCATGCCGGCGTCGTTCCCAAGAGACGCGATGTTTGTTACTCTGCTTCGAGGAGAAATTCCACGCTTTCTGAAATGTCGGTCTTCGAACGCTTGAGAAAACTGGCATGAAGAGAAATCCGACTCCTGGAAACCCATATTGGAGTATTTCTTTTGGGGTTGTGGCCCTGTCGCCCTTGATTGTCGTGGCGGTTGTGTCGATTGGATTTCTAATCGCAGACGTGATTAAAACACTATGAAGGCTCAGCAGCCGGAATTGAGGGCCATTCCGCAATTCCATTCTGGAAGGTGGAAAAAGCGTTTGGAGTTTGTGCCGGTCAATCCCTGTAACAAAACTGTGATGGGATGCACTTCCATTCGGCCGCACAAACCATGGTCAATCAAACGAGTGAAGCACATTGCATCCATTGCCAATCAAGCGCCGCGTCGAAATATTTCGAGGACTACACATCGGTTGAGGATGCCACCGGAGATGTGAGATTTTTGGAATTTCGATCTTCGAAAGCTTGAGAAAAGAATGATGAAGTCACCGGTGAAACAGTGACGTGACATCGAGCGTGGAAGCGATGTAATTGGAAGCTCATCATGAACAGCAAAATTCCGGGACTGCATCACGTCACTGCGATCGCCAGCGATCCGCAGCGGAACCTCGATTTTTATGTCGGCTTACTCGGTCTGCGTTTCGTCAAGCGTACCGTCAATTTTGACGATCCGGGAACCTATCATTTTTACTTCGGCGATAATCACGGCACGCCTGGAACAATTCTAACTTTTTTTCCGTGGCCGGGGGCGCGGCGCGGGATTCGCGGGACCGGCCAGGTCGAAGCGACTGCGTTCGCGATCTCACCAGATTCAACTGGTTATTGGCTGGAGCGTTTGAAGCAACACCATGTGACGGCCGAGAAAACGTCTACGCGTTTCGGAGAAGAAGTAATTCGATTGCTCGATCCTGACGGACTTCTCATTGAGCTGATCGCTGTAGCGGCAGGCGTGTCGCCTGCAAACATCGAGCCGTGGCCGGACAGTCCTGTTCCTGCAGAACACACGCTTCGCGGTTTTCGCAGTGTGTCCGCCGCGTTGGAAGGTTACGAGAGAACAGCACGATTACTTACGGAAACCTTTGGCTATCGTTTGATTGACGAATCGGAGAATCGGTTTCGCTTTGCCTCGGCGGACGATTCTGCGTCCGGCAGAATCATTGACCTACTGTGTCAGCCCGACACGGCGATGGGCCGCGTCGCCGCCGGTTCGGTGCATCACATTGCCTTTCGAGCGAAGGAGGACGCCGAACAGCTTCAGTGGCGCGAGCAACTTGTCGATCTCGGATACAACGTCACGCCTGTGATGGATCGGGATTATTTTCATTCCATTTATTTCCGCGAGCCCGGCGGCGTGCTGTTCGAAATCGCCACCGACCCACCCGGTTTTACGCTGGACGAAAAACTGGAAGAACTCGGCACGCATTTGCGCCTGCCGCCATGGCTGGAATCGGCGCGGTCGCAGATCGAACAGATTCTCCCGCCCATTCAAGTGCCGACGGAAGGAGTTAAATAGCCGCTGTAGCCACAGCCTTGTGGGCCGTCTGTTGAATTTGCTTTAGATATGCGAATGCAACCGGATTTCATTCACGAGTTCGTTCCCGGTACTTCCAACCGGACATTGTTGCTGTTGCACGGCACCGGTGGAAACGAGCGCGATCTCATTGCGCTCGGACGCGAACTCGATCAAAATGCTGCGTTGCTCAGTCCGCGCGGCAAAGTGCTCGAAAACGGAATACCGCGGTTCTCTCGGCGACTCGCCGAGGGTGTATTCGATTTGGAAGATTTAAAACATCGCACAAACGAGCTTGCGGACTTTGTCATAGCAGCTGCTCAACATTACGGCTTCGCAAGCGAAAACCTGGTTGCCGTTGGTTATTCTAACGGCGCTAACATCGCCGCGAGTATGTTACTACTGAGGCCAGAGGCATTACCCACCGCAACCCTGTTTCGAGCGATGGTTCCGCTTTATCCGGAGACACAACCAAACCTGTCGTCCGTTCGCGTTTGGATGGGAGCGGGAACAAACGATCTGATTATCCCGATGTCTGAGACCAAGGCCCTTGCTGAACTTTTGAGCAGCGCCGGGGCAGATGTCACGATTCGCTATTTCCAAGCTGGCCACGAGCTGACCATGGCGGATGTTGAGGGTGCGCGAGAATGGCTGACCCTTCTTCGCTGAAGCTCCCGAGGGTATTACCACAGGTGCTTACGAGCAAATGCATGGCCCGAACCGGATTTGAGATAACGCTCGAAAGCTCCTGCTTTGGCCCGATCAACAAACGCGATATATGTTATTCGGTTTTCACCGCTGCATTCGCCGCCTTCCTCCTCTTCGCCGTGACTTCGCCGGCAACTAACAACAAGCCGGTAAGGTAGGAGCCTTATTATGAACGACCCGACGGTGCCTGCACGGCAACATCCTCGGCTCCGCAGTCATCGGCGGAATGACCGCCGCCTCTGGCACCGCAATCTTTTTTAAACGTTTTACGTAGTCGAGTAGCTTGCCAGCGGGCGAAAAGAAAAAAACGTAGCAGCGCAACTTAGCGGGAACCACAGCCAGCCTGAACCGGGGATTAATACCTAACGAATTAGAATCTGGAGCCCGTTCGCTTTATCCGCTGCTTGAGCCGGTAGAATTCGTTTCGCAGTTAATAGCAGACCGCCGTTGGGAAAGCCGCGACTGGCAGATAACGATTTTAGAAACATAATTGTAACCCCTCGCGGCTAGACGGACAGCCATAACGATGCCACCGTCATGAAACAAAAATCATCTGAAACCGAAAACAAGAATATGAAAATAGTCGTCCTTGGTGGCACCGGGCTGATTGGAAGCAAAGTAGTGAACCTTCTTCGTGAAGGCGGTCACGAAGTCGTTGCGGCATCTCCTTCGCAGGGCATCAATTCGATTACCGGGGAAGGTTTAACTGAAGCGTTAACCGGAGCGCAGGTGGTTGTGGACGTCACGAATTCTCCTTCGTTCGAGGATAAGGCCGTGCTGGAATTCTTCGAAACTTCCACCCGCAACGTGCTCGCCGCCGAGGCAAAGACCGGCGTGGGGCACCACGTCGCGCTCTCTATCGTCGGCACGGATCAACTCCCGGGGAGCGGATACATGCGCGCGAAAGTGGCACAGGAAAAACTGATCAAGGCTTCACCGATTCCTTACACGATTCTCCGCGCGACACAGTTCTTTGAGTTCGTTGGGCGCATCGCTGATGAGGCGACCAGCGGGCAGACCGTTCACCTGCCCTCGGTGTTGTTTCAACCCATCTTCTCGGACGACCTCGCCGCCAACGTGGCCAAAATCGCCGTCGCCAAGCCGTTGAGTGGAACCATTGAGATAGCCGGACCAGACGCGATCCCGTTTGATGAGGTCGTGCGCGAATACCTCGCCGCGCATCACGATCCCCGTACAGTCGTGGCAGACGAACAAGCTTGCTACTTCGGCACGACGCTTGAGAAGCGGAGCCTGGTCCCTGGCGAGAACGCGCTGCTCGGTTCCTGCCATTTCGCCGACTGGCTTAGCCGCACCGCCTCACAGCACTGAACGTTGTCACCACCCAAACTCAACCAAAACCTACATTCCAGAAAGGAACATCACAATGAAATCAATCCGAACTTCAAAACCAGGCAGGATGCCGCACTTCATCTACGCACTTATTGTTAGCGCACTCGTCGCTGGTATTTGCGTGCGCTCAGTGAAAGCCGAAGACAAAGGTGCAAAGGCTACTGTCGTGTACGACCACGTTATACCGAATGTGCCTGGCAAAAGTATGAAG
>Ga0306920_100011805_pt1 | contig 11834 bp, 4 predicted proteins | sample flu12Cox44000170_FD_204666 | JGI IMG/M metagenome (GOLD analysis project Ga0306920, IMG submission 204666) | Lab enrichment of tropical soil microbial communities from Luquillo Experimental Forest, Puerto Rico - flux4day.12C.oxic.44.000.170 (v2)... | ecosystem: Environmental > Terrestrial >...
GCACGAAGGGCGCTAAACAGATACAGGCCTTCAGGCCTGGGAATCTAAAAATGCGTCACCGTATACCCTAATAGTTGTACTAAGTTAGAAGCTGATCCTAACACCTCCGGAGACGTTGTTAGACAGGTAGTTGGTACGCGCGAATTGACCGTCGTAATAGAGGTAGAGGGACACCCGTTCATTCAAAATAACGGTACTGCCGGCACCGATCAGCAGACTGTCGCGGCCGATCTGGGGACCGTGAACTGTGAAACTGTTGCCGGCGCCACTGGCGAGGCTCGCAACAACCGCATATTCGGTGGAGCCGAACTCGTGCTGCCAGCCTGCGCTGACCTGCGGTATAGCGGTAATGTTGCCTATCTTCCATTCATAGGAGGCTTTGGCCCCGAAAGCAGTGCGCTCCGACTCGGTATTTTGACGAGGGAACGTCAGGGGTGCCAACGAACCGGTTTCGGTAAAGCCGTCGAACTCGACGTAGTCATATTGGAAGCTGGCTGTTGGGCCGATCGTGAGGTTCCCTTTTGTCCAGTCATAACCTCCTGCGACGAGAAAATAGAAATCGCCGCCATTGGTGCTGCCGTTGGCGGTGCCCTGGAGCGCTGTCCGGCGCGTGCTATAGCCACTTGGACCGCCACTCACAGCAGTATCCAGATAGAAACCGTTACCAAACACCGTAGCGTACATGCCGATTTTTCCGGCATTGGCATCGATATTGCCGCCGTTGTCCAGACCGATGCTGGTGTGGGCGTAACCGGCGCTCAAACCAACCGCAAAGTTCGGAGTCAGGCGATAGTCTATACCGAGAGTGAAGCCCCCTGTATTGACGTCATAGCCGGGTGCATTGAGAGTGCTGTCGACGGTGGTGAACTCGCCCAAGCCCGTCAGAAAGACGCCCCAGCGGTTGGTAGGAGTCGGAGCGAATACTGGTGGACCGCTCTTGCCCTCAGGTCCGCTGACCCCGGCAAAACCTTCTCCGAAGCTCGCTGCGCCGCCGCTTATGGCAAACCCCGCTGAACTGAAGCCGGTGCTGCCACCGCGTATGTTGTCCAGGCGTTGCTCCAGGTTGAACATCTGAAGATTGCCGATAGAAACCGCTGTAGCATTGATCGAGGTAATGCCGATGGGCGCGATCAGTTCGAGGTCGTGCGGGAGATTGGCCAAAGGCTGGCTGTTAAGAAACGCAAAAAGGGCCGCTGCCCGCGGGTCGCCCGCGGCGCTGTCGAGCATCCTGGCCACTGCCAACTCATTCGGCGTCAAACCCGGTAAACTTGCGAAGGGGGCTTGCTTTCCTTCGAGCAGCACTTCATCGGGCAAAACGAGGATAACGCCTTGGACGATGGTGCCGGTTGCAAAGTCGTTCTGGACGGTATTGAAAGCGCCGCTTATACCGTTCTGCGCGGTAAGGAACACGACCTGGTTGCCTGGTTGAAGATTGAAGCTACCGAGACGGACAATTTGGAGTGTGCCGCCGAGAGTCACGTGGCCATTTACTGCCAGCAGATCGTGCTGGGTCCGGCCGAGCCCTGCAACTTCGATGTGCAACGTGCCGCTTGCGTTCTGGGTGTAGTTGGCATTCACCGTCAGCGTCCCCGGAGAGTCGCCTGGACTGACGATACCATTGTTCACGAGGCTGCCGCCAAGAAAACCGTGTCCACCGAGCAACGCACCCGCGTTGACGAGCGTCTGCAAGCTCGCAATTGATCCATCGACGATCAGGTTTCCAGCGTTCACCGTCGTTGTGCCGGTGTAGGTGTTGTTTGCGGCCAGGATCAATGTTCCGGCGCCCACTTTGGTGAGGGCCAGGGTACGTGCCCCGTCCCGTAGTGTCCCGCTAAATGTTGTGCTGGTGTTATCAGCGCCCACGCTCAACGTGGCGTTGGAGAGAGCCCCGGTTCCGCCGCTGTTAGACACCAGTCCAGACCCAGACAAGGAACCGAGCGCGTTGCTAAAGCCGTTTAAATCCAGCACGGCGCCCGTATTGACCGAAAAGGCGGAGCGCACGCTGAAGGCGCCCGAGGAGCCGGCCTGCAACACGCCCGCATTGATGATCGTCGCCCCGCTATAGGTATTGGCGCCGCTTAGAGTCAAGATGCCGGGGCCGGCCTTGGTCCATGAGCCTGTGCCCGTGATCGCCCCGCTCAGCGTCGAAGCCGTGCCGGCGTCGGCCAAAAACGTGCCTCCCGCGGAATTGAGCGTGACGGCTTTGCTCGAAACAATTCCTCCGCCGCTCGGCAGCGCTTCAAGCGTGCCGCCATTGAAGCGGAGCGCTCCGGTTCCCAGATTGATGTCGCTGTTTACTGCGATGATCCCGCCGTTGAGGTTTGTGCCGCCGCTGTAGCTGTTCGCTCCGATCAAAGTCAGCGTCCCCGTGCCGACTTTCGTCAGTGATCCACCGGTGCCCCCGCTGGAGCCGCCATCGTGGATGATACCCGAGACCGCGGTGCTCAAGTTATTGCCGCCAACTGTCAGTGTCTTGCTGCCAAGGAAATAATTGCCGCTACCTTCAACAGACCCGATCTTCATGCCGGCGGTAGTCAGGCCGCTAATATCGAAGCTGCCGTTCCCATTCGTGATCGCGCGCGCGGTTCCGCCGTCGGCACTGTCGACAAAGAGCGTACTTCCGCCCGGCCCGCCGCCTGTTCCTCCGTTGGTGATGATTGTCGCATTGCCGGCAGTCGAGTTGTTAAGGAATTCCGTGAAGCCGCCGGAGTTGCCGGCTGTTCCGCCGTTGTTGGTAATCGTCGCGCTTCCGGCGCTCGATGAACCAAAGAATTCCGTAAAGCCGCCGGAGCCGCCGGCCGCTCCGCCGTTGTTGATGATCGTTGCACTGCCAGCGTTCGAGACGTCGTGGAATTCCGTGGAGTCGCCGTTATTGATGATCGTCACATTACCGGCACTCGATGCGCCGAAGAAGAACGTCGAGCCGGCGACGGTGCCCAAGCCTGGGGGGGGGAATTCGTTGATGATCGTCTGCGTGTTCCCGGATGTATTCACGATTCCGGCCCCGTCGATAGTAAGGGTATTCCCGCTCGTGTCGATAATGAATGGGCCCGCCCCGGAGCCAAAGGTGATGCCTGCCGCGGTAATGGGAGTTTCCAGCGTGACGGTTCCGCCAACTGAACCAATAAAGTTCGCAGTGTTGTCGTTGGCGTTTACCCACGGGCCATTCGTATTCGACGTCTGTGAAGTACTCCATATTCCAAGCCCAGAAAATGAGACCGTCGTCCAAGTACCGCCGCCTGCGGTGGCAGGAGTAGCATCATCCTGCCAAAACAGGTCAGCAGCGCCCCAGGCTTTCGGCAGCATGTTGAAAAATATCAGGGTGGTGATGAGACCGGCGAAAATGCCCCGGAGATTCTTAATCGATTGGACGGGAAACTTGATCAGATCTGTTTTCATGGGGATGGCCATCGATGGTTAAGGTTTGGTGCGCACGAATTGTTTCGGAACTGGGATTGATGGCAAAAGCGGGAGCGTGGCGACCCTCTCTCCAGGAAAGCGGAACGAACGGGAACGAACAAACGCCAGTGATAGACCCACCTGCAAACCATTCGAACAATTTTTCGGTAGCTTATGCCAACGGCGGACCCCGATTGTCAATGAGAATACAAGATTCCAGGTAGCCTGCATCGATCCTAACCCGGCGAAGCGTTCGACTGAGATAGCTCACGCCGAAGTCCGCAACCAAAATATCTGATGGATTTCGGCGTCCGGGGCAGGACAGGGCGAGCGGGCCCGCGTTAGGAATTGCTCGAAAGAGGCAGGGGGACCTTTCAGGAGGAATCGTTCAATTAGGGAGGGACGGCTTCCGCCTTCGCCTAAGCTCCCTCCTTCGCCAAGGCTTCGGAGGACAAGCCCGCGGGCGCGTCCACGCCGTCCCATTTTTCTCGTGTTTAGCGTAAAAAGACACTCTGCAATAAGGCAACTTCAGGAGCTCACTTCTGAGGGGCACGCCGAAGGCGTGGTAGCCCAGGGTGGGAGCGAAGCGCAATCCTGGGTCTGGAGTTTGGACATTTTTTTTATGACCGCGGAGCGGTCTTGTTGCCCTCCCTCTCCCGCACTAAAGCCTGCGCCTTAGTCAGATACTGTTGTGCGGGGCTAAAATCTGGTTTTAATCGTAAGACCTCCTGGAACTGCGTTATAGCCTCGTCTAACTGCCCCTTTTCAAAGAAAGCACTGCCCAGGTTGTAGCGGATTTTGAAAGAGTTAGGACTGATTTCCACCGCCTTTTGAAATTGGGCAACAGCCTCGTCCAATTGTCCCTTTTGAAAGAGAACCACACCAAGGTTGCTGCGCGCATCCAGATAGTTAGGGTTGATGCCAAGGGCCTTTTGGAACTGATCAATTGCCTCGTCCGGACGCCCTTTTTGAAACAGAGCATTGCCGAGGTTGTAACGGGCATCCACGTAGTTAGGATTGATTTCCACCGTCCTTCGAAATTGTGCAATAGCCGCGTCTAGTTGTCCCTTTTGAAACAGGGCATTGCCGAGGTTGTAGTGGGCATTCACATAGTCCGGGTCGATATCCAGAGCCTTTTTGTATTGTGCAACAGCGTCGTCCAGCTGCCCCTTTTGGAAGAGAGCCGCACCAAGGTTACTGTGAGCATCTACGTAGTCAGGGTTGATTTCGAGGGCCTTTTGGAATTGGTCAACCGCTTCGTCTACTTGACCCTTTTGAAGGAGAGCGTTGCCGAAATTATTGTGGGCTTCCGGATGGTAGGGGTTGATTTTCACTGCCTTCTGGTAATGTGCAATAGCGTCGTCCAGCTGCCCCTTTTGAAACAGAACCAGACCAAGGTTGTAGTTGGCTTGCGCATAGTTAGGGTTTATTTCCAGGGTCTTTTTGTATTGTGCAACGGCGTCGTCCAGCTGCCCCTTTTGGAAGAGGGCCGCACCAAGGTTGCTGCGGGCGTCCACATAGTAAGGATTGATTTCCAGGGCCTTTTGGAACTGCTCAAGCGCTTCGTCCACTTTCCCCTTTTGAAGGAGAGCATTGCCAAGATTATTGTAGCCCATCCAGCAATTCGGATTCCTGGCCACCGTATCAGCCCAGAATACCTCTTCGTTTTTATAAACCAAAGTCCGTTGCCAACTTGCCATCCCGAGGATCAGCAGCAGTCCAGCACAAAGGTTCGATTGTAGCCACGTTTTCTTCAGAATGATAAAACTTGAAAACCGGGTCAACCCTGTGCCAGCCAGTGCGAGCGGTCCCATGCTGGGCAGGTATTGGAAATGATCAAAGACCAAGGAAAAATGAAAAATGTGATTGTCGATCAATCCCAATGCCGGCAGCAAGGCCGCAATGAAATAGGCGAAAGCGAAGAAACAGGCCCGAGATCCAGAGCCGCCGGACTCGCGCCTGAGCCAGAAAAAAGAAAGAATGACGATCACGCCCAGCAGCGGCAAAAACGAAACCCACTGCCCGGCATCGATCTGCCAGCGCGGATAAACGGTCATTAGCGGATGGGGCCATAGCAGCTTGCCGAGATAAAACCAAACCGCGTCACCCGCTGTCGCCAGGCGCTCCGGCCAAGTGCGCGCCCATTGTGGATCGGGGTCTTTCGCAAGTTGCAACCCTTGCGTCCATATCGTTGAGGCACTCGCAGCGATCGCCGTTACAAAGAAGGGAACCACTCTCGCCACGTTACGCCAATGCCACCGGCCCTGTATCCACCAGGCGCACAAGCAAAGAACAACCGGCAAAATCACCGTGGAAGACTTGCTGGCCATCCCTAGAGCAGCAAAAAGCAAGGTTAGCGCATAATTCCAGCCACCTCCGGTTTGTCCGTCGAGGTCTTCCGCTCTTAGCCATCTCACAAAGAAAAGGATGGATAGCAGGAAGAACAATCCCGATTCCGTGTTCTTCGTCTCGCTTATCCACGCCACCGATTCCACCCCCACCGGGTGGAGAGCCCAGAGTGCCGCGCCCAGCCACGCGCCCTGCAAGCGCAAACTCCGCAAGACCCGCCACAGCAATATCGCGCAAGCTCCATGCAACAAAACAGTCACGAGGTGATATGGCAGTGGGTTCAATCCCCACACCCAGTGTTCCGCCCAAAAGGTGGTGAACGTCAGAGGACAATTGTCGGCCGCGCCCGTAGTCCAGATTTCTTTCAACCCGAGTGGTCCCACAACGCAGGGATTAGCCGTTAGAAGTAGACCGTCATCGTAGATAAATCCCGCCTTCCGGACCGGCGTATAGGTCAGAATGACAGATAGAATCAGGATCAGACCCCAAAGCCAATCGCGAGTAAACCAGGATGGCACCCCGGGGCTCGTTGGGGTGATTTTAGTAAAAGTGCCAGGACGCACTGCCTTGCTTTTCCTGGATCGGTTTGCGATAGGCCTCATAGCCAACGACAATGACGCTGAAGATAACTTCTGAACAGAACTGCAAATCATGTTCGATCTTTCCAACTCTGGCCAGCATATTTGAAAAGAGAAAAATGGGACGGCGTGGACGTGTCCCGCCGACTTGTCCTCCGAAGCCTTGGCGAAGGCGGAAGCCGTCCATCCCAAAATGAACGGATCGCTCCTAAGGCTTCAGTGCAGAAACACTTTATTCACAGGTTATAAACGGATTTTGTGATTTACTGAAGCTAGGCATTACTGAATGCTAGGCAGAAATATTGTAATGGGCCGGCAACCTTTCAGCGGCGAAGCCGCGGCTGAAGACAGCCCAGGAACTAGTCCCCAAGGCAACGCGCACTGCAGGTGCGTTTTCAATGGTTGAGCTACTCCCAAACATATTTTGCCAAGGATTGTAGGACGGACAAATAACATCGTTGAATTACCCTGCTACTACGCGCTTTCAGCGCTAGGCGGCTATTTTGTTTCCTTTCCTAGGGCTTCGCCAGGCTTCGCCCTAGGCTGTCTTGAAATGCAGCTTCGCTGCTGAAGGCACTCCGGCAAGTAGCTCGCGATGGGTGACCTCTCACGAACTTAGAAAATGTGTGAGAGGATGGGGTTAGCCCGCTATGCTAATTCCGGAAAACTCGTCGAACTCGAACACGAATTGCCAGAGGATTTGGCTCTGGAACCAACGAAAAAATGTGTGCGCACGAACGCATTCGCCCCGACGAGCCGCTTCCGAGGGGATCGCAGCGTTAGTCTTCTCCCTTGGCCTCCTGGAAGGGTACATTGTTGTCCTTGCACCATTTCACCGCTGAAGGAAGGCCCATCTCAGCGGCCTGGGCAATTAACTTCGGAGCTTCACTCTTTCGTTCGGGTTTCTTTTCGAGAAAGAGGCCGTAGAAAAACAGGCTTAAGGCATTTCCATGGCTAGCTCCTGCTTTATAGCGTTTCTCTGCCTCGGCTTCATTCTTTTCAACTCCGCTCCAGCCCTCTTCGTAGCATTTGCCGAGGCGAGCCGCGGCATTCCAATCATCTTTCTCGGCACGTTCCCACCATCGCCTGGCCTGCCGATCCAGATCGTTCGCCTGCGCCTCTAACCTTCTCTGGATTTGTGCGCTGGTGTTTGCTTGGGCTTCTGCCCGTTTCATATCCGCTTTGTATAAGAGTATTCTTCCTGCCAGCGTCATTGCAGGAGCGACGCCTTGATTTGCCAAAGGTATCACGATCTCTTCGGCCTTTTGCGCATCTTGTGTTGTTCCCTTACCGCTCAAGTAGCAATCACCTATGAAAGCGCCGGCTTCCAAATTAGGCTTGGGAGCAGTATAGGCCTCGTTCAGCCATCTAAAGCCTTCAGCGTCATCGGCGGCCGTCCCTTTTCGCAGGTAGAGCCGACCCAGCTTCATCATCGCGTACGAATCCCCGAGTTTAGCAGCGCGAAGAAATAAGTCGGATGCACGGCTGAGCTTTTCATTTTCTGCCAGCCACACAATTGCAGGAATGAGGTCGAGACTCGCGGCATCCTTCACGCTATCCTTGTACAGCAGATTGAATTCGTTTTTGGCAATGGGAGGAACTTTGGTTCGAAGCCGTTCCAAGAGAGTCGTGAGCTCTTTTGTATATTCCCCGGCGTTTGGAGCGGAGGATGAGTTTGAAAGCTGAGCGAGCCGCACAAGAGCGGTGACACGTAGAGGCGAGTCCTCAGGATATCTCCTAACCTGGCTGAGCAACGCTGCAAGCGGATCTGCTTTGAGCTGCAAGTGAACTTCCGGAGCCATGCCCCGGCGCACCTCGATCTCCTGATGAACTGTTGCGTAGCCTTCCAGTGTTGCAGCAATCTGATGCGACCCGAATGGCACGTGGGTAAAGGTGCTTGGGGGCGCCTGTGGGGGTTTTCCATCCAGAAGGACTTCTGCCCCGGCCGGTTCGCTCACAACCGATAGAACGGCGATCTCTTGACTGGCCTTAAGTTGCAAACGGATTTCGCGAGGCATTCCACGATGTACCTGAATTTCCTGTTTAATCGGCTCGAAATCATCCAGAGTGGCTGTGACCTCGTGCGACCCGAAGGGCACATGCGTAAAGGTGTTTGGAGGCGTCTGCGGAGGTTTTCCATCGAGCAGGATTTCGGCTCCCGACGGCTCACTCAGAACCGATAGGGCGGCAATCTCCTGGGTAGGTTTGAGTTGCAAACGGATTTCGCGAGGCATTCCCCGATGTACTTGAACCTCCTGTTTGATCGACTCGAAATCGTCCAGGGTGGCCGTGATCTGGTGCGATCCGAAGGGCACGTGAGTGAAGGTGTTTGGAGGAGTTTGGGGAGGTTTTCCATCGACCAGGATTTCGGCTCCGGCGGGCTCACTCAGAACCGATAGGGCGGCAATCTCCTGGGTAGGTTTGAGTTGCAAACGGATTTCGCGAGCCATGCCCGGATGTACTTGGAGCTCCTGTTTGATCGGCTCGAAATCATCCAGGGTGGCTGTGATCTGGTGCGATCCAAAGGGCACGTGGGTGAAGGTGTTTGGAGGAGCCTGGGGAGGCTTTCCATCGAGCAGGATCTCGGCTCCGGCAGGCTCACTCAGAACCGATAGGGCGGCCATTTCCTGGCTGGGTTTGAGTTGCAAACGGATTTCCCGAGCCATGCCCGGATGTACCTGGAGTTCTTGCTTGATCGGCTCGAAATCATCCAGGGTGGCTGTGATCTGGTGCGATCCGAGGGGCACGTGAGTGAAGGTGTTTGGGGAAACCTGGGGAGGTTTTCCATCGAGCAGGATTTCGGCTCCGGCGGGCTCGCTCAAAACCGATAGAGCGGCAATTTCCTGGGTAGGTTTGAGTTGCAAATGAATTTGGGGAGCCATGCCCCGGCGAACCTGAATCTCCTGTTTGATCGGCAGGTAATCATCCAATGTCGCTGTGATCTGATGGGTTCCAAAGGGTATATGGGTGAAGGTGTTTGGGGGTAACTGCGGAGGCTTGCCATCGAGCAAGATTTGGGCCCCAGCGGGCTCGCTTAAAATCGATAGAGCTGCGATTTCATGACTGGGTTTGAGCTGCAATTGGATTTTGGGAATCATGCCTGGATAGACCTGAATCTCCTGGCTGATCGCCTCGTAATCACTCAAGTTAGCTGTGACCTGATGCGATCCAAAGGGAACCCGGGTAAACGTGCTTGGAGGAGCCTGAGGTGGCTTGCCATCCAGCAAGATTGAGGCGCCGGGCGGTTCACTCAAGATCGACAGGGCGGCGATTTCGTGATCCTGCGGATGCCAAAAAACAAGGAGCGCACCGATCCCCGCCAAAAGGATGATTCCGATCACCAACAGGAAACGCCATCCGATCCTTGTCGGTCCGCGCTTTGGTGGACCGGCCGCTATCTCTTCCGGTGGTTGCGTCCAAGGAACTGCCTCTGGCAGAGCCTTAGGCAGGGGCTCGGGGATGGCGCGTCTGGCGCTCTCAGACGCCGTCGACCCGGGCTTTTTGAAGATCACCACGGCCGCCAACTGCTTTGCCAACTCTTCTGCGGACGCGCACTCATCAATCACTCCACGCCGCAGGACGGCGTTTCCCTCCCTATTCAAGAGGGCCACGGGTGTGTATTGCCCGGTCGAGTCCAGCCTTGCGCGGGGGCCTCCGAGCAATTCATAGGCAAGCAAGCTCAGCAACCGTACGCAACTGCCGGGCGGACCGCCCGCGGAGACGCCGGGAGTTAATGTAGCAGGGCTTGCCCAGGTTTCAGTATGAGACGGCGAAAACGAAAAGTTGATCGCGTTGACCTTAACCTCCAGAGGCTCCCACGCGGTCAAGGGACGCCGCAAAAGATCAGCTTGAGTCCCGACTGCGCTCGAAATTCTTTCTTTTAAATGAATCCCCAGCAATGTCAGGTCGGTATGCTGGAGTCGATGACGATCGGCATGATCGGCCAGGGGCGCCAAGAGGCTCACCAATTGCACGACCTCCGGCGCTGTGAGCACACTGCGCGCTCGCAGGATATCGAGCAGTGTTGGTCCGGTCACGTGCTCCTGCACGAGAAAAGTGGAGTCCGTAACGGTTTCCAGCGAATAGACTTCCCGCAGCATCGGGTGCGGTGAATTGCGCGCCAGGCGCACTGCCGTTTCCAGCTCGGTAAAGCGCTTGCGATCCGATAAAAATGCTGGGCTCAGCAGTAGAACGTCTACCCGTCGATTACGCCGGAGGTCATCCGCCAGAAAACTGCGACCCTGAGGAGATTCGCCAAGTTCCTCTAGAAGCTTGTAGTTTTGAGCCAGAACCGCGCCGACCCCAGGGGGTTGCCTGGAGCTGGTTGTCAGATCAATCGTCTCAAAGGCGGTAATCGCGTCGTCGGTGGGGGAGGTACCGCTCAAAGATTGCTGTCGAACTTCTTCGATGCAGGCGAGGATGGCCTTCTGCAAATCCTGAGCAGTCTGAGGTCTTTTGCCAGGGTCCTTCTCCATCATGTGCTGCAGCAAGGAGACAACAGATGGTGGCTGGTGCGCTAACGGGGCGAGCGGCAGAGGCTTATACAATTGTTGGCTCATCACCTGGCCGATAGACCCTGAAAACGGTGAATGGCCAGTCAACCCAAAATAAAGTGTGACCCCAAGCGAATAGAAATCCGAGCGGATATCCACTTCGCCTTCTTCGATCTGTTCCGGGCTGGCAAAGTGAGGTGTTCCAACAAAACCTGCTACTGTGAGGGCGCCCGAGTCTTCGCCTGAATCCTTTGATACCTTAGCGAGTCCAAAGTCGATAACCTTGACCAATTGTTCGCCCTCCTGATCTACCAGCATCAGATTGGTTGGCTTCAGGTCCCGATGAACCAGCTGGTGTTTCGCGGCGACCGCCAACGCGCGAGCCACCTGCAGCCCGATATTCAACGCGACGAGAGGTTCCAGAGGTCCCTGACGTCTTACACGGGCTTCGACGGTTTCGCCGTCGATGAACTCCATGACGTAAAAATACTTGTCCTCCTCGGTCCCGAGATTGAACACAGAGGCCACGTTCGGGTGGCGTAGCGCCGCCGCGGCACGTGCTTCACGCAGAAATCGTTGCCTTGCAGTGTCGTTCTCAAGATAAGTGGAGTTAATGACCTTAAGGGCGACAGGGAAGCGAAGATTGGTATCGAAAGCCTTGTAGGTAATTCCCATCGCTCCGCGACCCAACTCCCAGAGGCTGCCATCCTCTCGTTTGAGCAGCTGATACTGGTGATAGCGTTGGATCGTGGGCATGACGGAGAAAAAAATAGACCAAAAGCCTCAGGCTACCACAATCAATCATCAATCAAGGTGGGTGCCGGGACCAGTCATTTATTTAATATGGTACTTGTAGGGTCTAGAAATAATCAAATAACCCATTCAGAGAATGGGCCAGTAGCGCAGATAGCCACGGTCATCGAGCCGTGAGCGATCTTCGGTCCAGGCTGATAGTTTACAGAACTAGTGTGCAAAATCGTTCAAACAGTCCTGACCACCATGAGATTCGTTGCCG
>Ga0306920_100011806_pt1 | contig 11834 bp, 11 predicted proteins | sample flu12Cox44000170_FD_204666 | JGI IMG/M metagenome (GOLD analysis project Ga0306920, IMG submission 204666) | Lab enrichment of tropical soil microbial communities from Luquillo Experimental Forest, Puerto Rico - flux4day.12C.oxic.44.000.170 (v2)... | ecosystem: Environmental > Terrestrial >...
ATGGAATAGGCGCGCGGCTCGCCGGCAGCGCCAATGCCTACACCGCCTGCCTGTTTTTCGGAAACGCGATTGTGCTCGCGGCCTATGCTGCGGTCCGCCTGCGGGGAAAGGTCTTTGCTGCCATGGCGCCGTATTGGCTAACCGGGCTTGCCGGCGGTGGACTGCAATTCGTTTCTTACGGGATTGCGATCTGGGCCATGACGGTTGCGCCGATCGCAATTGTCGCGGCGCTGCGGGAGACCAGCGTTCTGTTCGGGGCGGTGCTTGCGGTCGTATTCCTAAAGGAGCCATTGCGCCCGATGCGCATTGCGGCGGCCGTCATGATTGTGTTGGGGCTGTTTATGATCCGGCTGCGGTGAACACCACGACTATGTCGTTGTTGACGCGTTCTGCATTCGATATGCTTCGCGGCCTCGTGTCCCGATTGCTCGGATGGATCAGGCGCCCCATTCCAATGATTGCAGGCGCCCCAGTGAGATATTGATGCTGGGCTGGTTCCGGGCCTTGATGCCCAAGGAAGAGCGTTTCTTCGATCTTTTCACCCGCCACGCAGAAGTGACGCTGGCCGGTGCCGAGGCGCTGCGAGATTTGCTCAAAGGCGGCGATAACGTGCTGCAATGCTGCCGCGCGATAACAAAACGCGAGAATGAGGCCGACGAGATCGCGCGCGAGGTCCTCACTGCGCTGCGACGGACGTTTATCACCCCACTCGATCGCGGCGATATCAAGGATCTGATAACGTCCATGGATGATGCCATCGACCAGATGAATCAGACAGCAAAGCTGATCGCGTTGTTCGAGCTTCGCAGTTTCGAGCCGCCGATGCAGGAGATGGGTGAGGTCATTGTGCGCGCCGCCAAGCTCAATGTTGCCGCGGTCCCCCTTCTGGGCTCGCTCGCAAGGGAATCGACCCGACTGCACGGCATGACCGAGGAAATCATACGCCTTGAGGAACAGGCCGATCAGCTGCACGACCAGGGCCGCAAGCATCTTTTTCAGGTGCAGAAGGATGCCATCGCCTTCGTCATCGGCACGGAAGTGTACGATCATCTCGAATCGGTCATGGACCGGTTCGAGGATGTCGCCAATGAGATCAGCGCCATCGTGATCGAAAACGTGTAGAGCAACCGATCGTGCTCGATCGAGCAGACTTTGCGGCGTAATGGTTACCACAAGAATCATCCTCTCCTAGAGCTCGGATTGGTTGCTCCGTGGATGCAGCGCTCAGCCTGTTCGCTCTCGTCGCGCTGATCTCGGTAGCGCTTCTCTTCGATGCCTTGAACGGGCTGCATGACGCGGCAAACTCGATTGCGACCGTCGTGTCCACCCGCGTGCTGCGGCCACATTACGCCGTCGCCTGGGCGGCGTTCTTCAACTTCATCGCGTTCCTGTTCTTCGGAGTTCACGTCGCACAGACCGTCGGTACCGGCATAGTCGAAACCGAGGTCGTCGATGCCGCTGTGATATTCGGCGCGCTCATGGGAGCGATCGTATGGAATCTGATCACCTGGTGGCTGGGGATCCCTTCGAGCAGCTCGCATGCCCTGATCGGCGGGCTTGCCGGCGCCGGCGTGACCAAGGCGGGGCTCGGCGCCATCGTCTGGAAAGGCCTTGGCATTACGGCTGCTGCCATTGTTCTTTCGCCCTTGCTCGGCTTTTTTCTGGCGTTGCTGCTGGTGCTCGCGGTCTCGTGGGGGTTCGTGCGCTCGACGCCGCCGGCCGTGGACAATTTCTTTCGCTCGGCACAGCTCCTCTCGGCCGCGCTCTACTCGCTCGGGCACGGGGGTAACGATGCGCAGAAAACCATGGGTATCATTGCGGTGCTGCTCTATTCGCAGGGTCTTCTGGGCGCGACCTTTCACATACCGTTCTGGGTCGTCCTGAGCTGTCAGGCCGCGATGGCGCTTGGGACCCTCATTGGCGGCTGGCGCATCGTGCACACCATGGGCTCGCGTATTACCCGTCTGCATCCCGTGCAGGGCTTCTGTGCCGAGGCAGGCGGTTCGATGACGCTTTTCCTCGCGACCTATTTCGGCGTGCCCGTGTCGACCACGCATACCATTACCGGGGCCATTGTCGGGGTAGGCGCCGCCCGCAAGGTCGCAGGCGTGCGCTGGAATGTGGCCAGCAACGTTGTCTTTGCCTGGATCGTGACGCTGCCCGCAGCGGCATTCTTCGGCGCCGCCTTCTACAAACTCTACAAATTTCTTTCCTAAGCCACATTTGACGGATAATCATCACCGTTTCCGCTGCCGCGAGGCGGCGGAACGCAATGGACGGCGATTGGTTTAGTTGGAGTACGGCGTCTATGAGCAATGCGAGAAAAATGCCGGGCAGCCGGCGCCTGCAATACGCAGCCCTGCCTTACAGAAGGAGCATCGGGCAACGCGCGGAGTTCATGCTCGTGACCTCGCGGGAAACGCGCCGCTGGATCATCCCGAAGGGCTGGCCGAAAAAGGGCAAATCGCCCCGCCGCTCGGCCGCGCGTGAGGCCTTCGAGGAAGCGGGCGTGCTTGGCACCGTCGGCAGGCGGCCGGTCGGCTCATTCTCCTACGAGAAACGCCTCAAAAACGGGGGCTCGGTCGAATGCAAAGTCCGTGTCTTCCCGCTTGAGGTAAAGCGCCAGAGGAAGGAGTGGCCGGAGAAGCAGGAGCGCCGCGTTAAATGGCTCTCGGCCTCGAAGGCGGCTGCAAGGGTCAAGGACCCGGTGCTGAGCAAGATCATAGGACGCGTGGCCCGCAAATACGCCTGACTCTGTCCCTGTCTTTCGGCGAGCAGAGCAGCACTATCAATTCCTGCGCAATGTGAGCCAAACTTTTTGAGTGGCCCCTTTACACTCCAGTATCAAAATCGTGTAACGCAAATCGGCCTCTGATCCGATCCGACTGCACGCTTCGAGGCTGGAGCACCGCGCCATGCGCCGAATACTGCCGATTTCGGTTGAGCACTGGACGCGCGCGCTCACGCGTTGGGACGTGTTTGCAATCCTGCTCGTTCTCGGACTGCTTGTCTTTCTGGCCGAAGCAAGCCGTGGTGTGCTTGAGCCGCTTTCCGAGCTCCGAATATGCGGCGCGCACGACGTTGCGCATGCTGGTCGCGCTCGCCATCTCGCTCCTGTTTACCTTCACCTATGCAACGCTTGCCGCCAAAAGCAGGCGCGCCGAGCTTCTGCTCGTTCCGCTCCTGGACATCCTGCAATCGGTGCCCATCCTCGGCTTTATCTCGGTCACGATCGTGTTCTTCATGTCGCTTGCCCCCGGCCGCGTGCTGGGCGCGGAATTCGCCGCGATATTTGCGATCTTCACGAGCCAGGCGTGGAACATGGCTTTCAGCTTCTATCAATCCTTGCGCACGGTCCCAACGGAGCTCGTGGAAGCCTCGCGCATGTTCCGGCTCTCGGCATGGATGGCGTTCTGGCGCGTCGAAGTGCCGTTCGCGATGCCGCAGCTGATCTGGAACATGATGTTGTCCATGTCGGGAAGCTGGTTCTTCGTGGTGGCATCGGAGGCGATCAGCGTCGGTAACACCACCGTGCTTCTCCCGGGAGTCGGCTCCTATATCGCGCTCGCGATCGAGCACAAAAGCCTCGCTGCCGTGGCATGGGCAATCGGCACCATGCTCATCGTTATTCTGCTCTACGACGCGCTGTTGTTCCGTCCGCTGGTCGCGTGGGCCGACCGGTTCCGGTTCGAGCAGCAGGCGGGCGTGCTGCCGGCGAGATCATGGGTGCTCAACATGCTGCGCCGTTCCGGCGTCGTTGCCGTGGTGACGCGACCGGCCGCGGCAATGTGGCGGCGATCTTATCAACCGCGCCGGCTCGATAAACGCCAAGCCAGTGCGGCGGCGAATCCGGTCCGGCGGCGCTCCATTGACGTCGCATGGGCGGCGGTGCTCGCACTGGCGGTGGTCGCGGCGCTTGTGCAGGTCGCGCGATTTGTTGCGCAGGGGCTTTCCGCCGCCGATATCGGCCATGCCTGCCTCATGGGGCTGGCGACGCTGGCGCGCATTGTCGTTCTCATATCGCTCGCCAGCGCAATCTGGGTCCCGATCGGGGTTTGGGTCGGAACGCGGCCGGGCGTGACCCGTCTCGTCCAGCCCATCGCCCAGTTTCTGGCGGCTTTTCCGGCGAACCTTCTGTTTCCGATTGTCGTATCCGCGATCGTCGCAGGCGGGCTCGATCCCAACATCTGGCTTAGCCCGCTCATGATTCTCGGCACTCAATGGTACATTCTCTTCAACGTCATCGCCGGAGCGTCGGCGATCCCGTCAGAGCTGCGCGACTGCTGCACCAACCTGCAGGTGCGCGGGTGGCTGTGGTGGCGCACCACCGCGCTGCCAGCCGTGTTTCCATACTATGTGACGGGCGCGATCACGGCCTCGGGCGGCTCCTGGAACGCAAGCATCGTGGCGGAAGTCGCCTCCTGGGGAGATGAGCATCTCGAGGCTTATGGTCTGGGCGCCTACATTGCGAGCGCAACGCAGGCGGGCGATTTTCATCGCATCGTGCTCGGCATTGCCGTGATGAGCTTGTTTGTGGTGATGATCAACCGCGGCCTTTGGCGGCCGCTCTACCGGTATGCGGAACGCAACTTCCGCCTGGGATGAATGAAATGACGACCGCAGCGCCACTCCTGGAAGTGCATTCCGTTCGCCAGGCTTTTCCCAAGCCCGACGGGAGCCAGCTTTTGGTGCTCGACGATCTCAATCTCGAGCTCGCAGAAGGCCAGATCGTCGGCCTGCTCGGGCGTTCCGGCTCCGGCAAATCGACCCTTCTGCGGCTCATCGCGGGACTTGCGCGCCCGACGGCCGGAACGATCACCTATCTTGGCCAACCGGTCGTGGATCCCGCACCCGGGATTGCGATGGTGTTCCAGAGCTTCGCGTTGTTTCCCTGGATGACGGTGCTGGAGAACGTGCAGCTTGGGCTCGAAGCGCTCGGCCTGCCGCAAGCAGAGATTCGCCGGCGCGCGCTCGCCGCCATCGATCTCATCGGGCTCGACGGTTACGAATCCGCTTACCCGCGCGAGCTTTCCGGCGGCATGCGCCAACGTGTCGGGTTTGCGCGCGCGCTCGTCGTGCATCCCAACATCCTGCTGATGGACGAGCCATTCTCCGCGCTCGACGTGCTCACGGCGGAGACCTTGCGCACGGACTTTCTCGATCTGTGGGGAGAGGGAAAGCTGCCCATCAAGGGCGTCATCCTGGTCACGCACAATATCGAGGAAGCGGTTCTGATGTGCGACCGCATCCTGGTGTTCTCAACCAATCCCGGGCACATCATCAACGAGATCAAGGTTGACTTGCCGCAGCCGCGCAATCGCGTCGATCCGAAATTTCGCGACCTCGTCGAGCGCATTTATGTGGCGATGACGGCGCGTCGACCCACATCGCCGCTTGCCGTACCCCCCGCCGAGAAATTTCGCGCCCTCGGCATCGATGCGATGCTCCCTCGCGTCTCGGCAAATCTGGTCTCCGGCCTGATCGAAGCGGTAGCCGGCGCGCCCTACAACGGACGGGCCGATCTCCCGGTGATTGCAAGCACGCTGCACATGGAAGTCGATGATCTGTTTCCGGTGGCGGAAACGCTGCAGATGCTGCGCCTCGCCGACATCGAAGGAGGCGATATCGCGCTCACCGACCTCGGCAAGCAGTTCGCAGAGGCAGACATGGATGGCCGCAAGCAGCTTTTTCAACGCCAGCTCATCGCCCAGGTCCCGCTTGCCGCACATATCCGCCGCGTCCTGCAAGACCGGGCAAGCCACACCGCTCCGAGGAGCCGTTTCCTCGACGAGCTCGAGGACCACATGAACACGGAAAGCGCAGAATCCACGTTGCGCGCGGTCATCGGCTGGGCGCGCTTTGCCGAAGCTTTTGCCTATGACGACCAGTCAGAGAGTTTCAGCCTGGAGAATCCGACGTAACGTCAGGGTCACCCGCGGGCTTGACCCGCGGGTCCATCTTCTTCTGACAAGTTCTTCTTGCTAAGCGGATGGATTGCCGGGTCAAGCCCGGCAATGTCGGAAGCAAGCAAAATATTCGCGGTTCAAGACCTTCCCGCCCACGGCACGTGGGGCAGCGGGACAGCTCCCCCGCCCGCCGCATTCGGAGCGGCCGCGCCCCGGCTGGCTCTCGCTTCGCGCACCACCTTGTTTATTTCAAAGCAGGTAAGCCATTCGACATAGCTCGGCAGATAGAGGGCGGGCTGGATGCAGCCCTCGCGATCGGATGCCTGGAAAGTCGACCAGTCCTTGATCATCTGCGCGCGCGCCTTGTTCTCGGTCTCGAGACAGATGTTGACGTCGTTCTGGGTGGCCGTGCCGCCCAGGAGGCTGACCATCACCCCGCTCGCGATCTGGCAGGTCTGCTGGATGTTGATGCTCGGCAGTTGCTGGGCACCGGCACTGCCCGTCCAAGCGGAGATGGCACCGATCCCTGCGGCGGCCATGATCGCCAGTTTCAGAATCGATTGAAATCGAGATCGGGTCGACCGGGCGCCGGGCGCGCAAGCCGCGTTATCGTTCACGAGGTTCTCCGTCGGTCCCCCCACGACCCCAAAACACCATGCGCGATAATCGGCGAAATCGCAAATTAAATACGTGCAATCTGTTAGTTATTTTTCTGAGCAGGATGATGGGAGCTCGTGAACCAGAACCGTCCCGCGCGCGACAAAGGAATGGGGTTGGTGTCGGGACAAACGTTCCGATCCGCCCGCTTGACCTTTTGGCCTCCCCACTTCGGCGGTGAGGAGTGGCTTATTGGGGTTACGCCCATGATGCGCTTGAGATTGCTTGTTGTCCTGTTCGCGCTTGGGCTGGCGTTGCTGCCGGCGGCAAGCCCGGCACAGGCGCGCGAGACCGTTCTCTCCGGTTATGAGCCCGGCACGATTGTGGTCAAGACGAGTGCGCGCAAGCTCTATTTCGTCCTGGAGAACGCTCAGACCGTTGCCTATCCCGTCGGCGTCGGCAAGGCAGGCCGCACCTGGACCGGCACCGGCTACATCACCGGCAAATTCCTGCAGCCGGCATGGTCGCCGCCAGCCGATGTCCGTCGCGAAAAGCCGAGCCTGCCCGACGTCATCCCCGGCGGCAGCTCGGAGAATCCCATGGGTGCCGCGGCAATGACGCTCAGCGTCGATCAATACGCGATCCACGGCACCAACCGGCCGGACTCCATCGGCGGCTTCGTCTCGTTCGGCTGCATCCGCATGCACAACGCGGACGTGCTCGATCTTTATCGCCGCGTCAAAGTCGGCACACCTGTCGTGGTGTTGCGCTAACACGTAGGGTGGGCAAAGGCACGCGTTAAGCGATTACCCCACAATCACACGTTTCGTGCGCGTGCCGTGCCCTCGCGTATCTGCTTAGAGCGCCTAGATTATTAGTTACCCCAACCGCGTGGGCACGGCGCGCGCACGCGAATCGCGACGAGGGGTCGCATTAAGATCGCGCGCCTTTGCCCACCCTACAAGGGCACGCCACTCTTTTCTCTCAGCGCCCGCAACACCGATTCCGGCGTGAGCGGCAATTCCGTCAGGCGCACGCCGACCGCATCGTCGATGGCGTTCGCGATCGCCGGCGACACCGCCAATGTCGCCGATTCACCCGCGCCCTTGGCTCCGAACGGCCCGTTGTGCTGATAGGCGTCGATTGCTTCGTTCACCATCTGCGAAGGGACATCCCACAGTCCCGGAATCTTGTAGTCGGCAAGTGATGCATTGGTGACCTGCCCAGCGTCGAGGTGCATTTTCTCAAACAGCGTAAAGCCGAGCTGCATCAAGGCAGCGCCCGATATTTGCGACTCGACAATGCGCGGATTGATGCGCTTGCCGCAGTCGATCACGTTGACAAGCCGTAGAATTCGCACGCGTCCCGTTTCGGTGTCGACCTCGACCTCCGCGCCTGCCCCGCCCACCATCCAGAACGGCGTCACGTTCGGCGTCTGTCCGCTCCCCGGTGCGCCGGGCACATAGTCCGGCTTGTAGGTGCCGCTGCCGACAATATTGCCGGCCTGCATGCCGAACTTCTTCTTGAACAGATCGCCGATGGAAATGTTGCTGCCCTCGGGCTCGCCCACCTCGCGCGCAAGCGCGGCAAGCTTGGCGCGCACCTCCTCCGCCGCGATCCGCACTGCGTGGCCCATATGAAAGAGCGAGCGCGAGCCGAGCGTGCCCATGTCATAGGGCGTGATGTCGGTATCGCGCGCCACGACCTTCACGCTTTCCGCAGGCACATTGAGCAGCTCGCCCACAAGCTGCGCCATGGCGGTGTCGGAGCCCTGGCCCATGTCGACGGTGCCGCAATAAAGCGTGACGCTGCCGTCGGCCGCGAGATTGAGCATCGCAACCGACGTGGTCGGCGAGATTTCCGCTTTGAGCGCCACCGCGATGCCGCGGCCGCGTTGGAGCACGCCGGTGCCGCGGTCGAAGCGCGAGTGCCAGTTCATGCGCTCGCAGAGGTGATCGAGGACCGCCTCGACGGGAGCGTCCCGCAGGATGGTCCCGCTCGCCTGCGGTCGTCCTTCACGCAGCAGGTTGTTGCGCCGGAACGCGAGCGGGTCCAAACCGAGCGCGCGCGCGACCATGTCGGTGTGGCTCTCGTAGGCGAAGGCAAGCTGCGGCAGACCAAAGCCGCGCAGCGCACCGGCCGGCGTCGCATTGGTGTAAAGCGCGTAGGAATCAATCGAGACATTGTCGATGTCATAGGGTCCGGCTGCGACGAAGCCCGATTTCTGCGTGACCCGCGGCCCGATATCGGCATAGGCGCCCCCGTTCCAGAATACCTCGCACTTGCGGGCGGTTATGCGCCCGGCATGATCGACCCCGGTCTTGATGCGAAGCGTGCTCGGGTGCTTGGTGATCTGATAGAACTGCTCCTCCATGGTGAGCGCGACCTTCACCGGCCGTCGCGCAAGCAAGGAGAGCGCGGTAGCAAGCGCTTCCAGCTTGACATAGAGCTTGGATCCATAACCTCCGCCCAGAAACGGCACCTTGATGCGCACCCGGTTTTCCGGCCAGCGCAGCAGCCGCGCAATCTCGCTGCGCAGAAAGGAAGGATTTTGCGAGCCGGTGTGGATCGTGACGCTTGCCTCGCGGGCATCCGCGATGGATGCGAAGGGCTCGAAGGCAAGATGCAGGCATTTCTGGGTGCGATAGGTGTGCTCAAACACGTGAGCAGCCGATGCGAACGCCTCCTCCACGTCACCCCGCCGCAATCGAGCGTCGAGGGCGAGATTGGTGCCCTTGCGCCCCTTAAGATGCTTGAGGTCGGCGAAGCTCCCGGCTGGCCGCAGCTCGTCATGGACGAGGACCGGTGAGCTCACCGCCTCCACTTCATCGTAGAGCGCAGGCAGCTCCTCGTATTGCGCGACGATCTCCTGCGCCGCCGCCTCCGCGACGTGGGGATCGAAGGCCAGCACTGCCGCGACCGGCTCGCCGACGAAGCGAACCTTGTCAATCGCCAGAATCGGCTGATCGTGAAACGCCGGCCCGTAATAGGGGTCGGGGATGACCTTGCGAATATCGTCGGCTGTGAACACGCTGTGAACACCCGGAATGTTTTTCGCAGCACGCGTATCGATCGATTTGATGCGGCCGTGTGCCAGCGTGCTGCGAAAGATCTTTGCAAACAGCATGCCGGGAAAGCGCATGGTGTGAGTGTATTCGGCGCGCCCGGTGACCTTTTCCCGCGCTTCCAGCCGAGGCAGGGAACGGCCGACCTGCCGGCCCGCAATCGTCATGGTATTCATTACGACGCGCTATACCAGAGGACAGATGACAGAGGACAGAGGACAAACAAAGAAATTCCGTCGTCTGTCCTCCGTCCTCAGTTGTCCCATTGATGCAGATCAAGGCCGATGATTAAATTGCGATGGAGAAGCAAGGCATGATCAAGGACATCGTCGTCAATCTTCCCGTCGGCGGCTCACCCGACAACGTGGCGAAATTTGCGGCCTCCGTTGCAGCCACGCTCGGAGCGCATCTGACCGGGATCGCATTTTGTTACGGGCCCCTCGTGCCGCTCATGGTGGACATGTACGGGATTCCGCAGGAGATGCTCGACACCCAGCGCGAGGAGAACGAAAAGGCAGTCAAAGCCGCGATAGCGAGCTTCAACGAAGCCGTGCGCGGCTCGGTGGTCGCGAGCGAAACACACGCGCTCGAGGCGCCCGTGGCCGGCACGCCTGACATGTTGGGGCAGATCGCGCGTCGCTTCGATTTGTCCATCGTCGCGCAGCCGCGGCCCGAGGAGCCGGCGCTAGGGCGACTTCTGCTCGAAGCGGCGCTGTTCGAATCCGGCCGGCCTGTGCTGGTCATGCCTTACATTCAATCGGGGGGTCTCAAACTCGACCGCGTCCTCGTGGGCTGGGACGGCAGCCGCAGCGCGGCGCGCGCGATCGGCGACGCCATGGCGTTTTTGCGCAAGGCCAAACGTTGCGAGATCGTGCTTGTCTCCGGTGAGCCAGCCAAGAGCGACGAACTGCCGGGCGCCGACATCGCGCATCATCTCGCTCGCCACGATGTCAAGGTTGAGGTCAATCGGATCGCATCGCGGGAAATCGATGTTGCGAGCACGATCCTTTCCCGTGCCGCGGATGTCGCAGCCGACCTCCTCGTCATGGGCGGCTATGGTCATTCGCGCATGCGCGAATTCATTTTGGGCGGGGTGACCCGCGGCATCGTGGGGTCAATGACAGTGCCGACCTTGATGTCGCATTAGTGGAGTGTTTTCAAAATTCGAATCATATGGGCGTCATTCCCCGGGACCGAGCGTAGCGAGGGAGCCGGGGAACCTACAGCACGTCCCGACCGGAGTGAATCGGGATTCCCAAAGGACTCCGAAGGAGCGAGTCTAACGCATTGATTCGCCGGAGGGCTGGGCAATGCGCGGACCGTACCCTGGTGAGCTGAGAATGTGCGTAATTCACTTTGTCGAAGGAGGAGGATCGCGACGCGAGGCGGCCGAAGAATTCGAGGTCAGCGCCAGTTCGGCGATCCGTTGGGTGCAACGCTTTCGCGAAGACGGGATTTGCGAACCGATGCCCCGTGGCGGGAGCACTTCTCCGTTGGAGAAATATTCGCAGCAGATCCTCGCCCTGATCCGCGAGCAACGGGACCTTACGTTGAATGAGATCGTTTCGGTCCTGCATAGGCGACGTATCCCCGGAAGCCGCAGCGCGCTTTCGCGCTTTTTCGCTCGCCATGGCATCACCTTCAAAAAAAAGCCTGCGGGCGGCAGAGCGGAAGCGAGCCGACGTGGCTCGCGCGCGCCGACGCTGGATTCGCGAGCAAGGCTGGCTTGACACTACTCGCCTCGTGTTCATCGACGAAACGGCAATCACGACCAATATGGTGCGCCTGAACGGTTGGAACCCCCGCGGAGAGCGGCTGTTCGCGGACTTGCCCATGGGCCACTGGGAGACGGTGACGTTTATCGCTGGCCTGCGTCAAACCGGCATCGTGGCTCCCATGCTGATCAAAGGAGCCATGAATGGCGAAGCATTCCTGGCTTACGTAGAGCAATGTCTGGCACCAACGCTCAAGCGTGGGGACATTGTGTTGGCCGACAACGTACCCTTCCATAAGGTTGCTGGTGTAGAGGAGGCGATCCGAGCAGTTGGCGCAAGCCTCCGCTACCTGCCGCAGTATTCTCCGGACCTTAACCCCATCGAGCCGGTGTTCCATCCCCTGAAGACTTTGCTGCGCAAGGCTGCCGAGCGAACAATCGAAGGACTGCACCGATGTGTCCGCTCGTACATTCGTGCGCTCGATCCTTCTGAATGTAGGGGCTATTTCAGGCATGCAGGCTATGGACCACTATGATCGGGACGTGCTGTAG
>Ga0306920_100011808_pt1 | contig 11834 bp, 7 predicted proteins | sample flu12Cox44000170_FD_204666 | JGI IMG/M metagenome (GOLD analysis project Ga0306920, IMG submission 204666) | Lab enrichment of tropical soil microbial communities from Luquillo Experimental Forest, Puerto Rico - flux4day.12C.oxic.44.000.170 (v2)... | ecosystem: Environmental > Terrestrial >...
AGCTTTCAACGCATGTGCCGGGCGGCAGGCTTGAAACTGCTCGCTCTGGTGCCGCGGCCGTTCGTCATGTCCGGCTGCCTGGAGCGGGCGCGAATCCCAGAGAGCAGGGAAAGCGCCGCCGTGGTCTTGGTCGGGGAGCGCTGGGCCGAGTTGAGCATCGTGCAAGATTCGACCCTTCTGTTTTCCCGGTCATTTTCTGCGGGCTCCTCGCTGCCCATGGAGGTGCGGCGCGGTTTGACCGTGTTTGCCAATCAGCCCGGAACCGTTTCCCGGTCTGCCCCCCGTGCCCTGTACCTGGTCGGGGACAACGGCAACGCGGCCTCGCTTCAAGATGCCCTGGACATGCATGTTGCGGACCTGGACGTTTTGACCCGCAGCGAGCAGGCGGGAGTCAACGGCGCAATGCGCAGCTCCGTGGCCACTTGCCTGGGCCTGCTCGAGGCCTGGTCCAAAAAGCAGGTGCCTATCAACCTGGCCAGCCCCAAGGAACCGGTGGCGGTGGTGGACCAGGGCAAACGCCGCAAACTGCTGGTGGCGCTTGCCGCCGTGGTAGTTCTGGCTGGCGCTTTTGTTTTTTCGCAAAACCTCCTGGCCCGCCAGAAAGCCCGCATCCAGGGCTTGAATGAGGACAAGGGCGAGATTGAGACCAGATCCAAGCGCTATGAACAGGAGAAAGTGGACCTCAATGCGCTCAAGGAATGGGAAAAGGGAGCGATTCCCTGGATCGACGAGTTTTACGATCTGGCGGCCCGCTTTCCCCAGGAGACGGGTTTCCGGATAACCAAGTTGGAAATGGCGCCGCTGCGCAACAAGGACCGTTTCCAAGCGCGCATGACCATCCAGGGCGTGGCCCCGCCGGGCAAGGAGCAGCTGGTGCACAAGTTCATTGAATCCATGCGCGATCCGCACTTGCTGGTGCGGGAGGAGCGGTTCCAGGCGGGGAGTTACAAGATTCAGGTGGATATTTCCCGTCAAACCAGCCGCGATTACCGGACCCGGCTGCTGCTGCCTTACGTTCCACCCTCCCCGAATAAGCGGTCCCAGGCGGGGGAGAAAAACACGCTGGCCACCGCTGTGCCGGAACAAGGAGGGGCGCCATGAACGGACCAACCTCCCGGCCGCCCACCAACTGGACTTTCATCCTGGGCACGAGCGGCGGGGCCTTGCTCCTGGGCTTCCTCTTTCTTAAAGGATTCCTGCTGCCCTGGCAAAAAAACGCCAAGGACCTGTCACGGCTGGAAGACGAAGTCATTGCCCTGGAAAATGATTTCAAGGTCTTCATGAGGGACAAAAAGAAGCTGGAAAGTTACAAACTGCTCGGCTTGCCTCGCGACCTGGAAAGGAGCAGCTCCGGTTATAACGAATACCTTTATGATCTGCTCGACCACTGCGGCTTTATCGGAATTGTTATCAAGCCAACGGGCAACGAGGAAAAGCCGAAGTCCCAAGCGACAAGCGGCGGCGCGAAAAAACCAGGCCATCTCACCCTCGCCTTTCAGGTAGATGCCCAGGGAGATTGGGTCAGCCTGACGAAGATGCTGGAACAATTCCAGCGCACCGCCTTTCTGCATCGCTTGCGGAACTTGAGCATTGGTCCGAGCAGTAAATCGGCCAAGGCGAAGCTCAGCTTCACGATGAATATCGAGACGCTGGTGGTGCACCAGAATGAGCGGCGGCCGGACAATTTATGGGGCTTCGATCCCAAGATTTTCGCATACGATTCGGTGCTGGCCCTGTTCGGGCAGCCGTCGGGCTGGGCCATGCTGCTGCGCGGGCAAGCGCTGTTGATCCCCGAGGCGCCCCCGCGGCGGTATTCGGACCTGGCCTGGGTGAATCCCTTTGTAGGCGGCAAGCCCCGGGACCCATCGGAGAAGCCGATTGCCAAAAAAGAAGGCAAAAACCCGCCCAAGCGCTCGGAATTCCGCCTGGCCTTCACCAATCCTTCGGCGCAGCGGGCGATGTTGCTTTCCGGCAGCACCGAAAAAAACACCGTGGTCAACCTGCAAGCGCTGGATGATTTCACTGTCTTTGACGGCATCGATCAGGTGAAGGGCAGGGTCGTGCGCGTGGACCTGGGCGAGGTCTTCGTGGAGGTAGGCGGGAAGGTTTACGGTATCGGCTTCGAGAAAACCCTGATGGACTACCTGAAAAGCCCTCTCTCCGTGGAGGAACAAAAAGAACGGGGGCTGGTGAAGGAGAAATAGGGGTTTGCGGCAAACCCCGGATTGATATTTCCTGGATTTCTCTGTTTACGCAGGAGATAATAAACAACCAGAGTGCCGGGTATTTTCTTAATCTTTACAGATTAAATAAAGATGAAGCGGGGCACATTCCCTTTACTTTTTCTGTTTGTTCGCCGAACTGTTAAGGTAGGTTGAGAATCCGGGTCGTAGCGATCGTGCCTAGCAGGTCGGCCGGGGGATCCATCATGAAATCCTTGCGTTGGCAAACAATTGGAGCGGGGGTGCTCGCCGGGCTCCTGGTGCTGGGGTTCTCCCTGCCCGGCTCGGCCCAGGACAAGGAAAAGCCGATTGCGTTCAAGACCAAGGAAATACCCTGGACCCGGCTCTTCGAGCAGCTTTCCAAGCATTACAACGTGCCCATCATCGGCAAAGCTCCGCCCGGATCGCTGACGATCATCTCGCCGGAGGTGGAGTACAAAAAGATCAGCGATGTGATCGATCTGATCAACGAGCAACTCCTGGAACAGAAATACCTGCTGGTGCGGCGGCCCCGATCGTGGGTGGTGGTGTCGTCGGAAAAGAAGCTGCCGGCGACACTGGTCACGCGTCTGAAAGATGAGAAAGAACTGGCAGACCGCGGCCAGACCGAAGTGGTTTCCCTCAAGCTCAAGCCGAAAGTGGTGGTGGAGAGTGTGAAGGACGAGCTGAAGAAATTGCAGGGGCCGTTCGGCGAATTGGTGGTTTTGCCCGGGGCCAACCAGCTCATCGTTCAAGACACGGTGGAAAATCTGGATCGCATCATCGCTCACATCAAGGACATTGAAGGGACGTTAAAGGCACAAGTGGAAAATAACTTTGAAGTCATCCAGCTCAAACACGCCAATGCCCTGGACGTGGCGAAAATCCTGGAGGATGGCTTCAATGGCGGGAAATCGGTGATCGGCGGCGCTACCGGCCCGCCCAATCGTGGTGGAAACCGCCGTGGCCCTGGGGGCGGACAATGGGGCGGCGGACAATGGGGTGGTGGTGGCGAGTTCCCCTTTGGGCCCGGTATGTTCCAGCCGGAAAAAGGCGGCGGCGATCCCAAACAAAAAGAACGCATCCGCGTCATCCCCGATGTCGCAGGAAACAAACTGCTCATCAAGGCCGACGGGCCCGATATGGCAGCCATCCGCAAACTTGTCGAAGAACACCTCGACAAGGCGGAGAAGGATAGCGATCAGCTGATCAAGACCGCCAGAGTGGGCGGCCGCGTTCCGGAGGGGGCGGATGCAGAGGGCAACCCGCTGAAGGATAAGGACGGCAATATCAAGTACAAGATGGTCCGAGTGCCCGAGTTGGATAAAGACGGTAAACCTGTCTTGGAGAAGGATGGCAAGCCCAAGTATAAGCTCACCCCGGAAATTGGCCCCCTCCGCTATACGAATGCGGACGACATTGCCAGCGTGATCAAGGATGTGTACCGGGAAAGCATGAACCAGAACCCGCAAAGCCGCTTCCCCTTCGGGATGAACCTCAAGATGGGCATCGACCCCAACGGCAATCCCAAGGGGGTGCTGCTCTCGCTCGGCGTGGACAATCGCACCAACATGCTGATCGTGGCCTGCCCTCCCCCCATGCAAAAGGAACTGCAGGAATTGGTGTTCCTGCTGGAGGATGCGGCCGAGACTGCTACGGCGGTATCCGGCACCCAGGTAGTGGAGTTTGTCAAAATCAAAGGGGGCATTTCCGGCTCCTTGCAGCAAGCCATCGATGCCATGCAGGGCCGGCGGCCCGGCACGGGTCAGACCGGCGGCATGAATAACGGCGGCCCTGGCTTCTTTCCCTTCGGCGGGCCTCGGCCAGGTGGCTTCGGGCCGGGCGGTCCCGGCGGAGGAGGAAGATTCCGCGGGCCTGGAGGCATGCAGTCTCGAGGGCCGGATTTTTTCGTGCCGGCGGTCAAGGATGACCACCTGGCGACAGTCGACAACCAGAAGAATCTGAATCGCAAAGGCGAAGGTCCGAAGCAGGCCGATTCCCATGTTTCCCTGGACCCGCAAGACGATGTGATGGTCCTGGACGTGGCGAAAATCGACAGCAAGAAGAATCCGAAACTGAAGGATCGAGGTCCGAAGCCGGCCGAGCTGCATGTTGCCGTGGAGCAAGACGGCAACGTCATGGTGCTGGTGGAAGCCGCGGAAATGGCTCAAGTTCAGCCGGGCGGCAAGGACAAGGGCAAAGGTCCGCCCAAGACCGGCAAGGAACCGAAAACCGGGATTCTACAGTTCCCGCGTGGCTCCTTTGAGATCATCGCGGTTCCAGGGACGAGAGGCGTGATTATCCGGGCCAGCAATTTGCAGGACCTGGAGGCTCTGAAAAAGATTGTCGCCCAGCTGAGCGAAGGCGGCCAGGAAATAAAAATCATAGAGTTGCGGCATGCCGACGCCACCAGCGTCGCCACCACGCTCAACCAGCTGTACTTGCAGATGTCGGGGGGCCAAAGACCGCCGGCTGCTCCCGCTGTCCAGCCGGTTCAGCCGCAGATCGGCCCCGGTGGCCAGCCCATTCAACCACAGCAACCTCCGCCGCAACAGCAACCGCCCGGTCAGGCGGCACAAACAGCCGTTGTTCTGATCCCGTTGCCCCGTTTCAACGGCATCCTCGTTGCAGCAACCAGTGAACGATTAGAGGAGGTGGAGGCGGATATCCAGCGCATGGACCAGCCGAATGTGCCCGCCACGCAACCGGTGCCGTTTCCCTTGAAGCGGGCCGCGGCGGCCAAGGTGGCCAACACCATCAATAATTTCTTCAACGACCGCTACACCCCGGAAACCAGGGCCACCCACCAAATTCGCGTCTTTTCCGATGATTCCTCCAACACCGTCTTCGTGCAAGCTGCCCCGGCGGACCTGGCCGAGATCACCACTCTCGTAGATAGCCTCGACACCATGGAGTCCAAGGCCCTTTTCGACCTGCGTGTGGTGCCATTGAAAAACGCGGTCTCGGATGACATGGCGGCCATTATCCTGCGGGCCATTGCTGAAGGACCGATCACCCCCGGCACGGTGGGCCAAACGACCACCGGGGCCGGGGCTGGAGGCGCTCCGGCTGGACCGGGCGGCGCTCCAGGCGGCGCTCCCTTTGGTCCGGGGGGCGGCGGGGGAATTCCTGGCGGCGGCGCTGTCCCAGGTGCCGCCGGTGCCGGCGTTACCACGCAGCAACAACGGCAAACCAAGGCGTACTCCCTGAGCTTCATCGGCACGCGGCCGGGCGGGCCGAAAATCCTGACCGGCATCCTCGACGACATCCGCATTACATCCGAGCCACGCACCAACAGCCTGATCATCTCGGCGCCGGAAAAAACCATGCAGTTGATTCTAGCGTTGATTCGCGATCTGGACGTGCCGCCCCTGGCCCGTGCCGACGTCAACGTCTTTCCCTTGAAAAATGCCGACGCAACCCAGATGGCCTTGACCTTGCAGCAATTGTTTTTGGGGACGGGTGGCGCGGGCACCGGAGCGCAGCGCACGACCGCTCCCGGGCCCGGGGGCGCTCCGACCGGCCCGGGCGGCGCTCCAGGCGGTGTTCCTGGCGTCACCGGCGGCGGCGCGGGCAGGCCTTTGCAAATTACCCTGGAAGGCAAGACTCCCGAAGGCGCTCCCCTGATCGACCTGCGCATCAGCGTCGATGAGCGCACCAACAGCCTCATTGTCGCTGGCAGCAAGAACGATTTGAATGTGATCTACAACATCGTCAACCGCCTCGACGATGCCGACACCACTTTTCAGCGCAAGAGCAGCAGCTACCGCCTTCGCAATGCCATGGTCGCCGACGTTGCCGCCACCCTCACGGATTTCTTCACCAAGGGTCTGACGGTTTACCGTACCGGCGGACAACTTTCCAATTTTGCGGAAATCCTGCGGGACGTGGTCATCTCCACCGATCCGATCACGAACACGCTCCTGGTCAGCGCCTCGCCGGCCCTTGTCGACGAGGTTATTGCACTCGCCCAGAGGCTGGATTTCCTCCCGCAACAGGTGCTCATCGATGTCATGGTGGCGGAGTGTGATTACGAAGACGACCGTGAGGTCGGCGTCGAATTGGGCCTGCAAAGTCCGGTCCTCTTTGATCGCAGCGTATTTTTTCCGCCGGCCTCTGGCCCGGCCCTCGTGCCTCAGGGTGTGACCGTCAACAATTTTACGAATCCGCCGGCTTTGCCCGGTTTCCTCTTCAACGACACCACCCAGGCTTTGGGCAACAACGTCTTCGCCAGGCCGCCGGGCATCGTCGGCTTCCAGGGCCTGACCAACCTGGGCACGGGGCAAATCTCCCCGAACAACAACTTCAGCGGCTTCGTCTTTCACGCCAGCGGCTCCACGGTCAGCGTGCTGGTTCGCGCCCTGGAGGTGCAGAAAAGGCTCAAGATCCTCAGCGATCCCAAGGTAATGACTCTCGACAATCAGACCGCCCTGATCAACGTCAGTAAGTCCGTGCCGCTGAACGCGGGCAGCAGCGTTACCGCCACCGGCATTGTCACCAGCAATATCATCCGCCAGACGGTCGGCGTCATTCTCCAGGTGACTCCGAAGATCACCCTGGACGGGCAGGTGGTCATGCGCATCATTCCGGAAATATCCAACGTGGACCCCCAGCAGATCAGCCTGGGCAATGGACAAACGGGTACGGTGCTGAATATCCAGCACCTGGAAACCACGGCGGTGGCAGACGACGGCGAAACCATCGTCCTGGGCGGCATGATCACCGAAGCCGATGACGTCACGACCAACAAGGTTCCCTGTCTGGGGGATGTGCCATACCTGGGCGCCCTGTTCCGCTACCGCACCATCCAGAAGAAGAAGGTGGAGCTGCTGCTCATCATGACACCACACATCATCAATGGCCGCAAGGATACCGAGCGCATCCTTGCCGAGGAAGCTGCCAAGATAGGTTGCTGGGATGTGAAGCATGTGGTCAGCGTTCATGGCTGGAGAGGCATGGAGCCGGTTCTACAAGAGAAAGGTCCACCGCCGGCGTTGCCGTCGGGGTCAGTAGTCCCCGCGCCGCAATTCATTCCTGGCTCGCAGGTTCCGGAGCCGAGTCCGGAGCCCTTGCCGCCGCCGCGAACTCTTCCCGGATCGGTTCAGGCGCCTTTGCTGGAGCCGGCCGCGCCATTCGCTGCGGGCAATCGAATTCCCAACCGTCCAGTTGCCGATCCGGGAGCGCTGCCTGCTGCTGGAATTGCCGGATCAAGGAATTAGGAAAGTAAACATGGATGCTTGCGTAAAAAAAAGGTGGGGATGGACGTTTCTGCCATGGGCCTTGCTCCTTGGCACCGGTTGCCAGACCACGCAACCGGTCACCGAGGAATTCGCCACGGCTCCCGTTCATCAGGTACACGTGATCTGGTCCGACAAGATTGCGGTCACTACCGACGTGGGGCACAACCAGGGGGCGGATTTGCCAGGCCTGGTTGGCCGATTATATTTGATGGGGCCCGACCTGGGACACACTGTCCGAAGTAATGGCCGCGTCCTTGTGGACCTGTACGATGCCGAACAGCCGGCCCAGCCCAAATTCCTCGGACGTTGGCAAATCGCCAAGGAAACCGTCGCTCGGCTGGGCCAGAAAGACCGCATGGGCTTGGGGTACACTCTGTTTCTCCCGTTGCCGCCTGACTTCAAACAGGATACTGCGAAGTACCAGTTGCAAGTCAGTTATGTGCCTGATGAGGGGCAGCCCATGTTCGCGGCCCGATCCACCGTGACGCTGAATAAGGATGAATTCAAGCTCCTGGCCGCCACGATCAGGCCTCAGCCCATCGGCCAGGAACAACACCGGGTGACCGCAGAGACCAACCCGGCAAAGGGATCGCCAGTGCCCCAGGGTCCGGTCCTGGTCAATGCCCAGGAAACGCACTAGCTTGGCGAGCCGGGAGCGGCAGCGACCGGAGAAAAGCGGAAAGTCGCAGCCGCTCCTGTCTCGCCAGGCCGACATCAAAGGTGTAAAATTGGAATAAGTGAGGTGACATCATGCCACACAGCAGCAAGTCCTGGATATTCTCACTGGCGGGGATTATTTTGTTGTTGGCCCCTCGAGCCGTGTTGGCGCAAGCCCCCAGCACAAGCGTTACCCCGGGCGGCACGACCTCGACCACGACCACGATGGGCGGCGGTGGCGGTGGCGGCGGCGCCCCAGGAGGCGGTTCCGGCTCAAGCGGCAACCTCGGTGGCACCGCCATCAGCGGTACCAGCTTCAATAACCTGGGCCCCTCTCCAACCACGTCCATGGCCCCGTCATTGGCCATTGGCGGAAACGCCACCACCTCGATCACCGGCCGCACCACCACCGGAACCGGCACCAGCACTCCGGTACCGACTTCCTCTAACCCCTGGACGCCGTATTACCTCAATCTCTATCAGCCCGGCCTCGGATCCAGTTTGACAGGAACGCCAGGCCGGACCACCACGGGCACCGGCGGGCAATTCGGCCAGGCGCTCTATGCCCTTCAGACCGCCACAACCACCACAACCCCCACCGGCACGAATACTGCAACTACCCAAACGCAAACAGCCGGCTTCACCACTCTTGGACTCAACAAGGCGCCTTCTTATGTTACCGGGCTCAGCGACGATTTCGTCGTCTCCCGCCCGACGGCCGGGCAATTGCAGAAACAGCTCTTGGCCACCCTGAGCCGCTCCAGCGCCCTCAAGGGACAGGGCACGATCGAGTTAAGCGTGAAGGGTTCCGAAGTAACCCTCAAGGGCCTGGTTGCCCGGGAACAGCTCCGCAAACTGGCCGAGGGCCTGGTGCGCATGACCCCGGGTGTCAGTGATGTGCACAATGACCTGCAGGTGATCGCCGCGAAGAAATAACCTGTTTGGCGAGCCGGGAGCGTGAGCGACCGGAGGATGAACTCCCCCCGCTCACACTCCCGGCTCGCTTTTCATCATTCCTTGGGCAACGCTTTGCCGTTCACGGTCTTGACTCCGTCCTTGCTGACGGTCCCAAGGACATAGCGAAAGCCCGGTTGCAGATCGCGGGTGCCGAATCCCAGAACCGTGAGATTGCCTTTTTCATCCAGGGTGGCCCCGCCCATGTTCAATTTGCTTCCCCGTGAATAGACGCCGACCACCAGGAACTTGCCGAAATCAACCTTCGGCACATCGCCTTTCGCCTTCCAGGTCTGCCAGATTTTTTCCAGCGTCTTGGCGCTGGTAATGACCTCCGGCGCGTCCTTCATGAGCTTCTCGTCATCGACGGAGCCGCTCCACTTCATATCAATGGGCACCTTGAGTTTTTGCGCCAGAACTTCGGATGCAGCCCAGGAACTCAGGAAAAGTCCACCGACAACGGCGCAGACAAGCAATCGCATGGCGACCTCCTTCTACTTTTGATTCTCGAATGGAAACAGCTCCGGCGCTGGTGTTGAGCGTTCGGAGAATCGCAAACGAACGCTAACGTAAACCGAACTCATGCCTCCTTCAGCCACGTCCAGGCGGCGTCCAGCTCGGCAGCGTCGAAATACCTGATCTTGGCCATGGTGAAAGGCTTGCACACCTTGGCCATCCATTTCTCCCACGTCTTCTCTCCTACGAGGGCAATGCGCTCAATTTTTAGACAATGCGTGGTGGAGAACTTGATGTCGTCCCACAAGGCGTGCAGGTCCCAGCCGTGGAAGTCGTGAAACTGGGCCAGGAGCCGGACCTTGCCCTCCTTGGCCGCCACATTATCAATCAGCGGTACGAACTTCTTGTAGTCCTCGTCGTGCAGCTTGCCGGACATCTTGAAACCGAGGATCTTGCCTTCGCTCTGCGAAAGTTGCTCGATCATGGATGATTCTCCTTGGTTCGGGTTCAACTTTCCTGGTATCGCTGTTGTCTTGTTTGTCTTTTGTCTTGTCGACAGCTTTGCTCGGGACCTTTTTCACTCCCGGCGGCGCCCATGTGCCGTCCAGTACATCGCGCTTGGGCCAGTAGAGCCGGAGCATGAGAATGAACTTTCCGGAAGGGGCCGGCAACCAGTTGGCCTCCTTATCCTTACCCGGTGAATCCTTCTGTATGTGAATATCCAGCGATCCGTCCTTGTTGAAATTGAATTTGGAACGGGAGCTGACCGTGTAGCGATTGATTGGATTGGGGACAAAGAAAAACTGGTCATCATACATGGTCAGAGACCAGAAGCCGTTGACCGGCGGCGTCTTGTCCTTGGCAAAACGGAGAACATATTTGTTGGCCCCGGAATAAGGTTTGCCGTCGGCATCGACTGGCGACATGGGATAAACAGCATCCTGCGGCCGATTGGCGCCCAAGCCGACGGCAGTGATGAAGGCCCGCTGCAGGTAATCATAACCGTAGAGCCCGGTTTTCAAGGAAAAGGTCCAGCCATTGACTTGGGTGCCGGAGTTCTTGTAGTGGGCCATGATCCGGGCAAGTCCCGCCTTGGGAACGCTTGCCAGGCCCTTGGCAACCTCGGGATCGAGCTGGCCGAAATCAAATTTCTTGCCGGGCACGATGCCGATCTTGGCCATTTTCGCGACGATCGGGCCGTCGGCATTTCCGGGCGGATTATTCTTCAGCAGTTTGGCCAAAAGCGTGAAAAAGCCGGCGGCGTCCATGCGGTTGACCTGATCGCGCACCGGCGTTTTCATGTCGATCTTCGGATCGACCTTGCCCTTGGGCGGCGTGTAGGGCTTGCCATACTGGCTGAGCGGCACCAGCGAAAGCTCGTCCTGGAATTCATGAACCTTCTTGTAATCCTCGGGGGTGCCGGTGCAATAGGTTCGGCCAATGATCCAGACAAGGTTGGTCGGCGATTGGTAACGCGTGACCCCCTCCGGAAGCTTCTCTTCTTTCCAGCCGGGCCCGGCGATGGCGTATTTCTGTGCCTTGGTCCCGGTGGTGCGCGTCCCCGGGACCTGGAACACGTCCGTCCAGCCATCGAGCATCGGCATCAGGAAATAGCGACCGGCAGCAGCCGGAATGGTGAAAATGTACGGATCTTTTTTCAGATTCAGCCATGCCAAGGAATAGAGCGTGTCGGCATTCGGTGCGGTGACTTCTTTGTCAGCCGGAGAAGGATAGGTCCGCAGGTTGGCGAACTGGCCCATCGGCGCGAGTTTGCCGTTTGGTTCCGCGACATTGGTCATCACCCGGCGGGTCATTTCCATGGTGACCAGGGGATAGCCGTAGATGTAGGCTTCCACGCCGATCTTGTGAGCTTCGGCCGCGGACAACTTTGTGCCAGGTGTCACTTCGGCTTCGAATTCGGGCCGCAAATCAAAAACATTCTTCGCTCCATGTCGGATCTTGATGTCCTTGGTGATGGATTCGCCCTTGGAAGTCACTTTCAGAGAATAGGTGTACGATTCGCCGGGGAGCAATGGTGGCGTGATAAAACGGCGCGAGGAGCCGGTCGATTTGGTCTTGTAATTACCATCGACCACCACCGTGGCATCGGCGGGGACGAGCAAACGGATGATGATTGTTTTCTTTCCGTCGTCCGTCTGACCAGCAAAACTGGTGTCGCTACTGGTGCACGTTAGCGCGGCGGCGATCCAGAGAGCAACATGCTGCCTGCTCATGATGTCCTTCCTTCGCTCGGATTGAACGGTGGAATATCGTTTTATTGGATTGGCCTTTCGATGGCAGGGGAAGCGCGGGAGAAATGCGCTTG
>Ga0306920_100011809_pt1 | contig 11834 bp, 9 predicted proteins | sample flu12Cox44000170_FD_204666 | JGI IMG/M metagenome (GOLD analysis project Ga0306920, IMG submission 204666) | Lab enrichment of tropical soil microbial communities from Luquillo Experimental Forest, Puerto Rico - flux4day.12C.oxic.44.000.170 (v2)... | ecosystem: Environmental > Terrestrial >...
ATAGATCGCGGCAGCCCAGGTTCGATCTGACCCGTGGCATCTAGCCGGGACGTGCCAAGCACGTTGCAGATGGCACGCAGCGTTTCGCCGCCGGCCACTGCAAGTGTTTGCGGCCGCGCTACATGCGGCAGCAGAGTTGCGAGCGACGCTGCAATGCATCGAGCCGCCTCCACGCGCGAAAGCCCCGCTGGAAGATCGAAGCTCGCGAATACAACGCCGTCGCGTTCAAGTTTGTTCGACAGAACGCGAGCGCTGGCTTCGCCGCCGCCAGCGAGCGCAATCCAATGACGTCCACAAGCCGCAAGTTGGCGGGCGGTAACGGGCTGGTCGGACCCGAACAGGCCCAAGACGGAGCGGGGCATGGCGGTCGAACCCGCATCGACTCGGCCGACCAGAGCCTGCGCGAGACCGGCGCTACCGCACCAAAGAACGCGTCCTGCCGCCGCGCGCCCGCAATCCGCTATGCGCGACAGGTCCTCGTTCGTTTCGGCATCGAAGAGATAAACGCCCTTGCGCAGCGGGCCCTTGGTCCCGCCCGCCTGTACATCGAGACCGCCGGCGGTAGCGAGCGCCATCAGGTCGGAAACAGGCGTCCAATTGCCCGAGGCCTCGCGCCGCAACTGGATTCCACGCTTCGTGATGCGGCCCTGGTGCGGGAATGCCGGCGCGACGATGCAATGATCCCACGCCCCCACGCCCCAGCACGCGGCGAGTTCAGCCATCGTGTGGCCACGCAGAAGACTGTCAATCTTCTTGTATGCGATATCCGCCGGGCTGAGATGGCGAGCCATGCCGGAAACAGTAGTGGTGGCTTCGGCCGCGGACTTTTCTCGTGTGCCGCTGTCCAAAGCGGCGCTGCCGCTGAAAGCGTTAGGCAAACTCTCATTCCAATAAACGGACACGGCGCCGGTCAGTGGGACGAATTCGGCAGCGGTATCGAGAGCACCCGTCAAATCATCCGCAATGAGGCGCAAGGTGGTCATCGACTGCGCCCGGAAAGTGAGATGGCGCCCAGCGAGAAACGCACGGCTTCGGTCAGTTCGGTGGCGATGCGCTTGATCTCTGGCAACGCGACCGCAACGAAGGAGCGATTATCCATTCGACGGGCATGAATCGTGAGGCTGACACCCGCGAGCGGTTGCCCGCCGATGTCGAAGATCGGGGCGGCTACGGTGCGTAGCCCATACGCATTCTCGCCGTCAGAGACGGCGTATCCGCGCTTGCGCACATCATCGAGACGTTTGAGCAGCGGATCCATGCCGGTCAGGGTGCGTTCGGAAAGCTTCACCCGCTCGACGCTTTCCAGATGCTTGACCTGTTCATCGCGCGGCAGGAAGGCCAGGATGGCATGCCCGAGCGCCGCGGCGTAGGCGCCGGTTCGGCTTCCTGGGCGACGGTCGATTCCGAGCCGTTCTGTACCGTTCTGAACGCGCTCGACGTAAATCACCTCACCGCGCTCGAGCATGCCAAGCGATCCCGCATCAGCGATGGTCGGTACGGCTTCGCGCAGTAGAGGTCGGGCGTGTGTCGGAAGGTCTCGGCCGGCCAGCGCGCTAAATCCCAGTTCCAGGCACTTCAGGGCCAACCGGTAACGCTTCGATCCTGGGACGGCGCGGACATATCCCAGATCCATCAGGGTATGGACGAGTCGAAACGCGGTGCCGCGATCTAAGTCTGCGCGCGCAGCGATTTCAGTAACCGTGAGTTCCGGGAGGTCTTGGTCGAACGCCTTCAGAACGGCAAAGGCCTTCGCCGCCGACTGGACAATGCTCTTTGCGTTCTCAACCATGGGATCTTGTTCGGAATGCGAACATTCGTTGCCATGGTAAATACGTCTGATTACCGCTCGAGTCAAGCCGCCAGTTACAAATTTTCCTCAAGCTCGGCCTGTTGGGCCTTAGCAATCGACGGTGGGCTCGTACGACCGCCACAAAGGCGCGGCGCACTTCGCCGATGGCGGGCACGCGCCGCCGCTACTTATTGCGGCCGAGATCGAACCAGTGGTCTCGTTCGTGTGTGCAGTTCCTTGCCAGAAGGAGACTCATGCACTGCAGGATGAATTTTGGACGATAGGGCTCGCTTACCCGTCTCGTTCGCGTGCCCAGTGCTTGGGGAATCGTGAGAACACCTCAAGCCACCACGACCGTGGTCTGACGGTACTTGGAATCGCGATATTCACCCGATTTCACGGGTGGATATTTGGCCTTGCCCGGCGGGGCAATACATTCGATTAAAGCATCGTAATTGGGTTGCTGAAAGAAGGCGATTGACAGGCGCTTTGCCTGCGATGCGACCGCGGCTGGCGGATTCACCACCCGGTGAGGGTTGGAAATCCAGCGGTCATTTGTCCAATGCATCAGGAGATCGCCAATGTTTATGACAAACGTTTCAGGGTCGGTCTCCACATCGATCCATTCCCCATTCTTGGCAAGCACCTGCAACCCGCCTGGTACGCTCTCCCCATTCAGGATTGTGAACGCCCCATAGTCGGTGTGGGCTCCGGCACGCAACTGGCCCGGCCTGGGTGCGCTCGTCTGCTCAGGATAAAAGTTCAGCCGCATTGCACTGATATGCCTGTCGATCTTGTCGTCGAAAAACTTTTCCTCGCGACCAAGCGCAAGAGCCGTCAGTCGCATCATGAACGCCGCGAGCTTTTCCATTTCTGCGTAGTAGACTGCGGCCGCATTCGCTATGCCTTCCGGCGTACTCGGCCAGAAGTTTGGTATGAAATAGCGCCTGCCTTCAGGGCCCGTATAGTATGTCTCTTCTGGCCAATTCTCCCGGCCCAAATGATAGAACTCTTTAAGATCGGCCGGCGTCGAGCCCGCATTCGCGTGCGCCAGCGCCTCCCGTCCTTGCGCGCGATAGCCCCGCGGCGTCCCCGGAACCGGATGGATTGCCTTACACTTCTCCTGCAAAGGTAGAGCAAAAAAAGTATGCGCCTTTGACCGAAGTTCATCCATTGTTGCAACAGGAACACCGTGACCTGTAACCGTGAAGAAACCGATCTCACGACAGGTTGCGTCGATCTCCCTCGCGATAGCTTGTCTGCAGGCGAGCCCACCGGTCCGCGCCGCAGAAAGGTCGATTATCGGGATTCGCTGCATATTTTCTCCTGGGGTGCGCTGGGCGCGCTCTGGTCAATGATGATAAGCACCGCCATGAACAAGGTTTGCCCGGTCCGATAAGAAAAGCAACCGCGCACACAAGGCTCTCTGGACGCATATCGCGTGCGAGGACGTTCCTCGCAGCGGGCCCCTTCACTCCTGCCATCGCGCTGGATTCCGTTCCACCCATTCGCTCTGGTCGTTGTCAGCGCTACGCGTTCAATTCGCCGCCCTTGCCCTTAGCGGGGCCTCGAGCTCGGCGGGGCCGCTCGGATCTGCTCGCGGAAACCTGGAACAGGCAGTATTCGTGTGTGCCGTCAGCCGCGCAGCACGTTTCGTCGGCCCGCAGGCTCAATTTCTTGCCCACCGCAGCCGCCGCATATTCGAGCGATCCCTCGAACCAGGCCGCAAACATGTAGCAGAGGCGGCGGCCGCTCCCGCGACGCGCGTCATCGACAAAGGCCGAGTTGTCGACACGAATCAGCGCGCGCCCGGCATCAAGATCGATGTCCTCCGGTTTGAATTGGCCCCAGCCGCGCTGCGTGAGGCGTCGCATGTAATGATGAAAGACATCGAGACCTCGAAGCCGATGGTAGGCCGCCTCCTTCTCGCACCAATCGTAAGCAGATCGATATCCTGCCGGCCGCAACACCTCCGCGAGGCGCTTGGGCCCGAGCACGGCTTCCACGGCCAAGTGATTGTTGAGGAAAAAATGCTGCGGCATCAGGATCATCGGCAGCGCATCGACCGACCAGCGGCCAGTCACGTCGTCGACTTGGATGTTGACCTGGGGCTTGCCCTTGACCTTACGCCCCCCAAACGTCGCGCAGCAGCGTCAGCCAGTTGCTGCCGATCACGCGTTCGATCCGGTCCGCGGCCCAGCCGCGGCGCTCCATCGCGGCGGTGAGGTTCGGCCACTCTCCGATCGTCCGGATACCTGCGGGATTGATCACCTCGCCGAAGTCGGTCAGCCGGCGCGCGTATCCTTTGTCGTGCGTGATCCAGTCGAAGAATGGGCGGCCGTAGCCTTGCGTGAAGTCAGTTCCGATGCCGACTTTCTGCTCACCGCAGATGTTGAGCACGTATTCGATCGCCTCGACATAGTCGTCCACATTTGAAGCCGGTCCGCGCTTCAGGAACGGCGGAAACATCGTCACTCCGACGAAACCGTCGCGGTCGGCGATGAAACGCAATTGCTCATCCGATTTGTTGCGCGGGTGCGCCTTCAAGCCTGCAGGCAGGCAGTGCGAATACGCGACACGCTGCTTTGAGGCGAGGATCACGTCCTCACTGGTTTTCGGGCCCACGTGCGATAGGTCGCATAGGATGCCGAGACGATTCATCTCGGCGATGACTTCGCGCCCGAAATCCGAAAGCCCTCCGTCGCGACTTTCGTAGCAGCCGGTGCCGACGAGATTCTGGGTGTTGTAGGCGATCTGCATGATGCCGACGCCGAGCTCCTTGAATAGTGCGAGATATCCGATTTGATCCTCGATGCCGGTGAGGTTCTGCCAGCCGAGGATGATCCCGGTCTTACCGGCCTGCTTTGCCGCCACGATGTCTTTCGTCGTGTAGACCTGGGTGATCAGGTCCGCATGCTCGCGAAAGAAGGTCTTGAAGCGCATCACGTTGCGCATCGATTCAGCGAATCCTTCCCAGATGCAGCAGGTGCAGTTGGCTGCCGTGATGCCTCCGCGCCGCATGTCCTCGAAAACCGGGCGGCCAAAATCCGAGACGATCAGGCCGTCGATCACGATCGCCTTCTGGTGCAGTTCGGATGTCATGGTTGATCACCGTGGTGATTGCGCGTATTTGGCTCGTGGATATCGTCGGCGCTGCACGGAGTTGCGGTTACTCGACAAAGATGGCTGCCTTCGAACGCGCGCACCGCCTCTCGCTCGCTCTCGAGACGCGCTTGGCAATGCATGATAGCAGCTCTTGATGTAGCGGCTCACGTGCGAGGAATCGACGAAGCCGAGCTCGGCAGCGACCGACAGTCGTCATTTGTAGTCGTTCGAGTCGGGCGTCCACCGAAATCTTGATGCCGCCGCTTTCTTAGGTAGCGATGGCCTTCAGCCATACCGCGGTATCGTGAAACCCCGCACCGCCGTTTGGAGGAACGGGATCGTCGCCGATCAACGTGTTGATACAGGTTTTTTCCTCGAACGCGTCAGCCGGCCAGATCCCTTCGACAACGAGCGTCTCTAGCTGCTGGAGCTCGTCATAGTGTGCCTCCAGCACCACGGACCCTCGCGCATTGCCGATGCGCACGCGACTTGCATTCTTGACGCGGTAACGCGCGGCTGCCGACGGATGAATGCGAACGCGTGGACGCTGTTCCTTCTCACGCGCGGTTGGCGTCTCGCTGAACGTCGTGTTGAGGAAATTGCGCGCCGGCGGACAGACGAGTTCGAACGGACATGCGTCGGTAGGGCGCTCGAAATCTGTGCTGGAGTCGACGACCTTGGGCATGCGCGCGTGCTGGGGTCCGACGCTCTTCCAATCCGGCTTGAAGTGGAAGCGGCCATCTGCTTGCGGAAAACCGTCAAGGAAGTGAGCCTTCTCGAACGGGAGCGCGCGGTCGATCCACCCGGTCTGGGAGACTTTGGCTACTCCCGGAAGGCCGGCACGGCGCAAGCCGTCGTCGAGCAGTTCATTCGGCGTCATGTCGAAGCCCGGATGGTGCGCACCAAGACGCTTTGCGAGGGCGCAGACCACCTCGTGATTGGAACGCGTCTCGCCGGGGGGCTCGATCAGCTTCGGACCGTAGGTCAGCATCGTGTGGCCGAGGCCGTAATACATGTCGTCTTGCTCGACGAACGTCGTGGCCGGCAACACGATGTCGGCATAACGCGCTGTCGACGTGAGAAATTGCTCGTGAACCACCAGAAACAGATCTTCGCGCGAAAGTCCACGCGCCACCTTCGCGCTGCCCGGCGCGACGAGCGCGGAGTTCGCATTCTGCATCAGCATCGCGGTAACCGGCGCGCCGCCGCCAAATGCCTCCTTGTCGTCGGTCAGCACCGCGCCGATCCGTGACTGGTCGAGAATGCGCGTTGCAGGATCGATTGCGTCGAGCCCATGGAGGATCGTGGTGTCGATGCCCCAGGTTTCCTTATCGTAGGACAGGAAGAATGCGCCGCCTCCTTTGTGCTTCCACGCGCCAGTGACTGCCGGCAGGCATGAGACGGCGTGCATCGCAGCCGGACCGTTGCGCGTGCGCGTGAAGCCGAAGCCGGTGCGGATGAAGGTTTTGGACGTCCGGCCATAAAGGCGCGCGAAGTCGATGATGTCCTGTTCGGCGAGCCCAGTTATCGCGGCCCCCCAGGCCGGCGTACGAGTCAGAATATGGCGCTCGGTCGACTCATCGAAGTCCGTGTACCGAGCGAGGTAATCGCGATCAGCCATGCCTTCGCTGAGCAGGACATTCATCATCGCGAGCGCGAGCGCGGCATCGGTTCCGGGCTTGACGATCAGCGCGATGTCGGCGGCCTGGACCGTTGGCGTGCGGTACACGTCAATCACCGCGAACTTCGCGCCACGCTGCCGACGTGCGCGTGTCACGTGCGTCATGACGTTGACCTGGGTCGAGACCGGGTTGCCGCCCCACGAGATGATAAGGTCGGACTCGTCCATCTCGCGCGGATCGACCCCGAGGAGCTTGCCGACGCCGGCGCACCAGCCCGATTCCGCGGGCGTCACGCAAATCGTCGTATGCTGGCGGCTGTAGCGCATGACGTGACGCAGCCGGTCGAGCCCCCATCGCTGCACGATTCCCATGTTGCCGCCCGAGTGGTAGGGCCACACGGTTTCGCTGCCGTGGCGCGCCGCCGCATCCTTGAACCTGTCTGCGATCTCGTCGAGCGCCTCATCCCATGAGATCGGCGCGAACGATCCTTCCCCCTTCGATCCGCTACGACGGAGTGGGCGCATCAGCCGATCGGCATGATGGGTACGCTCGGCATAGCGGGCGACCTTCGCGCACACGACACCGGCCGTGTAGGAATTTTCCGCCGAACCTGCGATCCGTCCGATGCGGTTGTCCGGCAACACCGTGACTTCGAGCGAACACGCGCTAGGACAATCGTGCGGGCACGCGGACTTGCGGAGTTCGGGTCTGACAAGCATCAGAGCGGCACTCCCTCAGGAGTTCACGAGCGTCACTGGTGCCGCGCGTCCGGCGTCTGCGTCATCGGCCGAGATATGATCTTAGCACATCCGGGTTGTCGATCAGCCCTGCCGCCGCGCCGGAAAATACAATTTCGCCGCCTTGCAGCACGTAGGCGTATTCGGCGACCGCTGCGGCGACTCCGATGTTCTGTTCGACAAGCAAGATTGTCAGTCCGCGCTCGTTGAGCGCCATGATGGTGTCGACCATTTCGCTCACGACCGACGGTGCAAGCCCCGCGGAAGGCTCGTCCATCAACAGGCAGCGCGGCCGGGCCATCAGGGCGCGCCCGATTGCCACCATCTGCTGTTCGCCGCCGCTCAGCGCGCCGGCAGGCCGCCGGACATGAGACTTAAGCTTCGGCAGAAGGTCGAGTATCTCGGCAAGGTCGCGCTTGATTTCGGCGCGATCGTTGCGGGTGGCAGCACCGAGCTCAAGGTTTTCAAGAACCGTCATGCTGGGCCAGACCTCACGGCCCTGCGGCACTTGGCCGATCCCGCGGGCGACGATCCGGTACGGCGCAAGGCCGGCGCACTCGGCGCCCTCGAAGGTCACCGATCCGGCGGAGGGCCGCACCAGACCCATCAGCGTGTTCAGGAGGGTCGTCTTTCCCGAGCCGTTTCCCCCGAGCAGCGCAACGATCTTTCGCTGCGGGACCGTGAACGTCACGTCCCGCAACACCTCGGTGATTCCATACGAGACCCTAAGATGCTGAATTTCGAGCACGAAGCTCCTTCCCGAGATAGGCCTCAATGACGGCCGGAGCACTGCGCACGACCTCCGGCGCGCCGTCGGCAATTGCGCGACCCGAACTCAACACTGTGACACGATCGCACACGTCCATCACGAGGCGGATGACGTGTTCGATCAGGATCAAGGTAACGCCCTTCTGATCGCGGATGCGGCGCAATAACGTATCTAGCTCCGCGAGCCGATTGATGCTGAGGCCGACCGCGGGTTCGTCGAGCAGGACGAGCTTCGGGTCGCCGATCAAGGTCCGCGCGATCTCCACCACGCGCTGTTGTCCGAACGAGAGTGCGGTCGCCGGACGGTCGGCGAATTCCGACATGCCGACGAAATGCAGCGCGCGCCGCGCTTCCTCTTCGCTGCGTACTTCCTCTTCACTCGCTCGACGCAGGCCGAAGGCGGCGCTGAGGAAATCAGTCGTGGTCTGACGGTGCAGGCCGGTCATGAGGTTCTCCAGCACGGTCATGCCCTTGAACAGCTGTGACGTCTGGAAGGTTCTTCCGAGCCCGAGCGACGCGATGTCGCTTGCCTTGCGGCCGACGACTGAGGTCCCATCGAATGTGATGCTGCCCTGTCGTGGCCGATACATCCCGCAGATCGCGTTCAGCAGCGTGGTCTTGCCAGCGCCGTTCGGGCCGATCAACCCGCGGATTTCCAAGGAGCCAACATCCAGATCGATGCCTTGGAGTACATGCACGCCGCCGAAGCTGACATGGAGATCGCGAACGGAGAGCAGCGGCGCACTCATTTTTCGGCGACGCTCGGTTGTGGGTCGGGTCGGGGCAGGCCCGGTGCTTCGGCTTTCGGCGTCAGGCGCAGTGGCTCTTCCCAGCCGCTTAGATAGCGGCGCACGACAACGATTAGGCCGCCACGCATGAACAACACGAAGCCCACCAGCAGTGCGCCGAACGCAATTTCCTGAAAACCTTTCACCTCGCGCAGCAGCTCGAGAATCAAGATGATGAGCGAGGCGCCGACAACCGAGCCGGCGATCGAGCCCATGCCCCCGACCACGATTGTTGATTTCTGAATGATCATCTGGAAAAGGTCGTAGCCTTCCGGCGCCACGAAGTTGAGCAGCGCCGAATAGAGGCCGCCGGCGATACCGGCATAGAAGCCGCTGAGGCCGAACGCGAGCGCCTTGTAGCGCAGCAGGTCGATACCGAGAGATTCGGCGGCCACCTCGCTGTCGCGCACAGCGACGAACGCGCGGCCGATCCGTGACCTCACCAGACGGCGCGCAAAGAGGTAGAGCAGGACCACCAGGATGAGACTGAGATAGTAAAGGCCGGCCGGCTTTCCGATCGGCAGTGGCGCGAACGAGAGCTGCGGCGTCTTGAAGCCCCCGGCCCCGAAGGTCACCGTCTCCCAGTGCAGGAACACCCATTGCGTCGCCTGCGCGAATGCGAGCGTCGAGAGCGCGAGATAAAGTCCGCTCATCCGCAATGCGGGCAGCGCCAGCAAGGTGCCGACCGCGGCCGCGACCAGGCTGCCAATTGGGAACGCAGCCCAGAACGGCCAGCCGAGATGGACCTGTAGCAATCCGATCACATAGGCGCCGATCCCGAACATCGCCGCGTTCGCGAATGCGAGCTGGCCCGCATAGCCGACGAGCAGGTTCAGTCCGATGGCGAGAATAATGTAGATCGCGACGAGATTGCAGACGAAGAGTTGATAACCGTTAGCGAAGGCAGGAACGATCGCGCCGAATGCCAGTAGGGCAAGGAAGACATTGCGCCGGCCGAAGGGCACTAGACTGTCCGTGCCCTGCGGGATGCAAGCAGCCCCGTCGGCCGCACCACCAGCACCACCATTATCACCAGAAACGGTGAGAGCTCCATCACGCTCGAGTGGATGTAGCCGCCGGCGAGCGACTCGGCGATCCCAACAATGAGACCCCCGAGGACGGCGCCAGGGAGGCTGCTCAGGCCGCCAAGGACCGCGGCAGCAAATCCCTTTAGGAAGAACGCAAAGCCGATGTCAGGATAAATGAGCGTCACGGGCGCGGTCAGGATTGCGGCAGCGCTCGCGATCGCGGCGCCGGTGCCGAACGCCAATGTGTAGATTTGATCGGTGCGGATGCCGACGAGAAGCGCAGCACGCGCATTGTCCGCCGTTGCCTGCATCATCTTGCCGGCGCGGGTGAGGCGGAAGAAGGCAGCAAAGACCAGCATGATGACTGCCGTGCCGGCAATCACCGCGAGCTGCTGCGGGACCACCATCAGCGGTCCGACCATGATCGGATCGGGCGAGGTGATCGGCGGAAAGGAGAGATAGTCGCTCCGGCCACCCCAGATCACGCGCGCGAGCCCCTTCAGAATGAAACCGATGCCTACAGTTGCCAGCACCAGGCTGACGATGTCGTTCTTTGCGATCGGACGGAACGCGATGCGGTCCGTCAACATTCCGAGGACGAAACCGATCAGGGTGGCGAGAACGAAGGACAGGGGGTAGTTCAGCCCGTACTGGACGTGCAACATCCAGCCGACATAGCCGCTGAACATGAAGAACTCGCCTTGGGCGAAGTTGATCACGCCCGTCGCTTTGTTCACAATGACAATGCCGAGGGCGACGAGGGCGTAGAGCGCCCCCGTCGTGATTCCGCTCATCAGCAGATAGCTGAAGAGCAACAAGGCTTATTGTCCGACGGCCGTGAAACCGAGCACCTTAATCGGGCCGCCGGGATCCTTGGCCATCCACGCCGGACCCTTGTTGCAACGATGATCGGTTTTGCTGCACGTAATCGGCGCGGCGTAGACCTCGGTCTTGAAGTCCTTCATGTCATCGAACGCCGCGATCAGCTTTTCGCGCGTGATGTCCTTGCCGGCGCGTTTGAGCGCTTCTACCAGAACCTCGGCACTGCCGATCCCAAATAGGTTGTAGACGGAGAGGCGATCGCCGGGGAATTTCGCTTCCACCAGCTTCCGCCACTTGTCCATCTTCGGATCCTCGGGGGTATACCGCACCTGGGAGATCGTGCGGAAGTTGGCGGTCGCGCCGGGCACGCCGACCTGCTCTTCGAATGCCGCCGGATCGGCGATGCCGGTCTGGCCGAGGAAAAGCGGCTTGAAGCCAAGCTTTTGCGCATCGCGGATGAACACCGCGGCGGGCTTTGGATAGAGCAGCAGCAGAACCGCGTCCGCGCCGGCCGCTTTCAGCCGCAACACCTGCGCGGTCGCGTCGTTCGCATCGGGAGACATCTCCTCATCGGCGACCGGCGTGATTCCTTTCGCCTTAAAGGCTTCTAGAAGTGGCGTGTAGCGCGCGCGGCCCCAGGAATCGCGCATCGAGACGATGGCGATTTTCTTGGCCCCTTGATCGATCGCGTAGGCGACCTGGGCCTGGCTTTCGATGCTAGAGGTCGTGGCGGTACTGAAGATGTTCGCCGCTGGAGGGGTCGTGATGCCATCGTGGACCGATGCAAAGATCAGCGTCGGGACTTTCGATGCTTCCAGCGTGTCCTTCGCCGCAAAGGTGGCGTTGCTGCAACCGCCGCCGATAATGGCGAAGACCTGATCCTGTTCGACGAGTTTCTTCACTGCACCGATGGCGGCTGTCGGATCGCAGCGATCGTCTTCGCGCATGAGCACGAGCTTGCGGCCGTTGATGCCCCCAGCCTTATTGACCTCATCGAAGACGACCTCGACGCCGTTCATCGGGAGTTTGCCATAGAGGTAGCCTGGCCCAGTCAGCGCGCCGAAACTGCCAATCTTGATAGTGTCGGCGGTGACACCCGGGGTCTGTGCGGTCGCGGCCGAGGCGGCGAGGGCCGCGGCGAGTAAGGTGGGCACGCCTGAAAATCTTATTGTCAC
>Ga0306920_100011810_pt1 | contig 11833 bp, 16 predicted proteins | sample flu12Cox44000170_FD_204666 | JGI IMG/M metagenome (GOLD analysis project Ga0306920, IMG submission 204666) | Lab enrichment of tropical soil microbial communities from Luquillo Experimental Forest, Puerto Rico - flux4day.12C.oxic.44.000.170 (v2)... | ecosystem: Environmental > Terrestrial >...
TACAGTCCCTACGCTATCCAATCACACCAGAAGAGGAGATCGATACTGTCGTCTAACAAGTCCCAGAAAAATAACAGCAACGAAAAACCGTATCGGGCCGGCCAACTTTTCGCGCGTCCCCCAAGTTCCAAGGCGCACGCTTTGAGTTCATGTCTGAAAAACTGAGCCATACGGTCGCGCACCTTCGCCGTGAGCCGAAGTTTTTGCCGGCCTGCATCCGTGTTCTCGTGCGGTTTTAATCTGCCACTTGGCTTTTCGGGATCGCCGCCCAGAAAACGCAGAATCGATCGCCTAAGTTCAGCGGGACTCTCCTTGAGATCGTCGAAGAAATAGACCCGAAAGTTTTCGGGACGAACATAGCGTTTCCAACGCGCGACAATCTTACTGGGATGCGACCGGACGAGCACCCCCGGATTCAGCAAATTGCAAACAACTTCGTCGGGATCCGTGGTATCGAATTTATTGATCATTCCGAGCCGCACACCCATGGACAATTGCGACCAAGCTCTCTCAACAGGGTCGCAAGCGAGGAACACAACCTTTAGGTTGGGGAAGTGGTCAACAACTCGATCTATGATTTCGTCATTCAAGGTCGAATAAGCTGGTGATATGTCGCCGGAGAGGCACGTGCCTTTATGTTGAAAGAGCCGGCCGTAGCTATCCAGATCAAGATAAAATCGGCCACGCAGGTCTTGCATACGGTCCAGAAACGAAGCGTCGCGCTCATCCTGGCAGCGCGGACCATGAATCCGTTTCGTTCTGTTTAACTGATCCAGGTAATGCAATTCCTTTACTGGAGGCATCCAGAAATCAGGATGCGGTTCGAGTTGCCGATAAAGCCACGAGGTTCCGGCTTTCTGCGCTCCCACACATAGGAAATCCGGACGTCCATCACTTGCGGCGCCGTTAAGTTCGTGTCCGTTACCGTTGAGTCCGTTAGAGTGGTGACCGTTCCGATGGTTACCGTTGCCGGATTTGAAGGACCAGTTCCAACGCACTCTCCAATACTTTCAATTCGCGACTTAAAAGGCAAGGGAAAATGTAGGGCTTCGCCCTACATCGACCGCATGGAAAAATCGCTAGAATGAAACAAAGCCTCCGCCGTCGGATTTTCCTTCTGTCGCCTGCTCATGCCGGCGGTCAACGAGCCCGAATGATTTTGCGCGCCGAGGCACAATTCGAGCTCGCGCGAAGATTGCGGGGCAAACGGGGTGTGCCAATAGCCGACGTGTTCACGTTTCTGAGCGGTCTCTATTTTCGCGGAAAGATCGCCTACGCAAATGCGTTCGCGCGACCGGCGCCCAGAACGTCAGGTGTGTTGGTAATCACGCCGACTCGGGGCTTGATCGATGCGCGAACGCGAATTCATCTTGATGACTTGCGTGAATTTGCGGAGGTCGACATCCACCAGGACGATCCGCGTTACCGAATGCCAATCGAGCGCGACGCGCGGCATTTAGCAACGAAACTGCCGGCCCAAAGCGAAGTGATTCTTCTCGGCAGCATCGCCACTGGCAAATACGTCGACGTGTTGCTGGCCAATTTTGGCGAGCGACTGCGATTTCCGGGGGACTTTGTCGGCCGCGGTGACATGAGTCGGGGCGGATTGATGTTGCGTTGTGCCGCGGATCGTCAGGAACTTTCGTACATCCCGGTGGCGGGCGCGATTGTGAACGGGAAACGACCGCCGAAACTCGTGCCGCGGAGATACGTGACGTAACACTGCCATCGTGCCTGCTCTGTCGAATCCTGAGTTACTCGAGAATTGTTTTGCCTCTCTTGCCAGGCTTGCCCTATGTTCTCTGGGTCTCCTGATTGAGTGATATGGATGTTAGCGGCACGATTGGCGCAGTTCTGAATCAGAAAAGCAGAGACATTTACTCCGTTTCGCCGAACGCGACGGTGTTCGAAGCGGTCCAATTGATGGACGCGAAAAACGTCGGCGCTTTGGTGGTAATGGACGGCGAGCGCTTGGTGGGAATCATTTCCGAGCGCGATTACACGCGCAAAATCATGCTCCGCGGCAAACGTTCCCGTGAAACGAAAGTCGCAGAAATCATGTCAACGAATGTGTTCACAACTCATCGGCGCGAGGGAGTCGAAACATGCTTGCGCCTGATGACAGACCAACACATTCGCCATTTGCCCGTCGTTGACGATGATAAAGTGGTAGGCGTGATCTCGATCGGCGACCTGGTAAAACACGTGATTTCCTGCCAGCAAGCAGCCATTGCTCATCTGGAAAGCTACATCCACGGCGGTTTCGCCTCAGAGTAGTTGTAGAGGCAGGCGTGTCGCCTGCGAATCACAAACCAAGCAGCCGAAACGGCTGCCACTACAGTTTCCAGACCGTTTTCCCTTCAACAATCGTCCGCACGGCGCGGCCTTTTAGTTTCCACTTGTCGAATGGCGAATTGCGCGACGCTGAGTGAAATTGATCAACCTTTACGGTCCACTGCAGTTCCGGATCAATAAGCGTCACATCAGCTCGTGCGCCGATCGACAGGGTGCCGGCGTCAATCTTCAATAAACGCGACGGCTCGACCGTGTACATCTCGATCAATCGCGCGATGTCGATCGTGCGATGTTTGTGCACGAGCAAATCGAGAAATAACCCGAGCTCCGTCTCCAACCCAATCATACCAAACGGCGCTGCATCGAATTCGACTTCCTTTTCAAAATCGGCATGGGGCGCGTGATCCGAACAAAGGATCGATAGTGATCCGTCGGCTATTCCTTCCAGCAGCGCATCAACGTCGTTCTGCGAGCGCAGCGGCGGATTCACTTTGTAGTTCGTGTCGAAATTTTGAATGGCGTCGTCGGTTAACGCGATGTGGTGCGGACAAACTTCGCCGCTGATTTTCACGCCCCGCGCCCGAGCTTCACGAAGCAAGCGCACACTGCCTGCAGTCGAGACGTGCTGGCAATGAATCTGATGATCGCACAGTTCCGCGAGTAAAATGTTCCGCATCACGATCGCTTCTTCGCCGGCGGCAGGCCAGCCGGGTAAGCCAAGCAGCGTGCTCCAATAACCCTCATGCACGACTCCGTTGCCGACCAGATTGTAATCCTGACAATGATCGAGCACAGGCACGCCAACCATGCGCGCATATTCAACCGCGCGCCGCATCACTTCGTGATTTTGAATACAATGGCCGTCGTCTGTGATTGCGACCACGCCTGCCTGCTTGAGTGATCCAATCGGGGCGAGTTCTTCGCCTGCGAGATTTTTTGAGATTGCGCCGGTCGACAAAACATTAACGCACGCGATGCGGGAAGCCCGGTCTTTGATCCACGCAATCGTGCCCGGATTATCCGGAACAGGCGAAGTATTCGGCATGCAAACGATCGTCGTGAATCCGCCGGCCGCCGCGGCTCGCGCACCCGACTCGATCGTTTCCTTGTGAGTGAAGCCCGGCTCGCGCAGATGGACATGCATGTCGATTAAGCCAGGGGCGACGATCAACCCGCGTGCGTCGATCTCTTGGATTTCGGATTTTGGACTTCGAATTTCGGATTTTGACCTGACGATTCTTCCATCAGCGACGTAGACCTCGGCGGTTTCATTCCGCCTCTTGGCAGGATCGATCACGCGACCGTTGCGAATGATTGTCGCGCTCATGCCGCGATCCCTCCGCACAAATAAAGAACAGCCATCCGCACGGCCAGACCGTTGGTGACCTGATCGAGAATGACACTATGCAAGCCGTCGGCGACTTCGCTGTCGATTTCGACCCCGCGGTTGATCGGGCCGGGATGCATGATCAGGCAGTCGGGCTTCAACAGTTTTGCGCGTTGTTTCGTTAGGCCAAACAAGCGGATGTATTCACCGATCCCCGGAAAATATTCTCTGCGCTGCCGCTCATGCTGAATCCTTAAAAGATTCACAACATCCGCTTCTGGCAGAACGTCCTCGATTTTGTGCGAAACCTCCGCGCCTAATTTTTCAAACTCGCGCGGCACGAGTGTGCTCGGCCCGACCAGCGTCACGCGCGCGCCGAGCTTGAGTAGACCGAAAATGTTCGAGCGTGCGACGCGACTAAACAAGATGTCGCCGATAATCGCGACGTGGAGCCCGGCGATTTTACCTCTGCGCTCGCGGATGGTGTAGAGGTCGAGAAGCGCCTGTGTCGGGTGTTCGTGCGCCCCATCGCCAGCGTTGATTAGGCTCGCTTTCAGTCGATTTGCCAGAAACTGCGGTGCGCCTGCAGAGCTGTGGCGCAGCACGATGATATCGGCATGCAACGCCTCGAGATTGCGCGCGGTATCCTTGAGCGTTTCGCCTTTAGTCAGGCTCGAAGTCGTTGCCGAGATATTGATCACGTCAGCGCTCAAGCGAAATGCAGCCAACTCGAAAGAGGTGCGAGTGCGTGTGCTCGGCTCGACAAAAAAGTTGACCAGCGTTTTGCCGCGTAGCGCAGGCACCTTTTTGATTTCGCGGGTGCCGACCTGCTTAAATGCGTCGGTGGTCTCGAGAACAAAATTGATTTCGTCGACAGACAACTCGCGCAGGCCAAGGAGATCTTTGCGTGTCCAGCGCGTAGTCATTGCATTCGGGTAGTGCACGCGTCTCGCGTGCTGCTTTCGGCGTCGCGCCGAAACGAACTCTGTCTGTGGTTTGACGCGTGGCGAGTTGTGAGGTTGACAGAAAAGTTCGCGACCGTGAGGACGCGCTCGCTACGTGGAGATTGCCCGATCATATTCATTCTCTTTCCAGCCAAACGGCGTCCGGCTCGTTGTCAGTTTCTCGCAGGCGCACCTGAATCTGTTCGCGCGTCGCAGTCGGCAGATTTTTTCCGACGTAATCGGGCCGGATCGGCAGCTCGCGATGGCCGCGATCGACCAATACAGCGAGCTGAATGCGCGCGGGACGACCGAATGAATTAATTGCGTCCATCGCCGCACGCACGGTGCGGCCGGTATAAAGGACGTCATCGACAATGATCACTGTCCGGTCCTCCAGCGGTACCGGAAGTTTCGAAGCGTGCACGACGGGTAATTCCTTCCGCGTGCCCACATCATCGCGATGCATCGCCACGTCGATGACGCCGGTGTCGACATCAGCTTTCTCAATCTCACGAATGAAAGTCCCGATCCGGCGCGCGATCTCTACGCCCCGCGACGGAATTCCCGCGAGCACTATGCTTTCGAGGTTCGGGTTCCCCTCGATGATCTCGTGCGCAATCCGGCGTAGCGCGCGACGAATTGCTTCCGCGTCCATGATCGGGACGCCGGTCTCTGAATTCTGTTTTGGTTTCACGGTTTCCTTGGCGACCTCGCGGGATCGCCTTAAAGGTACAAAAAATTAGGAGGCCGCCTGTTCGGTACGCGCCTCCTTTCGTCGTCGCTCTCGCCAATTGGAGCGATGTTTCACGATCCAATCCAGCAGAGCTCTTTCAAAGCCGATGTCTTTCCCGGCTTTTTCGCTCTCGATCCACTTGTGTTTCAAAATTTCTGCGCGCTCCGCGAGGAATTCCTTGTAGAGCGCCGACTCTTTGACGAACTCCGCCTGATCTGCCTCTGAAGGGGGCATGTCCGGTTCTTCTTTCATAAGATTTCTTCTTAGTCAACTCCGAACGGTTCTGTCATCACAACATATCCAACACCGTAATTCGACGAGTGAATCGCCAGATCTATTCCGTTTCCGGTGAGGCTGCTGGATGCCTCTCTATGCCAGGGCCTTACGAATCTGGTTGGCAATCCCCTTAAATTCGGCAGTCACAGGTGATTTCGGATCCTCGCTTACAATTGGAATCCCGCGATCGCCACCCTCGCGTGTGGCGATGTCGATCGGGATCTGCCCGAGCAATGGGACGCGCAACCGCTTGGCTTCCCGTTCGCCGCCGCCTGCGCCGAAAATATCGTAACGTTTGTTATCCGACGGCGAGACGAAATAACTCATGTTCTCCACCAGGCCGATTACCGGCACGTTCACCTTTTCAAACATGGTTGCTGCCTTGCGCGCGTCGATTAGAGCTACTTCCTGGGGCGTTGTAACGATGATTGCTCCCGACAACGCGACGGTCTGCACGATGGTCAACTGGATGTCGCCTGTGCCGGGCGGAAGATCGAGCACCAGATAATCGAGCTCGCCCCATTCGACCTGCCGCAAAAACTGCTGCGTGTAACGCGTTACCATCGGTCCGCGCAAAATCGCCGGCGAAGTGTCATCCAGCAGAAATCCCATCGACATCAACCGCAACCCGTATCGCTCGATCGGGACGATCATATTGTCATCCGTCGCCATTGGCCGCTCGCGTGTGCCGAGCATCAGCGCAATGCTGGGCCCGTAAATGTCGCAATCACACAGACCGACACGTCCACCGGTTTGCTCCAGTGCCACTGCAAGATTTGCCGCGACCGTTGATTTGCCTACGCCACCCTTGCCGCTTGCCACCGCAATTACGTGTCTGACGCCAGCAATCCGCGTGGCGACCGTGCCTGCCCCTGCGCCGCCAGGAGGCGCGTGGATATCGATCAAAACTTTGGCGCTGCGAATGCCTTCGATCGTGCGCAAGGTGCGTTCCGCATCATTTTTGATTGTTGCTGGGACATTTGGATCATTGGTGGCGAGTGCGAGTTGCACCTTAACGTCGCCGTCATCGATCTGGATGGACTTCACTAATCCGAATGAAACGATGTCGCGGGTGAAGCCCGGATATTTCACGCTCTTCAACGCGTTCTTCACTTGCTCCTCTGAGATCGACATATTCCAAGGTAGCCGGCCAGCCGTAGACGTAAACCGGCGCAAGGGTGGATGGTCTGTCCTCAAGACGATGGAATTGTCGGAAGGCCAGTTTCCACCTGGCTACCGGTCGTGCTAATCAACACTGTAGCCAAGCTGGTAATCGTTTCTGCCGGAAAAGCGAGCCGGTTGCTGGTCGGCTTTCATCACGAAGTCTGGTTTTTGTCACTCAGACCAGCTCCGGTACTTCGAAGATCAAGGCGAATTGAACGGCGCCGATTTTTGAAGAAGATCGATGCGTTCGTGCGTCTGTGCGACTTCCACGACGAGCCCGGAATAATTCCATTGGCCAAGTGACTTGTTTGCTGACACGTAAATCGTCCCTTTTCCTTTGGGACCGGAGATGGGAATCCCCAGGTGGGATTCCCCGGACGCACCATTCACGTTTGTGTTTCCCGAGACGAGAAATCCGTCCTTGATAGGTGAACCGAGAGCTTCGATTACAGCAGGATCCGCCTTGGTGCGGGCCAAAGCCCCCTTGTAAACGTCTGTCGATTTCATCGCGCTAAAGACGATCACAACTATTGATCCAACGAACGCGAGAAACAGCAGCGCAACAGTGAAACAGCCCAGCGGCACGAACCATTTCCAGTTTCGCTTCCACCAGTTTGGTCTTGCTCTTGCAGGCTGGGCAAGCGGTTGATCCACGGGCCTCTTCTACTTCAGTGACGAAGTTATTTGCAAGCGCTCTAAACTTGACGGTTTCAATGGTCGTGAGGCAGCGTCACACAGTCGTGACATCACCAGTAAGCCGCCGGCAGGGCGGTTCACCTGAACCGCCTTGGCGATTGAGGTCAATCGCCAGTACCAATCGTCTTGAGATAAATCTCGTCCAACCGCTGCCCCTGCGTGGACAGTTCGAAATTCTCTCGCACTGCGCTCCCACCCGCATGCCGGATGCGCCGAAGCATATCGGGATCTTCTGCTGCGTCGAGCAGCGTTCGGGCTAATGCTTCGCCATCGCGCTCTGGGACCAGCACGCCGCTCACGCCATCCTCGATTGCTTCGGGAATGCCGCCGTGCTCGGTGGCAAACACCGGCAAGCCGGTGGCCATTGCTTCGAGCATGGAATTTGGAATGCCTTCTTGATTTCCGTCGCGGCCGGTCTGGCTCGGGTGCAGAAAAATGTGCGAGCGATAATAGATCTCACGCAATTGCTCCTGCGAAACGAAACCCGTGAACGAGACGCGGTCAGCAACACCTAATTCACGCGCAAATTTCTGGAGTTCTGGAAGTAAAGGTCCTTCGCCGACAATTGTCAGCATGGCGTTTGGGTGTTGCTTCCAAAAGGTTGAGAAAGCCCGAAGGGTTACTGGAAGACCTTTTTTCTCGATCAATCGGCCGGCCTGCACGAATCGCCATTCCCCGTTTTTTGGGACAGCCCGCTCGCGAAATGGAAATTCCTCCAGCGGAATTCCGGTGCGCTGGATCTCAATCTTCTCGGGGCCGCAGCCGAGGTCGACGAGAGCGCGCCTCAGCGATTCTGACCTAACGAGAACCAGCGCTACTGCGTCCAGCATCTGCAAAGTCGCTTCTCGATAGGCCGGCTTATTCATGTCGACCATCACATCAGCGCCGTGGAATGAAACAATGGAGGGATTTTTCCACGCCCGAATCAGCGGCAGCAGATGCACAGCGATCTGGCCAAAGAAAATGTGCAAAAGACGCGCGCGCGTTTCACTCAGAACGCTGAGCGAGTTGCTCAGTTCCACATTTGAAATCTGCCACGGCTTATCACGCAGTTGCCTGAACCAAAACCGTCGGAGGACATGCGTTCGCGACTTGGGAACGATGTGAAGGGGTTCGAAAGGATAGCGCGCGGCGTTTTCGCGTTTCTGCGCAATCACCACCGGAGCACATCGTTTCAGACCGGTGATTTGCCGGTAGATATGCAGCATCTCCGGTTTGAGAAACGTCACGCAATAACAAGCAATGACCGGGCGTGTGTCGGCAGACGGAAGTTGCAACGCTCAACGCTCAACGCGCAACCCTCAATGTTCAACTTGATATGATTGCCGATGGAGTTGCGATCGTTTTGAACAACGACAAGATCCAGACGTACCTGCGCAACGCGTTGGCAAAATCTGCGGTTTCGCCGCCTGGTCTCAATTCAAATCGAAAACTGCTCGCGCACTTCCAGCGGCACGCGCACAGGCCGGCCGGTTTGCGAATTGATAGGACACCAGAGCGTCCGCGCCGTTGACAATAGCTGACAATCGCTGCTCCGCAGAATTTCAGTGAACCGTTCGAACGTAAGCCGGGTTGCTTTGCCGACCCACGTGCGCAACACGATATCATCGCTCAGAGAGACCGGTGCTTTGTAGTCGATCTCGTGCCGCAACACCACCCAGCCGATGCTTTCTTGTGCTTGTGCGCTGGCCACCGCACGCCAATGCGCGGTCGCGACCTCCTGAACCCACCGCACGTAAACCGTGTTGTTGACATGATTTTGCTCGTCGATGTCTTCGGGCATCACTGACAACTTCATTTCAAAAGGCGTGCAGGACATAAAAGATTAAAATTAAAGGGCGCTGTTATCTTGAGCGAAGCGCTGCAACGAAATGCGAAGCATGAGGCCAGGCTTTCAAAGATCTCCGTTGTTGCTCCATGCTGCGCCGGCGCCAAATAATCAGAGATTTCTTCGCTGCGCTCAGAATGACAAGTAGCAAGTGGAGGGCGACAGGGCGCGTTCAGAAAATGTTAAATCGTCGCATTAATTCCTGGCGCGCTTCCATCGCCTGCTCTGGATTCATCCGGCTGAGCATTTTTTCCCGACGTTCCCGATCCATTGCTGCTAGTTCGCGCACGAGCTGGTTGCGCGCTTTCCATTTTGCGTATTTGCCGCAGCCAATGCCGAGTGCCAGCAGCGCGGAGACGATCCAAACCGTAATGTCGGTCGAAGTGACGAGAAGCATGAGCGTCGAAAACCGTTCGAGTAACGTTCTTCCTTCACAACAAAGTTCAAGCGGCACGCGGGAAGCGCGCAGCTGTGATTTGACGTTGCTGAGACCGGACGGACATTTTCGCCATGCCTGCCCACGCGATGAGCCTGGTCGTTGTGTGCACCGGTGTTTGTTTTGCCGGTGCGCACCTGGCGCGATCGCAGGAGGCGACTTCGGCGAATCTTCCCGATCAATTTCAGACCGGCGAGATGATCCAAATTCAGAAGCCGAAAAAGAAGAAGAAGGCTGAATCGGACTCGCAAACTGTCGCAACGGCGGCGAAGCAAGAAGCGGCACCTGTACCCGAGCAGACGCCGGCTGCGGAACAAGTGCCAGCACAGATCGCCCCGACGGAAGAGAAAAAGGCCGAGCCCAACCGGAGCACTGTCTCGATGCCACCAAGTCAAAAACCGGCGACCCCGGCCGAACAGATGCCTGCTGCGGAAGAACCGGCAGTAGTTGCCGTGCCTGCAGAAAAGAAATCTCGACCGAGAAAACGGCAGCGACCTGCTGTGCAACCGGAGACAGCGAGCATTTCGGCGCCCGTTCCGATGTCGCTTTCGGTGGCACAATCCATGGCAATTAATGCGCCGTTGCCTGAGTACTCGTACGAAGCGAAACGCCGCAACCTTACCGGAAGCGGTATTTGCGTCGTGACCGTTGATACCGCGACAGGAACAGTGACTAACGCAACCATGTTCCAAAGCACCGGGAGCCCCATGCTGGATAAACTCACCACCCAAACATTCAAAACCTGGCGGTTTAAGCCTGGCACCGTTTCAAAGGTCCGGGTGCCGATCAGCTACGAATAAGGGTGAGTTTAGGACCAGAGCGAACTCGTCTAACGACTTGTTAGGTCTGTTACGCGTCCCATTCCTCGACGATTTCGCCGTCGATCTCATAGTAAACCGTCGTAGATTTATTCGTATGAAGTCTGATGGTCGCCTCTAAAGCAACTTTCACTAATTCTTGAATGGCAGCCGTGTTATTGAGGTAGCGATTGGCATCACCGGTGAAGCGAAGAATGACCCTTACTGCCGTCTTGCTGTAAGCCGCGAAAGTACATGTAAAGAGGCTGTGCACCTTCACCGGGCGAGGTGGAGCTTATGGCATCGGGGAAAAAAGGTGACGAGAATTGTTTATCCGGGCACTGGGATGACAATGTAAGCAATCCCCACACGATGCCTTCGAGCGTTTTGAAATCGCCCGGAATCGTCGTCTCGAGGAGGAAATTTCTACCGGTCTCGGCGAAACGCTGAGAATGCGGCAAAACGCCTGGTTAGGCCCGAATGGGCTCATAAAGCGGTAAAGAACGCTGCGATATCGCGAGCGAGCAGCTCGGGCTCCTCGGCTGCGGCGAAGTGACCGCCTCTCGGCATCGGCGTCCACCGGCGAACGTTATATAGACGTTCGGCCCATTCGCGGGGAGGTGTTCCCTCATCGACAAAGTTATTGGCGAAAACGGCGATGCCAGTTGGCACGTCGACGAACTCCTGTTGTCCAAGCGTGATTCGGAACCGCTTGTTGTCGTTGTCGAAGTAATCCCGCATAGAAGATGTGATCGTCTGCGTTACCCAGTAGAGCGTCACCATGGTCAACAAGAAATCGCGGGAGATCCGCTCATCGAGATTACCGCGCGAATCTGCCCAAGAGCGCCACTTTTCCAGAATCCAAGCGGCGAGCCCAGCGGGCGAGTCGTTCAGCGCGTATCCGAGCGTCTGGGGCTTCGTGGACTGGATTGCCTTGTAACCGTATTCCTCCTGCCAGAATGCCTCGTTGCGCTCGCGATACGTTCTCTCCGCTGCGGACAGTGGCCGCGCCCCTGGTCCAGTGTAAGGAGCAATCTCCAGATTACTCAGGTGGACACCAATCATTGGCTTGGGATTGTTCAACGCCATAAAGGTGGCAATCCCCGCCCCGAAATCTCCGCCTTGAGCACCGTAGCGCTCGTAACCCAAGCCACGCATGAGGCGGTGCCACAGCCCGGCGACGTACTGATAGTTCACGCCCGTCCGGCGGGGTCGTTCGGAGAACCCGTAACCAGGAAGGGAAGGGATGACGACGTCAAAGGCGGGACCGTCGATGCCGTGGGCATGTGGATCGGTCAGGAATGGCACGAGCGGAAGCAGCTCGACGAACGTGCTCG
>Ga0306920_100011811_pt1 | contig 11833 bp, 12 predicted proteins | sample flu12Cox44000170_FD_204666 | JGI IMG/M metagenome (GOLD analysis project Ga0306920, IMG submission 204666) | Lab enrichment of tropical soil microbial communities from Luquillo Experimental Forest, Puerto Rico - flux4day.12C.oxic.44.000.170 (v2)... | ecosystem: Environmental > Terrestrial >...
TCGAGATCGATGCCGCCCTGCTTGAGCAGCGCCGTCGCCTTGTCGCCGCTGAGCCCTTCCGCCTGCATGGCAAAGGCAACGGCCGCCTCGCTTCCGCCGCCCTCGCCGCGATCGGCCTGCTGCGCCGAGGCGACCAGTGCCGGCCCATACGGGTTCTTTTGCCGGGCATAGGTGCCAAGCTCGGGACCCTGGTGGGAATAGACGCCGAGTGCGGCGGTCCAGCTGCCCATCTTGGCGAAGAGGTCGGCGAGGTAGTGCGCTGCACCAAAGATCGAGCTGGCCGGGCTGGTGACGTCGACGCCGTATTCCTTGGCGGTCTCCGGCGTGAATTGCGCCAGGCCGCGGGCGTTGCCGGTCTGCTCGTTCGGATTGAAGCCGCTCTCGGCGCCGATCAGGTTGTAGAGGATCCCCGGCGGGATCTTGTATTGCGCCGCGGCGTTGTTGATCAGATCGGCATAGGGACCGGTCGCCGGCGCATAGGCCGCACCACCGCCGCCAGTGGCCGTGCCAGTGCCCGCGCCAGTGCCGGTGCCACCGCCCGCAGCAGCCGCTTCGACTTTCTGTTGCAGGGACTGCGCAAACGCTAGTAACGCCGCGGTGTTGGCGCGCGTCGCGCCCGTGTTGTCGGCGGTCGCGGTGCGCAGCGCCGCGTTCGGGTCTTTGCTGCCGCTTTCGCCAAAACCCAGCAGATCGCCCAGCCCGCCCAGGCTCTCGCCGAGCCCGGATTCCTCAAACAGCTTTTGCAGGCTCTTTTCGAGCAGCTTCTTTTCCTGCTGCTCGAAGAATTTCTGGAGCGCCTGGCCCCAGCTCTCCTTGTGCTCGACGACACCCATGATCGCGTCGGCGAGTGAGCTGGCGATTTCCTTGTCGATTTCCTTGGCGCGCTTGAGCCGCTCTTCCTGGGTCTTCTCCTGGATCTCGAGCTCTTTGTCAGCGTCGCGCTGTGCGGCTTCGATCGCCCGATCGGCGATCTGGTTTTCCAGTTCCTCGATGCCTTTGGCTTTGTCGGCCTCTGCCGCCAGGATCTGCTGTGTCGCCGCCGAATGCTGGTCGACGATCCGCGCTTCGGCTTCGCCGGCGGCATCGGCGGTGATCTGGCCCATCCGCTGCTGCCGCTCGACCGAGCGCAGCTGAGCCTGCTCCTGCTGATCGAGCACATGGCGCTGCGCTTCCAGCCGCTGGACGGCACGCCGCGCTTCCGCATCGGCGTAGGTTTGCTTCTGCGCGTCGAGGCGCTTGTTGGCCTCGCTGACCTCGCCCTGGTTTTTGAGATCCTCGATGTGCTGCGCTTCCGGCGACAGCTTTACGCCGGCCGCGTCCCGTGCCTCGTTCTCCTTGGCGATCACCTCTTCGATGATCTTGATGCGCTGGCGCAGCAAGTCCTCGATCTGCGCCTCGTTGTGGCGGGCGTTGGTGATCTCGTCGTCGAGCGCCTTTAGCCGCGCCGCCTTGTCGGCCTCGATGAGCCTGATCAGCTCATTGGCGTGTGCCCGTCTGGCAGCGGCGACGCGTTCCTCTTGCGCGAGGACTTCGCGCTGGCCGACCTGCTCCTTTTCCTGCGCCTGTTGCAGCAGTTCGAGAATCTTCTGCTCAGCCGCCAGGCGCGCGGACGAGCCGCTCTCGGTCGCATCGGCGCGCGCCCGCTCTGTCTCGATCGCGATCTCCAGCGCCTCGCGCTGGGCCCGCCGTTGCGCATCGGCGACGGCATTGGCTTGCGCGGTGGCCGCCGGTGTCTGATCGGCCAGCTGCCCGGCTTCTTCGGGTGTCTTGTGCTGCGCTTCTAGCCGTTGGATTTCGAGATTGCGGATCGCCTCGTACTTTTTGCGCTCGATCGCGACGACGGCCTCGGCATTGTGCTGGTGAGCGCGCGCCTCCTCGTCGAGATTGCGCAAGGTCGTCTGCAGCGCCTCGTCCTCGGCCTGCCTTTTGACCTCGGCCAGGTGCCTGTCGGCGGCCTCGGTCTCGCGCGCATTGACGCGCGGTTCGGGTCTTTGCGCCTCCTCGTGGATGGCGCGATTGACCTGTTCTTCAATGGTGATGCGCTGCGCGCCGCTGCGGCCGGCTTGCGCCTCGGCCTCGCGCATCTGATCGATCCAGGTCTTGAACTCCTGTTCCCGCAGCGAGCGGACCGCGGACTGATACTGGTTCTCGGCGGCGAGAGACTCGGCTTGCTGCGCCGCTTCGGGGCCGGCCTCGGTGATCGAAATGCCCTTGCCCTTGGCGATCGCCTCGGCTTGATAGCGCAAGACCTCGTTGTATTGCGCCGCTTTGATGGCGACGACTGCCTGCGCGTTGTTGTGTTCCGCCTCAAGTTCGCCAGCGAGCCGCGCCATCGTCGCGGCATGGGGCCGCGCCTCCGCGGCGCTGTGCAGCGACGCGGCCTCAGTGTTGATCTTCTGCTGCGCGGCTAAGTTCTGGTCGAGTTGAGCCTGCAATCGTTCGGAGCGCGGGGTCGTCTGACCTGCCGCCGTGATCTCGAAAAGCTGTGAACGTAGCGATTCTTCGGCGGCCAACAGCGTATTGAGTTGCTGTTGCAAACTTAACCGCTTTGCAAGTTCCGCCGTCAATTCCGCCGCGACTGGCACCCCGCGCGTGATTTCGGGGGTTTCCGCTGGCTGGCTGGCAAACTCGCCAAGTTTCTTGCCGATGTTCTTTGCGTCTTCCGGCGGCTCTACAAAGGCGTTGCCGCCCTCTATCCCCTGCCACGCATATTCACGGAACGCGTTTAGGGACTTTTGCTTGGCCACACCTTGGGCCGCCGAGCCGCTCAATATCGCCGCGTTGACCGCGTCGATGGCTTTCGCGTCCTGGCGAGCCTCATGGAGGCTCTTTACATATTGGCTCAAAACCTGACCGTTCGCGGCAAGCGCTCCGGTAAGGTTGAATGTCGCCTCGGCCCACTTCAGGTAAGTCTCGGCGCCGGACCTTGCGGCCTCGACGACTTTTTTGATGGCGTCGGGCGTGTCCAGATGCTCGAAGGCAGCGAACGCCTCGCCGACCTTGACCAATCCCTGCTGTGCCGGCAGAGCCACTGACGGCAAAGCGCGCAGCTCATCCTCAATCTTTTTGATGGTGCTGTTGGACTCGTGATACTCCGTTGCAAGGAGTTCGTGCAGAGCAGCAGCCTGGGGTGCCGCCTGCGCACGAGTGGACCCGGCCTGGACTAACCGGTCTGTCGCATCACGGACCGCGAGGATCCCCTCAACCGCTTGGTAGGCGGCATAGCCGATCGCCGCCAGGGCACCGACACCGGCAGCAGCAACAACGCCCCACGGACCCGCAAGGCTCTCGACGATCGTGTGCAGCGAGCCCATGCGCTCGGCCAGCACCAGGATCGAGCCGGGGATGCGGTTGAAATTCCCGCTAATCGCCTCGTGGCCGAGGACAATAAACTCGCGCGTCGTGCCGGCGGTCGCAAATTGCAGGCGGCCATGTGCCTCAGTTGCCTTGTCGAGCTGCTCGGGGATCTCGGAGTAATAACGGGTGCCTCCGAGCGCGTCAGCGTCGGCGCGGGCATTCTCGTAGGCGGCGGCGGTTAACGCCTTGCGCGCGACAACCTCGGCATTGATCTTGGCGATTTCCTCTTCGCGTGCGGTGATCGCGCTGCGAAGGGCGCTGACCTGGGCGCCAATGCCGCTCTGCTCGGCAGCCGCCGCGGCTGCCGCCGCGCTAAAGCCCTGTGTCGTTTTGGCGAGATTAGCTTCGAGCTGCGAGAGCTCGCTTTGCAGCTTGCCGAGTTCGCTCTCAAGGCCTTTGACTGCGGTCTGGCCCTGCGCGACGCCCGATATAAAGCCGGAGGCTTCAGCCGTGATTTTGACGTTGATCGTACCGTCTGGCATGGTCGACCTCCGTCAGAGAAAGCACATTAAGGAGTGGCGTGATGGCCTGCTCGGATCTCTTGCTCGACATCCTGCCGTGGCTCGGGGTGTTGATTTTGTTCAACGCTGCCGAGCTGGTGTTGCTGATCTCGATGTCGGGGCGGCTAAGGGCCGCGCGCGACACCATCATGGACGCCGTCGATGCTCGCCTGCTCGAACTCGAGAAGGACAAGTCCTAGTTGATCCCGATGATGCCGCTCGGGAAGTCCATCGCCATTTGGAACGCGTTGACCACGCGCTGCGGCTTCTTGTAGCCAAAGTAGGCGGCGACAAAGACATCGGCCGGCGGCTCGTCGCCCCATTCGGTGTAGAGCGCGTCCAGCCGCGTCATCGTCAGGTCATCTTCCCACCATTCCCAGCGCGAGCCCTTCAGCCGGTTGCAGATGTGGGCGATGATGACGTCAAAGTCTGGGAGCTCGGGCTCGGCTGCTCCCCCGTCGCTAAAGGGCCCGCGGTGTCCTCGGTGCGGCGCATCATGCCGGTCTGCTGCGCAATGATGCCGACCGCGTCGACCATCTCGATCATGCCGATCGGCATGTCGTCGAATTGCTGCCGGGTCAGCGCCGGATGGGCGCGGGTCAACGACCAATAGAGGGCGTCGCTGACGAGGTCGAAGAACTCCGCCTCGAGGCCGGCTATGATCTCGAACGAAAAGTCGGTGACCCGCCACAACCGCTTACGCAGCTCAGTCTCTGAGCCCAGCGCGGCGATCAGCTCGGCTTTCTCCTGGGCGTCGAGCGAGCCCAATTTCTGCTCGGCGATGTCACGCATCCGCTTGGTAATCTTCGCGATCGCGGGCACGACGATGCGGTTCTGCCGCGGCGCCAATAGCGGGATCGGCCAGTTCTTGCCGTTGAGCCAAATGCAGGGCGCCCCGGCGCTCTTGGCGTGCTCGTTGGGTTCGGGCAGCACGTGCGCGGCGCTGCCCTGCGGGAAAGGCGCTGACAGCGGTGCCGCAACAGCAGCAGCTGGCGCGGATTGGCCAGTGACAGTGGCGAATTCGCGCATCAACCCGTCGATGTTTAAGTCAGGCAAATTGAAACCCCCTTAAAAGTGGCTTCGCCGCGCCGCCCGGGAGGAAGCACGAGCAGCGCGGCGAGCCCGGTAAGCCAGAAACCGGAGAGTATCTGGCTTACGCGTCGGTCATTGCGATGGTGCCCCAGGCGTTGGAGCAATCGGCGAACGCCTGGAACTCGAGATCGAACATCAGGTAGTCGATGTTCTTGAGCGGCATACCGGTCTTGGTGGCCTTGCACGCGTTGAGCTTGACCGAGAGGACCTTGGTGTTACCGCAGACGTTGTAGGTATTCGACCCGATCAGCTCAAAGGTCGTGCCCGCGCCCATCAGCTGGTTGACGGCGCTGATCTGCTGCATCGTCGTCACGTTGTAGCTGTAGTAGATGTCGAGCGCCACCGTGTCGGCGGAATTGAAGTTGTACTTGCCGACACCCGCGGCACCGGCGACGTATTGCCCGGCCGAGGGTGTGGGTCCGGCGACCGGCTGCAGTGGGTTGCCGGTCGAGTGGTAGCGCACCCCGAGGTCCTCGGAGAATGTCGCACCATTGGTGACGGTGACCGTCAAGGCACCCGTCTGGGCTTCCGGTGCGGCGATCTGGAAACCAGAATTGCTGACCTGCGTTTGACCGAGGATCGTGTTGTTCAGGTTGCCGAGGCCGACCTGGGCGTACTTGGCCTTGCCGGTGATCTTCATCTGCGCCTGGGCGATGTCGACCGGCAATGCGTATTGCCCGATCAGCTCCTTGTTGGTGCGATCGATGTCGATCTCCATGTCCTGAAGCACGCCCAGCAGGGTGACGGTTTGGTTGGCGGTGTCGGTACGCTTGCAGAACCAGTTACCGACGCCAAAATTATAGGCGACCATTGAAATAACTCCATCTGGGGGAAGGACCGACGCCATCACGGCGTTGGCACTGGTGGGCTCGGATTTCAGTGGGCTCCCGCGAAGGGAATGCCGACGGTCGTCCGACGTTGGCGAGCGCCTTGCCCAAGGGCGTTTGGTTGTAATCAGGCAATTAAAAAAGCGCCCCGCAGGGCGCCTCGTTAGCTATGAATATCGCAGCTATGAATATCGTTGCCGGCGAACGTTCAGGCGGCGGCCTCGATCGTCGTGCTCTCGACGACGGTCTGAACCTCCTCGACCTCTGCGTCCTCGATCACCTGCCGCACGGTCTGCATCAGGCCAGTCCAGTCGCCTGGGCTCTCCTGGGTGCACAGGCGCATGGTCGGGTACCAAGGGCTGTCGTCGCGATTGACCAGCCAGCGCCAGCAGCGCCAGTTTGAGAACAGCCCGATCGCCGGCCGACCAAGCGCGCCGGCCAGGTGCAATACCGAGGTGTCGACCGATATCACCAGGTCGACTTGCATCATCGCCGCGGCGGTGTCGGCGAAGTCACCGAGGATCCCCGAGAGATCGCCGATCATCGAGCGCATGCCGTGGCGCTGGATGTCGCCGGCGCGCTCGCCCTTCTGTAGCGAGACAAAGGAAAGCGCCGGCATATCGATCAGGTCCAGCAGGTGCTCGAACGGCATCGATCGCCGGAGATCGGGCACATAGCCCGAAGACCCGGCCCAGCACAGGCCGACCATCAGCCGGGTCCCGGGCGGTTTCATGATCGGGATGCCGAGGCCGGCTTCCGGCGCCCGCAAGTAGGGCTCGCTCGGGATCGTGTCGCGGGTGATGCCCAGGTGGAACGGCACCGACATCATCGGCACATGGAAGTCGGCCGGCGGCGGCGGGCCGTCGACCAGGCAGACCTCGTCGGCCAGCCCCGAGATCGCGATCAGCCGCAATAAGGGTTGCGGCACCGCGGCGATGACGTGGGCGCCTCCGGCGCGGAGCTGCGGCAGAAACCGGCAGAACTGCAGCGTGTCGCCAAAGCCCTGCTCGTGGTGGACGATGATCGTCTTGCCCTCGAGGTCCTCGCCGTCCCAGCGCGGGATGCCGCTGTCCCAGATCGGGTATTTGTCGAGCTCGTCCCAGCGGGCTTCGTGGTGAAGAAGCCCCTCGGGGTATTCGCCGCAGCCGAGCAGCGCGATGCCGAGATCGCGGCGGATGCGGCGTTCTTCCGGTGCCAGGCTGAGCGCGATGCGGAAACAATGCACGGCGTGCTCCGGCCGCCGGGCCGCCATGCGTGCGAGCCCGAGGTTGTGCCACAGGCCTGCGAGCCCGAGCTGGTTGACCTCCTCGCCGCGCTCTTTCTTTTCGCCGCACAGCTTGATCGCCTGCATGTGCGCTGCCGCCGACTCGTGGTAGCGGTCGCAGCGGAACAGCGCGTTGCCGAGATTGCCGAGGTAAGCCGGGTTCGTCGGGTCGAGGTTGACCGCCCGCTGCGCCAATGCGCGTGACGCGGCGAACTGGCGCCGGTCCTGCACAATGCAGGCGAGCGAGGTCAGTGCCGCATGGTGGTTCGGGTCGAGCCGCAGCGCCGAGGCGAGACAATGCTCGGCAGCACCGACATTGCCGCGGTCGTTGTATTCCTTGGCGCTGAGGAAGTAGCGATGCGCGCTCGGGGTGAACTTGCCGTCTTCGGGAGGTGCGATCAGCGGCGCTTCGATCATCACTGCTCGGTCGGCTCCTCGGCCGCAGCTTCGCCGGCCTCGGCCGCCGTAACGGTCCCCCAGGTCGGTGTCGTTACGGCCGTTGTCGCCGGCAGCACCGGGGTGCAGCCCACCCGCCGCATCTCGGCGACGTCCTGGGTTTCGACCTCGATGGCGCGATCGTCGCCAGCGGTGTATTGCGAGCCGTTGGCCAAGTTAAATGACTGCCCGGGCACGGGTGCCAGCATCTTCATTGTGGGTCCTTTCGGTGGAAGTGCGGGCAACAGCCCGGTGAAGAATTTGCCGCCCGGCACTCGGTTGATGACAGCGCGGATCTCGCGGCAGCGACAGCCCATGTGCTAGACCTTCCGTGTCTGCGGCCAGTCGGTGGGAACGGGGGGTTCCGGATCGGCGGTTAAGCCAAAGACATCGAGCGTCGGGGGCAGAGGCGGGCCGGGTTGGGCCCGTCTCTCCTATTTGCCCTCGTCCGCCGCGGCGCGCTCGATCTCGACGAACTCGATCATCAGCGCTTGCGACGGGTAATCGCGCCCGTCGGCGAGCGAGCCGGATTGGACCTTGATCAGGTGGACGAAACCGCCCTCGAGCGCGTCGGCGAAGCGGCGCAGTTCGGCCGCGGCTGAGGCGCCGTCAAGCGTGAAGCGGAGAAATTGCCGCTGACCGTTCTTGCCGGTGAATACCGGGTTGGGTCTGGCGAAGCGGCCGGCGTCGATCATTTGCCCTCCGGCGTGAAGACCGAGACCAACCCGGCCAGCGCCATCAAGGACTGGATGACTGCCGTCAGCTGCGGATCGCTGAGATGCAGTCCGAAAGCGGCGGTCAGCACACCGAGGCCGCTATAGGTCGATGCCTCGTTGAGCCGAGCGAGCACAAAGCGCAGTCCGGTCATTACGGGGTTCCTTTTGACGGGTATGGCAAGCGCGGCGCGTAGTGCTGCCGGCGGTGGCGGAGCAGTGAGCTCGAACACGACGTTGGTCAGGACTTCGGTGGTGACCGCCAGCGCGCGGTCGAGGGTGCCGAAGACGTAGTGCACCACGGTCTGACCGGGACCGACCGCATCGACGATGATGCTCTGCCCGTCGCGCGCTAAGCTCGCAGTGACGATCGTCTCGTTGTCGCTGCGCGCAAGGGCGCCAGTCATCGGCAGCGGCATGCGCTTGCCGTCTTGGTCAAACCCCTCCAAGGCCACAGCGCGGAGATCACCGACCGGCAGCTCAATGGTTGGTATTGACGGCGGTGCCGGCGGTGCCGGTGGCGGCGGTGCCGGTGGCGGTGCAGGCGGTGGCGGCGGTGGTGCCGGTGGCGGTGCGGGCGGCGGCGCAGGTGGCGGCCCCGGCGGCAGATCAGGCGGCGGCCAGGTGCCGTTGTCGTAGGCGGCGGCGAGCCGCTGCGCGTACCTATTGGCGGCCGCACCCGCACCGTTGTAGCCAAGTGCGAAATGCTGCCAGTCGTGCGCCCGCATAAAGCCGACGAGATTATTCGTCGTGCAGAACGCGGCGAAGGCCTGCAGATGCTTGCCTTCGCTGTCGCACATTGCCGCGACAAAGTCGTCGACGCCGGCAAACCCGACCTGGGCGTAATTCTCGCCAAGGATCTGAAACAGCCCCCAGCTTGCCGATTGCAGCGCCGCCTCGCGGTTGAGCGCGATCGCGGGCTCCATCCGGTCGAATTGGTGCGCACCGGCAGCACCGTAGAGCGACCGGTCCCACTTCGCCGACGAGATGTTCGGGAACTCCTGGTCCCACTGCCCGCCGGTCAGCTCGTGAAAGATGTGTGCTTCAAAGAGGATGTTGGGCCGGCCATCGGGGAGAAAGCCTTGGTCGCCCGGTCCCGCCTCGACCTGTGCCACCGCCCAGATCACGAGCGGCTCGACCCCGAGATGAGCGGCGACGCTCTCGACATCGGCTTGTGTCAGGCGCAGGGCTGCGCCATGAAAGCCGTCCGGGTAAGCCGCCATGGGGGTATCCTTTGAGGACCGTCGAACGCATGTCGGTTGAACAGCTGCAGCGCTGGCGCGCCGACCCCGGCTGGACCGCGATCACGCTCGAGGTCCTGCCGCATGACCCGATCACCGTGTCGATGCCGGACCGCGACCTCGACGAGGCGTTGCGCGAGTTCGAGAGCAGGCTGCAAATCACCGAGGCGGAGCGGGCCGAGGTGGCCAATTACGCTGACATCCGGCGGATGATGGTCGAGCAACTGGTCCCGGCAGTGGCGCGCTTCGACAGGAACACGATCTCGACCTGCGCGGTCGCGGCACTGTGGTGCGTGCTAAATCACCCCAGAGACCTGGGCGCGATGCGGCTGAAGATGGATGCGCTCCGAGCGCAGGGCTTAGCCCCGCATTTCACGCTGTGCCGCGGCCCAGGCAAGACGGCAACTTACGGCACGGTGATCGGTTACCGCTATGCCGACATCCGCAAAGACGTGCAGCAGCGCGTCGGCGAGCACACCACGATCCTCAGCGCGCGCGACTACTGATGATCCTGGGATCGTGCAGCGGGTCGGCATGATCGAGCACGTCGGCCAGTGCTTGCGTGAGCATAGTGATGATCGCAAGCGCCTCATCAGGAGACAGCGGGTAAGTACCCCGGAATGGGCCTGCGAAGTCGATGTGGCCGCAGAGCGTCCCTGACGCTGTGAACCGGCCAAACTCCGTGTTTGCCGCGAAGAGAGTAGGCTCGTACAGCTGCCTCGGCTTAAATGGGATAATGGTCACGCGCCTCGCCTTCGAGCGTCATTGTCTCGAGCTGCAGAAAGCCCGGCGGCATGCGCCCGTCGTTTTCGAGGTTGCACAATTCCGGATCACCGCTTTCTTGAATGCGGTGCTCGGTGATGCTGGCAAAGCCGGCCTTTAACAGCGCCTCGCGCAGCGAGCTGCGGCTGTAGATGTGCTGGTGGCCAAAGCCGTTCGAGAGGTTGAGACCGACATCGAGAGCCGTCTTCAGCCCGAAATGCTCACGCGCCCATTCGGCATAGCGCCACTCGTCCGCCGTCAGCTTCTCCGGCGGTCCGACCAGGTGCTCGATAAACGCCCTGTCCGGGCATGAGATGCGCACCCGCCCGCCCGGCTTCAGCACCCGGCGGCACTCGGCGAGCATGGCCAGACCGCCCGAATGCGGGACGTGTTCGATCATGTGCTCGCTAAAGACGCGGTCGAACTCGCCGTCGCCAAACGGAAACGGCCAGGTCGCGTCCATCCGCAGGATGTCGGAGCGGCACGGATTGAGGTCGCAGTTGACCCAGCCGTCGAGCGGATGGTCGCCGCAGCCAATGTGCAGTTTTTTGATCATAGCTCCCGCCAACCCAAGCCGACAAAATTCCGCCACGCGCGATTGCACCGCACGCATCGGAACAGGCTGGGATTTGCCGAATTGTGGATAAGCTGGTGCCGGCCAAAGCGGCAGAGCAGCCAGCGGACGAGTTTGTGCGTGCTCATCGCCACGGCTCCCCTTCGGGAACGTCGTTGCCAAACCACGGTTCGCCGAGGGCCTCGTTCTCTTGGCCGATCGCGGCGCAGAACTGGCTGAAGACCTCGTGGCCGTTCGGCTGCGTCGCTTCCCAGCGTTTGAGCCCGTCGACGATCTCGTAGAGCGCCCGCAGCAGCCCGACCGCCTGGACGTAGGGGTCGGCGCCGATCGGGACCAAGCCGATCTGATGGCGGGCAAAGATGGCCAGATCCGCCGGCAGTTGCGCCCCGCTGCGCTGCGGCTGCGAAGTGTAGCGGTTGGTCTTCTCGAGGTAGGCCGCGACATCGGGATGCGACAGGTGATCGATCCAGATGCCCTCGACCTTGACCCGCTGCCGGCACTCGGAGTCGACGACCGCGCTGGCGTGCACCGCCGACGGGTAGTGGATCATGCCCTGACGGTAGAGCGCCGGCCGGTGCTCCTCGGGGTAGCTGCGCGGGTCAAAGCGGCCGAGGATGTAATGGCGGATCGGGAGGTAGAAGACATCCGCCTCGGGGCACCTCGCCATGACCTCGGCGATCCCCTCGGCCGCCGTCGGCGACAGGATCTCGTCGTCGTCGAGGCAGATGATCCACTCGTGCGAGCACAAGCTCTGCGCGTAGGCGCGGGTGTCCTCGACGACCGGGGTCCACGGCACCAGCTGATAGCGGTCGGCGAGCTCGCGGGCGACCTTGGGGGTCTCGTCCGTCGAAGACTTATCGACGACGATGAGCTCGTCGACAAACCGCACGCGGCGCAAGCAGGCGCGCAGTAATTCCGCCCGGTTATAGGCGATGACGAAGGCGCTGATCTTGGGCATGTCTCAGGCTGACCCCTCCGCCTCGTCGAGGATTTCGAGCTGGAAGACGCAGTCCTCGCCATCGCGCCGGTAGGAGTGCAGCCGAACCTTGAAGACCCGACCGCTGTCGT
>Ga0306920_100011813_pt1 | contig 11832 bp, 10 predicted proteins | sample flu12Cox44000170_FD_204666 | JGI IMG/M metagenome (GOLD analysis project Ga0306920, IMG submission 204666) | Lab enrichment of tropical soil microbial communities from Luquillo Experimental Forest, Puerto Rico - flux4day.12C.oxic.44.000.170 (v2)... | ecosystem: Environmental > Terrestrial >...
ACATCGTGCCTGTGCGCCGCGTTTAAGACTGAACCCGGAGGTGGCCCGGGTAGAGGCGGCCGGCGACCGCGCAGCTAGGGCGTTCGGGGTGATCCGTTTTCTCGACGGCCCGGGACGCGCTCCGGTGCCGGAATCAAATCCTCCCGTCCTGATCGCCGATCTTCTCAACATTTGCGTGCGCGACGAAGACGGCGCTTGGCGGTTCAAATAGCATCGCCTGCGCCCGGTATTCATGGGCGCCGGGGTGCCGCTTTCGATGGCGGTGGACCTGACCCGATGACACGCCGAGCGGATCTCTAACTTCTTCTTGGAGCATGATCTTTTCCGAAGACCGGTTCCACTTTTCGGGATCATGCTCTAGCGCATCGGCATGGCGGCTTCAGCTCTCCCGGCCGTGTCAGCCGATTCAACGGCCCGCAATGCGTCGGTCAGCCCGGCACCGGAACCGTCCTTGGCATCCGGCGCGCTGAGCGCAGCGGCGCTGCGCTTGATGACACTGCGCACGGCGTCGGGGTCGAGAGTTGGAGCGCGTTCGAGAACGAGCGCCGCAATGCCGCTCACGTGCGCTGCCGCGACCGAGGTCCCGGAGATGAGTTGCAGTCCGTCGTTGGGCGCCGGCTCGAGAACGTCGACGCCGGGCGCGGCTACGGCGATGTAGCGGCCGCGGTTGGCGAGCGCGTAAAGCCGGTCGTCCGCGTCGGTTGCCGTCACTGCGATCACGTGCGCATCCGCGGCGGGATAGAGCGGCGGCGAGGCAGGACCGTCGTTACCGGCCGCCGCCACCATGACGATGCGGCGGCCGTGAACCGCCGTCAGATGCTGGCCCAGCAGCGGATCTTGCGGTCCCGCAAAACTCATGTTGATGACCCGGGCGCCGCGCGCGACCGCCCACTCGATGCCGTCGGCGATGCTCAACGATGTCCCTTGCCCCTGGGAGTCGAGGGAGCGCACGGCCAGCAGGCGCACGCGCGGAGCAACGCCCATCAGCCGGCCATGGGCCGCGATCGCGCCCGCCATGGCCGTCCCGTGAAAATGGACCTCATGCGGCCCGATCACATCGAAGCTTGCCGCAATCGCTCCGGCGAGGTCGGGATGGGCCGTGTCGATGCCGGAATCGATCACCGCGACCAGGATTTGCTGGCCGGTCGCCAAGCGGTGGGCATCGGACAAGTGCAGCTTCGCGACGACGTATTGCACCGGTTCCTCCGTTGTGGCCGGCTGCGGGTCGCCGTCGCCCTCCTGCATGAACAAATAGTTCGGCTGCGCTCCGACGATGCGGGTTTCGCCGGCAAGCGAACGGATCGCCGTGGCGACGGAAGTACCGTCGTTGATGCGCCAGCGATGAATGCTGCGGCCGACGAGCCGCATGGGGTGTACGTCGACCCGCGTCAGGCGAAGGCGGCGCGCGATGGCGTCGAGCTGCGAAGCCGAGACACCCGCCGCGACGTCGAGCAGCACTTCGTTGGGCACGAAACGCGTTTCGCCCGCCGGCGGCGGGAAGAAGCCGCTGCGGCTTGACGGGCCGGAGTCCCCGCCGCCGCCCGAAGAAGCGCCACCGGTGTCGCTGTTTGCCGAGGTTACGCTGTTTCTCGTGCCAGTGCCGGTCGTCGGGGGCAGGTTTGTCGTCACCGGCGTACCGCCCGGATCGCTCACCGTGATGATCGGTCCGCGGGGCGGATGGGCGCCGCCGCGCCGCGGACTATCGCCCCGGGTAGGTCCGTCGCCACGCGGCGGACGACTGGCGAGCTTGCCGTCGGTTCGCGACGTTCTCGAAGTGCCGATACGGCCATGCTTTCGTGTGTTCAATCGCGTCGAGCGATGCACGTTCGTGCGTGTCATGCGCGTGGTGTTGCCCAATCGCCCCGTCGCGCCGAGGTGGCTCGACGCCGTGAATCCGGGATGACCGCCGGCGAAAAATCCGCCGAAATGCCCGCCACCGCCCCGTGCGAGCGCGAATGGCGGAACAAGCGCGGCACAGGCAAAGGCCGCCGCAATGGCAGCTCGCCGAATGTTGGTCACGGGACTTGCTTCCTGTGTGCCCGTTTGTCGCGCCGAACGGCACTTCGGTTCAAGACGGGTTAGCAGCTGTCGGTCCCGCGGTGTCGATCCCACAGCGCAATTTCGATGTTGCGCCGCAAACCAAAATGCTGCGGCGCTTTACGAGCGCGGTCATTGGCTCGCCACAAAGCGCGGGTATAAGATCGCCAACGGGGTCAAGGAGGAAGGGAATGGGCCAACGGAGGCTCGACCATGACTCTGCACGCCGCCCCCGTCCCCTCGGCCGGTAAGCGCTACTTCGCAATGCCGCCGTGCCCGCAATGCGGTGACACGCTCCTTGCTCCGGAAATCTCTGAACACGTCAGCGCGCACGAGGTGCGGCATCGCTGGTCGTGCGACGCATGCGGCCACGAATTTGTGACCTGGATCGATTTGTTCCGCTTCCGCCGCAATTGACCGCCCCTGGACGGCTTACGCCGCCTGCAGCCGTCCGCGCACGACCGGGATGACTTCGCGCGCGAACAGGCGCATGGAGCGCAACGCGTCCGCGCACGAGATAGTGTGGAAGTTCACCTGCAGGGACGCAATCTCGAAACCGCCGATCTCGTCGTTGAGCGCGAGGATGCGTTGCGCAATCTCGCGCGGCGTGCCGATCCAGGCGATGCCCTTGGCCATTTGCGTATCAAAGGTTTCGCTTGCGAGCGTCGCAACGATCTTGTCGTAGTTGGGATAGTCGTTTGAGTTGAGGCCTTCGGCCCATTCGGAAGCAGCCGCGACAACGGATTTGAGATACGCGTTGAGCGGCTCGCGCGCGACGCGAACCGCCTCCTCCATCGTTTCCGCGCAGAACATGTGCAAGGCGAGCATCACGCGGCCGCGTCCCGGGTGTCCGGCGGCGCGCCAGGCATCGCGGTAGATGCCGACGAGTTCCCGCATCTTCGCGCCCTGATAGGGAATGGCCATGAGGAAATGGCCGGCGGTGCCGGCGCCGGCGAAGCTCTCCGGGCTCGCGAGCGCGGCCACCCAGAGCGGCGGACGCGGTCGCTGGGTCGGCCGCGGCAGCGAGGTGACATTCTTGAACGAGTGGAAGCGTCCCTCCGCGCTGACGTTTTCCTGCGACAGCAGCAGCCGCACCTGCGCCATGCCCTCATCGAACCGCGCGCGGCTCTCGTTCACCGAAACGCCGAAGCGCGCGAACTCGTGTGGCAGAAATGCGCGGGCGAAGCCGACATCGAGCCGTCCGCCCGAAATGGCATCGAGCATGCCGATCTCGCCAGCGAGCTTGAGCGGATTGTTGAACACCGGCAGCACCGCGCCGGTGACTAGCCGCGCCTTGGCGCTGCGCATGGCCGCCGCGGCGAGGAACACGATCGGATTCGGGCTGTAGCCGCCGTAGGCGTTGAAATAATGCTCGACCGTGCGCACGTGGCTATAGCCAAGTTCGTCGCAGTGCGCGACGAGCGCCAGCGCGTCCGCCCAATACGCCTGCGCCGACTTCTCGGCCGGGCCGACGTCGGGAAAGAACTGGATTCCGAACTCCATCACCGACGCGGACACTCGCTCACGTGAAAGCTTCAATACGCTCGGTCGCCGGGCCGATTTGTGCCCGGCGGCCGCGGCGTGGGCAACCTCAGGCGCTGCGCCACCTCAGCAGCACGCCGATGCCCAGGCCAAAGCAGCCGTGGAAGATGACCTGCATGATCATCCGGCTTACGTCCCATCCCGCAGCAACAGGCTGGCCGCGCAACGGGAACACGACGAACCACAACACGAGTACTGGCGCGATGGCGCCGAACAGAAAGGCGGCCACATAGTAGGCCGGCCCCTCCGGAAAGCGCTGCTCGATCGCGCCGTAGACGATACCCCAGACGCCGCCCCAGAATGCGAACGACCAGATCTGCGGCACGCCGAGCGGCTTGGTCGCGGCGTAGCCGAACGGCTGGAACGGCACGAGGCCGAACGCGTGCAGGATTGCGATCGCGCCCATCTGGAACAGCAGCACGGAGATGAAACCGGCAGCGAAACAGGAAACGATCGAGTGGCGGTACACCGACGTGTGCGCACCGGCGGCGGTCGTGGTCGACATGATGGTTCTCCCAAGAGCCCGCCCGGGACGGGCAGGCCATTATAACATGAACACCACGATCGGACGCCGATTCTGGGTATTGCGGGGCTTTCTGGCCACTTAGGGCGCCGCACCCTGATTCGAACCGGATACGGCGGGGCTCAGCGGGGCGATATCGCCGCGGCGCCAGTCGTCCAGCGTGGCGCGGCGAAAATCTTCGAACTCCCCAGCCGCGATGGCAGCACGAATGCGCTGCATCAGCGCCTGATAGTAGCAAATATTCGCCTGGGACAGCAGGATCGCACCGAGCATCTCGTTCGCTTTGACCAAGTGATGCAGATAGGCCCGTGAGTAACTGCGGTCGCCTGCATCGGGGTCGAGCGGACGCTGGTCGTCGGCGTGGCGCGCGTTCTTCAGGTTGACGGGTCCGTAGCGGGTGAATGCAACGCCGTGGCGCCCGTTGCGGGTCGGCATCACGCAATCGAACATGTCGATCCCGCGGGAGACCGCTTCGAGGATGTCCTCGGGCGTTCCCACGCCCATGAGGTAGCGCGGCCTTTCCGCCGGCAGCAGCGCCGTCGTGTCTTCGACCACCCGCAGCATGGTCTCCTGCGGCTCGCCCACCGCGAGCCCGCCGATCGCGTAGCCGTCGAAGCCGAGGTCGACGAGAGCGCGCGCATTTTCCCGCCGCAGGCCTGCGTCGTCCCCTCCCTGCACGATGCCGAAGACCGCGCGGCCGTCGGCTGCACCCGCGAAGGCGCGCTTCGAGCGCTCGGCCCAACCCAGCGAGAGCCGCATCGCCCGCTCGAGCTCCGCTCGGTCGGCGGGGAGCTTCGTGCATTCATCGAGCTGCATGGAGATATCGGCACCGAGCAGGCCTTGGATTTCGACCGCCCGCTCGGGCGTGAGTTCAACGAGCGTGCCGTCGAGATGGGAACGGAAGGTGACGCCGCTCGGCGCGACCTTGCGCAGCTGCGCGAGCGACATGACCTGGAAGCCGCCGGAATCGGTGAGGATCGGATACGGCCAGTTCATGAAGCGATGCAGGCCGCCGAGCGCGGCGATCCGTTCCGCCCCCGGGCGCAGCATCAGGTGATAGGTGTTGCCGAGCACGATGTCGGTCCCGCAGGCGCGCACCTCTTCCGGGCGCAATCCCTTCACCGTGGCCTGGGTGCCCACCGGCATGAACGCCGGGGTCCGCACGACGCCGTGCGGCGTCGTCAACTCGCCGCAGCGGGCAGCGCCGTCGGTGGCAATGAGGCGGAAGAAGTCAGTCATGAACGCGGGTCAGCCTGCAGCGCGGAAAAGAAGGGACGCGTCACCATAGGAATAAAACCGATAGTCCTGCGATATCGCGTGGGTGTAGGCGCGCCGCATGGTATCGAGCCCGGCGAAGGCCGCGACCAGCATGAACAAGGTCGAGCGCGGCAGGTGGAAATTGGTCATCAGCACGTCGACCGCCCGGAACTTATAGCCGGGTGTGATGAACAGCGCCGTCTCACCCTCGAACGGGCGCAGACGGCCCGTCTCGTCCGCGGCGGTCTCAACCAGGCGCAGCGACGTGCTGCCGACCGCGACGATACGGCTGCCCGCTGCGCGCGCCGCGTTGAGCGCATCGGTGGTCGCTGCGCTCACGCTGCCGTGCTCCGCGTGCATGCGGTGATCCGCGGTGTCGGCCGTTTTCACCGGCAGGAACGTGCCGGCGCCGACGTGCAGCGTGACTTTGTGCAGCCCGATGCCGCGCGCGGCTAGCGCCTCGACCAGCGCAGTCCCGCGGTCGGCGCCGCCACCGATCCTTCATTGCGCGCGAACAGGGTCTGATAGTCGCCGCGGTCGCGGTCGTCGGCCGGCCGGCGCGTGGCGATGTAGGGCGGCAACGGCATGTCGCCGCGCTCCTCGATCGCCTGATCGAGCACCGGCCCGTGGAAGGCGAATGACAGTGTGATCTCGCCGCCCTCGCCCTTCGCCTCGACGGTCGCGTCGAGCTGGCCGAGGAAACAGACCTTGCCTTCTTCGCCGAACCGCACGATGTCGCCGACCGCAAGCTTGCGCGCCGGCTTGACGAAGGCACGCCAGCGCGAGCCGTCGAGGCGATGATGCAGCGTCGCTTCGATCGCCGGCTCCGCGCCGGCCCGCCCGATGCGCCGGCCCTGCAGGGTTGCCGGGATCACCTTGGTGTCGTTGACGACGACCTGGTCGCCGGGGTCGAGCAGCTGCGGCAGCTCGCGCACGCTGCGATCCTCGAAGCTTTCGCCACGCACCACCAGCAGCCGCGCCGTATCCCGCGGACTTGCCGGGCGCAGCGCGATGCGCTCTGGGGGCAGCTCGAAGCCGAAGAGATCCGTCCTCATCGCAGATGTGAGATGTCAGAGATCAGATGTCAGAAAGCAAAACCGACAAAACGATATCACCCTATAGGGTGCTCATCGTTACTACATCTGACATCCGACATCTGACCTCTGACATCCGTCATCCAGCATCCGACTTGATCTTCGCCGACACGATCTTGTCGGGGTTGACGACCGGCTCGCCGCGCTTGATGCCGTCGACGTTCTCCATGCCGTCGGTCACCTTGCCCCAGACGGTGTATTGACCGTTGAGGAAAGGCGCGTCCTCGAAGCAGATGAAGAACTGGCTGTCGCCGGAATCCGGATTCTGCGCGCGCGCCATCGACACGGTACCGCGCTTGTGCGGCTCGCGGGAAAACTCGGCCTTGAGCTTCTTGCCGGAGCCGCCGGTGCCGGTGCCGGTCGGGTCGCCGGTCTGCGCCATGAAGCCATCGATAACGCGATGGAACACGACGCCGTTGTAAAAGCCGTCGCGCACCAACTCCTTGATGCGGGCGACGTGGCGCGGTGCAAGGTCGGGGCGCATGGCGATGGTCACCGGCCCGCGCGTCGTCTCCAGGATCAGCACGTCATCGTGATCGGCGTTCATGTGTCATCACTCCTTGCTCGCTCTATTTTGCGTCCGCGGCGACCTGCATATGCACGATGCGGTCGGGACTGGGCACCGTCCCGTTGTTCGCCTCGGGCCCCTTCTTGATCTTGTCGACAGCGTCCATGCCGGACACGACCTCGCCGATCACCGTGTACTGGCCGTTGAGGCTCGGGGCATCGGCGTACATGATGAAAAACTGCGAATTGGCCGAGTTCGGGCTTGAGGCGCGCGCCATGCCGACGATGCCGCGCTTGAACGGCACGTTGGAAAACTCGGCCGGCAGGTTGGGATATTTGGAGCCGCCGGTGCCGTCGCCGCGCGAGCCGTCGCCGGTCTGCGCCATGAAGCCGGCAATCACCCGGTGAAACGGCGCATTGTCGTAGAACTTCTCCCGCGCCAGCGTCTTGATGCGCTCGGCGTGCTGGGGCGCCAGATCCGGCCGCAGCTTGATCACCACGCGGCCGTAGGCAGTGTCGAGCAGAATCGTGTTCTGCGGATCGAGCCCCGCCGGCAGCTTCTGCGCGAAGGCGGCGGTGGCGCAGACGAGCGCGACAAGCGCAACAAACAAACGGGTCATGTCAGCTCCGGGTTCAGCGTGCGACAGGCTTGGTGAATTTGGCGGTGAGGCGAGCCGCGACGCTCGCCGGCACGAACGCACTCAAGTCGCCCCCCATGCCGGCGATCTGCCGAACCAGTGTGGCCGTGATCGGGCGGACCGAAGGCGAAGCAGGCAGGAACACGGTCTGGATCTCCGGCGCCATGGCGCCGTTCATGCCGGCCATCTGCATTTCGTAATCGAAGTCCGTGCCGTCGCGCAGCCCGCGGATCAGGATCGAGGCGCCCTCGCGCCGGGCGAGCGCCACCACCAGATCCTCGAACGTCACCGTCGTCATTTCGCAGCCGGCCGCCTTGACGATCGGCGCGCACACGTCGGCGAGCATCGCCAGGCGCTCCTCGAACGGAAACAGCGGCGCCTTGCCGGGGTGAATGCCGACCGCTATGACGAGGCGATCGGCTAGCCGCGCGGCTTGCCGGATCACGTCCACGTGGCCGTTGGTCACCGGATCGAACGAGCCGGCATAGAGCGCGACGCGAGGCATGGGCGCGATCTAGCCCGCGCGCCCCGAGGCCGCAAGGCAGGCCGGGCGACGGCCGCCCGACCCTCTGGCGGCTCCGAATCCACGGAATCAGCAACGATCTGCAAGCAATAAAAGGTTGTCATCGCCGTGCCGCCAGCAGGACCGCGCGGCGCCGCCCAGCAGGACGGCGCCGGAGGCACGGTCGGCGATGCGCCGCGCCCGCTCGCTCACGGCGGCGCGGACGCGCGCGGCGAACACGGCATAGAGGCCGTCGCCGAGCGCGCCGATGAGCGCGAAGGTCGCGGCGAGCAGCCACAGGTCGGCCCGGTCCGTGCCGGGCCCGAGGAACTGCGGCAGGAACGCCGCGTGAAAGATAAGCGTTTTCGGATTGGCAAAGGCGACCGCGAAACCGCGCGCGAAGGCACGATCGCCGCGTAATACCGGCGCCGCATCTTTCACAGCCTTGGGCCGGGCGAGAAGCTGCTGCAACCCGAGCAGCGCCAAGTAGGCCGCGCCGATGTAGCGGATCAGGTCGAAGTGATGCGCGAACAGGTCGACGATCCAGGTGAGCCCGGCGGCTACGGCAGACAGCTGCAGTACCAGGCCGAGGTTGACGCCGCCGACCGTGAGCAGCCCGGTGCGCGCGCCATAACGCAGGCTGGTGCCGACCACGAGCGCCACGTTCGGCCCGGGCGTCGCCACCAGCAGCGCCGAGGCAAGCACGAATAAAAGATAAAGCTCGACCGTCATTTAACCCGCGCTCCAGAAAGTTCCACGCACCCTTGTTCCGGATTGCTATTTTATTGTTGTTCGATTGTATTCTTTGCTGCTCGTATTATATTCGCGTTCGGTCACATGAGGAGGCTTTCAGCGAGAAGCATCAATGGATTGCGTTAGGCCCGTTTGGAGTGACATTGTTTTTTGCCATTGTATTTTCATTGTTGTTTACAGTGGAATTGCCGATCGCACCGGCTCGTCTCCTCTCGCATGCTCGCCCTTTTCGCATGGTGGAAAGTAGCAAACACAATCGAAAAAGTCGATAACTAACAACGGAATTCGGGGCACAAAGGAGTGACCCGAATTCGGGAGAGTTATGACAATCAGATGTAACGGCAGCCCGTAGCCCGGATGTAGCGAAGCGAAATCCGGGAAAATAATTGCCGCATTGCGCTGCGCTCCATGCGGGCTACGAGGTCATTCCTCCCCGTTCTCCTCGCTCAGGCGCTCAACCGAGACCACGCGTTCGCCTTCCGCGGTGTCGAACACGATCACCCCCTGGGTGCCGCGGCCGGCGATGCGGATGCCGTCGACCGGGCAGCGGATCAGTTGCCCGCGATTCGTCACCAGCATGATCTGGTCGGCTTCCTCGATCGGGAAGGACGCGACGATGCGGCCGTTGCGGGCGGTCACCGCCATGGCAACGATGCCTTTGCCGCCACGACCGGTGGTGCGGTACTCGTAGGAAGAGGTGCGCTTGCCGTAGCCGCGTTCGGAAACCGTGAGCACGAACTGCTCGGCAGCCGACATTTCCACGTAGCGCGTCTCGCCGAGTTCGATCGCGCCGGTCGCCTCTTCGGCATCGGCGGCCACCTCCTCCCCTTCTCCGTTCGCCTCGCCGCGGCGCACCGCGTTGGCGCGGCGCAGGTAGGCGGCCCGCTCCTCGGCGTTCGCCGCGATGTGGCGCAGGATCGAGAGCGAGATCACCGTGTCGCCCTGCGCCAAGGTGATGCCGCGCACGCCCATCGAGGTGCGGCCCTGGAACACGCGCACGTCGGTCACCGGGAAACGGATGCATTGGCCGGCCGCCGTGGTGAGCAGCACGTCTTCCTTCTCGGTGCAGATCTGCACGTCGACGATGCCGTCGCCTTCGTCGAGCTTCATGGCGATGATGCCGGAACGGCGCACGTCGACGAAATCAGAAAGTTTGTTGCGCCGGACCGTGCCGCGCGTGGTGGCGAACATCACGTCGAGTTCGCCCCACGAGGCTTCGTCCTCGGGCAGCGGCATGATCGTGGTGATGCGCTCGCCCTCTTCCAGCGGCAGGATGTTGATGAGCGCCTTGCCGCGCGACTGCGGCGCCGCGAGCGGCATGCGCCAGACCTTTTCCTTGTAGACGCGGCCGTACGAGGAGAAGAACAGCACCGGCGCGTGCGTCGAGGCGACGAACAGGCGTGCGACGAAATCTTCTTCGCGCGTCTGCATGCCGGCGCGGCCCTTGCCGCCGCGCTTCTGCGCCCGATAGGTGGAGAGCGGCACGCGCTTGACGTAGCCGTGGTGCGAGACAGTCACCACCATGTCCTCGCGGTGGATCAGGTCCTCGTCCTCCATCTCGCCTTCTTCCTCGACGATCTGGGTACGGCGCGGAGTGGCAAACTTGCGCTTTATCTCCTCCAGCTCCTCCGTGATGATCGCCTGGATGCGGGCGCGAGAGCGCAGGATCTCCAGATAGTCGGCGATCTCCTCGGCGAGCTTGTCCATCTCGGCGTTGATCTCGTCGCGGCCGAGCGCCGTGAGCCGCTGCAAGCGCAGGTCGAGGATCGCCTTGGCCTGCTCGAGCGAGAGTCGCGCGGTGCCGTCGGCGGAGAGCCGATGGCGCGGGTCGTCGATGAGGTCGAACAGCGCGCGCGCGGTCGCGGCCGGCCAGTCGCGCGCCATGAGGGCGTCGCGCGCGGCGTTCGGATCGGGCGCCGCGCGGATCATTCGGATCACTTCATCGATGTTGGCGACCGCGATGGCGAGGCCGACCAGGATATGGGCGCGGTCGCGCGCCTTGCCGAGCAGATACTTGGCCCGCCGCGACACCACCTCTTCGCGGAAGGCGATGAACGCCTGCAGCATGTCCTTCAAGGTCATGACCTGCGGGCGGCCGCCGTCGAGCGCCACCATGTTGGCGCCGAAGGTCGATTGCAGCGGCGTGAAGCGGTAGAGCTGGTTGAGCACGATGTCGGCCATGGCGTCGCGCTTGAGCTCGATTACGACGCGATAGCCGTCGCGATCGGATTCGTCGCGCACCTCGGCGATGCCGTCGATCCGCTTCTCGCGCACCAGTTCGCCGATCTTCTCCACCATGGCGGCCTTGTTCACCTGGTAGGGAATCTCGGTGATGATGATCGCCTCGCGGTCCTTGCGCAGTTCCTCGATGGCGACCTTGCCGCGCATGACGATCGAGCCGCGGCCGATCTGATAAGCGCCGCGGATGCCGACCTTGCCGAGGATGATGCCGCCGGTCGGGAAGTCGGGGCCGGGGACGATCGCCATCAGATCGTCGAGCGACATCGCCGGGTCGCGCATCAGCGCGAGGCAGGCGTCGACCACCTCGCCGAGATTGTGCGGCGGGATGTTGGTCGCCATGCCGACCGCGATGCCGCCGGCGCCGTTGACGAGGAGATTGGGATAGCGCGCCGGCAGGACCACCGGCTCGCGCTCGTTGCCGTCGTAGTTGGGTTGGAAATCGACCGTGTCCTTGTCGATGTCCTCGAGCAAGGTGAGCGCGGGCGGGGCGAGCCGCGACTCCGTGTAGCGCATCGCCGCCGGCGGATCGTCGTCGACCGAGCCGAAGTTGCCCTGGCCGTCGATCAGCACGAGGCGCATGGAGAAGTCCTGCGCCATGCGCACGAGCGCGTCGTAGATCGCCTGGTCGCCGTGCGGGTGATATTTGCCCATCACGTCGCCGACGATGCGTGCCGACTTGACGTATTTCTTGTCCGGGGTGAGCCCGGCCTCGTGCATGGCGTAGAGGATGCGCCGGTG
>Ga0306920_100011814_pt1 | contig 11831 bp, 12 predicted proteins | sample flu12Cox44000170_FD_204666 | JGI IMG/M metagenome (GOLD analysis project Ga0306920, IMG submission 204666) | Lab enrichment of tropical soil microbial communities from Luquillo Experimental Forest, Puerto Rico - flux4day.12C.oxic.44.000.170 (v2)... | ecosystem: Environmental > Terrestrial >...
CGCCGGCAAGGTATAGGCGCCCATATTGCATCGGCTCCAGCACGAAGCTGCGCATGGCGGTGATGCCTTTTTGCAGCATGGCGCCTTCAGTAAGCTTGCGGGTGCCTCCGAGCCGGGCATGCAGCTCCTGCCAGATGCGCGCATCCGGCCAGTTCTCGATGTCATCGTCCGGCGCGCATTGGATGTAGAGCCGCGCCAGGCGGGACGAGCGCATGGTGTAAAGCGCAAACCCGCGCTCGTGATAGGAATAGATCAGCTCATCCTCCGGCGGCGGCGACTCGGAAAGGATGCCGACCCAGCCGAAGGGGTACTCGCGGTCGTAGACGGTGCGCGCGCTCGCCGGAATGCTGGGCCGGCAGATGCCATGGAAGCCATCGCAGCCGGCGATGAAGTCGCAGCTCAGCTCCTGCTCCCGCTCGGCATGCCAAAACCGGATCTTCGGCGTGGTGCCGCTGAAATCGTGCACGCTGACGTCAGCCACCTCGAACAGTATCTGTCCGCCATCGCCGAGTCTGCGCGCGACGAGATCCTTCACCACCTCCTGCTGCCCGTAGATGGTCACGCCCTTGCCGACCAGATCGCGGAAATTGATGTAGTGCAGCGCGCCACCGAAGGCGAAATGCACGCCATTGTGGAACATCGCCTCGCGCTGCATGCGCTCGCCCACACCGGTATCGATCAACAAGTCGCTTGCCCACTGCTCGATCAGGCCAGCGCGGATGCGGGTCTCGATGTAATGGCGACTGCGGTTTTCGAGCACGACGGACTCGATGCCGGCAAGGTGAAGGAGATGCGACAACATCAGCCCCGCCGGCCCTGCTCCAACAATCCCGACCTGCGTGCGCATGGAAACTCTCAGCGGCGTAGATGGTGGTAGATGTAGGGCGGATTAGCGCAGCGTAATCCGCCAAATAAATGGCCCACCGGCGGGTTACGGCGCGAAGACGCGCCTACCCCGCCCTACCGATTCATCCCAGCGCTGCCCGCAGGTCCTCGATCAGATCGTCGCTGTCCTCGATGCCGACGGAAAGGCGCACCAGAGTATCAGTGATCCCAAGCTTGGCGCGCACCTCGGGCGGAACCGAGGCATGCGTCATCAGGGCTGGATGCTCGATGAGGCTTTCCACGCCGCCGAGGCTTTCGGCCAGCGCAAACAGCCGGCAGCGCTCGAGAAAACGGCGCGTATCGTCGAGCGTGCCGGCAAGCTCGATCGAGATCATGCCGCCGAAAGCGTGCATCTGCTTCCTCGCCAACGCATTCTGAGGATGGCTCGCGAGCCCTGGATAAAACACGCGGCGTACCTTGGCCTGACGCTCAAGCCAAGCGGCAATCTTCAACGCCGAGGCGCAATGGCGCTGCATGCGCAGCGCGAGCGTTTTGAGCCCGCGCAGCGCGAGAAAAGAATCAAACGGACCTTGAATCGCGCCCAGTGCATTCTGCAGGAACTGCATGCGCTCGCGCAGCTCCTGGTTGGTGCCGACCACCGCCACGCCGCCGACCATGTCGGAATGGCCGTTGAGGTACTTGGTGGTGGAATGCACGACAAGATCGAAGCCGTGCTCCAGCGGACGTTGGATATAGGGGCCGGCGAAAGTATTGTCGGCGGCGGTCCAGATGCCGCGCGCCTTGGCCACGGCGGCGATGTGTTCCAGATCAACCAGCTTGAGCAGCGGATTGGTCGGCGTCTCGATCCACACGAGCCGGGTATTCGGGCGGATTGCGCGCTGCATGGCAGTTGCGTCGATCAGATCGACATAGCTCACCTCGAGCCCCGACGAGCGCCTGCGCACGCGCTCGAACAGCCGGCGCGTGCCGCCGTAGAGATCATCGACTGCGACGATATGCGCGCCCGCATCGACACACTCCAGCGTCGTCGCAATGGCAGCGAGCCCGGAAGCAAACGCAAAGGCCGCGCTGCCGCCTTCGAGATCAGCGATGCAGCGCTCGAACGCCATCCGGGTCGGATTTTTGGTGCGGGCATAATCGTAGCCTTTGTGCACGCCAGGGGACTGCTGGACATAAGTCGAGGTGGTGTAGATCGGCATCATGACGGCGCCGGTGGTCGGATCGGGCGTTTGCCCCGCGTGCACGCAGCGGGTCGCGAAATCCAGCTGATTTTTGGTCACGGCGTGATCCGGAAATAGTTGATGAGATCGAGGCGCGTCGCCAGCCCGAGGAATCGATCGCCGTCCATCACAATGGCGACATAGTCCTTGCGGAACAGCGGCCCGAGATCGGCAATCGGCGCATCGGCCGATATCGTCTCCAGCCGCGTCACCATCACGTCTTCGACCGGACGCGCGAAGGCTTTGCTGGAATCCGCCTCCGTAAGCAGGGCGGCCAGCATGTCGCTTTCGTCGACGAGCCCAACCACGCGGGAGGCATCATCGACCACCGGCAACTGCGAGACATCGGCGGATCGCATCCGCGCGAAGACGGTGCGCAGATTATCCTCGGGACGCACGACGATCGCCGTGCCTTCGCTGGTGCTGGCCACGACCACATCGCGCACGGTGCCGTGACGGTGAGGATGCGTCCAGCCCTCCTGGGCGAGGAACGTAGGGTTGAAAACCTTCGACAGATATTTGGCCCCGGAATCGCACACGAGCGTTACCACGCGCTTGCGCTCGCTCTGCGCGCGGCAGTGGCGCAGTGCCGCCGCCAGCAGCGTGCCCGAGGACGAGCCGGCGAGCACGCCCTCCTGCATCAGCAGCGCGCGTGCGTTCGCAAAGCTTTCCGCATCGGCAATCGAATAGGTCTTGCGCACGAGCGAGAGGTCGCAATTGGGCGGCACGAAATCTTCGCCGATGCCTTCGACCGCCCAACTCCCGGCTTGCGGCATGCGCCCGCTCTCGACCAGCGGCGCCAGCACCGAGCCCTGCGGATCGGCAAGGATCATCTCGGTTCGCGGCGACGCGCGGGCCATGAAGCGTCCGATGCCGGTGAGCGTGCCGCCGGAGCCGACACCGACGACGACGGCATCGACATTCCCATCCATCTGCTCGAGGATTTCCGGTCCGGTCGTCGTCTCGTGCGCCCGCGGATTTGCCGGATTGGCAAATTGATTGACAAAGAATGCATTCGCAGTGCGCCGGGTGATCGCCTCGGCGAGGTCTTGATAATAGTCGGGATGTCCCTTGCCGACATCGGAGCGCGTGATCACGACCTCGGCGCCCATGGCTCTCGCGTGCAGCACCTTCTCGCGCGCCATCTTGTCGGGCACGACGAGCAAGGTGCGATAGCCCTTGCGCCCACCGACCAGAGCCAGGCCGAGCCCGGTGTTGCCGGCGGTCGCCTCCACGATCGTGCCTCCGGGCTTGAGCTTGCCTTCCTTCTCCGCCGCCTCGATCATCGCGCGCGCCGGCCGGTCCTTGAGGGAGCCCGAGGGGTTGGCGCTTTCCAGCTTGAGGAACAGCCGGCAGGGGGAGCAATCGATGCGGGTCACCTCAACGAGAGGCGTTGAGCCGATGAGGTCGAGGACGGTCGCCATATAGGAAAAAGTTAGGCCTGAACTCGACTTATTGCGCTGCAGCAGGATTGACTTTCGGCATTGCGTCACTATCTTCCGGGCAACGGTTCGACCGTGCTCATCCGACCGCCCAACCTCCGCGCATCGTTGGTCATAATCTTTTCATGTCCGCGCGGCTAGCTGCGGGGGTCACGATTCGAGGTTGCATGCCCTTTTCCAAGCTCGGCCTCTCGGCCAAGGTCCTGGCCGCCGTCAAGGCGGCCGGCTATTCGAACCCCACCCCCATCCAGGAACAGGCAATTCCCCACGTGCTCGCGCACCGCGATGTCCTGGGCATCGCGCAGACCGGCACCGGCAAGACGGCAGCCTTCACACTGCCGATGCTTACGCTCCTCGAGCATGGACGGGCGCGGGCGCGAATGCCGCGCACGCTTATTTTGGAGCCGACGCGCGAGCTCGCCGCCCAGGTGGAGGAGAGCTTCGAAAAATACGGCGCCGGACAAAAGCTCAACGTCGCGCTGCTGATCGGTGGCGTCTCCTTCGAAAATCAAGACGCCAAGCTCACCCGCGGCGTTGATGTTCTCATCGCCACGCCGGGCCGTTTGCTTGACCATTTCGAGCGCGGACGACTCCTGCTCACCGGCGTCGAGCTGCTGGTGATCGACGAGGCGGATCGCATGCTCGACATGGGGTTCATTCCCGACATCGAGCGCATCTGCAAGCTCGTGCCGTTCACCCGGCAAACCCTGTTCTTCACTGCCACCATGCCGCCGGAGATCAGGCGCATCACCGATCAGTTCCTGCACAATCCGGCAAGGATCGAGGTTTCGCGACCCGCCACGACGGTCGCCACCACCACGCAGCTTCTTGCCAGAAGCGGTCGGGAGCCGCATGAGAAACGAGCGCTCTTGCGTGCGCTCATCCGTTCCGCGGATGGGCTGAGCAATGCCATCATCTTCTGCAATCGCAAGCGCGAAGTGGCGTTACTGCACCGTTCGCTCGTCCGCCATGGCTTTTCCGCCATTGCGCTGCATGGCGACATGGATCAGGCCTCGCGCACCGCCGCTCTCGACCAGTTTCGCAAAAACGAAGTCGCCCTGCTGGTGGCCTCCGATGTTGCGGCACGCGGCCTCGATATCCCGGCCGTCAGCCACATCTTCAACTTCGACGTCCCGCATCATCCCGATGATTACGTCCACCGGATCGGGCGCACCGGCCGCGCCGGCAGGACGGGCACCGCGATCAGCCTGGTGGCGCCGGCCGAGCAGAAGAGCATCGCCGCAATCGAGAAGCTGATCGGGCAGACCATCGGCTGGATGCGAGCACCGCAACTGCCGCCAGACGAGCATACGACAACGCACGAGCACGCTGGCAGGCGGCGGCGACAGGGCGCGCGGGCGCCAGCTGCCGCCACCGGCGGAGTTTCGGTTGCGCGACTCGACGAGGCGCGTGCCCGCCGCACAGCCAAAGCGAGCACCGCGCCATCAGCCGCGGTCAAAACGAACGCACCCAGGCGGGCCATTTCCCATTCGGGCGCGCGCCCCGAGGGTGGACACCTTCCCGCCTTTCTGCTGCGCCCGGTGCGCATCAACGTAACCTGAAATCTGTAGGGGCGCCCGCGACAAACGACAGGGCGGCCACAAGGGCCGCCCCTACACCCTATGCCGCGCGATCGAAGTGCTGCATGAGGCCGGCGAACAGACCGCGCCCGTCAGTGCAACCGAGTGCTGCCTCGACGTGATTCTCCGGGTGCGGCATCATGCCGAGCACATTGCCCGCATCGTTGAGCACACCGGCGATTGCGTTGGTTGCGCCGGGAAAGTTCCAGGCCGGATCGGGCGAGCCGTCGGGCGCACAATAGCGAAACAGCACCCGGCCCTCGCCTTCCAACCGCGCCAGAGTGTCCTCCTCGGCGACGAAATTGCCTTCGCCATGGGCAATCGGCACCCGAATCACCTGGCCGGCATTGTAGCCGCGCGTGAATGGTGAATCGGAACGCTCGATGCGCAGGTGAACGTCGCGGCAGATGAACTTCAGGCCGGCATTGCGCATGAGCGCGCCGGGCAACAGCCCTGCCTCGCAGAGAATCTGAAATCCGTTGCAGATGCCCAGCACGAGGCCGCCGTTGCCGGCGTGCGCGCACACAGCCCCCATAATCGGGGCGCGAGCGGCAATCGCGCCGCAGCGCAGATAATCGCCGTAGGAAAAACCGCCAGGCAGCACCACGAGGTCTGTCCTGTCGGGCAACTCAGTGTCGGCGTGCCAAACCATGGCCGGATCGCGGCCGCAGATCAGCTTCAAGGCGCGCGCCATGTCACGCTCGCGATTGATGCCGGGAAAGACAAGCACCGCGGACCGCATCTAGAGGCCGAGCTCCTTTTCCACCCATCGCAATACGAGATCGCCGTTGAGAAACCCCAAGGCCGCAGCCTCCGCAGAGGCGAGAAAATGGCGGTCGGCCACCACTGTGGCGACGACCACGTCGCATTTGTCGTTGAAGGCGACAGCAAGCGCGGTGCGGGGGGCTGCAAAGCGCGGAGAAACCTCGAAGGGCCGGCTGCGTCCGCTCATCCAACCGACCGCAATGGGCCGCCCATCGCGCAGCCCATGGAAAGCGGGGCTCAGCAGCTCGAGGTCACCGACCCGGTCGAGCTCGGCATCATCGGACACGCCCGTCGTGCAATTGCAGAAGCCGAGCTTGGGGCGAAGATAAAGCTCGACCTTGGCGCCGCAGCTCTCGGCGGGGCAGACGAAGGCGCGGCCGGTGCCCCATTGATCGAGCGGGAACGGCCACGCCACCTCCGACCAGGCAGCGTGGATCGATTCTTCAGGATGCGATGTTTGCTGCGCGGCGAGCTTGCCCGCATCGCTTGCGAGCAAGACGACAAACGCAGCAGTAACAATGAAACCTCCGGCAGGCGCAGCTCGCGATAGGATCTTCACGCGGGCGCCTCGGCGATCTCAAGGCGCCGTTCAATACGATCCAGCCTGGTCTCATGTCGCACGAGAATCGCGTAGATTTTGGGGGTGTCCTGCCGCATCGCCAGCATGTGGGTACCAATCGCGTTGAGCGCGCAAGTGGTCTCGCGCATTCCTTCCTTCAACGCAGCTATATCCGAGCGCATTTGCCTGAGCACTTCGTACATCAACTCGGTCGTGACCTCAGCCATTGCGGCTTCTCACCCCAACAGCTTCACATCATAGTTCTCGATAAGCGTGTTCGCGAGGAGCTTGTCGGCGGCTTGCTCGAGTGCAGCCTTGGCGCGCTTGCGATCGCGCCCGGCGACCTCGATGTCGAACACCTTGCCCTGGCGCACGCTGGCAACCCCGTCGATGCCCAGCGAGTGCAGCGCGCCCTCGATCGCCTTGCCCTGCGGATCGAGGATACCGGGCTTGAGGGTAACGATGATGCGCGCCTTCATTCCCGCCGGTCAGCCCTTGACCAGGACCGGGCCCGTGCCCTGCGCTCGCTCGCCCTCGCTCATGATGCCCAGGCGCTTGGCAACTTCGGTATAGGCCTCCAGCAACCCGCCGAGGTCGCGCCGGAAGCGGTCCTTATCGAGCTTGTCGTTTGATTTCATATCCCACAGCCGGCACGAATCGGGAGATATCTCGTCGGCAACGACGATACGCATCAGATCGTTCTCCCACAGACGGCCGGTCTCCATCTTGAAGTCGACCAGACGGATGCCGACGCCGAGAAACAGGCCGGAAAGGAAATCGTTGACGCGAATGGCGAGCGCCATGATGTCATCGATCTCCTGCGGCGTGGCCCAGCCGAAGGCGGTGATGTGCTCCTCGGACACCATTGGATTCCCGAGCTGATCGTTTTTGTAGTAGAACTCGATGATCGAGCGCGGCAGCTGCGTGCCCTCCTCGATACCGAGGCGCGACGAGAGCGATCCGGCAGCGACATTGCGCACCACGGTTTCGAGCGGGATGATCTCCACCTCGCGAATCAGCTGCTCGCGCATGTTCAGCCGTTTGATGAAGTGAGTCGGAACTCCGATATTGTTGAGGTGCTGGAAGACATATTCGGAAATGCGATTGTTGAGGACACCCTTGCCTTCGATGATTTCCTGTTTCTTCGCGTTGAACGCTGTTGCGTCGTCCTTGAAATGTTGGATCAGCGTTCCGGGCTCGGGCCCTTCATAGAGGACTTTGGCCTTGCCTTCGTAGATGCGGCGACGGCGGCTCATTGGAGTATACCGTGGTTTGTTGATGTCCATTTGGTGCCGTGGCTCCGGTATAATCAGGCTCCGGTGTGAATATATATCCGCGGCGAAAGAAGTGCGATGACCTACGCGAGCATGCGACGCATTCGACCGCTGCCAAGCTAGCCGATTGGCGTGCGCAGCACAATCGCGACCCGGCGAGGTTGCGCACGGCTGCGAGAGAGCAAGCCTTGGCGGCAATTGCCTTGGCCGGCCCGACTCGCTATGCAAAGCGGCAGCAATTGCCGCGAACGTATCGTCTGTCGCGGGGGCATGTACGGAAAATCGCGGGCATTTGCACGGCGAGTCCGGATCGCCATCTTGCAAGGCGACTCACCACGCCGGCCGCATCCGGGACAGAGGCTAGCATGACCACGTTCGACAAACGCGAGGAAGGCTTCGAGAAACAATTCGCCCATGACGAGGAGCTCAGGTTCAAGGCGACCGCTCGGCGTAACAAGCTGCTCGGGCTTTGGGCGGCGGAGAAGCTCGGACTCACGGGCGCAGAGGCGGAGACTTACGCAAAGCAGGTGATCCTGGCCGATTTCGAGGAAACTGCCGATCATGATGTTTTCCGCAAAATCCGCCGCGATTTCGATGCCAAAGGCGTCAATCAATCCGATCACCAGATCCGGCGCACCATGGACGAGCTCATGGCGCAGGCGGTGGCAGCGGTCAAAGCAAGCGGGTAGGCGGTAGATTCATGTCCAACTCCGCTTTCTCGCTCGCCCGTCGTCTGCGCGCCGGCGAAACCGTGCACACCGGCTGGTGCGGCCTGCCCTACCCGATTGTTGCCGAGCTCGTCGGCCGCGAGGGATTTCCCGCGGTGACGCTCGATAGTCAGCACGGCTTGTGGGACATCGCTTCGCTCGTGACCGGGATCGCGCAGGTACGCCAGGCGGGCGCGGCTGCAATCGTGCGCATTCCCGTCGGTGAATTCGCAACCGTGAGCCGGGCACTCGATTTCGGCGCAGAGGGCGTGATCGCGCCGATGATCAATACGCCGGCGGATGCGCGCGCCTATGTCGCGTGCGCGAAATTTCCACCCCTCGGCGAGCGCAGCTGGGGGCCACATCGGGCGACGACGCTGGCCAATATGCCCGATCAGAAAGTCTATCTGCGCGAGGCCAATGAGCTTATCGTCACCTTCGCGATGATTGAGACACAGACGGCGCTCAACAACGTCGAGGCGATCGCGGCAACGCCGGGAATCGATGCCTTGTTCCTCGGCCCTGCGGATCTGTCGATCGCGCTCAGCAACGGCGCCAACGTCGATCCGCTGTCAAGCGAGGTCGACCGCGAGCTCGATCGCATCATCGCGGCCGCACGCAAGGCCGGCAAGATCATGGGCGCCTATTGCCATTCCGCCGAGCGCGCAGTGGCGCTCGCCAAGCGCGGCGTTCGCTTTCTCGCCGTCGCCAGCGACATGGCGTTCCTGCGCGCAGGCGCAGCGGCTGCGCTGAAAGGATTGGCGGGCTAGAGCGCGTCGCGTAGCGTCGGTCAGGCGCCTGACGGACCGGCAAATAATTTATATTACTCATCATTTGAGCGCAGAGACCCACGACTTGCCCCCCTCACCCGTTGATGGGTCTCGGCGCAATCGAGTCGAGCGTATCTCAACGGCTGCGCATGCGCCTCGACCCATCCTACGAATCGCCGATAAATTGCGCCAAACGGTCGAGCACTGGCGCCGGATTTGCTTCCACCTCGCTCGCGCTCACTTCCAGAACGCGATAGCCGCGTTCCTTGAGCCACTCGCGCCGGACCGCGCGGGCTCGCGCGGCTTTCTCCTCCTCGCATGCCGGCACGAGATCGATGACAACGTGCAGCGGAAAGGACACGAAATCGGTGATGTGCGTTCCCACCGGCACCTGGCGCTTGAAGCCTTGCCCGGCAAAGCGCCGATCGCGCGTGAGCGCATCCCAGAGAGCGCGCTCGGCATCGGTCGGGTTGCGGCGAAGGAGCCGCGCCAATCCGCGCACTGGACCGCGCTCGCCGGGTGCGCGCGCCTCGCCGTATTCCGCCAGCAGCGCGCGCAAGGTGGTTGCTTCCTCGCTATCGAGGATACCGCCGCGCGCCGGTCCCTTGCGCCCTTCGCTCAAGGCCACAATGATCCCGTGCAACGTCTGAATGTCCTGCTGCGTGGGCTGCATGCGGGCAAAGATGTTACGCAAATTGACCAGCATGGTCGCGCGCTTGTGCAACGGACGGAAATATTCGATCGCATCGAGCTGGGCTTCCAGGTCCGCGAAGAAGGCTTCGACCTGCTGTTTCTTCGCCGGCTCCGATTTGCGCGGCATCGTGAAGGGAAGCTCGCCTCCTGAGGCGTGCTCGAACCACTCATAGGCGATCAGAGCGACTGCCTGCGCCAGGTTGAGCGAGGCAAAAGCTGGATTGACCGCGAAGGTGATAATACGATCGGCGAGTGCGACCTCCTCATTCTCCAGCCCATAGCGCTCGCGACCGAACAGCACCGCGACGTTCTCGTCGGCAGCGACATGCGGCGCGAGCATCGCAATGGCTTCCTGCGGCCCCAGCACGGGCTTTGCCTGATCGTGTGCGCGCGCGGTCGTCGCCATAACCAGCGTGCAATCGGCAATCGCGGCTTGCACCGTGTCGCAAAGGGTGGCCGCCTCCAGCACGCGGTCGGCGCCAGCAGCGGAGCGCCGCGCCTGGATGTTGGGCCAGCCGTCGCGCGGCCTCACCAGGCGCAGGCGGGATAGACCGAAGTTGGCCATCACGCGCGCAGCAGCGCCGATGTTCTCGCCGAGTTGCGGCTCGACGAGGACGATAATCGGGCCGGCAGCATCAACCCAACGCTTGGTCTTGTCGGTACCGGCTCCGGGCACGATTCAATGCACCAGCACGTCGTCGGTGTGAGCGCGCGAGGCGAGCGCGCCAATCGGCGCCGTCGCGTCTTTGCGCCCGAGGCTCTTCACCGTGGTGTAATGACGCGAGAGCAACTCAACGAGCTGCTCCTTCATCTGCACAGTGTAGCGCCTCGGGTTGAACTCGAAGGCGAGCGGGACCGAGCGGGCAATGAGCCTCGTCATTCCCTCGAGCACGATCGGCTCATGGCCCTCGACATCGATCCAGACAAGTCCGACGTCCGATAAGGGAACGCCCAGCGCATCGAGTTCGTCATCGACCCGCACGATCGGCACCGCCACGGTTGCATCTGCGTCCACCGAAGGCGGCGCGCCGATCGAATGCGCGCCGGTGTTGCGTGGGTGCAGATGGAGCATGCCGGTGCTGGCGGCGGCGCCGGCCGCCTTGTGCACGAGAAGGGCGCGTTGGCCAAGGCCATTGACTTCCAGATTCATTGTCAGCAGCCGCGCGTTGCGCGGCTCGGGCTCGAACGCGATTGCGCGCGCAAAACGGCTGGTGCGCAGGGCATAAATCGTGTGCGTGCCGATATGCGCACCGACATCGACGAACACCGCACCAGCAAGCCGGCCGGCTAAACGCAACAGCTCCACCGCAGAATCGATCTCGCGCCGTTGCCAGCCGCCGTGCCACATCAACCACGCGCCGACCACGCGATCGCGCGGATCGACGAAGAAACGCACATCGCCGAGCTCGCACAGCACAAGGTGCCCGCGCGCGGAGAGTGCATTCATCACGACCTGGCGCAGCACCGGCCAGCCGACCAGTATGGGCTCGAGCATGGCCTGGCGCAGCGCGCGCCGACGGCGCTCGTATTTGGCTCTGATGTCCTGCCAGCTCGGGATTTTGGACAATCCGATGCTCATGACTTAGCCGCTGGCGCAACGGTTCTCTGGATAGAGATAGTACATTCCCCTCACCCGCCTCGCCGCTACGCGGCTCGGCACCCTCTCCCGCAAGGGGAGAGGGTTACAGTGTCCGCTGCTCGGCGCCGCGCAATCTTCCGCACCGCGCCCGTTTGAGCCGTTGCGTTGCGGCGTTAATTTAGTTCAACCGAATCGACAAGTCGCGTGTTGAGAAGCTCGCGGTTCGTGAAACAAGCTCGATAACCCTCTCCCCTTGCGGGAGAGGGTGCGCGAGCGAAGCGAGTGCAGGGTGAGGGGCAGCCACTGTCCGTCTTTTATCCTTGCGGGATCAACCGTGCCACGCCATAAGGCCGTGGCAAATTGCTCTCAAACATATCCGTGCAGGGCTCATCCGCA
>Ga0306920_100011815_pt1 | contig 11830 bp, 7 predicted proteins | sample flu12Cox44000170_FD_204666 | JGI IMG/M metagenome (GOLD analysis project Ga0306920, IMG submission 204666) | Lab enrichment of tropical soil microbial communities from Luquillo Experimental Forest, Puerto Rico - flux4day.12C.oxic.44.000.170 (v2)... | ecosystem: Environmental > Terrestrial >...
TCGCGCAGGGGCCGGCCAGCGCGCCCGGGCTGTGGGTGATCCCGCCGGGCGCGGATACCTCGCTGGCCGAGTACAGCCTGCAGTACGACACGGCGCAGGCGCTGACCGCCCAGCTGCGCCTGGATGCCCGGTTCGTCGTCATCGAGATGCAGGCCCAGGAGGGCGCGGCGGACACCCTGGCGCTGGCCGAGTTCGCCGATGCCGTGCTGCTGACGGTCGAGGCGCAGCGCACCAGCCGGGACGACGCCGACGCCGCGATCTGGCGGCTGCGCCAGATGCGCGCCCAGCTGATCGGCGCGGCGGTGCTCCCGCCGCTCGGCCGCGGCGTCACCGTCCGCCCGCCCCAGCCCCGGCAGCCGCGGGCCGCCAGCATGGCGGGGGGACCGCGATGAGGCGGGCCGGAGCACTCGCAAACGTGACGGAGGCCTGGACCTCCGCGAAGACAAGGAGCCTCTCGTGACGACCGCGCTCCCGCAGACGCACCCGCACGGCGGGACCGTCGGGCAAGACCATGACGGGGCGGTCGCCCGGCCGGGCGAGGGCGGGCGCACCGGGTCGCGGGCGGGCTGGTTTGCCCGTCATCCCGACTGGCCTATCACGATGCTGCTCGTGGGATGGCCGATGTGGTGGTTCCTCGGCATCCTCAGCTGGGCGTCAGGGATCATGGCCATCCCCATGGCCTGGCGGTTGTACCGGTGGCGAGCGACCGGCACCCGGGTGGTCCGTACCCCGCCGCGGTTCGGACTATGGCTGCTTTTCCTGGTGGTGGTGGTAGCTGGCCTCGCCACGATTTCGCTCACGGCCCCCGGCACGCTACCCAGCCCGGTCTCCAACCGGGTGATCTCGTGGGGGCTGCGAGCATTCGACTATTTCGGGGCGACTGCCATCCTGCTGTTTGCGGGAAACCTGACCGAGGAAGAGCTGCCGCGCCGCCGCCTAGCCTGGCAGCTCGGCATCGTCGGCATCTACACGGTCGCCGGTGGCATCCTCGGCACTTTGTTTCCCAGGTTCCAGTTCAAGTCGCCGCTCGGATACCTGGTGCCGCAGAGTATTCAGGCCGCTCACGGGAACCTGACAGGGCTGTATCCCAGTTTCGCCCAGGTCCAGAACCTCCTGGGCTACGCGCACGGCAGGCCGGACGCCCCGTTCAGCTACACGAACATGTGGGGCAACTGCCTGGCGATCCTACTGCCCTGGCTACTAGTGGCCGGCTGGTGCTACGGCAGCCGCAGGCAGCGCTGGCTCACCGTCGGCGTCTTCGTCCTGGCGTTCATCCCGATCGTGTGGTCGCTTGACCGGGGCTTGTGGGTCGGCCTCGGGTTCATCATCCTGTACCTGGCAGTCCGCTTTGCGGCCCGAGGCAAGCTGGCCCTGCTCGGCGTGGTCTTCGGCGTGATCGCTCTCGCGGCGGTCGTGATTCTCGTCACCCCGGTGCAGAGCCTGATCAGCCAGCGCCTGTCGCACGGTCAAAGCAACACCGGCCGTGCCAGTGGAAGCCTTTTTGCGCTACAGCTTGGCTTGGAATCCCCGATAGTCGGCTGGGGCGACACGCGGCACCAGCAGGGCAGCGGGCAATCCATCGCGATCGGGTCCACAGCCAAATGCAAGAGTTGCGGTGGAAAGAGCCTGGGGGGTGACGGAGAGTTGCAGAACCTGCTGATCACCACCGGGCTCGTTGGCGCGGCGTTCTACATCAGCTTCTTCGCCTACGGAGCCTGGCGATATCGCCGCGACCAGACTCCCTATGGCCTGGCGGGCGTCCTGGTGTTGTTGCTCGGATTCGTCTTCATGTTCGTCTACGACGCAACCGGCCCCCCGCTCGCCTTCACCATGCTCGCCTACGCCCTGCTCTGGCGCAACGAGAGGGAACAGAGTCTCGCCGACACGGCGGCGTCCCCTGAGGCGGGCGGGCACGCCGCGGCGGCGGGCGCCGGGAGGCGCGCTATCACGGCCGGGATAGGCAGGGTGCCATCAATCGGGCGCGGCTGAGACAAGGTTCCCGAGTGGATCTGGGCAGATTGCGCCCGGTCCTGCGGGAACCTGGCCGGTCAAAGGCGGCTGCCCAGACGGGTAACCGCCCGCGTAGCGGGCGAACCGGATCGGCCCGGCTGGCCGAGGTGGCGCGGGGCGGCACGCTCAACTTGGCGGGCGCGGCGGTGGCCGCGGTCATGACCCTGGCCATGACCGTGTTCGTGACCAGGCACTTCAGCAAGTATGCGGCCGGCTCGTTCTTCGCGGCCACCTCCGCGTTCCTGATCGTGGAGATGATAGCCACCCTTGGCGTCCAAAACGGTCTCGTGTACTTCATTGCCCGATTCCGCTCACGCGGCGAGGATGCCCGGATACCGGCCACCATGCGGATCGCCCTCACCCCAGTGGTCGTGGTGTCCGTGGCGCTCATGCTGGCCATGCTGCTGTTGGCGCAGCCGCTGGCGCAGCTCCTGCTCAGCACCTACCACAAGGGCCCCCCTGCGGCCGTGGCTGAGGTCACGACCGCGCTTCGCTGGCTCGCGATCCTGGTCCCGTTTGGCGCTCTGGAGACCGCGCTGCTCGCCGGCAGCCGGGGCTACCATGACATGCGGCCCACCGTGGTGGTCGACAGGATTGGTGTCTCGACCGCGCAGTTGCTTGCGGTGCTTGCCGCGGCGGCCGCGGGGAGCGCGGCATTTCTGGCGCCGCTATGGGCCCTGCCCTACGTGCCCGCCGCCGCTTTCGCCTGGTTCTGGCTGCGCCGCATCCGTCGCAATCCGCCGACGCGCCCGGTCGCCTTGCCAGACGTGCCGCCGGAACTGGCCGCCCTGTTGGCGCTCGCCACCCCATCGACGTCGGCGCTCGGCGGCGCATCGTCCCGTGCGGCGCTGGCTGTCCAAAGCCGGGAAGCGAGGCTTGGCCGGGTGGCGCGGAGAAGGCTGGCCAGGGCGAACCGCCGCGACTTCTGGCGCTTTACCATCCCACGCGGTGTCGCGGTCGTCACGTCGGCCATCATCCAGCGGGTCGACATCGTGATCATTGCGGTCCTCAGAGGCCCGGTGGAGGCCGCCGTGTACACGGCCGCGACCCGGTTCCTGGTGCTTGGCTCGTTCGTCGGTACGGCGATCAGCCGCGCGTCACAGCCGCGGCTCGTGGAGCTGTTCACTCTTCATGATCGGCGCGGCACGAACATGGTTTACCAGACCACGACCGCATGGCTCATCCTCCTGGCCTGGCCGATCTACCTGCTGGTCCTGGTCTATGGTCCGCAGGTACTCGCGGTCTTCGGCCATTCGTATCGCGCGGGTTACCCGGTCATGGTGGTCCTCGGCGTCGCTACGCTTGTCGGCACCTTGTTCGGACAGGTCGACGTCGTGCTGATCACGGCGGGGAAGAGCAGCTGGAGCATGCTCAACGGGCTGCTGGTGCTGGCCACGAACGTCGGCCTGGATCTGTACCTGATACCTAAGTACGGAATCCTGGGCGCCGCGGTCGCCTGGGCCCTAGCCATCACCGTCTCCAACATAGTGCCGTTCGTTCAGCTGGCTTGGGTCTTCCGGTTGCACCCATTCGGCCGGACTAGCGTGGCTGCGGCCGTGCTGACGGCAGTGTGTTTCGGTGCCGTCCCGCTGGCGATACGTGCCGTGCTCGGCGGCGGCTGGGCTTCGCTGGCCGCCGGGGTCGCCGCCGGATCCCTGCTAATGATGGCCGGGCTGCTGCGGTTCCGCGGCACGCTCAGGCTCGAGGGAGTGGTCGGGCTGCCTCGTATCCCATCCCGCCGGTCTGGTAGCAGATGAACGCCGGTCAGCCCGGGGCCGGGCACCCAGCACTGATAGCCGCTCCGCTGCCTCCCCTGCCCTGGCCGCGGCTGCTTCACCTTGGGCTCGTCGGGGTTGCCGTCGACTTCCGTTACCGGCGGAGGAACCCGGCGCTGCGCAAGCGGCCATCGGCCCGCGCGCTGGATCCCCGGCTGCACCGCCCGATATTCATCATCGGTGCGCCGCGGTCCGGCACCACGTTCCTGGGCGATTGCATCGGCAGGATGCCTGAGGTCTCGTACCACTGCGAGCCGAGGCTGACCAAGGCCCTCACCGGGCGCGTCTACGACAGATCATGGAGCGAGCGCCGCAGCGCGCAGGTTTTTCGGATGTCCTACTCGGCGCTGGTCGTCACCGCCCTGCACGGCGGCCGCCGCTTTGCCGACAAGACGCCGGAGAACAGCTTTCTCGTGCCGTTCCTGGCCGCCACGTTCCCGGCCGCCCAGTTCGTGCACATCATCCGGGACGGACGGGACGCCGCCGTCTCGCATGCCGAGAAGCCGTGGCTCACGGCCGCCGCGGCCGGGGATGGCCGGCGCGGCCCGGCGGGCCATCCCCGCGGCCCGTACCCCCGGTGGTGGGTCGAGCAGGATCGGCGCGCGGAATTCACCGGGGTGTCCGACATCGTGCGGACGGCCTGGTGCTGGCGCAGGTTCACCCAGGCCGCCCTGGACGGGCTGGCCCCGCTGGCCGACGGCCGCGCGATCCAGGTGCGATACGAGTCGATGGTGTCGGACCCCATGGGCGCGGCCGCCTCGCTCGGCGAGTTCCTCGGCGCGTCCGCGGCGGGGCAGCACGCGCTCCGCACCGGGCTGGCCCGGGCCTCGCGGGACTCGGTCGGGCGATGGCGGAAAGCTCTCGGCCAGCAGCAGATAGCCGAGGTAGAACGCGAGATCGGCCCGCTGCTCACACGGCTTGGCTATATCGGAGGACCGAGCGCTGACACATCACTATAGTTACCGCCCGGAAGAAAGGGCGCCTTTCAAATGAGCGGAAGTTTCGCGCCGCGCGGACGGCGGGGTGGCGCCCGGCTACCTGCACAGTCGCCCTGCGCCTGTGCCTGCTTGGTTGACCTGAGCGCCCGTCACGGCCGAGCGGAATCCTGCCCGCCTCCTGGGCGTGCTGTACTCTCCGGACCAGCCCCGCCACCAGCGGGACTGCGGGCTGGACGTTCTTCCCTGGTCACGGTACAACCTTCCCTCTGCACGTCGGTAAGGCGCAATTGCCCGCCATCAGCAGGAGATGAGCATGAAGAACGGTGACCAGGCCAGCGCGTCTCTCCCCGAGGCAGATCTTGGCGACGGGCGCGCAGACAGGACCCGTGCCATGCTGGGCGGCCACGACCCGCTGGCTCATCCGTTCCGTTCCCTGTCCGTGCCGGGTATGACCAAGCGGACCGTGCGCACCGCCGTACTGCTCGCCAACCGGCCGACCGCCAGCGCCCGGATGCTCCCGACGTTTCTTATCGCCGGCGCAGCCCGGTGCGGCACAATGTCCATGTCCGCAACCCTTAGTCAGCATCCCGCCATCGGTTATCCCATCCTGCGGTGGAACCGGGAAGTGCACTTCTTCGACAATAAATACCACCGCGGGCTAGCCTGGTACCAGAGTCATTTCCCGCTGAGAGCGCGCATAGAACGAGCCGCCCACGCTGTTGGCGCGGACGCCGCGCACGCCTTCGAGTCCGGTGTCTCCTACATGTTTCACCCGATGGCGCCCGAGCGAGTGAAGCGTGATCTGCCCGGCGTGAAGCTACTTGTGCTCCTGCGTGACCCGGTGGAGCGGGCATTCTCGGATCATGCTCACCGCGTATCCAGGGGCTGCGAGATGGAGACGTTCGAGCGCGCTTTCGAATTGGAGGACAGCCGGCTGGCGGGCGAGGTCGAGCGAATCATGGCCGATCCGGCCTACGAGAGCGTCAGTTACCGGCACCACGCCTACCGTCGCCGCGGCGAGTACATTGACCAGCTTGAGCACCTGGAGGAACTCTTCGGCCGCGAGCGCATTCATGTCATCGATAGCGCCGACTTTTTCGCTGACCCGGTACCCGCCTACGACGGAACCCTGGAGTTCATCGGACTACCGAACGTCGGTTATCCCGACTTCAAGCACCTGAACGCGAGACAACGGCCCGCACCGATACCCGATTCGGTACGGGAGAAGCTGAGGGAGCATTACCGACCCTATGACGAGCGGCTGGTCAAATGGCTGGGCTGGGAGCCAACGTGGTGCAGGCAACACAGCTAGTGCCCCTGCGGCTGAGATCTTCTTACGGTTCGCCTTGGCGAGGATCTGCCTGGCAGTCCACTGCCTGGCCTGATGCGCATCCGCACCCGTCACCGGTTGCCTGGAGCCGATTCCTGGGAGCGAAGCGCCATGGCAAATAGCGGTGGGAGCATGCCGAAGACCATCTGGTTTGTCTGGTTCCAAGGTCTGCGCAATGCCCCCTACGTGGTCCGCAAGTGCCACGAATCCTGGGTAGTCAGGAATCCTGACTGGCGCGTGGTCGCCCTCGACGAGGCCACCCTCCCCTCGGTCGCCTCGGTCAACTACTCTGCGGGCAACATCGCCGGGCTGTCACGCCAGCACCAGGCGGACCTGCTGCGGCTTGACCTCCTCGGCCACCACGGCGGGGCCTGGGCCGACGCGACGTGCTTCTGCGTGCAGCCGCTCGAGGACTGGCTGCCACAGAACCTGGGCTCCGGATTCTTCGCCTTCCACCGGCCGCGGCCCAATCGGATCATCTCCAACTGGTTCCTCGCCGCCGAGCCGGGGAACGCTCTGGCGTCGCGCATGTTCGAGCGCATGCTCGCCTACTGGGGTGATCACGCCTTCCGCAACGCCCAGCGGCCCCTCCTGGCCAAGGGGCTGACCCGGTTGCTCCGCGGGTCAGCGCGAACCCGCGGCTGGTGGTTTTCCCCCGTGGTGACCGACCTGCTCCGCGTCTCCCCCTATTTCGCCTTCATGTACATGTTCGAGCGACTAGTCCGCGAAGACGCCGAGTGCGCCCGCATCTGGGCCCACACCCCGAAGATCAGCGCGGGTCCTCCGCACCGCCTGTACCGGGCGGGCCTGCTGTCCCCCGCCTCGGCTGAGCTGCGAGCGGAAATCGACCGCGCGGAGGTTCCCGTCTACAAGACGGCCTGGAACCTCGGCGGCCAGGACATTCACGGCGACAGCGTGCTGGGTTACTTGCTCAGCCAACCCTTGGCACCCGGCTACAGCTCGACTTCTTAGCCTCGATCCACCGCGTGAATTCGGGTGAGCGTTTCCTGGCGCTGCGCAGCGGCTGCCGGACATACCGGGCAGCGGGCTACGGCACGGCTACCGGGTCCTCCGGGGCCCGGCCGCCGCGGCCGCGAAGGCTTGCATCCCGAAGCTGCCGCCCGCGCCGATGATCAGGTCGTTCTGGGCGAACACAGCCTGCCCGAACAGGTGCTGGCCCGTCTTGATGAAGCCCAGGCTCGTGCCGGTGGCCGCATCCAGCAGGTACACACCGAGCGACTTGTTGGTAGATGAGTAGGTCTGGGCGGCCACCACCCCGCCGCCGTCCTCGGTCGGGGTTCCCACGATCGTGGCGGGCAGGCCGGTCTGCCAGTTGGGGACGCCGGTGGACGGGTTAAGGGACTGCACCGACCCGGGATATGTCGTCCCGTTGATCGTGGTGGCGGAGCCTCCGCCGATGATCAGCTGGGTGCCGTCATAGACGGCCGCGGAGTCGCACAGCTTAGCCCCGCCCGCGTAGGGCACGGTGATCCGCGTCTGCCATACCGGGCCGGCGCTCAGGTCATCCTGCGCGAACGCGTAGAAGATTCCGTCCTTGTCGCAGGCACCGACCATCGGGGTGGAAACCCCGTTGACCGTCGCTGTCCAGACCGTCGGTGAGGCACCGAAATCGCCGTCCTTTACCTGCTGCGCGGCCGGGACCTGCCACCAGTCCAGCACGGTGAGGGTGTTCGGGTCGAGCCGCACGATCGACTCGTTGTAAAGCGGCTGCCCGGTGCCGGCGTAAGCGTTGCCTGTGGTGACGACGATGTCGCCGTTGGCCAGCAGCGCGGGACTGGACCAGATGCTGCCGCCGAGACGCTTGCTCCCCCCCGTCTTCGGGACGTCGATCCACCTGGCAACCTGCGCGCCCGTGCTCTGGTTGAACGCGACCAGGCCGCCGGGAACCAGCGGACAGTCGCTGTCTGAGGAGATGCCGACGTAGACCTTGCCGTTGGCGACCAGCGGCGAACTCCAAGCGTAGTAGTCATTTGCGGTCGCCGACGGTGTGTCCACCACCCCTTCCCACACGACCGTCCCGGTCTGCGCGTCCAAAGCATAAAGATTGCCGTCGGGAGCGTTCACATAGACCGTGGGCTTGCCCGTAGTGGGGTCATCGGCGACCGTCGCCGTTGCGATGATGCCCTGCGCGTGGTTGATGCATGATGGTGGCTTCGGCGTGTCCAGCCCGAGGAAGGCCGACCACAGCACGGTCTGGCTGGCCTCGCTGACCGCATAGAAGTAGCCATCCTCGGCACCAATGTAGACAACGCCGTTGGCGACCGTCGGGCTGGCAAACAGGGTGTTGAACCCGGCGTTCGGTGAGGCGGGAGTCGCCCACAGCCAAGCCCGGACCAGGCTAGATACGTTGGCGGGGGTGATGGCCGTCGCCGCGGCGTTAAACGAGCTGTGCCCCGTGTTATCAAGGAAAGCCGGCCAGTCGGCCGGGCTCGGCTGAGCCGCGGCGGACCCGGTGCCAGCGCCGAGCAAAGCCGCCACCAGTCCACAAGCGGACACGGTTGCCGCCATCAGAAAACGGGCTGGCCGGACTGTCCGATATGTCATCTTATTCCCCCCACCGCATTTCTCATGACTGATCGGCGGTTAATCTCCCCATAGCAGGAGCTATGGTCCTCGCGGGCGGGCGTCGGGTCAAGAGCCCGGCGCTCCTGCCGCCAACCATGCGACAATCGCGTTGGGTCGCAAGGGTGACCCTGCGGGGTTCACGTCGTGATGGGGTAAACGCAGGCCGTGCCCACGCGGGATGGTGACGTTGCCTCGTCGTTTGCCGGCCCGCGCCGGAGGGGGAAGGAACCACATGAGACTTGGGCACAAGGTAACGATCGCGCTCGCCACGGCACTCCCTCTCGCCGCCGCCCCGGCAGCGGTAGCGTCGTCTGCCCCGGTGGGCCATCCCGCCCGGTATGCTGCCGCTGCGGCCACCCCCATCACGCACATCGTCGTGCTCATGCAGGAGAATCACACATTCGACAACGAGCTCGGCTACTGGTGCGCCCAGACGGGCCGGTGCCTCGGCATGCCGGCCAAGGTGACCCTGAAAGGGGGAATCGTGGTCACGCCGTCGGTGACGGCGGACATCGTCCCAGTGGTGGGCCACACCGTAAAAGCCCAGACTGCGGCGATCGACGGCGGGGCCATGGACGGCTGGGCCAAGGTCCAGGGGTGCACGCCACCCGCTTACGCCTGCGTCAGCGGCTACGAGCCGTCGTCGGTACCGAACCTGACCAGCCTGGCCAGCACCTACGCCGTCCTCGACCATGCGTTCTACCAGGCGGAAACCCCCACGTGGGGCGGTCACATGGAGGAGTTCGCCGCCACCACGGACGGTTTCAGCGGGGACGACCCGCACTCTATAACCGGCCCCGGGTGGGGGTGCGACAGCGGCGGCCTGGCCCCCACGTTCGCCGGGACAAATGAGCCGTCCTGTGTCCCGGACTACTCGCTGCCCGCGGCCCAGTACCCGTACGGTGGGGCATTCGAGCCCACCACGATCCAGCAGGTGCCCACGATCCTCACCGAGATGGACAGCGCAAGCGTCAGCTGGAAGATCTACTCGGCGACCGCCGCCGAGGGGGGTTACCGGCTGTCCGGGTGCCCGACCTTCGCCAGCTGCGTCTACACCAGCGAAGACAACCAGCTCGTGACCAGCGCCCAGTTCTTCACCGACGCCAAAGCCGGGACCCTGCCGAATGTCTCGTTCCTGATGCCCGCCGGCTCCACTGACATCCGCTACGACCAGCACAACACGCAGTCGAACGCGGCCGGGGACAACTGGATCGGCAAGGTCGCCAGTGCGATCATGGGCAGCCCTGACTGGTCCTCCACGGCGTTCATCATCACCTACGACGACTGCGGGTGCTTCTACGACCAGGTCCCCCCGCCCGTTGGCCCCGACGGCCGGCAAGACGGGCCCCGGGCGCCGTTCGTCATCGTCTCCCCGTACGCGAAGAGTGGGTATACCGACAGCACGCCGACGACGAGCACGGGATCCATCCTGGCGTTCATCGAAGCCGACTTCGGGCTTCCGGCGCTGAACGCCAACGACGCGCACGCCTACAACCTCATGGGCGCCTTCAACTTCACCGCAGCGCCCCAGCTGACGCACCCCCGGATGCTCTGGCGGAAGCTCCCGGCGTCGGACTACCGGGTGAACCCAGCCGCCCTCAAGGACCTCAGCGACGGCACCTGAACTCGGTAACGCCGCCGCCGCCCGCCGGTTCCGGCAGAGTGTCCGCACTTCCAGGGAAACCCCGGTAATTCCGCCTCAGAACGTTAGAGTGGCCGGCGGGGCAGGTCTTCACGCCAGCGGGCGCGCGATTGGCGTGCGATCCAGGCCCGGGCCGGTAATCCAGACCCGGCGGGAGCGCGTCGACAGCACGGGAGCAGTTAGAGGGGGATCGTTCATGCGTTCACGATCTATGATGACGGCGGTCCTGAGCGCGTCCGCCGTCCTAGGATGCTGCCTGGCCGGCGGCGCTGTGCCGGCGGGCAGTGCGGCGGCCGTCTCGCCGGCCCCCAGCACAGCGAAGGCATCCCCGGCCACCTCCGTGCAGCTTCCCGCGCCGGTCTCGCAGCAAGCCACCGCCTACACGCCCGACGTCTACGCGGGGGGCAACTGCTCGACCTTCTGCAACCCCTCGACGGTTCTCAGCATCGCGGTCGTCAACGGGGAAGCCATCGTCGCCGGCGCCTTCGGGCAGGTCTGCACGCCCGCGGCGGGCGCGACGTATGCGGCCTGCCCGACCACGGTCAACGCGGACTTCATCTTCGCCTTCGACCTGAGCACGGGGATGATCGACCCGAATTTCACGCCGGTGCTTGACAAGGGGCCGGTGGACTCGGTGGTCGCCGGGCCGAACGACACGGTGTACGTGGGCGGCGCGTTCACGACGGTGGATGGCAGCAGCGCCCCCGGGGTGGCCCAGCTCACCGTGGATCCCGGCGGGTCCGACGACGGCCAGCTGGTGACGAGCTTCGCCGCCAGGACCGACGGCGAGGTCACCACGCTTGCGTACAACGGGAATGCGCTGTACCTGGGCGGCCACTTCGGCCGGGTCGACGGCACGCCGGCGAACGTCGCGCGGGTGAACGCCACCACGGGCGCTTTCGACAGCTCGTTCCAGTTCGCGATCAGCAGTCCGCCCAGCGGCCGTACCCCCAAGGTCAAGGTGCTGGCGCTGAGCCCGGACGGATCGACGCTGGCCATAGCGGGGACGTTCAACCTGGTGAACGGGCAGTCGATCTCCCGGCTGGCGCTGATCAACACCGGCGGTGGGCTGGGTTCCACGGCCACGCTGGACAACTGGGCCGCGCCCATCATGGCTACCACCTGCCTGAAGCAGAAGAGCTTCGTCAACGGCATCGACTTCTCGCCCGACGGCTCGTACCTCGTCGAGGTCAACACCGGGTTCAAGACCCCGGGCGGGCCGGCGGTGTGCGACTCGGCCGCCAGGTTCCCGGTCGCCGCCACCGGCACCGACATCCAGCCGACGTGGCAGAACTACACCGGCGGCGACTCGCTGGACTCCGTTGCGATCGTCGGCACCGTGGCCTACATCGCCGGGCATCAGCGGTGGTCCAATAACGAATGCGGCAGCAACCGCGTCTGTGAGCCCAACGCGGTCCTCCAGAACGGCCTTTCCGCCCTGGATGCCAACACCGGGCTCTCGCTGCCGTGGTGGCACCCGCAGACCGGCCGGGGCATCGGTATCCCGGCGCTCACAGCGTTCCCGGCCGGGGCGTTCCCCGGCTCGGAC
>Ga0306920_100011816_pt1 | contig 11830 bp, 7 predicted proteins | sample flu12Cox44000170_FD_204666 | JGI IMG/M metagenome (GOLD analysis project Ga0306920, IMG submission 204666) | Lab enrichment of tropical soil microbial communities from Luquillo Experimental Forest, Puerto Rico - flux4day.12C.oxic.44.000.170 (v2)... | ecosystem: Environmental > Terrestrial >...
AACAGCAACGCGGGCCGGTGTGCCCGTCATTCTGTGCACGGTGGCATCTAACCTCAAAGATTGCTCGCCATTCGCCTCTTTGCACCGCTCAGACCTGACCGATCAGGAACTCTCAGAATGGCAGAAAGCTTACGATACCGGTCGTGGGCTTCAAGATGCAGGGAACGCACTCCGGGCGAAAGTAGCTTACGAGACGGCCCTGAGGATCGACGCGGAGTTCGCGGATCTCTCCTTCCGGCTGGGAGAGTGCAGCCGGTTATTGGGCAAGGACACTGAAGCTGCCGCCTTCTTTGAAAAGGCGCGCGACCATGATGCCTTGCAATTCCGCGCTGATTCCCGGCTCAACGATCTGATTCGCCAGGCGGCACTAACGTTCGCCGGACGAGGAGTGAGCTTGGTCGACACCGAGCAAGTTTTGGCGACAAACAGTCCGGAGGGTCTGACCGGTTCGGAGTTTTTCTATGAGCACGTCCACCTGAGACCGGAAGGGAACTATCTGCTGGCATTCGCGGTTGCTGAAGCGTCGGCTCAGGCCCTGGCGCTGAGAGCACCCAAACCCTGGGCTTCACTGCCAGAGTGTTTGCGCCTGGTGGGGTTAACCGATTGGAATCGTTATGACGCGCTGAACACCGTTATTGATCGAATGCAACGAGCGCCTTTCACTGCTCAGTTGTATCACGAGCGCCAAATGGAACGGCTTAACGAACAGTTCTCTCGTTATCGGCCTGCGACAAAGCCGGCACAAGCGCGGGCCGAAGCAGCCCAGGTTGCTGAACAGGTGGCCCGGTTCCCGGAGGACCCCGATTTGCGTTGGAATTTGGCAGTGTTGTTAGAGAGCTCAGGTGACACGGCCGGTGCGGAAACGCACTGGCGGGTGTTACAACAGCTGCAACCGTTTTCGGCCTTGCCTGCCTTTAACCTGGCAAAATTACTTGAAGGCAACGGCCGCCAGTCCCAAGCCACTGCCCTTTACCACGAAGCCTTGCGCCTTGACCCGGGCAACGCGCTCGCCAGGGAACAGTTGAAATCGGTGCCACCTTCGGGGCTCAAATGACCAAACGAACCGCCGCAATCGCCGTAAGAACCAGCACCATCAGTTCGAACGTTTTCTGATCCAGTCTGCGCAGGATAACGGGCCCGAGAAGTGCGCCCGGAAGGAGAGGGATTAAAAGGATCGCATCAAGCAGAAGCGAATGCGGAGTGATCAAGCCCAAACGCACACTGAAGGGAACCTTAAAGGCATTAACCAGCATGAAAAACCAGGCGCCGGTGCCAACAAACGCCAGCTTGGGCAAACCGATGGCCAGAAAATAAAGGACCATAACCGGGCCGGCGGCATTGGCGACCATCGTAGTGAACCCTGCCAGCAGGCCGGTGGCGGCCGCAAACCACCAGGTATGCGGCACGAGCGAATTGGCCTGGTCCGGACGGCGCTGCCGCCAAATACTCAGTATAACGATCACCAGCAGGATGGCTCCAATGAGTCGTTGCACCTGGAGGCTGCTGATGCGATTGAGAGCAAAATAGCCGGCGGCGACTCCTATTGCCACCCAGGGACAAAGCTTCCACAGGTGCGGCCAGCTGGCGTGTTTTCTAAAAAAAGCCACCCCAAAAATATCGCCGCACACCAACAACGGCAGCAGCGCGCCGGTCGATTCACGCGCCGGGAGTGTGTTGGCGAAAATTGCGACCGTCAGGACGGCTGCTCCGGCGATACCTGTCTTGGATAATCCACTGAGAAATGCGCCTAATGCCAAAAGAGCCCATTGCCATGCGGTCAGAGTCACGGCCGCGAATGATGCGGTGGCGGCTTGACGCATGCAATGGGTTTTCCAGAAATTAAATTAGGCTTGAGGTTGGGGGAACGCTAACCTGCGCTAATAAACGCTGATGGGGACTGACACCAGGCCGTTTTCAACCCGCAGGGTTGACAGAAAGTAGCCGGGGGTCGTAGCGCAGCGAAGACCCCCGGTAGCCTTCAGTTGATTTGATGCATCCTGGAGGGATGCTATAGGCTTGCGATCACTCATAAACCCGACAACACAGCTGCTGCGAACATACATAGTTTCCAGGCTGATTCCGCAGAATCGCATCTTGCGTCAAGAACTAAGGATATGTGGTTGCGCGGGACTGACCCCGCGCCAACGCATTTACCCTTGATCAAATTCTGAGCTTCGTCGCCTTGAGCACTTCTGAACAATTTACGTTGTAAGACTGACAATTTCCGTGAAGTGCAAAGGCAACCGCTTGCGTGAACGTCTTGCCATGGATGAACAACGTAAGCAGCAAATGCTACAAGTTAAGGCAGAGCTGGCAGATTTGGTGCTTATACTGCGCAATGTTCAAGAGGCAATAAGAAGGTTGAAGGCGGCGGGGGCGGATGACTCCGTAATTCGTGTAATCATGATTCTCATGGGCTTTGGGAATGTCACGGCTGAAGAATTGCTCGCGACAACCACGCCGGGTGAAATCGCCAGAATCATCCGAATTCTAAGCAGGCGGTCCGATAATTAGGGACCCACAAAATTCTTACAAGCTCACGGAAGGCCATTTACCACGATGATTCGGACTGCTTTCATTTTCTGAAATTGCGGGCTGAGGCCACCAAGGCTTCGGCGTGCGCCTCCGTGTCTGCGTCTTTAAAAGGGCCAGTTTCAACCTGTCACCATTGAGCTTTGTTTAACGAGTCCTCTGCTAACTCCGATCATTAGCGCACCGAAATTCGTTCGCTCATTCGATAAAAAAACCCAGAAAGCCGGTCCCTTGGCTCCGAATTCGCTGACTCAACCTCGCGGTATCATGCACATGCACGACAAACGGCCAAAATCCCTAACGTTAAACCGCTGCCAACTGAACCTGCCTTTTACCGCCAGGGGGTGGCAGTTAAAGGCACTTAAAGGCAGCTAACGGCACCAAAATTAAACTTCAAATTTTTGCGCCATCCAAAACTCAGCCTCGGAAACCGGTCTCATGCGCATGCACGATCAAAGACCGATCCGCCGCTTGCATCTGACCAGCCAGTCAAGGTTCATCAAACTGAATCAAAGTTGAATCAAGGTGAATCAAAGTTAATCAAAGTTAAAATTCCTCTCAACCTCATACCTGACCTTTCCACTCATGATTCAATTTGAGAGCCGTTTCGATTTTATCGGCGCGGAATTCGTGGGTCACGTACACGGAACGGGCAAAGCTTCGGTTGCGTCCGTCGGTTGAAGCAGAGCTGGCTTCTGATCTTATTATTACATAGTCGCGGCTAGAGCTATAAAAATATATGTGCGGGACTGACCCCCGCGAGATCAAACCCATTCTTTACTCCACTGACACCGGGGCCGTTTTCCAACCCGAAGGGTTGGCAGAAAGTAGCCGGGGGTCGTAGCGCAGCGCAGACCCCCGGTAGCCATCGGTTGATTTGCTGCATCCTGGAGGGATGCTAGAGGCTTGCGACCACTCATAACCGCGACAACATGCTAAGAATATACACAGTTTCAGGGCCGATTACGCAAAATCGCATCCTGCGTCTAGAACTAAAGATATATGATTGGGTGGGATTGACCCCGCGCCACTATTAAAAGTACAAGAGATTTGTTCAACTATTTATGAGATGCCTTCTAATCTAAGCTTGACATTGATAAGTCTTTCCGTGAAAAATTGGAACGCCATGAATGCCAAGTTGGAGGGCAACTCCCAGGGCCACCAGGATGACCGCTTTACAACGCACCCACAGTGGCTCGGCCTGAAAGCATGAAAACGGCGTTCTTAAACATCATTTGGCTGGTTTTGGTGATGGCTCTGCCCGCCGCGGTGCAAGGCCAATTCTATTACGCGACGAATAACGGCGTGATTACCATCACAGGATACTCGAGTCCTGTTCCCACTGATTTGACCATCCCCAGCGAAATCAATGGTCTGCCGGTTACCGCCATTGGGGACAATGCGTTCAACTCACGAGGCCTGGCCAGTGTCACCATCCCCAGCAGCATCACCAATATCGAAAGCACGGCGTTCCTTAATTGCGAGAACCTCAACGCGATAACGGTGGATCCACTTAATCCTGCCTACAGCAGTGCAGATGGCGTTTGGTTCAACAAGACCCAGACCACGCTCATCCAATATCCGCAGGCGAAGGCCGGGACCAACTTCATAGTCCCTAACAGCGTGACCAGTATCGGGGACTATGCGTTCTACGATTGTGGGCGCCTGGCCAGCGTCACTATCCCCAACAGCGTCACCAGCATTGGGTTCTTGGCGTTCAATTTGTGCTCCAGCCTGGCTAGCGTAACGATTCCTGACAGTGTCACGAGCATCGGGGACTGGGCGTTCTCTTGGTGCACCGGCCTGGCTGGCGTAACGATCCTCGGCAGCGTCACAAACATCGGATCCGCGCCATTCGAGGGCTGCGCCGGAATCAGTGCAATAACGGTGGATACACTTAATCCCGCTTATAGCAGTCTGGATGGGGTCTTGTTTGATAAAAAGCAAGCGACACTAATCGAATGGCCGGCCGGCAAAACTGGAAACTACTACACGATCCCCGACGGTGTCACGAGCCTCGGACACCATGCATTCTCCTTCTCCGGCCTGGTTGGCATAACGATTCCCAACAGTGTCACCAACATCCGGGACGCGTTCTTTTGGTGCACCGTGTTGCGCGGCGTCTATTTCAAGGGTAACGCTCCTGACGTTGATCCGTCGATGGGGTTCTTCTTTACCTCCCTGGCAACCGTCTATTACCTGCCTGGCACAATTGGCTGGGCCTCGACCTTTGCCAATCGCCCGACAGCGCCTTGGCCTCTCCCCATTCAGATAAATGTCACAAACCCTGCCGTAGGCTTCGTCAGCGGAGATAACCTCTACGTGCAAGTTGGTGTGACCTCCACTTATGAGATTAAGTCGGTCACCGCGACAGTGGCCGATCGGACCACGAATTTGATATATGACGCGAACCTGGGATGGACGGGTAATCTTGCGCTGGGGGGACTTGCTCGCGGAACTCAAATTCTAAACGTGGTAGCAACGGACATCTTCAGCTACTCTGGCCAAGCCCAGGCATCATTCGTTCTGCCGCCTGTGTTAACGGTCATCGAGCCAGCAGCTGGGTTGGTGCGTCCACAGTTCCGCGTCAGGGCTAATGTTACTGGCGATGATCCGATCGGGGCCGTGATTAAGGTTTCTGTTAATGGAAGGTTTCTTGCAACTGCAACTAACACCCTCGACGCCGTTGTGGATATCTCGGAAACGGACGGCTCCATCGCGACACTGGAATTCGATGCCACTGATTCAGTGGGACACAACGTCGCAACTCAGATAAACGTTTACGTCTGCTCGAACACTAACGTGGTGGAGGTCGATCGTGTCGGCGGCACTATTCGCGACGTATCAACAGACAGGATTCTGTTCACATCTGGTAACCTGCTAATAAGCAAGTCCAGAGCGACCGGCACAGAGACCGTGCTGTTTGACCGTGGAGCAACAACATGGGATACAATTTTGGATCAGGCTTTTCTCACCCCAGATGGAGCGATTTTTATCATAAATTATAATGGTGGACTTTATGAGGCCAGGGAAGGGACAATTATTGATCTTGGGCCTGCTAAGAGTAATTCTCTGATCGTTAAAGGCAACTACGCAATTTGGTTCGCCGGTGGGTTGTTCTCTTCGACCCTGACACTCCGCGATCTGCTCGCGCAGACTAATGTTGTGATCTCCGTTGTGGCTGGAGAACCCGATGTGGCTGCAAATGGTGACGTGGTTTACTCGGGCGTTTACCGGTATAGGAGCGGGATTAGCACTTTAATTGGCAACGGCGCTACTCCCTTAACGGACGGGGTGAACGTCAGCTATACTAAAGCCCCCGGCTTCACCAACTTCGCGCTATTGGACGGCACGAACGAGATCATACTGGGCACGGCGCAGTACACGTACGCTAATCCCACGCTGCTCACCGCCGGTTGGACGGCCTTCACCAAGCCAGGAAACGGGGGCACAACCCAAGCCTGGACTCGTTCACCGTCGGGAGTTCAGTCACAACGAACCTTTTTTGGAGATCCCAGCGCTCTCGTTCTACAAGGTCTGGCCTCAAATGGGGACATCATGTTCGTACATCAAGGCCGATTGTATTTTGCGGCCGCGCTGGCCGGTCCCGAGGACTTGGTTGACTTTGGGACTTGGAATTTTATTGAAGTGATTTACTTGGTACCAACGTTAGTTGTTCAGCCTTTTTGGCTTGAAGGGAAATGGTACGCCTCGATGGGGGGGTCCTTAGTGAATATCGTAGTGCCACGCAGAGCTGCCATTATTTCGACGCCTGCAATGACGCCGACCGGTCAGTTCTCGTTCCATGTTAGCGCAGGAAACGGACAGCAAATCATTACCCAGCAATCCAGCGACCTCGCCACCTGGGTGAGTGTCACCACGAATTACGTAACCGGCACCTCCGGTATGCAGGTTGCAGTTCCTGCGCCAGGTAATTCGAGTAAGCAATTCTACCGAATTGTTTCGGTACAGTAGAAAAAGGGATCCAGGTGACACGCGTGAAGGCTCGAGCGGTATCATTGAAAATGTGGGGGCGTTCAACGGCAATTGACTCACTACGCTTGGCGGTGAGACTATTTCGCGTAAAAGTTTGGGTCGTCTGCCTCGTATCGCTCAGGTTAGCAACCGCTCTGGCTCAGGCTTCTTTCAGTTTCGATGTGACAAACCCTTGGGTGGGCTCCGTCAACGAAGATAACCTCTACGTGCAAGTTGGCGTGACCTCCACTTATGAGGTTCAGTCGGTCACTGCGACCGTGGCGGATCGGGCCACGAATTTGATGTATGACGCTAACCTGGGGTGGACGAATAATCTTGCGCTGGCAGGCCTTGCTCGCGGAACTCAAACTATAGCCATAGTAGCAACGGACTTCCTCGGAAACTCCGGCCAAACCAATATATCATTCGTCCATGATCAGCCGCCGGTGTTAACGGTCATCGAGCCAGCAGCGCCACTGATGGTGCGTCCACAGTTCCGCGTAAAGGCCAGTGCCACGGACGATGATCCGAAGGGTGCCGTGATTAAGGCTTCCGTTCTGGAGCACCTTGGTTTGAGGCCGCTTGCGATGGCAACCAACACGCTCGACGCCGTTGTGGATATCTCGGAATTCGACGGCTATACGGCAACTCTGGAATTCGACGCGATTGATTCAGTGGGACACAATGTGGCAACTCAGGTTAACGTTTTCGTCTGCTCGAACACTAATGTGTTTGAGGTCGATCGAGTCAGCGGCACGATCCGCGACGTATCACCGGACCGGATTCTGTCCACACTTGGCGACTTGTACGCCTCTAGTAACGTGTTAATGATCAAGTCTAGGTCGACAGGCATAGAGACCGTGCTGGTTGACCGCCCGGATCTTACGTGGCATCCTGGATCGGATCAGGCTTTCCTCACCCCACATGGAGCGATTTTTACTAGTGCACAGGAACTTTACGAGGCCAGCCCAGGAACAATTATTGACCTTGGGCCGTGTCAGCAGCATAGCCTCGCCGTTAAAGGCAACTACGCAATTTGGACAACCGATACGACCCTGATACGGCGCGATCTGCTCGCGGGGACTAATTTTTTGATCTACACAAACGCTGCTGGGAGCCCTGCTGGAAGCGATGTCGCTGCAAATGGTGACGTGGTTTACTCTGGCGTTTACAGGTATAGAAGCGGGATTACCACACTGGTTGGCAGCGGCGTTTTTCCCTTAACCGATGGGGTGAATGTCGGCTACTTTCAAGGCTCCGCTTACCCGTTCTCCGGTTTCGCGTTATTTGATGGCACGAACGAGACTATACTGAGCCCGCAGGCTTGGAACTCTGGTTCTAGCCCCGAGCTCGCCAGCGGATGGACGGCGTTCACCAAGCCTGGAACCGGGGGTACAACGCAAGCCTGGACTCGTTCACCATCGGGAGTTCAGTCACAACGAACCCTTTTTGGAGATCCCAGTGAAGCTGTTTATCTACAAGGCCTGGCTTCAAACGGGGACATCATGTTCATCCTCCAAGGGTTGTCAGCCCTGTCAATTGGGCGATTGTATTTTGCGCCGGCATGGGCTGCTCCCCAGGACCTAGCGACTCCCAAGAGCTTTGGGAACTGGGCTTTTAATGCTCAGCCCTTTTGGCTTGAGGGAAATTGGTACGCCTCGATGGGCGGCTCCTTAGTGAGTTTCATCGTGCCCGCCACCGTTGCCATTTCGTCGCCTGCAATGGCGCCGACCGGTCAGTTCTCGTTCCATGTTATCGCAGGAATCGGACAACAAATTATCACACAGCAATCCAGCGACCTCGCCACCTGGGTGAGCGTCAGCACGAATTACGTAACCGGTACCTCCGGTCTGCAAGTTGCAGTCCCTGCGACAGGTAATTCGAGCAAGCAATTCTACCGAGTTGTTTCGGTACAGTAGAAAAAGACCGGCAGGGACCTCGCGCAGGGCACGGCGGAGGTCCCCGCCCGTAAAGCGGGCGGAACGAGTGCATCGAAACGTGCAACCCGCCGTGCGCCGCGCTTTACGCAGCGCCGACGGCGCAGCGGGCCCTCCCCACCTTCATCCACATTACGTCCGCTGGTAGCTATTGCCTCGGCAAAGCTTGACAATCATAATGATCCGTCCTATAGTCATAGGACAGTACGCTAATGAACACAGGCTGCAATTCCATCCGCGGAGCGTCTGGCCACTAGGCCAATTTACCAAAACAATCGTCACACCGTGCCAACCCGGTTGTCTGTTTAATTATGTTCGCTAACGATTCTCCGATCATTGAGGTCAGGAACCTCAGCAAAAACTACGGCGAGATTCAGGCCGTGACGGATCTTAGCTTTGCGGTGCAACCGGGGGAAATTCTGGGACTCGTTGGCGCAAACGGTGCCGGCAAAACGAGCGCATTGCGCACAATCACCGGGATTCTTCGGCCGTCGGCGGGGTCAATTCGAGTTGCAGGCCATGACATCGAAAGAGAGCCGGTCGCTGCCAAACGTGCCTTTGCGTATATCCCCGACACAATTCACGCGTACGACCTGCTCACCGTGACAGAGCACCTGCACTTCATTGCGCTGGCCTATCGCGTCCCGGACGCAGAAGCCAAATACGCGGATTTGCTCGATGAACTGGAACTGACGAGCAAAAGAGATGAAATCGCGTCGAGTTTGTCGCGTGGCATGCTGCAGAAACTTTCGCTGGCCTGCGCTTTCCTGCGTGAGCCGCGTGTAATCATTCTGGACGAACCGTTGACCGGATTAGACCCACGCGGCATCCGCAATATCAAAGAGTCGATTCGCCGTCGCGCCGCCCGTGGCACGGCCTTCCTTTTGTCGTCACACTTGCTGGTGCTGGTGGAAGCACTGTGCGACCGAGTTCTGATCCTGCATCGCGGCCGGAAGATGACACTGGGTTCTTTGGAGGAAATTCGGGATCGGGCCACTCTTCACCGGGAGGCTTCGCTGGAGGATGTGTTCTTTGCCGTAACCGAAAGCGCCAACAAGGCCAGGGAGCTGTCGGAGGTAACGTGAATCGGGCACTGCTATATCTATGGTTTTCGTTGCTGCGGCGACGATGCTTGAGCTTTGTCCGATCACTACGTCGCCCCACAACGCTGATCGGCGTGTTGGCCGTGGCGAGTTTGCTGGGGTTCTTGTTTTATTTTCGCCACGAAAAGTTCATGGGAGAACTGGTGCGCAACCAAAGCCTGGTTGGTGGCGCTCTGATAATGTTGGCGGGCTCAACATTCAAAGGGTTTTTACAGCGAGGCTTGTTGTGCGAACCCGCCGACATTGAGTTTCTATTCACGAGCCCGTTTACTCAGAGGCAAATCGTAATGTACCGGCTGCTGCCGAGCTATCTTTTTGCCGCCCTCCAAAGCCTGGTTTTTTTAGCGCTGTTCTCCTCTCACTTAAAGCATCCGTTGCTGACGGCGGTTTGCCTGATGTTGTTTCAATTGGCCTGTTTCCACCTGGCAACGGCCGCGGCGATTTTCGGCGGATCCATTTCTGAGGAAGCGCACCACCGGCTCCGATGGATGATGCTTGCAGCCTGGTTTTTAATCACAGCGCTGTACCTGAGAGTGGCCTGGGATTTCAGGATCGTCCCGGCCTTCTGTTCGTCGCCGTTGTTCCAAATCTTTTTTTACCCGGCACTGACCGTGCCTGATACGGTCAATGCGGTAGCGCTGCATCGATTGGCCCTGGGGCTACAAATGACACATTCCGTTTCCACCGAGCAATTGTGGCGCAACCTGCTTTACCTGGGCGCGTATGCCCTTGCTGCAATGGGAAGCCTCTGGTTGCTTCTGCGCCTCAAAATCAACCCATTCGAAGCAGCGTTGGACGCCACCACACGTGTATCGGAGCGGCGACGTCGTCTTCAAGATGGGCGCAGGATTTATGTGCCCGGCGAGTCGGCCGCGCTCTCAGTTCGTCTGCCAAAGCTGCGGCTGTTTGACGGGCTGGGAGCTATCCTGTGGAAAAACCTGGTGACCATGAGGCGTTGTCGGCGCGAGATGCTGTTGGCAGGAATGTTTGTCTTCATCTACACGGGATTCTTCACCGCTTTGCTTTGGATTTACCATGACCTGGCAAAGAAAGCGGGAGCCGCGACGCTCTATGAAGAACGGGGCTTTACCACTGGCATCGCCGCGGTACTGGGCATGCTCGCCTTCTTCCTGCAGCGAATGTTTCCGTTTGATTTCCGGCGCGATGGACCGCATTTGCTCAACTTTCGGACTTTGCCGGTTTCGCCGCTCGCCCTGACGTTGGCTGAGATCTCGTTGCCAACCCTCCTCTGCCTGGCCGCGCAGGCGTGCGGTGTAATCCCGTTGATCATTTTTGGCAAATTCGATTGGCCGACGATGGTCTTTATGGTGTTGGGATACCCAGCCGTAGCGCTCGCTTTGAACGTTGTGTGGAACCTTTATTACTTGCTGTCGGCGCTCAAACGCGTTGGACCGGGTTCCTCGAGCACGGCTGTGGGGACTCTCATGGTGGTAGCGCTTTCCTTCCTGGTGTTTTATCCAGCGGGCCTGGTCACCGTGAAGGTGGCCAACCATTTCGTTGCGAATCCGTCGCTGGGATTCACGCTCGCCGCCGGGGCGGGATTGATCGTCCAATACAGCATCGACATGGGGCTGGTCCTGATCCTCGCGAGGTTTTTTAAGAGCTTCGAAGTTGCCCGCGGGGCGTAATGCGAATGAGCACAGCCGCGCTACAAAGAATGGATGTGAGACCGGGCAGGACGTCGGTCGGCGCAAAACTGCTGAACCTTTTCGTCAGCCCTGGAGCGGTATTCGAGGAAGTTGTGATTTCGCCGCCACGAGTAATGAACTACCTCGTGCCAACAGCACTGGTTTGCTTGAGCAGCCTTGTTGTTCTCAATGCAACTACGAACCTGGAACACGCAAGCACAGCAGTTGGTCAGTTACTTGAGGGAGAGAAGATTACCCAAACACAAGCCGCGTGGCTGAATGCTCATTGGCAAGGCGTTTCACGGATGGCGATCGGGATAACGACTTTTGCAGGTGTGGCGTGGTCTGCATTCGTTATCTGGTTTGTGGGAAAGATTTTTCTCAAAAGTCGTTTTGCCTTTGGCAAAGCTCTAGAGGTGGCCGGACTATCAGGAACTATTCTCGTGCTTGGGACAATAGTGACGGGTTTGCTTGCCGCGGCGACAGGAGATCCATTGGTAAGACCGGCACTTTCGTTGTTCTGTTCCAAGCTCTCGCCAGACACTCTCCTGCGAACCGCTTGCGGACTCTTGGACTTCTTTCACCTCTGGGCTACCGCGGTTCTGACGATTGGATTATCCCGGCTGGCCAGTGT
>Ga0306920_100011819_pt1 | contig 11829 bp, 11 predicted proteins | sample flu12Cox44000170_FD_204666 | JGI IMG/M metagenome (GOLD analysis project Ga0306920, IMG submission 204666) | Lab enrichment of tropical soil microbial communities from Luquillo Experimental Forest, Puerto Rico - flux4day.12C.oxic.44.000.170 (v2)... | ecosystem: Environmental > Terrestrial >...
CCACTGCGGCCCCAATGTGGCCGAAGGCGTAGATGCCCAGCGTATGGCCCTCGAGTCGCGTGCCGACGGTCGTGTGCCAGTGACCCTGCTTGAGGCGCTCGACCTCGAAGGGCAGGTGGCGCGGCGACGCGAGGATCAATCCCCACGTGAGCTCCGCGGTCGTGGAATAGGGAGTGCGTCCGCCGCCCCCTCCACCCCGGCCGGCGGAGACCACCACGCCGTGCTCGGTGCAGGCGGCAAGGTCGATGTGGTAGACGTTGGCGCTCGTCTGACTGATGAATCTCAGATCGGGGAGCCGCGCGACGATCTCGCGGGTCACGGGCACCCGCTGCTGCGTGAGCAGCACGGCCTCGCAGCCGGACACCTGTTCGACGACCCGCGCCGGGTCCGTGTAGGCGTCGGTGTGAACGACAACGTCTTGCCCCTGCAGCCGCTGGTAGGCGCGCGTCGTGCGAAAGACGTCCGCGTAGTCGTGAATCACCGCGATTTTCATGGGCCCTTCCTCGAAAGTTGATGGGCTTCCGACGGGCGATTGTATCGCGCAAGCAGCTGGTATGATCCGCTCGGGAGAACGACGACATGCGATTCGGCCTGTTCGGCAGTGCGTCGGCGAGGCGCGGTGGTGCGGAATTCGACAGCAGCGAGGGATTTCGCGATTTCATCGACTACAACGTCGAGGCGGAGGCGCTGGGCTTTCACAGCACGTTCGTCGTGGAGCACCACTTCACCGGCTACGGTCAAGTGTCGGCCACGCTCAATCTCCTGACCTGGGTCGGAGCGCGCACGCGCCGGCTGCGTCTCGGCACCGCTGTCATGGTGCTGCCATGGCACAACCCGGTGCTGTTGGCGGAACAGGCCGCGACGCTCGATCTCCTGTCCGGGGGCCGGCTCGATTTCGGGATCGGCAAGGGCTATCGGTACAACGAGTTCGCGGGCTTCCGCATGTCGATGGAGGAAGCCGACGCGCGGTTCGAGGAGTGCCTCGAGGTCCTGCTGAAGGCGTGGACCGCCGACGAGCCCTTCAGCCATCGGGGCAAGTACTGGGAGTTCGACAACATCGTGGTCGAACCGCCACCGGCACAGAAACCGCACCCGCAGATCTGGATGGGCGCGGGCAGCGAGCGCTCGATCCGCCAGGTCGCCGCCCGCGGGTTCAACCTGCTCCTCGGGCAATACGCGTCGCTCGCGAGCGTGGCCTCGCACATCGCCGCCTACAAGTCCGAGGTGGAGGCGCGTGGCCGCCGCTTCGACCCGATGCAGGTCGGGGTCACCCGCGCGTTTTTCGTGACCGACGCCGCCGAGGAGCGAGAGGCGGCCCTGGAGCGCCGGCTGCAGAATCGGGTCCGCCAGCTGAAGCTCGCCACCTGGCCCGACGGCACGGTGCTCGGCGGCCCGGACCGGGCCACCGGCGATCCCCGGACCATCAACGAGGCGAGCGCCATGTACGGCACTCCCGACGGCATCGCGAAAATACTCGACGAGCTGCGCAATGTCGGGGTCGGCTATGTTCTGATCAACGGCGGCGGTTCAGGGGGTGGCGCGCGCGGGCGCGAGAGCCTGCGCCGCTTCGCCCGCGACGTCATGCCGATGTTCGCCGAGTGAGGGAAACGCTATCACGCGGTCCAGCCAATAGCGTCAGCCGCGCGTGGAGGACGGTGGCAATGAGAAACGGCTACAAAGTCTACGACAGCGATACTCATGTCGGGCCATCGGCTGACACGCTGGAAAAGTATCTGTCGTCCCGGGTCCACGAGCTGGTGCCGGATCTCGAAAGCCGCAAAGTGCCACAGAGAAGGCATTCGGCGAGCATTGCGTACGACTCGCCGTACCCGACGCGCTTCCGCCTTGGCAGCGGCGGGGCCGTTGGTGGCTGGGGAGCAGACGTCCCGCGCACGCTCGGCGAGGCGGAGCCGCGCGCCACGACGGGTGGGGCCTCTGGACGGTTCATGGGGAGCAAGGCTCCGAACCTCTTCAGCGATGACTGGGACGTCGACGGACGCATCCGGGACATGGACGAGGAGGGGGTTGACGTCCAGCTCCTGGTCAACAATGGCGGGCCGAGCGGGCACAAGAACCGTGAGGTCAACGTCGAGTTCATGCGGGCGCAACATCGCTTTCTGGGCGACTTCTGCGGCAAATACCCGCATCGGCTCAAGTCGATGATCAGCACGAACGCCAGCTACATCGAGGAATCGGTGGCGGAGATCAAACGCTGGAGCGGGTCACCATGGGTGGTTGGTGTGTACGTCAACCTGCCGGTCGACTACCCGCTGGACCACCCCGACTTGCACCCGATCTGGCAGGCCGTGGACGAGGCGGGGTTGTGCTTCATCCACCATAGCTTCTCGCAGGGGTACCCGGGCTATCGCGACCTCTGGCACAACCCCTTCCTTGGCCGCTCCGCATCGCACCCGTGGGGCGCGATGCGGGCGATGGGCGCGTTCTTTGGCGCCGGTCTCATGGATCGCTATGCCAATCTCCGCTTTGCGGTGCTGGAGTCGGGATTTGGCTGGCTCCCGTTCTGGGCCGCTCGAATGGAGGACCAGGCGCACTACATGGGCTTCGTGGCCGACGGCCTGCGGCATACGATGCTGGAGTACACCACGGGGGGACGCTTCTTCGCCTCGATCGTCCTGCACGAGGGCGGGAAGATGGTCAAGCTGGTCTCGGAGTACCTCGGCGAACACCTTCTCATGTTCAGCTCGGACTACCCGCACGCCGAGACGCGCTTCCCCGGTTCCGTCGACTTGGCGCTGAGCTGGCGGGAAGTCAACCCCGACCTGATGCGAAGGATCCTCTGGGACAACGCCGTCAAGGCCTTTGGGGAGCCCTAGAGGCCATCACACGGCGCTACTTTGTTAGGGAACGACCCCGCGTCAGGCGAACGCCGGCATCACGTTGTCCGCGAAGAGCCGCATGGACTTGCGGGCGAGGGCCGGCGCAAGGTGGCCGATGCGGTGGCGGGCGCAGAAGACGTCGTAGCCAGTGAGCTTCTGTTGCGATTCGAGCTTGCGGATGACCGTGTCGGGGCTGCCGACGAGGGCCAGACCATTGTCGATCCAGAAGTCGTAGGACTTCGTGCATTCCTGAAACACCCGCCCCAACTCCCGTCGCTCCGGCGTCGATCGCTCCAGCGACTCACGCTCGGGTGGCCCAAAGCCGATCCGCGTCCTGGCGACGAGATCGCCGCCCTGGATGAAGCCCATCAGTAAGTTGGGCTCCGCCTCGGCGCGAGCCTGTGCATCGGTCTCGGCGACATGGACGTGGCGCGCGAGAAATGCTCGCGGCATGGGTCCCGGATGCGCGTACTCCTTCCAGAGTCGCCGGTAGGTCGCGAACTTCTCGGCGACCACCGTGTCGACGTCGATGTTCTGCGCGATGTGGTAGTTGTGTTTGGCCGCGTAGTCGAAGGAGGCGGCACTATGGGCAGCGACCCAGATGGGCGGATGCGGCGCCTGATAGGGCCTGGGGTTCGGCATCGCCTCGTCGAGCTGCCAGTACTTGCCTGGATACGTCAGCGTGTCCGACGTCCACGCCTTGACGATGATGTCGAGCGCCTCGGCGCTCATGTCGTGCCGGCTCTCGAAGGGGAGGTTCCATCGAATGAACTCGTGCATCAGCACGCCGGTGCCCGCGCCGAACTCAACCCTCCCGCTCGAGAGCTGGTCCAGCGTCGCCAGGTCCTGGGCGAGCCGCACGGGGTGGTGGAAGGGCAGCTGGTAGATCATGAGGCCGAACCGCAGGACGCTAGTCCGGCACGCCAGCGCGGTCAGGTAGATGTTGGGCGCGGTCACCGCGCAGACCGGGGAGTTCTGGTGCTCGATGAAGAAGTAGTAGCGGTAGCCGAGCTGCTCGGCCTCCACTGCGTCCTTCAGATGCGCCTCGTAGACCTCCCGCACCGTCGGACACTCGTTCATCTCGAAGGGGCCGAAGGAGTCGAAGAGCCCGAACTCGAGCTTGTTGCTCATCGGGGAGCCTCCGCCCCCCCGATACAGCGTGGACAGCCGGCCTGTCAAGGAGATTGGTAAAATCCCGTTCCATGACACGTGTTCAGGTCTCGCTTCGTATCCCCGGCACGGCGCCGATGCCGGAGCTGCTCAAGCTGGTCCAGCGGGTCGAGGCTGCTGGCTTCGACGGCGCCGGGATCCTCGACAGCCAGCTGCTGTGCCGCGACACGTTCGTCACGATGGCGCTCGCGGCGACCCACACGTCGTCCCTGACGTTGTTTCCGGCAGTGACCAATCCCCTCACGCGCCATGCCTCGGTGCTCGCGAGCGCGATCCAGACCGTGGAGGAGCTCGCCCCCGGACGCGTCAAGGTGGTCATCGGCACCGGCTACACATCCGCCCACACGATCGGGCGGAAGCCGGCGACGCTCGCCGAGATGCGCGCGTGCATCGCGACGCTGCGCGCCCTCCTGGCGGGCGAGACGGTGCCGTTCGGCCCGACGTCGGGAGGCCTCGCCTACGCGTCGGGGCGGCGCATTCCGGTCTTGATGGCGGCGTCCGGGCCGAAGGCGACCGAGCTCGCCGGCGAGATCGCCGACGGCGTTTTGTTGTCGGTCGGCTTTCACCCGCGGATCGTCGCCGCGGTGCTGAGCCATCTGGCGGCGGGCGCGGCGCGCGGCGGGCGCCGGCTCGAGGATCTCGAAATCATATGGGCGGTTCGCGTCGGGATCGCGCGCAGCACCGCAGAGGCGCGCCGACAGGCGCGGCCGACCGTCGTGCATCAGGGGTTGCTCAGCGCACTGTCGCACTGGCTCCCGTACACCGGCCTCACGCTGCCGCGGTTCGATATTCCGCCGGCGGTCCGGGCCATCTACCCCGATCTGGCCCACGCGCGCGACTGGGAGCAGGCGATCGCCGCGACGTCGTTCGTTCCGGATGACGTGATCGCCGAGCTCTGCGATACGTTCGGCCTCGTGGGGACCGCAGAGCACTGCGCGCGACGGATCGGCGAGATGACCGCAGCCGGGGTGACGAAGCTCTACGTCCAGGCGTTTCAGACGTTCGTGGGACCCGAGCAGGAGATGCGGACGTTTCGTGACGAGGTGTTCCCGCGGTTGAAGGCCGCCGGATACCGGTGAGGTGAACATGGGCACGATCATGGGAATGGGGTCTTCTCACTGGCCCGCAATGATCCAGCCGGACGAAGCCAAGCCCTGGCCATTTCTGAGAACCCTGGCCAATGACCCGAGGGTGCCGGCGGAGCTGAAGAACCCGGTCAACTGGCCGGCGGGCGTGCGGGCCGAGTGGGGTCAGGATGAGGGAGTCTCGGCCCACCGCGAGCACCGGCGGCGGCTGGTCGAAGCGTTCCGGAGGCTTCGCGCCGAGATCCAGGCGTTCGACCCCGACTTCATCCTGATGTTCGGCGACGATCAGTACGAGAACTTTACGGAGGACATCATTCCTCCGTTCTGCGTCATGGCGTACCCCGATCTCACCAGCCACCCGTTCAAGGGGGGACGCCGCGGGCGTTCTAATGTCTGGAATGAGCCCGAGGACCACGCCATCAAGATGCGGAGCAAGCCGGACGTGGCGAAGTGGCTCGCCCATCGCTATCTCGAAGAAGGGGTCGACATGGCGTACGCCTATCGGCCGCTCCACTGGGAAGGACTGGGCCACGCCTTCGTCAATATCCAGATGTACCTGGACTACGATCGCCAGGGCTTCGACGTGCCCATCATCCCGGTGCAGGTGAACTCCTACGGCAGCAAGATCATCGGCAACCGGCGCGCGATCAACGGGGCCGGTCAGGAGCCGGACCCGATCTCGCCCACTCCCCGGCGATGCTTCGAGATCGGACGGATCACGGCACGTATCCTCGCCGCTACTCCGTGGCGGGTGGTCATGTATGCGTCCGGCGGCTGGTCTCACGGCTTCCTCGTCGAGAAGCATCACTGCCTGTGGCCTGACGTCGAGAGCGACCGGCTCCGGGCCCAGCAGATTCGCGACGGGCGAGAGGCCGAGTGGCAGGAGCTCACGGTGGCCCAGATCGAGGACGCGGGGCAGCAGGAGCTGATGACGTGGATCTGCGTGGCCGGCGCGATGCATGAGCTCCGACAGAAGGGCGACGTGATCGACTACGTCGAGACCGCCGGCGTCTTCAACTCCGGTAAGTGCCTGGCGGTGTGGCGGCCATAGGGCCGGGCCATGGTCAAGGAAGTCTTCTTCTTGACCGAGATGGGCTACGCCCGGCGGCCCCGCGATCTCGTACGAGGACGCCGATATCCTCTGCACGGTCCGTCAGGAGGTCGGCGCGCGGATGGCTGTAATAGTCATTGAGGGTGATGATCGAAGCTTCCGGGTGAGCCCGCATGGCCTTCGAGATCGCCTCGGCGGGCGTCCCTTGATCTCCGGTCAGCACGAGGACACGCGAGGTCAGCGCCCCGAGCGGCGCGGCGTCCAGGCCCGTTGGACATACGAGCGTCCGGGAAGCAATCGTCTCCGGACGCGTCGCGGCAAGACCGCGCCAGTCCGCAGTCACACGAGCTGCGAGATGCACCCGATCCAGGCCCAGCTGTCGGAAGAGCTGCACAAGTCGCTCGTCGACAGAACTTTTCAATGCGCTTGCGCGTGCCAGTGGACTTTGTTCCAGGCCTCCAGATCATTCACGTTGCCCGGCGGGTCGGCCGGTGGCGGGAGCTCGCCATCGTTGTACAACCGGGCCGCGTTGCCGCACAGCACCTTGGCCCGCGCCTCCGGCGTGAGGTGTCCCAGGTCCTGCGCGATGAACCGAGTCGCTCCCGGCCAGATGCAGGCACTGTGCGGGTAGTCGTTGGACCACATGAACGTGTCGGCGCCATACTCGGGAAGCAGCTTGCAGCCGACGGTGTCCTGAATGAACGCCCCGTAGACGTGCCGATAGATGTATTCGCTGGGCGGCCTGGGAATATCGCGCTGCCGCCCGAGCCCGATCGGCGACGGACCGAAGCTCATCTGGTAGTAGTCGAACTCCTGGGCGAAGAACGGGATCCACCCGACGCCGGCCTCCGCGAGCACCAGATTCAGGCGAGGGTACCGCTCGAACACCCCGGCGGCGACCATGTTGCCCACCGCCTTCATGCAGTCCCACTTGTGCCCGGCCGCTCCATCCGGCATGAGCCCGCTGCGCTGCTGGGGGGAGAACTTCATGCGCCCCGGACCCGAATTGATGTGGAGGTTGACCGACATCCTCAGATCTTGGCAGGCGGCCCAGAAGCGCTCGTAGTGCTCCGAGCCGTAGAGCAAGTCTTCCGCCGGTACGAGCCCGATGGTCGCTCCCCGCAGGCCTCGCGTGCGGCACCGCTCGAGCTCCCGAACCGCGTGCTCGATGTTCCACAACGAGATCATCGCCAGGCCCCAGAGGCGCTGCGGCGCCGCGCTGCAAAATTCGATCAGCCAGTCGTTGTAGGCGCGGCAACACCCTTCCTCGAGCTCCGGGTCACCCGTGACCCAGGCCGCAGCGCCGCGGGTGGGATAGAGCACCTCGGCGCTGATGCTGTCGTACGCCTGGTCCTTGAGACGCTCGCCCGGATCCCAGCCGCCCACGCGCACGTTGGGGCCGGCATTGTCGCGATTTGGAAAGCGCGGGGCGCGGTCGCGCAGCGCGGGCGGCAGCCGCGTCTCGAAGAGGTCCGGCGGCTCGGTCATGTGCGAGTCGGCAGAAATCCGCTGCTCGCGATCGATGGCGACGAGTGTCTGCGGTGCAACGGCGACATCACTGAGTCTTGGGAACGGCATGGCGTCCTCCAGCTCCCGGAGCGGGACTACTTGAGTTGCGGAATGACGCGCTCGTTGATCAACTTGAGATTCTCCAGCTGTAGCGCATAAGGAAGCTGGCGCCCGTGGTTGACCTCGTACAGGATCTGCGTCAGGTCCAGCTCGTCCCGCAGCTGTTGAAGCCGATCGACCACCTTCTCCGGCGTTCCGTAGACCACCTTGTCCCGCAGCCAATCGTCGTAGCTCATGCTTCGGACGTGTTGGGCCTGAGCGCTCCAGTCGCCGGTGGTGCCCACCCGCGAGGCGCTGTCCGCCACGCGGTCACCGAGGCCTTGCATGGCGGCCATGGTGCTCGCCCTGGGCTCCGCGTAGGCGCGCTCGGCCGTCGTGGCCACGTAGAGCGGCACCCGGAGCCCCACCTGAGGAGCCCCGGCGTGGCCGGCCGCGTGCCAGGCCTCGCGGTACTGCTTGATATACGGGGCCAGCTCGGAGAGGGCGAACACCCTGGAGGGGTTGATGATGATCGGAAATCCCAGGCGTCCCACGAGCGGAAAGGTGACTTCGGAGGTGATCCCGACTCGGATCGGCGGGTGCGGCCGCTGCAGCGGCTTGGGCCGCACCCACAGATTATCGCACCGATAGTGTTTGCCCGTGAAGGAGAAGCGTTCCTGGGTCCACGCCTTGACGACGATCTCCAGGTATTCGTCGAAGCGCTCCCGGCTCTCGGCGAAGGGCGAGTTGAAGCCGTCGTGCGTGTCAGGGAACGTGCCACGCCCCACGCCGAACTCAACTCGACCCTGACTGATGTGGTCCAACGTGGCGATGTCCTCGGCGATGTGGATCGGATGGGCCAGGGGCAGGAGCACCACCGCCAGGCCAATGCGGATGCGTTGGGTCCGGGCGGCGATGGCGCTGGCGATCGTGATCGGCGAGGACAGAACGCTGATCGCGGAAAAATGGTACTCCGCCAGCCACACCGAGTTAACGCCCAAGGCCTCCGCGGCATCCACCAGCGCGAAGCACTCGGCAAAGGCATCACGGTCCGTCATCCCCGCACGGGTGGGGAACTCGATGAAGACCCCGGACTCCATGAGCAACGGCCGGCTAGCCGACCCGGGTGAAGTCGGCTTGGGGAATCTCCGCGCGTGAAGGCTCCGCGGCGGTGATGTCCATCGGGGCCGCGCCTCCGCGGGTCGATTTCATGTAGGCCAGCCCTTCTTCTTCTGTCGCATACGTATCGCTGAACAGCTCCATCATGATCCCGTCCGGATCCAGGAAGTAGACGCTCCGGGTCATGCCGTGGTCCACGATGTGGTCGATGGCGGCCCGGGCCTCCACCAAGCGACTGTGGGCCGCTTGCAGGGCCCGGTAGCTCTCCACCTTGAACGCAAAGTGGTTCAGGCCGATCGCTCCCTTCTCGGTCGGCCTGGCCCCGGCGGGCGCTTTGAACAGGGCGAGGTTGTGATGCACCACGCCGCAGGTCAAGAAGGCGCCCGTCCCGTCGGGGCGATACCGGGACACCTGGAACCCCACCACGTCGCGGTAGAACCTGGTGGACCGCTCGACGTCGGTCACGTTGAGGACAATATGCCCGATCTCTTTGGGTACGCTCATTGCCACTCCCTCCCATCCCCAGCCGTAGGCTGGGTCTCCGATCACCGCCTCTTGCCCTCCTTGCGCCCAGGACCTCGGATACTGCCTTATCCCACGGAGTCCCGCCGTAGGAAAGGCCGGGGGCTTCTCGCAACCCTGGCAGTGACGAATCCTGCCACCCAGACTGGTGCCTGACCCGGACATACAGGGGCGCGTTCAATCAGTGAGCAATAAATCACGCAGTCGAATTCTGCAAGTTCGATCGCGTCCCGGATGGACGCTGCTTTCGGACCGTCCGTTGCGGCTCCCCACAAACTGAGATCACTCCGGTCTCAGGAGCTTTATTTTGATTCTGTGACGGGTAACCTCGCGATCATCTGGAGCTGAAAATCAGGAGCCGCACTGAGCGCCCGTGCGCACGTGACGCATCGATTTGCCGTATTTTGCAGGGTGACGGCGACGAAATATCGAATACTTAACGCACTCGGATAGACGAATCCCTTACCCTCCACCAACTAATCTTTCAGATAGTTACCGAACATCACTCGCACTCTGGGGGCGCCTGGGGGCATTTGGGCCGTGCGGTCAGATCAAGTAACGGTCGAGCCCCGCCGCCGCCGACTCATGGCGATCCGGCTGAAGATGGCCGTACGTGTCAGCCGTCTGGGCCACCGTCGCGTGCCCGAGTTGCTGCTGTACACACCGCAGATCCGCCCCATCGCTCAGGAGCCATGTCGCATAGGTGTGGCGGGTCGCATGGTACTTGCGGTAGGGAAGCCCGGCCTTGCTCAAGAGCGGCTGCCAGACGCTCTCCACGGTATCGGGCAGGCAGTGCCAGTGAACCAATTCGCTCGCCCTTCAGAATCACAACCTGATCTCCGATGAGCAACGCGTTTGTTCCTGACCCGAATTGACCGGTCTCGGTCCTGCTAGTGCATGTGTTTGAGGGTAATTCCAGCAGCCTTCGCCGCCTCGTCGTACTTTGCGACAGACTCTGCGTGCCTACCTGCAACATGAAGAGACCAGGCCTCGGTCGCGAGTTGCTTCACTCTGGCTGCATCCGGATCATAGCGCGTGCCGATAGCGGCATCGATTTGGGCTTGCAACGAGGGGCATTCATTGGCCAGCGCGAGACCTGCGATCGACGCGACCAGGACGAGCGCGGTGACGAAACTCTTCATTTCTCCCCTCCTATGGGTCCAGCCCGGGATTTTATTCCGGGCAATCGATGCGTGCTTGAAGGGTTCTTCACGCGTACTTAAGGGCTACTTTATGCGGGCCCCACATCGCCTCGCCTCACCCTCACTCGCTCGTGAGCTCCCCAGACCAGGACGTCGGTCACACCCGGCTGCTTGACGGACTCCACCCGCACACTGACGATCTTGCCCCCACTGCTCGAGTAGGGTCTACCAGCCACCCTCCATTCCGACCGCTCGTCTACCAGACGGTCCCCAAGCAGGAGCTGTGTGGGGAGAACTTCGATTGCCAGTGGTGCTGGTGGGGGCGCAGGAGCAGGTGAGTCGAGTTGCTTGTCCGCCTTCTTCGCGGGGCGTTTCGCCACTTCCGGCCTCCCGTCAAGTGGCCGCGAGCGTAACACAAGGCCGAGACAATCAGTTCGCAGTCCGTGCGCTTGCTCTCTGGCGGTCTGCCCTTTGTAGGAACCTAAAGTTAACTATTCCGGAAATGCTGCTCCGTGTGAAACGCCTTTCATCTTGACGGCCCACACGCTTGAGTTGATCATCGCGCACTCTCTCAAATTTGTTCTCGTGGGAGCCGCGTATGGAGCCCATCGGCAATCAATTTTTAAAACGTGCCCTCTCTGCGGATTCGTCTCGCCAAGTTCGGCTTAGCGATGTCACCGCGGTTTGGCTAACGCTGACGGCATTGGCTTTGATAGCTGTCGTAGGGCTGGGAGTGGCGAACGCGGCGGATCAGCGCTACGGCTCGTGGTTGGTCACGGAGGCCACGGATGATGCGTCCGTATCCGTCGCAGGCACCTTCAGCCAGACGGGTGAAATTCTTCGCATCACGTGCAGGGCACCGGACCGGTGCATCTGGATGTTCACGAGTAAGCGCCGGTGCGCGGACAACATTTCTGTGGACGCCCTCGCGACGTCCGACAACGGCACGCTGTATCTCGAACTCGCGTGCGGCGGGGCGCACGGCAATGACGGTTACTACGATCTGGTCTTTAAGGAATTCGGACCAATCGATGGCCTAGTCCGACAAGGCGGCCGTGTTGGGTTCGCCATGGCGCTGAAGGGCGGCGAGTTTCAGGTGACCCGATTCAACACCGACGGGGCTGCCCAAGCTGCCGCTGAGGCGGCGCGGCGCGCGGGTACGGGGCCGGTGCCCACACGGGGCCTGAAGGATGAACGGCAATGACATCCACGATCGGTTGGATCCTGTTCCTGATCGCGACAATCTCACCGGATCCCGCGGATCGCGTGATGACGTACTCGCAGTATACCGACTGCGAGAGGGCACGGAATGAGTGGTTACAAGGGCCGGTACTGCGCACAGCCAGCGCCTGCAT
>Ga0306920_100011820_pt1 | contig 11828 bp, 11 predicted proteins | sample flu12Cox44000170_FD_204666 | JGI IMG/M metagenome (GOLD analysis project Ga0306920, IMG submission 204666) | Lab enrichment of tropical soil microbial communities from Luquillo Experimental Forest, Puerto Rico - flux4day.12C.oxic.44.000.170 (v2)... | ecosystem: Environmental > Terrestrial >...
AGTCCTCCACGACCACTCGTAACCCCAGATAGGAGTGGTAGGCCGCAACGAGGATGAAAGCCACCAGAAGCACGGTATTCCAAGGCCGAGTCATCCACGCTCTGACGGCGAAATAGTTCATCGCGGGAGTCAACAGCATGGAGACGCAGAACCACAGTGTAAGCGGCACCAATGCCAAGGCCGTAAGGCGCTGGGTCCACCAGTCCTCTGCACCGTGTCGCGCGGAAGTTTGGCGCAGGATTCGTCCGAGTCCGCTCGTTTGCGTCACGGCATGCCTCCATCACGGAAGTGCAAGACGCTCCCCACGAGCGCGATGATCAGAATTACGCCCACCACGACCATCCATGCGCTGCGGCGAGCCTCACGCCGTTCGAGTCCGAGGCCGGCATCCCAGAAGAGGTGGCGCAGTCCATTGCAGAAGTGATGGGCGAACGACGCCAACCCAAGCACGAGGAGTACCTTGAAGAGCGGATGCGCCAGCCGATCAACGAAGCGACCGTACGCCACCTCGCCCTGCGCAACCGCCATGAGCCAGCACATGAGTAGCAGATAGCCACCTGCTAAAGCGATCCCCGTCACCCGATGCAGGATCGACAGGGTATTCGTGTACTGCCACCGATAGTGCAGAAACGGCGACAGGGGTCGCGAGCGCTCTAACATGGATTTCTTGCTCCTCCCTCGCACCGCCTTGCGACGGCGCCGGAATACCCTTCGTTGCGGGGGATCAACTCAAGTCACCGGAAATTTCACCAATCCGCGCGAGCGCCTGCAACAGCGCCTCATCACTAAGCCGATCCAGCGGGAGTGCGAGAAACTTCCGAATGCGTGCCTCGAGCAAAGCAAACACCTCTTCGCATGCGAGGCGGATCTCAGTTTCTCCCCCCACGACAGCTTCCGGATACGGCGTTGGCCAATGCGCCTTCGCGGTGCGGATGCCCGGCTGATTCCAGTTGACTCCCATGGCGTAGGCGTTAGGGTCGCCGAGTGCGATCAGCACGTGGACGGGCGGCCGGCCCAAGCCAAAGAACTCGCCCCATATTTTGGGCCGCAGTCCGGTCGTGGGTATGCGATGCGCCGCCAGGCACTCCAGGGCGTAGGGATTTGCGCGCTCGGCTGCTTTCTGCCCGGCGCTCGCCGCCCGTACGCGACCCTGCGCCCGGTGCCGCAGGATCGCCTCGGCCAGAATCGAGGGCCCCGAGTTGGCGCGACAAAGAAACAGCACCAGAGGCGGCTCTGTCGCCATATTCGCCTGCACGGTCTCCTTCCGCGACGGCATCACCACGAATGCCTCATGCCTGACCCGGTGCCGCTGTGCGCGCTGCGGGACCGACCGCGAGCGGTACGGGGCTGATAACCGTCTTCTGCACAGCCTCTGAGACGCGCTCATGGACCGCGCGCTCCAGGGGGTCCGGCAGCAGCTGGCCGGAAGGCGCAGCGGTCGCGATGGCGCGGGCGGCGGCGAGCAGCATGGCGTCGCTGAATGCGCGCGCGTGCGCGGTGAGCGCCCCGTGGAACAGTCCGGGGAAACACAGCGTATCGCTGATACTCTTGCCATCGGCCGCGATGGCGGCACCCGCAGCCAGTGCTGCGGCCGGTTCGATCTCCGGGTCGGGATTGGACAGGGCAAAGATGATTTGTCCGGAGCGGATTCGGTCGGGTGCAATCAGGTGCGTCGCGCCTGTCGTGCAGATCACTGCGTCCGCCGTCGCAAGGATGCGCTCGAGACTCTCGCGGTGCCCATGCAGCTGCGCGAGACGTCCCATCGCCTCAAGACGCACATCGGTTCCGAGCAAACGCTTGACGCCGTGCGCCTGCAGGAGGCGCGCAATCCCGAGACCCGCGGCCCCGAGTCCAACGACTCCGACGGTCAGCGCGCTAAGAGGAGCGCCGATCTGCTTCGTCGCATTCAACAATGCCGCGAGCACAACGACCGCCGTGCCATGTTGGTCGTCGTGCAGCACGGGGAGGGGCAAGCGTGCCCGTAGCTTCTGTTCGATCTCAAAACACCGCGGTGCGCTCACGCCCACGAGCAGGAGCGCACCGAAGGAGGGAGCGATCGTGCAAACGACATCGACGAGGTGATCCACGGCACTACCGTCGATGAGGATCGGAATGCCGCTGATCCCAACGAGGGACGCAAACAAGGCGGCTTTGCCCTCTATCACTGGTAATGCGGCCCGGGGACCGATGTTCCCGAGTCCGAGCACCGCGGATCCGTCGGTGACGACCGCGACCGCCCGCCCAACGTACGTCAAATCGAGCGCCTTGCGTGGGGCTTCGCGAATTGCCAGGCACACGCGCGTGACGCCTGGGGTATAGATATCGCGCAGGATCTGAGCACTCGATACGCCAACACGGGAGCGCATCTCAATCTTGCCGCCGCGGTGACGATCGAACGCGCGGTCCGATGAGCCCACGAAGCGCGTCGCGGGCAGCGCGTTGAGGCGCTCGACGAGACGCTCGTGTGCGGCCGCATCGATCTCAACCGTGATTTCCCACAGGGTGCGGTCCTGGTCGCGCCGCACAAGGCTCACGTGCTCCGGGACAAACCCCGCCTCTGCAATCACGTTAAGTACGCCCGCCACACCCGCAGGCGAATGCGACGTCTCGACTTGCAGTATCTCTGGGATTCTCACGACTATCGCACCGCTGCGTGCCGCAGTGCCTCACAGTCAGCCGAGTCGCCGGAGCTTGCCGCCGCCCGAGTGTCCCGGTGCATCGTCTGAGGGACTCCAAGGCCGTCCCGTGCGCTCTTGGATGTAGCGGCGGATGAGCCGGCGCACGGCTTGCGAAGGCGTTACATCCTCCTCGGCGCACAAACGCTCGAACAGCGTTTTCTTGCGGGGATCGATGAGGATCGTAAGCCGTGCGGTGCGATCTGCGAGAGCCAAGGCGATCACCCCCGATGCGGCGCGACACCATTCATTGACTACCATTATAATCCAGCACGTACCTGCGTAGCACTGTCTGTGACGCCAACACTCCACTCGCCGCTCGACGCCTGCCTCACGCTCCTCGCCCTCTGGGGCCTCATCGGGCTCGCGGGGCTCGTGCGGCCCACGAGTCTTATCTTCGTCGGCCGCACCCTCTTTCCGCTGAGCGCCCTGTGCAGCGCAGCTCTCGCGGTGGTGGCCCTCGTGAGCCTGGGCGCGCCGCCGGAGCGCGCCGTCCTGGTCGTAGGCCTCCCTGACCTGCCCGTGCACCTGCGGCGCGATGCGCTGAGCAGCCTATTTCTCTTTCTGCTCGGGGCCGCTTCGGCCGGCATTTCGGTCTTCGCGGCGGGGTACTTTCGGCGCGGTCACGGGACCTCGGCGGGCCTGCTGTGTCTGCAGTACCACCTGTTCCTCGCGAGCATGGGTTTCGTGCTGCTCGCCGACGATGCTTACGCGTTCATGGTGGCCTGGGAGACCATGGCCCTGTCGTCGTACTTCCTCGTCACCACCCAGCATGGCCTCCCAGAGATCCGACGCGCGGGCTTTCTCTATCTGCTGATCGCCCACATCGGGGCGATCAGCATCCTCCTCGCCTTCGGTGTCATGCAGGGCGGTAGCTGGCAGTTCACGTTCGACGCCATGCGCAGTGCGCGGCTTGTCCCGACCTGGGCCACGGTGGCGTTTCTGCTCGCCTTGTTCGGTTTCGGCGCGAAGGCGGGCCTGGTGCCGTTGCACGTCTGGCTGCCGGAGGCACACCCTGCCGCACCCTCCCCCGTCTCCGCGCTTATGAGCGGCGTGATGTTGAAGACTGCGGTGTACGGCGTGCTGCGTGTCAGCTTCGATCTGCTCGGTGAGCCGCAGTGGTGGTGGGGCGTCGTAGCGCTCACCGTCGGGCTCTTCAGCGCGCTGTATGGCGTAGTGTTCGCCGCCACGCAGACCGACATGAAGCGCCTTCTCGCCTGCTCATCCATCGAGAACGTCGGCCTCATCTTCACCGGCTTAGGTCTCGCGGTCGTGTTCCGCGGCGTGGCTATGCCGGGACTCGCCGCGCTCGCACTGATCGCCGTTTTCTACCACTCACTCAACCACGCCTTCATGAAGAGCCTGCTCTTCTGCGGCACGGGTGCGGTACTGCATTCGACCGGTGAGCGAAACCTCGGGCGCCTGGGCGGTCTCATTCACCGCATGCCGTGGGTCGCGTGGCTGACTCTTATCGGCACGCTGGCGCTCGCCGGGTTGCCGCCGCTCAACGGCTTCGTCTCCGAGTGGCTGCTGCTGCAGGCGTTCCTCTTTGCGCACCAGGTGCCCAAGACCTTCGTGAACATGCTGCTGCCACTCGGTGCTGCGCTTGTAGCGCTCGCGGCCGCGCTGGCCGCGTACGTCATGGTCAAGTTCTACGGCGTGATCTTCCTCGGACAGCCGCGCGAGGCGACGCTGGCCCGCGCGCACGATGCAGGTATCCTCGAGCGTATCGGACTCCTGTGGCTCGCGCTCGGGTGTGTAGCGCTCGGCCTCTTTCCCGCGCAGGTCGTCGGCGCGCTGCGCATCGTCGTCAGGCAGCTCGCCGGCGTCGACCTGCCGAACCCAACCGCTCCCTGGTGGCTGCTCGAGCCTCTGCCGGGTCGACTGGCTTCTTATTCGGGTCTCGTATTCTTCGTGGCCGTGACTGCGGTGGTGCTCCTCACCATCATCGCCGTGCAGCTCTTCTATCACCAGCGGGTGCGGCGGGCGGCCCCCTGGGACTGCGGTTTCGTGCGGCTAGATGCCCGCATGCAGGACACGGCGGAAGGTTTCGGACAGCCGATCCGTCACATCTTCGAACCCTTCTTCGCGATGCAGCGGGAACTCCCCTCCCCGTCCGATCGCGCACCGCGCTATCGCGTCTTGGTCGCTGACCGCATCTGGCAACGCCTGTACGAGCCGTTAGGCTCCTTGGTGCAACGCGTGGCGGACGCCTTCGCGTGGCTGCAGCAGGGGCGTATCGCCACCTATCTGCTTTATAGCTTCGTGACGCTCGTCGTGCTGCTTGCCGTAGTGTTATGAGACCGATTGAGATCTTCACGCAGCTGCTCGAGCTCATCGCCGCCCTCGCCGCGGCGCCGCTGTTTGCCGGCTGGATCAACCAGTGCCGCGCGTGGTTGCAGAACAAAAGTGCGCCGAGCCTATGGCTGCCGTACCGCGGCATCCGCAAGCTCTTTCACAAAGACGCCGTCATCGCGGAGCGCGCCTCCGCGCTCTTTCGCCTCACGCCCTACATCGTCTTCGGCGCCATGGTGGTGGCCGCCGGCATCATCCCTTCGATGGACACCCGACTGCCGCTCAGCCCGGTGGCTGATGCGATTGCGCTGGTGGGGCTGCTGGCGACGGCACGCGTCTTCATGTCACTCGCGGCGATGGATATCGGCACCGCCTTCGGCACACTCGGCGCACGGCGCGAAATGATGGTCGGGTTCCTGGCCGAGCCCGCACTCTTGATGGTGATCTTCGTCGCCTCGCTGATTTCGGCCACCACGGCGCTGCCGGCCATCACCGAGCACCTGGCGACGCAGACACTCGGTCTCTACCCCAGCCTCGCCTTCACGGCGGTCGCCTTCCTCATGGTGCTGCTCGCCGAGAACGCGCGCATCCCGATCGACAACCCGGCGACCCATCTCGAGCTGACGATGATTCACGAGGCGCTGCTGCTCGAGTATTCGGCGCGACACCTCGCGCTCATGGAGTGGGCGGCGGCACTCAAGCTCTTCAACTATGCTTGCATCGGCTTCGCGCTCTTCATCCCCTGGGGCGTGTCGACCCGCCAAAGTGCCCCCGTGGCCCTACTTGCCTCGATTCCGCTTCTCGCGGTGAAGCTCGCGGCGGCGGGGGTCATCCTGGCACTGATCGAGACCGTGTCGGCGAAGCTGCGCGTGTTTCGGGCGCCGGAGTTTCTCGCCACGGCGTTTCTCTTTGCCGTGCTGGGGCTCCTGGTGCACCTGCTGCTGGGAGCTTGAGTATGGCTGGTGTCCCCCTGGTTCTGCAGCTCCTGAATCTCTGCGCCGCGCTGTTGCTGCTCATATCCTTTGCGATGCTCACCCAGCGTCGCATTGTGAACCTGGTCAACCTTCTTGCGGTGCAGGGGACAGTGCTGTTCGCCGCCACACTGCTCCTGGCCTGGCGCACGGAGCAGCGTCATTTGTATCTTTCTGCCGCGCTGACGCTCGGCCTCAAGGTGACGCTGCTGCCGTGGCTACTGCATCGCCTCATCCGCCGCCTCGAGGTCTACTGGGACGCGGAGCCGCTACTCAACATCTCCGGCACCATGCTGATCGGCGTGCTGATCGTCGTCTTCGCTTTCGGTCTCGCCCAGCCGATCTCCGCGCTCGCCAGCACCGCGACTCGCAACGCCATCGGCATCGCCGTCGCCGTAGTGTTGCTCTCCTTCCTCACCATGATCACCCGTCGCAAGGCCATGTCGCAGGTGGTGGGTTTCCTCTCGATGGAGAATGGTCTCTTCTTCGGCGCCATGAGTGCGACCTACGGTATGCCAATGATCGTCGAGTTTGGGGTCGCACTCGACGTGTTGGTCGCGGTGCTCGTCCTCGGCATCTTCTTCTTCCAGATCCGCGAACAGTTCGACAGCCTGGATCTGCATCACCTCGAGTCGCTGAAGGAGGATGCCACCGCGAGGAGGCGCGAATAGCGTGGAATTCCTACTGCTCCTGGGGAGTCCTTTAGCGGGCGCTGCAGTCCTCGCCATTCTCGGCGCACGGCGCTTTGCACCGGAGCTCAATGTCGCGTTCAGCCTGCTGACGTTCTTGGCAGCCTGCGCGCTCACCGTGCGCGTCATCGGCGAAGGCAACCTCATCGTGGCGCACGATCAGTTCTTTATTGACGCCTTCAACGTCTTCCTCGTGACGCTCACGGCGTTCGTAGGGCTCACGACTTCGCTCTTCTCGCGCCCCTACATGCGCGTGGAGATGGAGCACGGACGGGTGAGCGCACCGCAGCTGCGCCTCTACCACAGCATGTATCAGCTGTTCATGACCACGATGCTGGTCGCGCTCACGACCAACAACATGGGGCTGCTGTGGGTCGCCATGGAGGCGGCGACGCTCTCGACGGTGTTGCTGGTGACGCTCTACCGCACAGCGGCCAGTCTCGAGGCGGGCTGGAAGTATTTCGTTCTGTGTGGCGTCGGCATCGCTCAGGCGCTCTTCGGCACGATCCTCCTGTACTTCGCGGCCGAGCATGTGCTCGGTGCCGAAGGTGTGAGCGCGCTCCTGTGGACCCACCTGAATGGCGTCAAGGGCCACCTCGAGCCGAAAGTGCTGAGCCTGGCCTTCGTCTTTCTGCTCGTGGGCTACGGGACCAAAGTCGGTTTGGCACCGCTCCACAACTGGCTGCCCGATGCACACGCGGAAGGCCCGACGCCGATCTCCGCCGTGCTCTCGGGCCTCTTGCTGAATGTCGCCCTCTACGCCGTCATCCGCTGCAAGGTGCTCGTCGAGGGCTCGCTCCATTCTTCGCTCCCCTCGCAGATGCTCATGGGCTTTGGCCTCCTCTCGGTCGTGCTGGCCGCTTTCTTCCTCTGGCGCCAGCGCGACATCAAGCGGCTCTTCGCCTACTCCTCCATCGAGCACATGGGCATCGTCACGTTCGCCTTCGGCATGGGCGGCACCGTGGCGAACTTCGCCGCGCTGCTCCACATGACGGTCCACTCGCTCACCAAGTCGGCGATTTTCTTTGCCGCCGGACAGGCCGCGCAGCAGGCCGGCTCGCAGCTCATGGATCAGATCCGCGGGCTCATCACGTTGAGCCCCACCATCGGCTGGGGTCTGATGATGGGCTCACTCGCGATCCTCGGCATGCCGCCGTTCGGGGTGTTCGCCAGCGAATTTCTGATTCTCACCACCGCCATGCGGGAGCAACCCTGGGCGACGCCGATTCTCTTGACCGCGCTCGGCGTGGCCTTCGCCGCGATCTTCGGGCGCGTCCAGCCGATGGTCTTCGGGGAAACAACCGCGAGGCGCCTGTCGCATCCGCCGGCGCTCTTTCCCGTGTTCCTGCACTTGGGGTTGGTACTCGCACTCGGCCTCTACATTCCCCCGTATCTGGCCGATTGGTATCGCGCGGCGGCGCGCCTCATCGGAGGCGGCTGAGGTGACACCGCGCAACTGGTGGGCGGAGAGCGCAGAGCAACCCGGCGCCCCGGGCGTGCGCGCGCTCGCCGTCTCGACCGAGGATTGGACGCGCGCCGCAGCAGAGCTCGCAGCCGGGGGAGCACGGCTTCTCGCCATGTGGGCAAGTCGCACCGAGTCTCCGCGCACGGTGCACGCAGCGTTTCTTCTGGATTCGGGTGCACTCCTTCTCAATCTGTCACTCGCGGGTGCGGAGACACCTTATCCGGGACTCGAGCCGCACTTTCCCTGCGCATCGCGCATGCAGCGCGCGATGGCGGATCTTTCCGGCGTGCGCTCTTCGGACCCCGACGCGCGCCCCTGGTTGCGTCACAACGCCTGGCCGCCGGATTTCCACCCGCTCATCGATCCCGCGGCGCGGGTGACCGAGCATGAGGCGGGGGTCGATGTGTACCCCTTCGTGCGCGTCGACGGTGAGGGCGTGCACGAGATTCCGGTCGGCCCGGTGCACGCGGGCATCATCGAGCCCGGCCACTTTCGCTTCTCAGTCGTCGGTGAGAAGGTGCTGCGGCTCGAGGAGCGACTCGGCTACGTGCACAAGGGCATCGAGCGGCGCTTCACGGAGCTCAACGTCCTCGATGCCCATCGCCTGGCGGCACACGTATCGGGGGATTCCGCGGTGGCCTTCTCCTGGGCCTACTGTCAGGCGCTCGAAGTCATCGCCGGCATCGCGATCCCGGCACGCGCCGCCTGGCTGCGCGCGCTCTATCTCGAGCTCGAGCGCATCGCCAATCATCTCGGCGATCTCGGGGCACTCGGTAACGACGCCGGCTTTGCCTTTGGACTGGCGCAGTTCTCGCGTCTGAAGGAGCAGCTGCTGCGGGCCTGTGCCAAGGTTTTTGGCGAGCGCTATCTGATGAACGCCATCGTCCCGGGCGGCACGCACGCCGACCTCGCCAGCATCGAGGCGCGGGGACTGCGGTCCGCCGTGCTCGCGATCGCGAGCGAGGTCGCGGAACTCCGCACCATCTACGACGAGCATGAGGGAGTGCGCGATCGCTTCACCGGCGCCGGCATCGTGGCTCCCGAGCTCGCCGCACAGCTTGGTGTGACGGGACTCGCCGGCCGGGCGAGCGGACAGGCGTTCGACCTGCGCTGCGACCTCCCCTGCGCACCCTACACGGAAATCGCGGTGACGAAGATCGGTCGCAGCGCGGGCGATGTCGCGGCTCGGGTGGCCGTGCGCTTCGAAGAGTTACAAGAATCCGGCCGGCTTATCGAGCGCCTCCTCGGAGAGTTACCGGCAGGACCGTACAGGGAAAGCGTGCCCCTCCCCCCCGCAAGGGCCTTGGGCATCGGCGTGATCGAAGGCTGGCGGGGCCCGGTGCTCGTGGCGCTCGAAACGGGCGCCGCCGGAACGATCACCCGCTGTCATCCTCACGATCCCTCCTGGCAGAACTGGCCGGCACTCGAGCACGCGATCATCGGCAACATCGTTCCCGATTTCCCCCTCATCAATAAGTCGTTCAACCTGTCCTACAGCGGACACGATCTTTAGAGGGACGCCGCATGCTGAAGACCTTACGCCAGATCGCCGCGGTGGGAATTGCTACCGAGCCGCCCCCGCCGCCGGATGAATCAATGCGGGTGCGCGAGGCGCTCCAGGCACGCATCCTGAGCGTGCTGGGGCGCGCGCTCTGCATTCGTGAGGTGGATGCGGGATCCTGCAATGGCTGCGAGCTCGAGATCCATGCGCTCAACAACCCGCTGTACAACCTCGAGGGTATCGGCATTCGCTTCGTCGCGAGCCCCCGGCATGCGGACCTGCTGCTCGTGACCGGCCCGGTCTCGAAACACATGGAAGTGGCTCTCAAGCGCACGTACGAGGCGACACCCGATCCGAAGCTCGTGGTCGCGGTGGGCGACTGCGGCTGCACGGGCGGTATCTTCGGTGAGAGCTACGCGAGCCGCGGACGTGTTGCGAATGTCATTCCGGTCGATGTCGCAGTCTCGGGCTGCCCACCGAGTCCGTCCCGAATCCTCATCGGCATCCTGACTGCGCTCGAGTCCCCGGCCGCTGCGGCCAGGCGAGTGCACCCGTGAGTCGCCCAACGCCGCTATTCGCGATCGAAAGCCACTTCCCGCAACCGGACTGCGTCCTGAGATTCCTGGAGCCGTGTGGCAGTTGCCCGAATACGCTGTGGGAGGGGCTGTTCGACGGCAGCTATGACAAGCCCTTCATCCTGGACGTGGGCAAGCGTCGGTTTCTGCATTTCGGTCTCGACGGCGTGCAAAGCGCAATGCATTTGGTGTATCCGGACCGGCTGAGCCTCGCCTATACCCGCATGATGATGGCGTTCCTGCTGTTCAACCGCTCACCGGAGCGCATCCTCCTGCTCGGATTGGGCGGCGGGTCGCTCGCGAAGTTCTGCTACCGCCGTCTGCCCTCCGCCGCCATCACCGCTATCGAGGTCAACCCCCATGTCATCGCACTGCGAGAGGAATTCTGCATCCCGAAGGATGATGATCGATTCCGCGTGGTCCACGCGGACGGTTTGAACTACGTCTCGGACACCGGTTACCACAAGGACGTGATTCTCGCTGACGCTTGCGACCACGCCGGCATTGCGCCTCAACTGGATGCGCTCGAGTTCTACCAGAACGCCTGGCGCCGACTGTCCGATGCGGGGGTCTTTGTCCTGAACCTGTGCGGGGATAGGCTCAGTTGGCTCTCGCACATGACGAAACTGCGCTGTGTCTTTGGCGATGAGTTTCTGACGTTGCCCGGGCGTCGCGACGGCAACGTCATCGTGTTCGCCTTCAAGCAACCGACCGTTGAGGTCCATTGGGAACCCGCTGAGGGTGCTGCACGTGACCTCGTGGCGCGCTTTGGCCTGGATTTCCCGCGCTATCTACAGCGAATTACACGCGACTGGAAGCGCAGGGGTCGACCCACGTCAGTCTGAAAGACGCGCTCAGCAACTTGGTCAGTGCAAAGCCTTCGTAAAAGGGTGTCGTCATGTCCAACCGTCCAACGCTGCGAATGCCTGCACCTGCTTACGTCAAGCATGAGCGTCTGCGACAGTGGGTCTCGGATATTGCTGCCCTCACGGAACCCGATCGAATTCACTGGGCCGACGGCTCGCAGGCGGAATACGATCGCCTGTGCGCCGAAATGGTCTCATCCGGGATGCTGTGCCAAACGCATCACAACACGCGACTATGTCGTCACAAGTGACTATTTTTGAAGTGTTTTGGTGGCCAGGGGCGGAATCGAACCACCGACACGCGGATTTTCAGTCCGGGTAGCACACCTCTCCGCACCACTTACCCCTAGATAGCACAAGTACTTACGTGTGCTGCGTCGCGCCACCTGGCGCCGTTTGGCGGCAGCAGGTGTGCCATGAATGTGCCAAAGGAGGAGGCATCGTGCACATGGGTGCAGCATTTCCACACACGCGCCGGCTACTCACATCACCTTACCCACTCTTCTCTGCAGAGCCCGTTCTTCAATATGCCATGCGAGCCTCTGAAAGGGGCTCCCCACGCCGGCTCGCAATTAGCGTAGCGCGACAGGCGGCGGGCCGCGGTCGCTGGGATTTACTCGATGCGTCATCAGGTACCGGCATTACGTGATGCGCGGTGCGAGCAGCGCACCCCACCGGAGCGTTCGTTTGCGACTACCCGCTACTCCGTGCAGTGAGATAGATGATCTTCCCGAAGATTGGTTGATCGGACCCCAGCATCCGCGGCTCGACCAGACCTGCTTCGTGCATCC
>Ga0306920_100011822_pt1 | contig 11827 bp, 8 predicted proteins | sample flu12Cox44000170_FD_204666 | JGI IMG/M metagenome (GOLD analysis project Ga0306920, IMG submission 204666) | Lab enrichment of tropical soil microbial communities from Luquillo Experimental Forest, Puerto Rico - flux4day.12C.oxic.44.000.170 (v2)... | ecosystem: Environmental > Terrestrial >...
CAAGGGGTTTATCTTGACGGCCGTGCTCGGGATAGTTGGAGCTGTTGTAGCAACATACCTTGGCCAGGCGGTCGGGTGGTATCAAGCTGACGAAAACGCTGGTTTCATCGGCGCAATCGTTGGCGCGATCATAGTCCTGGTAGTGTGGGGGATGATCGCACCGCGTCTTGAGCGGACGTAAGGCGCTCGCTCCCGACGCCGCATCTTGCCGCACCAACGCAACGACTCGGTCGCATTGCGTTTGACTGCGAAGAGGCGACCAATGTGATGCTACCCACGTGGCTTTTTGCACTGCTGCTCGGCTTTAGCCTATCTATGGCGGTGAATTTCACGTTGCAGTTGCTGCGATAAGCGCCGTCTGCCCATAGAAGCTCCGGCAGCTTGGCGATATTAGCCGCGATCCGCCGCGTCTCGTCGCGCTTCGCTACCGTTATTTTAATCAGCCAACACCGTTGACTTAAATTGCCACACCCGCTCAATTCATGCTTACGTTCCTTATGCTGTCATTCGAATACCGTTGCCCCCGGACGGGGTGAGAAGTCCACGGCCACGCTGCCGCCGTGAGATATGAGCCCGTCGCTTGTACCGCTTGCGGGGCGCACTCATCTCGTCAATCTCAAGACCGGGGACCTTCTAGAAGAAGAAGCTAAGGCGGGGTAGTTTTGGAATTTATCGCACCCCCGCCCCCGATGACGGTTTAATAGCTCCGGCAGCTTGGCGATATTCGCCGCAATCCTTCGGGCCTAGTCACGCGTGAGCAACTTGGCGGCCGAGCGCCGGCCCGGCTCATCCTCGAAATAGACATAGCGAGTTGCTGGCCGTCGTGGTCGCGCGCGACAAAGCAGGCGTTCAATTCCTCGACAGATCAGGGCGGCGGGAAGCGGCGAAGCATTTATTTTTGATCAGATTAATGTGGCCCAACGGCTTCCAATAAGCGGGAGGCAACTTCAAGCTGCAAACTTGGCGCGGGGTTCGAGCCGAGATGGCCGCCTCCCGCCTCAGCCAGCTGTGAGCAGGCCATCCCGGCTCTAACCGACCCTAAGAAACTAATGGTTCGGATGAGCTCGCAGAGAAATTTCCCAAGCTATTGTTGCAGGCATGTCAACTTCCAACGGGCGAATGGATCATCGCGAGCCCGATTAGACCACTGACCCAAGTTGAGGCCGAGAAGGTGGCTGAGGCGTACCAAACGCTCCAGGAGCTCATTGCGCGAGGATCAGCGGGGGGAATGATCGACCTTAATTGACGGGCGGCGGGAAGCGGCGGGAAGGCATTGCTGGACAATCCCGGAAATTGTTATTTGGGCACAAAGGGCGCTTTAACGCCTGCTGGACAAACTAAGACATTGTAGTTGAAAGCTTGTGGCACTCCCTGCTGTAATCCCACTGTGTAAGCAATAGTCGGCGCACTCCTGAGCCGTCATCGTCGAGGCACGATGCGGCGGGTGCGGTTCGGAGACCAATGTGGCCGCACGCGAGGCATCGGATAAGCTTGCGCTCTCACTGGCATACCTACCAGCGACATCGGGACAGCGCCGCTTTGCCCTGGCCGTCGCTGTACTTCAATTCGTGGCCTGTGGAGTTGTGGCGCCATTTGCGCTACCAGTGCCGCGAATTGATGGCTTTATCCCAGCCATTCTGGCCGTAGTATTCGTAGCTGACCTAATCACCGCTGTTCTATTGTTTAACCAATTCGCCGTGATTGCCTCACGTGCGCTCTTGGTCCTCGCGAACGGCTATCTTCTTTCTGCCCTGATCGTCATTCCGCACGCACTTACCTTTCCGGGCGCGTTTGCGCCGAAAGGCCTGCTTGGTGCGGGGGTTCAGAGCAGCGGATGGCTTAATACGCTCTGGCATTTTGGCTTCCTCGTCGCCGTGGCTGGCTATGCCTGGCTGAAGGATGGAGAGCGTGGGAACGAGACTATCCGAGCCTCAGCACTCCCTGCATTTTGCTGGAGTGTGGCGATCCAGATCAGCCTGGTTTGTGCACTTACCTGGGCCGTCATTGCCGGGGACAGATTTATGCCACGCATGTTTTTGGATGATCTCAGTATGGCGCCTCTGGGGCATTACCTCACTGGAACGCTTGTGCTGATGTCTGTGCTTGTACTGTTGCTGATGTGGACTCGTCGAACGTCGGTGCTCGATCTGTGGGTCATGGTTGCGATCTGCATGACAATATCAGAAATGACCTTGGTGGCCTTCGGGATGACGAGCCGCTTTTCTCTTGGATGGTATGTCAGTCGCGCGTTAGCAGTGGGCGTTTCAACTGTAGTTTTGATAGCTCTGCTCTCAGAGTCGATGAGGTTACACGCAGCGCTATCGAGTGCAAACGTGATGCTGGAGCGCGAACGGGAGACCAAGTTGACGAACGCGCTGGCGATTGTGGCGGCGATTGCTCATGAAGTGAGACAGCCGCTAACAAGAATCATATCAGGCGGCAATGCAGCGCAACGATTTCTTAAGATGACCCCATCCGACCAGGATAGAGCACAGACCGCTCTTGAAGGGATCGTGAGCGCTGGTCATCGGGCCAGCGAAGTAATCGACGGTTTTCGAGCCTTATTCGCAAAAACGGATCAGGACCGACAGCTCGTGGACATAAGCGAGATCATCCGAGCGGTTTTAGAATCATTGAGCCAAGAGCTTAAGAACCATCAAATCGAGCTTCGCTCCGAGCTAATGTCCGAACTGCCACCCATCTATGGCAATAAGAGTCAATTACAGGAGGTCCTATCAAACCTGATCGCCAACGCCATCGAGGCAATGGACACCAGCTCAAATCCCGACCGGGTGCTCGATGTGAGAACTGAACTTTGTGACGGCAAGGCAATTCGGGTGGCAATAGAAGATTCGGGGCCGGGAATTGATAAAGATAAACTAGATGGCATCTTTACTGCATTTGTTACGACGAAGCGACATGGAACGGGATTGGGATTAGCCATCTCCCGAATGATCGTTGAGTATCATGGCGGCAAACTCACTGCGTCGTCTGGCCAAAAAGGTGGCGCGTCGTTCCAATTCGTCCTGCCAATTGCTTCTGTAGATAAGGACGGCCCTCGCGCGGAAAAAACTGTTGCCACCCACCAGTAAGTATGTTCGCTTTTGACAAAAAGCGGACATGCCAATTACTCTCAGCAATGTCCGCTTTTGACTCAACTGAGACATGACATGCCTTCAGAGCGTGTGCTCGCGAGCCACGTCGCCCGCACTTAGTTGCCTGATTTCAGGGTTCTACGCGGAACTAAGTCGGCCATCCGACCGACTGATCGTCTTACCGCTCTAACCAAAAGAATATTGGGATATTGACGCAGGTCAAATCTTCTCACGTCCACTGATCTTCTATTATCCTCCTATTATTATTATCTTTGTTATCGCCCATTTGGTTCGAGTTGGTGATTGCAAAGCGTCTTGTTGTCCAAACGATTGGGTGACGTTTGCAAACTCCATTCATCGCGATCATTGACGATGATGCGCTAGCCCGAGAAGGCATAGGAGAGCTTGTGGAGTCTTTGGGATACAAGTCCATTACATTTAGTTCGGCGGAAGACTTCCTTCAGTCTGGCATGATCGCTAAGACGACATGCCTGATCACCGATCTGCAAATGCCCGGATTAAACGGCGTTGAATTGCAGGAGGCATTGAAGTCGCAGAGAAATCAGACGCCGGTCATTGTGATTACCGCCTACCCGAACGAGACACACCGAACCCGTGCGCTCTAAAACGGAGCGATCGGTTTCCTAAGCAAGCCGTTCGACGAACGAACGCTGATCGAATACCTGGCCGTTGCGATCAAGTTGCAATCATCGCGGGCGAGGCGGCGCACAGCATAACGCCTTGCCGCAAACCGCTCAGGTATGAAACCGTCTTCGTAACACGGGCCGCGCCGAGCTTACGCGTCAGAACAGGCGCTCTTGGCCCGGCTAGTTTGGCTTTTTAGCGCCAACGATGCCAAGCGGCGCCATAGAGACCGCGGCGGACAATGCCCCTGCCATAGCCATAGCCGTAAGCCGGGTAGCTGTAACCGGTGCCATAGCCATAGCCGTAAGACGGGTAACTATAGCCCGTGCCATAACCGTAGCCGTAAGCCGGATAGCGATAGCCAGTGCCATAGCCGTAGCCGCCCCAACCGTAGCCTGCGCCATAGTAACCGGCTCCGGTAGCGGCCGCGCCGTAGAAAGCTGCACGAGCAACGGGGTGATAGCCGAGATTGGCACCGACGCCATAGGTGCGGCGCATCGCGCGGCGATGAACGCCCGCAACGCTCATTGGGGTCAGGGGATGTCCAATCCGCGCGACGGCACTGTCCAGAGATAGCGACACACTTCCTTGGGGCGTGACGCTAAGCGAGTACGGAATTGTACAGAGAATGCCAGCGCAGAGCGCAGTCGCGCCGGCAGCTGCTATTTTCAACATAGTGATCTCCTTGGTTTCCCACCCAGGAGCCCACACCACAAACACCATATCCACACACACAGGAGGGCGCGTTGATTTGGATCAAGTTCTACCGCCCCAATTGGTTCATGCGGCGTTCATTTTCACCTCCGGATCGAATGCGCTCACTCGCGCTCGAGTCCGTTATTTTTGATCCAAAACGGACATTCGTCCTGATTAGGCGCCCGCAGTTTTGGCGCGCGCCTGTTCCCCAATCATCCCGGGCGTGAATAGCTCCGTCAGCACCGGCCCAAGAAACGAGGTAACGACCAACAGCACCAGTACCGAGTTAAATATCTCCTCGCCCAGCAACCGCTCTCCGGCGGCATTAAGAGTGCTGTAACCGACCAATGTGGCGGCGAGCGTGGCGGCAACCTGCGGCAGCGTTAGTGCCCACATCGTCAACGTTGCCTGACTCGTATAGCCAAAGACGCGACCGGCGATCCACGCTGCGATTCCTTTTCCTACGATTAGAGAAATAATCATGCCCGCAACTAGCCAGAAATTGTTCAAGACAGTCTGCCATACCGCCACCGGCACAATCAGGAAGCCAATGACAATGAAGAAGATCGGAATGAAAAAAGCCCTGCCGAAAAAATCTAGCTTTTCCTTCACAGGGTGGTCACCGACAGCGGCATTAACTGCCAATCCGGCCAAGAAAGCGCCGACGATGTCCGGCAGGTTGATCAGATCGGCAAGCTCGCCAGCCACGGCCATTATGCCAAGCATGGTGACAAAATAGCCCGCCTGATTATCCTTCAGCTTGTTCAGAACCCAAGCGCCCGCGCGGCTTACTCCTACCAGGATCAGCGGTACGAAGATGGCGACCTCCACGATTTGGAGGGTAAGACCCGATGGCGAAAAACCTGTCGTGTAAGTTGAAACGCAGATCCCGAAGATGATCAGCGATACGGTGTCCGATACCAGGGTGGCACCGATTGTGACGACAACCGGCTCCAGTGCGATGGCGCCAAGGCGCGTGACGATCGGCAGAGCGAGCAAAGTGTGCGATGCCAGCAGCGAGCCGATGACAATTGCTGGAATCATCCCATAGCCGAACGCCAGACCATACCCGGTGCCGAGCACCTGCGGCACAGCAGTCGTGATAAGACCGAAAATGATGCTGCGGGTCTGCGCCTTCCGAAAAAGATTGATGTTGATTTCAAGCCCGGCACCAAACATCAGCAGCAGCCTGCCAAGATCGCCAAAGAACTGCACGATCGGATGGTTCTTCGGAGCAACGTCAAGAACATACGGCCCTAGAAGAATTCCGAAGGCTACGAGGCCCACGAGTTCTGGAATTCGGACACGGCGTGCAAGTGCCGGTGCGCAGGCGATAATCGCCATGACAATGGCGAATTTTGCCAGATTCGGCAGCGCCACGGCGTGGGACCTGAAGGTATCAAGCCATTCCATCGCCAATTGCTCCGAGCATGAGAAGGAGGGCCCCCACTAATGAATCATAATCGTGGTTGCGCCCATTGCCTTCGCGCTGCACCAGACTGAACAGGATCGCCGCATTGCCGGGATCGAGCCGCACACAGCCATGCGAAGCCGGGCCGCCTAGGTGGGAGATTTCGTAGCTGCCGTGAATGACAAAACCGCCATAGAAGAAGATCGAATGCGGCATCGGCGAATTGTAATATTTGCGCGAGAACCAGTGTCGCGCCAGCATTTCCGGATGATAGGTACCAGGAGGCGTGATGTAACCGCGGCGCGCCGTGGAGACCCGCCAATTGTACCGCGGCATTCCATCGACGACGACCGACATGCGCTGCACGGAACGGTCGATATTGACGACCACGGCAGCATGCGCGCGGGTTGCAAGCGCAATAACAAAGATCAGCGCGGCCAAAACGCAGTACGAACGACGCATGGCATGCCTCGGCAGCTCAGCACATATCAGTACGATGCCGGCGACACGTCTTGAAAATGTAAAGAAATGGTTAACGTCGCTGGAGAAGCGGCCGAGGCGTTTTCCGGCCAGTTTGGATTTGCCTAAGCCGGGCTTCGATCTGTGCACATGCGGGGATTTGACTCACGCAGCCGGTGTCGATGCGTGCCAACCGGCCGGTTCTGAACCGTTGCGATGTCCGCTTTTGACCCAAAGCGGACATCGACAGTCGCCGTGGCGGTTACGTCCCGGAGCATGGTGCTCAGCGCGTTTTTGACTCACATCAAACTCTCGAATGCGCTTGAGTGAAATGCTCTTGGCGGCCTGGATGCCAAAGGAGACCGAAAAGTTGGATGGCCTTGCGCTGCCGTTCCTCCGCGGAATACTGCCCATAAATACCAACAGGCTGGCGAGCGACATCCTCGCCGGCGTGACGCTTGCGGCGCTCGGCATTCCGGAAGTCATGGGTTACACAAAAATATCTGGAACACCGATCGTAACGGGACTCTACACCTTACTGCTTCCGGTTATCGCCTTTGCCCTGCTCGGGGGCTCTCGCCACCTGGTCGTCTCTGCTGACTCGGCAACGGCCGCAATTCTAGCATCGATGCTCGTAGGCATCGCAGCGCTTGGGTCTCCCGAATACGTCCGTGCAACGAGTCTTGTTGCGCTGGTAGTTGCGGGAATGTTGGTATTAGCGAGAGTATTCAGGCTCGGATTTCTCGCGGATTTTTTGTCCCGCAGTGCTTTGATCGGATTCCTCACCGGTGTCGGTATCCAAGTGGCCGCCGGCGAATTGGCGGGCCTTGTCGGTTTGCCCAAGGCGGGCCATGGGGCGCTCGAGCAAATCATGTCGGCGTTCTCACGGATGGGTTCGGCGCATTTGGCTACGGCGGTTATTTCCGCCGCTGTCTTGGCGGTGATCATAGGTTTCGGTCAGCTTGCTCCTCGTCTTCCGGGGGCGCTTATCGCCGTCATCGGTGCAATTGCTGCCAGCGCCATATTCGACCTCGACGCCAGAGGCATCGCCACGATTGGCAGTGTTCCAGGCGGGCTACCTTCACTGGCGTTGCCAGCGGCGAACGTCAACGAGCTCCGTTTGGTGCTCACATGCGCAGCGTCTTGTTTCTTAGTTATCGTCGCGCAGAGCGCTGCAACTTCCCGGGCCTATGCTGCGCGCTATGAAGAGAAATTTTTCGCAAATTATGACCTCGTTGGACTGGCGGCCGCAAACGCCGCGGCTGGCTTGACCGGCACCTTCGTCGTTAATGGCAGTCCAACCAAGACCGAAATGGTTGATGAAGCAGGCGGCCGAAGCCAGCTGGCCCATCTCACCACGGCAGCTGTCGTGTTGATTGTGCTCCTCTTTCTGACACGGCCACTGAGCTTTCTGCCAAACGCAGTGCTCTCCGCGGTCGTATTCATGATCGGCATAAAGCTCATCGATGTTAAAGGCATGCGAGAGCTGTTTCGGCTTCAGCGCAATGAATTCTGGATCGCACTACTGACGGCAGCAACCGTTGTGGTCACCACCGTGATGGATGGTATTGCGATTGCTGTCGGCCTGTCACTGATCGATCAAGTTCGCCACGCGTACCAGCCACGGACCCGCGTTCTGGTGAAGGATAGCGACGCACGTTGGTGTCCCGTGGCAGCGGCTCCGGACCAACTCGCGGCGCCCGGCGTAATTGTCTACCGCTTTGAAGCGAACCTGTTTTACGCAAACGCCGGCTTTTTCGTCGAAGAGATTCTTCGCCTTGTCACAACTGCAACGAAACCCATCCATGGTCTTGTTCTCGACGTTGCGGGTATCAATGATGTCGACTACACGGCGGCCAAAATGCTGCTCCAAGTAAGGAGTGAACTTACCAAGCTTGGTGTTTCCGTGGTTTCGGTGGCCGTTTCGGCTGATGCGATCGATTACTTGCGACGTTACGGCCTTGCGGGCGATAAAAAGGTTTATCGGACGATTGATGAGGCCATCGCAGCCCTTGGCGCACGAGGCAATGCGACGACGCTGGCACAGTGAGCTGCTCGCGCGGAAGGTTGATTGAGTAAGGAGGCCGACGCGGACATGCTCTGCTTTGAGGGGCAAAGCGGACATCGCGACGTCTTTCAACTAGGCTTCTTCATATCGCAGAGTCTTGGTTGTCGATATGAAACACGCATTAGAAATTGCGTACACTGCGTTTCGCGGCAGCGCCGCCCCTGATGTTCCACGGGCCAACCGAGTGGCGCTCGGGAAGGCGCTACGCGAAAAGATTCCGCGAAAGCAGCACGGTCTATGGAAGGAGGCCAAAGGTCGGCCAAATCCGATCCATGTCCTACGCGAGTCGGACGTCGGCCGAATGAAGGAGCTCGTGCCGATACGATACGGCCGGATGTTACAATCACCTTTTTCCTTCTATCGAGGCGCTGCCGGAGTGATGGCCTTCGACCTGGCGCAATTGCCCCATACGGATCTCAAGGTCCAAGCATGCGGCGATTGTCACCTCATGAATTTCGGCGGCTTCGCTACACCGGAACGCAACATCATCTTCGACATCAACGACTTCGATGAGACCCTATCCGCTCCGTGGGAATGGGATGTAAAGCGGCTTGCCGCTTCAATTGCGCTAGCTGCGCGCTCTATTGGACTTTCCGATGACAAAGCCCGTGATTGTGCCGTCAGTTCTACGCGCAGTTACCGGGAACACGTGCGGAGATTCTCCAGAATGGACCCGCTTGGGGTCTGGTACACGGACATTACCGTCAACGATTTTATTGGAGCTCTACCAAAGGCCGTGCGCAAACGCGTTTTGAAGCATATAGACAAGATGGCGCCACGCAGTAGTTCGGAGCATGACTACCCCAAACTCGCTGGAACGGCGGGCGGCCATATCCACATCATCGACCACCCACCTTTGATTTTCCATCCGAAGGCGTCCGGCGCTCCTGAATTTCAGAAAGAACGTGAACAGATTTTCCAAGTCTACCGCGAAACGTTACCCGATGACCGCCGTATGCTGCTTGATCGCTATCGAGTGGTTGACGCGGCTATCAAGGTTGTCGGCATTGGCAGCGTCGGGCGGAGGTGTTGGATTGCCTTGCTGATGTCAGCGGACAACGATCCACTCTTCCTCCAATTCAAGGAGGCCGTGGAGTCAGTACTGGAACCTTACGTCGGGAAAAGCGCGTGTAGCCATCACGGTCAGCGGGTAGTGATGGGGCAGCGTCTCATGCAGCCTTTTTCGGATATTTTCTTGGGCTGGGTGACGGCTCCGAACGGTCGGCAATTCTATGTGCGACAGCTGCACGACGCGAAGATCAAGCCTCTGGTCGAGACGTTTAATGCTGAAATGTTGGATGTGTATGGCAGGGCCTGTGGCTGGGCGCTCGCCCGTGCACACTCGAAGGTCAGCGAGATATCGGCAACCATTAGCGGCTATCTTGGCGCGTCAAGCGATGAATTTGATGAAGCCATGGGTAAATTTGCGTTGGCCTACGGAGACCAAGTTGAGCGTGATTATGCCGACCTGAGGGCCGCAGCAAGGAGAGGCGAGGTCCCCGCCATTCAGGAGTAAGCTGGCAATGTCTGCTTTTGAGTACCCGCGCCTCAATGTCCGCTAATGATGCTGTGGACGGCGCCCGCTCAGCGGCATCGAAGTGCTATAAGACTGGTTGCGTGTGCCGAACGCCGACCGTTGCGCTTATTATTTGATCACCGGCCAGCTGATTGCAGACGCCATGTCAGGAAGACGCCCATCGCGGGCATGCGCGATGAGCCAAGCCATGATCGCCGCGCTTTCCTCAATCGAGCCGAGTCGTCCTGAGCGTCCGTTATGGCCGGCGGTCATATCGGTCTTGAACACGAGGTCGCGCGTGTCGGTCTTGCTCGCCCGCAGCTTTGCGACCCACTTGGCAGGTTCGGCGTAGTTGACCTGGCTGTCGTAGAAGCCTGCGGTAACGAACATCGGCGGATAGGTCCTTCGCGCGACGTGATCGTAAGGTGAATAAGACAACATGTAATTGTATTCCGGCTCAATGACCGGATTGCCCCATTCATTGTATTCGAGGGTCGTGAGTGGGGCCGAGGCGTCCGACATTGTGGTAACGATATCCACAAATGGCACTTCTGCGACGATCCCGGCATAGAGATCGGGACGCAGATTGGCGATCGCGCCCATAAGTAGGCCGCCGGCGCTGCCGCCCTGCGCAAAAATGGCTCGCGAATCCGCATAGCCTTTGGCGATCAGCGCCTCAGTCGCAGCGATGAAATCGGTGAACGTGTTGCGCTTGTTGAGCATGCGGCCTTCGATATACCAGCGCTCACCTTTTTCGTGTCCTCCGCGCACATGCGCAATGGCATAGACGAAGCCGCGATCAATCAAGCTGAACGCGGAGTGCGAGAAACTTGCACGCTGGCTCAAACCGTAAGCGCCGTAGCCAACGATCAACGTTGGATTACCTCCGGGGCGCCGCATGCCCTTGCGGTAAACGATCGTGATCGGAACACGCTCACCGTCAGGCGCAGTCGCACTAAGCTGATCAAGCACATAGCGATGGCGATCAACCCAACGACTTGCCGGGTCCTGCTTGCGCAAGGTTAGCGCGCCAGTTGGCACGTCCAAGTCATAAACGCACTCCGGTTCCAGCGGATTGCTGAAATGGAAGCGCAACACGGTTGCGGCCGGATCGAGATTGGCTTCATTGTCGTAAAGAAGCTCGAGGCGACGCCGATTGCGGCTGGCCGCAGCACCGGAATTTCACGGAGGTCCGGGAAGTTGAATATGCGGATTGCCGTCCCGGTTTCGGCTTCCACGTCCACAGCCACGAATGTCTCAAACGCTTCGAAATGACTGAGATGACGCCCCGGCTCCTCTGGAACGATCTCTCGCCAATGCAACGCCATGGGCGTCGCCTGCGATGCGCTCATCAATCGGAAGTCTGGCGCATCAAGGTTAGTGCGGATGAAGAATTGGTCGCCGACGTGATCGAGATCATAGATCACGCCTCGCCGGCGCGGCTCGATGACCTTTAACTCGGCGGTCGGCTGATCGATGGGTAGATAGCGAAACTCGCTGGTGCGCTCCTCGTTGATATTGACTAGGGCGAACTTGCGCGACTTCGACAGGCCAATCGAAACACTGAATGTCGGATCGCTCTCCTCGTAGATCAGCACGTCGCTTTTCGGGTTGGCGCCTAGCCGATGAAGCCGGACCTGGTAGGAGCGCAAGGTCGTCGGCTCATTGCGCACATAGAAAAGCGCATCGCTGTCGGCGGCGAAAACGAGATCGGAGCTCGCGTCGTCAATACCCTGATCGACGGTTTCGCCGGTCAAGATTGATCGCACAAAGATGCGATACTCGCGGTCACCGGCGAAATCGACCGCGAAAGCAACGCGGGTATTGTCGGGGCTCACGGCCCAGGAGCCGAGCTGGTATTGCTGCGGATGAACAGCCGCGAGCGCGCCGACATCGAGTACGATTTCCTCCTGCGCCCCTGGGGCATCCTTATGGCG
>Ga0306920_100011823_pt1 | contig 11827 bp, 11 predicted proteins | sample flu12Cox44000170_FD_204666 | JGI IMG/M metagenome (GOLD analysis project Ga0306920, IMG submission 204666) | Lab enrichment of tropical soil microbial communities from Luquillo Experimental Forest, Puerto Rico - flux4day.12C.oxic.44.000.170 (v2)... | ecosystem: Environmental > Terrestrial >...
AGCGATCTTTTTGCTGAATGTCCTCCCGGCACGTACGATGCCATCATCGCCAATCTGCCGTATGTGGCCACACAAGATTTGGACAACCTCGAGCGTCAGGTGCAAGAGCACGAGCCGCACGAAGCCCTTTTCGCCGGGGCAGATGGGCTTGCTCTGTATCGACGGTTGTTAGAAGAAGCGCAGGGGCGACTATCCCTAGGTGGGGCGCTCTATTTCGAGTGCGGGCCATATAATGCCCTGACACTCGCAGATCTCGTGCGCAAGGGCTTTCCGGGTTCACAGGTCTCGGTGCATCGGGATACAGCCGGCCTTGAACGGATCGTCCGTTGCTCGACAGGTCCGCTGTGAAGGAACAAGCAGAGACACTCGGCAGCCGCGCCCAAGCACTCTTCGAGGCACAACAGAAGACCATTTGCGCGGAGCTTGCGCGCCTCGATGGGTGCGCAAAGTTCCAGTTCGATGCGTGGGAACGCTCGGGCGGCGGTGGCGGACTCACCGCTATCTTGGGCGACGGTGCTCTCTTCGAGAAAGCGGGCGTGAACACGTCGACTGTTTGGGGAGAGTTCGACTCGGCGGCTCTCGCCAAGATCGGCGGACAAGAACGGACGTTTTTCGCCACGGGAATTTCGATGGTGCTTCACCCGTTGAGCCCGATGGTGCCCACTATGCACGCGAATTTCCGCTATCTGACACGCGGCGAGCACGGCTGGTTCGGGGGCGGCAGCGATCTGACGCCCTACATCACGAAGCGCGAAGACGTGCAAGCTTTTCACCGCACGTGGAAGAGCGTTTGCGATCGTCACGACCCGACATATTATCCGCGCTTTAAGGCGTGGTGCGATAGTTATTTCACCATCCCGCACCGCGGTGAGATGCGTGGCGTCGGGGGCATTTTCTTCGACGACCTCGCGGCCGACCTCGAGAAGATTTTCGCCTTCGTCAGCGATTGTTGCCGCAGCGTACTGTCGTCATACGTGCCGATCGTGCAGCGCCGGAGGGACGAACCATACGGCGAGCGGGAGCGACGCTTTCAGCTGTGGCGGCGCGGCCGCTATGTTGAATTCAACCTTATCTACGACCGAGGCACGAGTTTTGGCCTTGCGACCCACGGGCGCACCGAGTCAATCCTGATGTCGCTGCCCCCGCTGGCCAGCTGGACCTATGCCTACGAACCCGAACCGGGCAGTCCCGAGGCACAGGCGCTCACGTACTATCAACCCCAAGATTGGCTTGCTTGAAGCAACCCAATCACAAGAGGAGTCATTCTCAAGCTTTCGAACTTCGAAGTACATGAATCTTGACGTTTTGAGCGCATGAGAGCGCGGCGATGAGCGCGTTTGTGTTCTTCACGGGCGGTGTGGTGTCGTCGCTCGGCAAGGGCATCGCCGCCGCCTCGCTGGGCCGGCTTCTCAAGGCCCGCGGCATCTCGGTGAGCATACAAAAGCTCGATCCCTACATAAACACAGACGCCGGCACGATGAACCCATACCAGCATGGGGAGGTCTTCGTCACTGAAGACGGGGCTGAAACGGACCTCGACCTCGGCCACTACGAGCGGTTCATCGACGAAAATCTGACCAAGCTACACAATGTGACGACCGGCCAGATTTACGGCTCTGTCATCGAGCAAGAACGCCGGGGTGCCTACCTCGGCGGCACGGTCCAGGTCATCCCGCATATCACGAACGAGATCAAGGACCGCATCAAGCAAGTAGCGCTCGCAAGCGCAGCTGACGTGTGCATTATAGAGGTCGGCGGCACGGTCGGCGACATCGAATCGCTACCGTTCCTCGAGGCCATTCGCCAATTCAAGCATGACGTGGGCGACGACCATGTCATGTACGTTCATCTCACCCTCGTGCCGCATTTGGGCGCTCCCGACGAGCTGAAGACCAAGCCGACGCAACATTCCGTGCGTGAACTTCGCGCTATCGGCATCTCACCCGACGCGATCATCTGCCGCGCCGAGTTTCCGCTGACCCAAGACATCAAAGAGAAGATCGCGCTGTTCTGCGACGTCAAGCGATCGGCGGTCGTGCAAAGCCGCGATGCGCAGAGCATCTATCAAGTACCGCTCAACCTGGAAGCAGAAGGCCTTGCCGAGCTCGTTTGCGAGAAGTTCAAGTTCACCGATCGCCAGCTCGATCTTGAGGACTGGCGTTCGATGGTGCGCCGGATCGCTCGGCCCAAAGAGGCGGTTCGTGTCGCGCTGGTCGGCAAGTATGTCGAGCTCAAGGATGCGTACATATCGATCAACGAGGCGCTGTATCATGCGGGTGTCGCACAAAACACCGCCGTCGAGATCATGCGTATCGATTCCGAGACGCTTGAGGAACGTGGTCTCGAAGTTTTAAATGACGTCCATGGCGTGCTCGTGGCGCCGGGTTTCGGCGCAAGGGGCATCAAAGGGAAGCTCGCCGCCATCAGGCACGCGCGAGAAGGCGGTGTGCCGTTTTTGGGCATTTGTTACGGCATGCAGCTGGCATGCGTTGAATTTGCTCGCAACGTGTGCGGGTTGGAGAGCGCGCATACGCGCGAGGTCGAGCCCGAGACCCCGCACCCAGTCATCGACTTCATGGAGAACCAGCGCAACTTACAGGTCATGGGCGGGACCATGCGGCTGGGCGCATATCCGTGCACGCTCGTGCCCGGGTCGCTCGCCCATCGCATGTATGGACGAACCGAGATATCCGAGCGTCACCGTCACCGCTTCGAGTTCAACAACGCCTACACGGAAGCGTTCGAGCGCAAAGGAATGGTCTTTTCAGGCCACTACCGAGCGGCTGATCTCGTCGAGATCATCGAATTACCGTCGCACCCGTGGTTCGTCGGCACGCAAGCGCACCCGGAGTTCAAGTCGCGTCCCACGCGGCCGTCACCGCTGTATGCGGGCTTTATCGAAGCATGCACCGCGTACGCGCAGCAACGGCGGGCTGGGAGCGAACTGACCCGCGAGCGTAGCGCGTAAGCGCCGCGCAACCATTCGGCGTGGATAGCGCCGACGTCACCTTCGTCATCCTCACAAAAAACGAGGCGCCAAACATCGGCGCCTGCTTAGCCTCGTTGCCCAAAGGATCCCGCGCGCTCGTGTATGATGCGCTCTCTGATGACGGTACGGCGAGTCTGGCGCAGTCGGCTGGGGCGAACGTCGTTAGCGCTCCGTGGGCCGGTTTTGTGGCGGCACGCGATGCGGCCGCCCAGCTCGTGAAGACACCGTGGACCTTTATGCTGGATGCCGACGAACGCATCTCGCCTGCGCTTGCACGAGAGCTGGAATGTTTGCAGCCAGGCCCGCATATCGGCAGCTACTCGATGCCGCGGCGCAACCATTTCTGCGGGCGCTGGATCCGTAGCGCCGGCTGGTGGCCCGATCGCCTGGTGCGGCTATTCCGCACAGGCCAGGCGCGGCTGGTTGCGCGTGGCGCATCGAGTCAGGGCGTGCACGAGACGTGGCATCCTGGCGGAGAATGCCACGAGCTTGCGTCACCGATAGAACACTACTCCTACGACAGTCCCGCCGGCTACCGCCGCAAGTTTTCGCTGTACACGGATTTGGAAGCGGGAAGTGGACGGGCCGCGTTCGCGGACGTTGTCGGGGCGTGGCTCGTCGTTCCGGCACGGTTCGCATGGTACTGGCTGCGCCGTGGCGGCATCTTTGAGGGATGGCGTGGCGCGTTCGTGTGTGGTGGGAATGCAACCTATCCGGCGGTCGTCGCGACCAAGAGCTGGTTGCGCAAAGATGCCGCTCGCGATCGGAAGGGTCAGTGAGCGGACGAGTCGTCGCGCTCGATGCGCGCCTCACGCGTCAGATGTCCATTGGCATGAAGGCGTACGTGCGCGAACTCGTAACCCGGCTGCCAGGCCTCGCACCAGATCTCCAATTTCTCATTCTAAGTAATGAAATGCTGTCGGTGCCAGCGGGTAACGTGCGTTTCGACCGCGTGGCGGCTGCCGTCGCCAGCAATGGTGGGCTGGGCGAGCAGTTCTTCTACGCGCGGCAGTTGCGCACCGGCGGTGCCGACTTGATTCACTACATGAGCGTCTATGCGCCGCGGCAGTCACCGCAGGCGCACGTATACACGATCCACGATCTCATTCACCTGCGCTATCCATCGTATTTCTCTTGGAAGGTGCCGCCGTATTATCGCCTGGTCGTAGCACCGGTTGCGCGTTCTGCACGCGTCGTGCTCACCGACGCCAGTGCGACCGTCGCCGACCTCCACGACTATCTTGGCGTCCATCCAACGCGAGTGCGGGTTGTGCCACTTGGTGTCTCAGAAGCGTTCACGCTTGACGATGCACAGCGGGCCCAGCGCGCCGGATCGATCCGCTCGCGCCTTGGGTTTGAGCGCCCCTTCATCTTATATGCCGGCAACCACCGTCCGCACAAGAATCTGCAGACCCTCGTACGGGCCTGGCAAGCGCTCGAAGTGCCTTGTGATCTTGTGATCACAGAAGACGGTCCCCTCGGTGTGGACGACGCGGGGCACAAAGAGGGCCCTGGCCAACTCCACTTGACGGGGACCATCGACGTGCAAGGTCTCATCTCACTCTACGCCGGCTGCACCACCGCTGTGCAACCATCACTATATGAGGGGTTCGGACTTTCGGTGCTTGAGGCCATGGCGTGCGGTGCGCCTGCGGTGGTGGCGCAGACGCCTGTGCTGCTCGAGGTCGGCGGCGACGCCGTCGACAGCTTTCCGCCAACCGACGTGGCGGCATTGAGCCGCACGTTGACACGACTGCTTTCCGACGATCGCCACGTGAATGAGCTGCGTCGCGCAGGCCGAGAGCGCGTCCGGCAATTCACGTGGGATGCTACAGCCAAGGCAACTGCGGACGTCTACAGGGAATTGCTGCAATGAGCACCAGGGTCTGGGCAGCGCTTGTCATGGTCGCGCTCGCAATTGCGAGCTCGGCAAGCATGCGCTCGAGCGCCGAGCCTTTTACGGTGACGGTCGTGGTGAATGGCAAGAAATTGCCGGCCAGCGCGGTCGAGATCCAAAACGAGACCGTGTACGTCGCGCTTCGCCCCATCGCGGTAGCCATGCAGGCAGATGTCGAGACGAATGCTCGCGCGCGCACGGTGACGATCACCTCGCTCCTGCGCCAAGTGGTGCTGCATCTGGAGGATCAGATGGCGCTCGTCAACGGTCAGCGCGTGCGCCTCGCTGCGGCGCCCACGCAAAGCGGCAGCCGTATCGTCTTGCCGCTGCGGGCCGTGGGTGAGGCTTTCGGCGCCACGGTGACCTATGATGGGAAAACGCGTACTGCGCTCGTCTCGCCCGCGACGCGAACGGCACAAGGCGGGCGGCATCCTCTGCCCTCGACGGCATCTGCGAAGACGATGTCCGGCAGCGTGCTTGCGGTCAACGCGAGCGCGAATCCGCCTGATCTGCTAGTCTCCAGCAGTGGAAGCAATTACACGATCACCGTGCCGTTCGGTACCTCCATAGCGTTTCGCGACGTGCACGGCGCCGTAACCGGTAATGGCAAACTTGCGCAGGTGCGGCCGGGTGACGCGCTCATCGTTACCGTCGACCCGCGCGGACAGCTCATCTCGATGGCCGACATCTTCGCAAGCATCAACGGGACGGCCGCAGCAGTGACCGACCAAAGCATGGTGCTCGAGGGCGGGCGAGTGATCGTCGCAGACGCGTCAACAAGTGTCAGCCTCGATGGCAAGGCAGCTACATTCTCATCGCTACGCCCCGGCGATAAGGTGAGCATCCGTGCAGACCCAGTGAGCGGTGCGGTGCGTGAGGTCGTGGCACTCCGGCCCGGCGGCTTTGCCACAACGGCGGCATCGACGCCGGCACCCGGGGCGCAAAGCAGCGGTGGCGCCGTGCAGATCAAAGCGGTGCATGACAATGCAACGACAGCTTTTCGAGCTGGCCAGACCTTGACGATTCTTACACAAGGAACGCCCGGAGCGCAAGCGAGCTTCGACTTGAGCGACGTCGTCGTCGACAACGCGATGCGCGAGACGTCGCCCGGCCGCTATGAGGGGCAATACACCGTTGGCGTCGGCACGAATCTCGTCGCCGCTCCGATCCTCGTCCGCCTGAGCAAAAACGGCGAGACCGCTGTCGCCGAGGCGCCCGATCCACTGACGATCATCACGACGCCGCCCAGCGTGAACAACGCCGCCCCGCTGCCCTTCGCCTACGTGAACACGGCTCGGCCAAGTATCTTCGCGACGTTCTCGACGCTTGGCGACATCGGCATGGACGCGTCCAGCTTACAAATGAGCCTCAATGGACGCGACGTCACCTCGCAGGCGACGCGCGACCCGGCCTACATTTCATACTTCCCGACGGCTGAGCTGAGCTCCAAAACGGTGCAAGTCGAGGTCAAAGGAACCGATACTGCTGGTAACACCCTCGATTACCGCTGGACATTCTCCATCGCGGGGAAGTGACGGAGCTCACGTCAATGGTCGCATCATTCCGCCTAAACGCGGCTGCGCTTGTCACCGCGGCGGCAGTCGCCGCGAGCGCTTGCGGCGCCGCCGCTCCTGGCCCATCGCAGAGCGCTGCTGGACCGAACACGCTCGTTTTTGGCCGCAACCAGGACGCGGTGCGTTTGGACCCTGCCATCGTCACCGATGGCATGTCGCTCAACGTTGCGCGCGTCACCATGGAGGGACTCACCCAGTACGCTCTCGGCAGCTTCGATGTCGAACCGTGTCTGGCGACGTCGTGGACCGTATCGCCGGACGGAAAGACATGGCGCTTCCATCTTCGGCACAACGTCACGTTCCAGGATGGCACCGCGTTCAACGCTGACGCAGTGAAGTTCAACTTCGACCGCTGGCGCCTTAAGGACGATCCGTGGCACAAACTGCTCCAAGGCAATCTCGAGTACTCGTATTATGAGAGCCAGTTCGGCGGATTCCCGGGGGCGATCAGAAACGTGAAAGTGCTCGCGCCGGATGAAGTGGAGCTCGACTTGAGCCAGACCGAGGCGCCCATGCTTGCGAACCTTGCCATGCCGGCATTTGGGATGAGTTCGCCGACGGCGATGAAGAAGGCGGGGGAGGAATATTTCCGCCAGCCCGTGGGGACTGGCCCGTATGTGGTCACTGAGTGGGTCAAGGATGACCATATTACGCTGTCAGCATATTCCGGCTACTGGGGGCCCAAGCCGAAGATCGCCACGATAATCTTGCGCGATATTCCCGATCCGGCGACGAGCATGCTCGCATTGCAAAAAGGCGACATCGATGGCTGGGAGTACCCGCGGCCCGACGATATGCCGGCGCTGAGCAGCGACGACAATCTGACGGTCTACCATCAGCCGCCGAACAACCTCTTGTACCTTGCGATAAACGTGCAAAAAGGGCCGTTGACGAACGTCCTGGTTCGCCGTGCCATCAATGAGGCGATCGATGCGAACGCGCTCGTGAGAAACTTCTTCGACCCGTCTGCCAAAGTCGCGACCGACTTCTTGCCGCTGGCCGTGTGGCCGCACCCCAGCCGCACGTCGTATCCGTATGATCCGACTGATGCCCGGCGGCTCTTGGCGCAAGCCGGCTTCCCGCACGGTTTCTCGACGACGCTGTGGTACATGACGACGCCCCGTCCATACGTCGCAGAGCCGCAACGCGTCGCCGAAGCGATTCAAGCCGATCTGCGCGCGGTCGGCATCAATGCGACGTTGCAAGGTTTTGAGTGGGGTCCGTTCCTCGATAAGATCGAAAGCGGTCAGCATGAATTGGCGCTTGCCGGATGGAGCGGAGACAACGGCGACCCAGATAACTTCCTCTATGCCCTGCTCGACAAAGACAGCGCCGTGCCGCCGGGCGCCCAAAACGTATGCTTCTGGAAGGACGAGCACTTCCATCAACTGATGATCGCAGCACAGAGCACGACCGATCGGTCTGAGCGCGCGAAGTACTACCTCGATGCGCTGCAATTGGTGCACGACGAGGCGCCGACCGTTCCCCTCGTCCATACCGGTCCACCAATCGTGTTCAAACGCAGCGTGCTCGGCTACATTCCGAACCCCGACAACTCCGAACCGTTTCAGTCGATGTCGATCGTCCGCGAGAACTAACGACATGCCAGGCGAGCCGTGCATCTTTTGCGACCTCGCCTCGGGAAAAAGTGGCGCGCCGCTCATCTACCAGGATGACGCGGTGGTCGCGTTCTCGGACATCCGCCCCATCGCACCCACGCACATCCTGATAGTGCCGCGGGAGCACCATCCGACGCTGCTCGACGTCGGACCGGAGGACCAGGCCTTGCTCGGGCGGCTGCTGGCAGTCGCCGCGAAAATCGCAAAGGAAAGGCTCGGCAACGACCCAAGCTGCCGCGTCGTCATCAATAGCGGGGCGTCCGCGGGACAGACCGTCTACCACCTCCACCTTCACCTGCTTTCGGGACGTCATTTCGCCTGGCCACCAGGGTAGTAGGCGTGCGAGAAAGGGCAGCCATAGGCAGGGCTTGAGTTGGCGTCGAAGTGACGTCCTAACGATCTAACGATCAAAAATTGCACGCGGCAGCGCATCACGAGCCACCGCGGCAGGAGTGCGGAACGGGCCCTCGAGGGCCCGTTCATGACGGGAGGAGGTGTGCACACGTGGAGACCCGAGTCGGTGCAAACGAGTCTATTGAAAGCGCACTGAAGCGCTTCAAGAAGATGTGTCAGAAATCGGGTGTTCTCGCGGAAGCCCGCCGTCACGAGCACTACGAGAAGCCTAGTGTCCGCCGCAAGAAGAAGTCGGCCGCCGCACGCAAGCGCCGCACCTAAGAGTTCGACAGAGGAACGACACCAGCCGATTGTGAGCATTGTGGAACGGCTGAACGCCGACCTCAAGGCCGCCATGAAAAACAAAGACACGGAGCGTCTCGCGACGCTCCGTATGGCTATTTCAGCGATGAACTACCGGCGCATCGAGCGCAGCGGCCAGCTCAGCGATGAAGAGCAGCTCGACGTCATGCGCAAGCAGGTCAAACAGCGCGAGGATTCGATCGCTGAATTCACGCGCGGTGCCCGCAAGGATCTGGCTGATAAAGAGGCACGTGAACGCGAGATCCTCAAGACGTATTTGCCGGCAGAACTCGATGCTACGGCCTTGGCGGCGGCAGTACGCGATGCGCTCGCGCCGCTCGGCCCTGAGCCCCAGTTCGGCGTCGCCATGAAGGCGGCGATGGCTGCGCTCAAAGACAAAGCGTCTGGGAAGGCCATTCAAGAGGCGGTGCGCACCGCTCTTGAAAAGAAGACATCATGAAGATGCGCCTGGTCCTGTTCCTGGCGCTTGCAGTTTTAGGGCTGCTGGGCATCGGTGTCCGTGCGACCTGGGCGGTGCCGCCTACACCGTTCGTGCAAGTCATTGACGTCGACGACACGATCGATGCAGGGATGGCGCATCGCGTCCAGCGCGCGGTGGATCAAGCGCGCCAGGACGGCGCCACCGCGATCTTGGTCGTTTTGAAAACCAATGGCGGCGTTGTCGATGACGCCAACGACATTCGTGACGCGCTGCAGGCTTCGGGCATACCGACGATCGCCTACGTCAAAGAACGCGCTTGGTCAGCGGGAGCGCTCATCGCGCTCGCCTGCGACAAGATTTACATGGCACCCGGCTCGAGCATCGGTGCGGCTGAACCTATTCCCTCGACACCAAAGTACATTTCCGCCCTGCATGCGGAATTCGTCTCGCTCGCACAGGCGCACCATCGTAATCCGTCCATCGCCGCTGCGATGACGGATCCGGACGTCGTGGTGCCCGGTCTTAAAGCCAAAGGGCAGATCCTTTCACTGTCCGCAAACGATGCCAAGAAGTGGCATTTCATCGATGGCATCTCGGACACGGAGATCGGCGTGCTCGCGTTGGCAGGTATCCACCAGCCGCGCTTGCGGACGGCGGGCGCGACCTGGGGCGAACGCATCGCCCAATTCGTATCCGATCCGATCGTCTCGGGCTTTTTGTTGACGATTGGATTCTTGGGCATCCTGATCGAGATGCAGACGCTGCACCTCATCGCCGGTATCATCGGGGTGGCCGCGCTTGCGCTCTTCTTCGGCGCACATCTCGTCGCAGGATTTTCGAATTGGATCGTCATCGCGATCTTCGTCCTGGGGCTGATCGCGCTGCTCTTTGAGCTGCATGTCCTCCCAGGCCATGGCATCTCGGGGTCGGTGGGCGTCTTGCTCATCTTAACGAGCATCGTGTTGGCATTCGGCACGGTCACCGTTGGCTTGCTCGAAACGGCGCTCGCATTGATCGTCGCCGTGGTGCTGTTCGTTCTCGCGCTGCGCTGGTTGCCGGAGAGTGCGTTCATGCGCCGTTTCGCCTTCGCGGGTGCGCAATCGGTGACCGAAGGCTACACGGCGGCCCGGCCGGTCGTTGGTCTTGACGGCCATGACGGGGTAGCACAGACGTATCTGCGGCCGGCCGGCGTCGCCTCGATCGACGGCAATCGTTACCAAGTGCAGACCGACGGCGAGTACATCCCTGCGCAGACGCGTATTCGTGTGAAACGCGTTGAGGGCGCCAAGATCATCGTGACTAGAGCCTAGAGGAGTCATACGTGGACATGGGTGGTTTTATCGCCATAGTGGTCGCCTTCGCGGCCATCATCTTGTTCTTTATGTTCATCTACTATGTGCCGTTCCCGCTGTGGTTCAAGACATTGGCGGCGGGCGTGCCGCTCGGCATCTTCACGCTCGTGCGCATGCGCATCATGCGCATACCGCCGGGCCTTGTGGTAGATAACCTAATCGCGGCACGCAAGGCGGGCCTGCATGTCACCGTCGATCAGATGCAGGCGCAGTACCTGGCTGGCGGTCACATCGATATCGTGACGCTTGCGCTCATCGCCGCGCAGCGCGCACAGATACCGCTGACGTGGGAAGCGGCGGCTGCCATCGACCTCGCGGGCCGCAACCCGCAAGAGGCTGTCCAGACGTCGGTCAATCCCAAGGTCATCGAAACGCCGCTCTTCCAAGGTGTTGCCAAAGACGGCATCCAGCTCAATGTGAAGGCCAGGGTCACGGTACGCACAGCGATGGACCGCTATGTCGGCGGTGCTGGTGAAGCAACGGTGATTGCACGCGTCGGTGAAGGTGTGGTCGCGGCCATCGGCAGCGACGACACCTACAAGGAAGTCTTGGAAAATCCTGACCACATTAGCAAGACGGTGCTGGCCAAGGGTCTGGATGCTGGCACGGCGTTTGAGATCGTCTCCATCGATATCGCCGACGTCGACGTCGGACGCAACGTGGGTGCCGATCTGCAGACGGCGCAGGCAGAGGCAGATCGCCGCGTCGCGCAGGCCAAGGCCGCGGAGCGTCAATACGCTGCGCTCGCGCAAGAGCAGGAGATGAAAGCGCAGACGCAAGCCATGCGCGCCAAGGTCGTCGAGGCTGAGGCGCTCGTGCCGGCCGCGATGGCCGACGCATTCCGAAGCGGCCACCTCGGCGTCATGGATTACTACCGGATGCAAAACGTGTTGAGCGATACCGATATGCGTAGCGCCATCGCCCAACAGTCCGGAGGCGCGCCGCCTCAAGCGCCGCCACCAAGCGCGCCGCCGTCGTAACGGCTATGCAACATCCGCCGGTCGTCCTGGAAGGCGCGATGGACCTGTTCACGCTCATCGTGCTGGCGGTCATCGCAATCAACTTCCTGGGCCCGCTGTTCAAGGCGATCGCCGGCGCGCTCAAGGGAGCGACCACGAGGGCGGATCAAGGGGCCGCCCGGCGCTTGTCGCAGCCGATGCAACAAAGCACGACGGCAGCGGACGCTAGGAGCGCCGAACTCGACCGCTTGCGGCGCGCGCTGCTGTCCTCGGCGGGCGTCGCAGACGCGGACAATAGT
>Ga0306920_100011824_pt1 | contig 11826 bp, 10 predicted proteins | sample flu12Cox44000170_FD_204666 | JGI IMG/M metagenome (GOLD analysis project Ga0306920, IMG submission 204666) | Lab enrichment of tropical soil microbial communities from Luquillo Experimental Forest, Puerto Rico - flux4day.12C.oxic.44.000.170 (v2)... | ecosystem: Environmental > Terrestrial >...
CGCTACACTCTGTCGGCATCGGGACTCCCCTTGACCCTGAGACAAACCGTTGAGCCAACACGATTTTCTCAGAAATGGAGCCCCGATGCACCTGCCCCTATGAGAAATCCGGGTTAAGCGGCAGCCAAAGGAGATCGCTCTCACCGCCCTCGCGCGGATGGGGCAAATGAGCACCGCCTATGTTTATGCGGCCTTCTTCTTTACCTACGGCATCAAGGTCGTCGGCGCCTCGCGAGACTTCCTCTTGCCCGTTCTACTGATCGGGTCGTTCTTCTCATTCTTTACGATCCCGTTCTCGGGCTGGCTGTCGGACCGGTTCGGCCGCAAAGAGGTATACATCTTTGGCGCCGCCGCCACCGGGCTCTTTGCTTTCGCCTACTACGCGCTCTTCGATACCGCGATCCCCGGACTGATCGTGCTGGCGGTGCTGGTCGGGTTCTTCTTCCACGATTTGATGTGGGGGCCGCTGGCGGCGCTGACTGCCGAATGCTTCACGCCGCGGCTGCGCTACAGCGGAGCCTCGATCGGTTTTCAGCTCGCCTCGGTGTTCGCCGGCGGACCGGCGCCGTTTATCGCGACTGCATTGCTCGCCGCCACCGGGTCGGGCCAGGTCATCGCGCTCTACCTCTTTGCCTGCACAATCGTCAGCGTCGCTGCGACGGCGGCCCTGCCGAGCGGCAGGGAGCGGGATTTCGGCCGCGACCACCTTTGAGGTGGCCCTTCCCTAACCCTCCCCCGCGTGCAGGGGAGAGAAGGGTGGGGTGTTTACTGCGCGGCGGCGGCCAGAGGCTGGGCAGCGCCGGCCGCGGGCCGATGCGCCTTGAGGAACGCACGCACGTGACGCAGCGCGAGCTGGATCTGCTCCGGGTTCGCCTTCCACGGATAGATGCTGACTTGCGCATTGGGCGCGAGATGAGCGCTCTCCAACGCCACCGCGTAGGGGTGCGCTGGGACGTCGTCGGGCAGCACCAGGATCGGCGTCTGGCAGCTCTTCACGAAATCGCGGGTCACGGTGAAGACGAAGTCGGCGTTGCTGCGGTACATCTTGTCGAGGAATGCGCCGGCCATTTGCATCGTGATCTGCGGCTGGCGTTCGCAAAGCCCCGGGGCCCAGCCCTTGATGTTGTTCTGGTAAAAGAGGTCAGGCATCGTCGGGCGGAAGCCGCTCGGCTGCGCCAGCACCGCGGCGACGACCCGCCCGGGCGCCCGCTTCATCAGGTTCCAGATAAAGGGACCGCCGATGCAGAAGCCGAGCACGATGAATTCGCGAATGCCGAGATGGTCCATCAGCCCGATTTGGTCGTCGGTATAGGCGTCCCACGGCCGGTCGGTCTCGAGCGGCCCCACGGACTGGCCGCCATTGGCGTTGCGCAGATCCGCGGCGATGACCCGGTATTCGGTATTGAACTCCTCCAGCGGGTTGAACGGGTGGTTCGCCAAGCCGGCGACGGTCGAATTGAGCCCGCCACCGGGAATGACCATGAGCGGAAAGCCGGAGCCGGCCTCTTCGTAATGGATGCGAACCTCGCCTCTTTCGAAAACCGGCATGGGAATTCCTCCTGGTTGGATTGTGGCGGAATACGCCTTCGCTCTTCGGCTCTATACTACCGCATCTCTTGGGTAGTGCATCGCCGAATCCCATCTACATGACCGAAAGACCGCTCGAGAGCAGCCGCCGTCAAGGGAGCGACCGGGCCGTGCTCCATATCACAGGAGGCAGCCATGTTTATTTCCGATGTTTTGCGGACCAAGGGCCATCACGTCGAGAGGATCCATCCCACGGACAGCGTTGAAGTGGCGATCCGCAAGCTGGCGGAGCATCGCATCGGCGCCCTGGTCGTCGAAGACCGCTGGATGAAACCGGTCGGCATCTTCTCAGAGCGGGACTTCATCAACGCCGCGGCCCGAGACGGCGCCGCCGTCCTCGGACTTCAGGTCCAGCAACTGATGTCGACGCCGATGCTCACCTGCCGCTTGTCTGATCGCATCGATGCCGTGCTTGCGACAATGACGATGGCGCGGATCCGTCACCTGCCGGTTGTCGAGGATAGCGAGCTGAAGGGCATCGTCAGCATCGGCGATCTGGTCAAGCACCGCCTCGACGAGAAGGAGCTGGAAGCGAGCGTCCTGCGCGACATCCAACGTATGCGCGCGTAGATCGGCGCCGTTGCTCCGCTGGCATTCTCGTAACTAAACTGCGCGCGAATAAGCAGCCGGGAGGGAGCGCGGAATATGCAGGCGGATTACATCATCATCGGCGCCGGCTCGGCCGGCTGCGTATTGGCCAACCGGCTCACCGAGGATCCCAGCACCAAGGTATTGCTGATCGAAGCCGGCGGGCGTGACTGGAACCCGCTGATCCATGTCCCGGCCGGCTTTTTCAAGATGCTCGACCACGACACTTTGACGTGGAAGTACCGCGCCGAGCCCGATCCCGGCACCAACGGCCGCGCGATCGTCTACACGCGCGGCCGCGTCATCGGCGGCTCCTCGTCGATCAATGGTCTCATCTACATCCGCGGCCAACCCGAGGATTACGACCACTGGGGGCAGCTCGGCAATCGCGGCTGGTCGTGGGATGATTGCCTGCCCTATTTCAGGAAGGCCGAGCGCTGGGAAGGCGAAGGCAGCGAAGTGCGCGGCAAGGACGGGCCGCTCTTCACATCGAAGACCGACCGGCCGGCAATCTGCGAGACCGTGCTCGAGGCCGGGAAGGAGCTCGGGCTCGAATACCGCGAAGACGTCAATGACCTGCCGCCCGGCCATACCGACTGCATCGGCTGGTGCCAGCAAACCCGCGGCGGCCGCCGCCGCGCGAGCGCCGCGCGCACCTATCTGCACCCGGCATTAAAGCGGCCGAATCTGCAGCTGGTCACGCACGCGCTGGTCCACCGCATCCTGTTCGAGGGCAAGCGCGCGACCGGCATCGAATTCTCGCGCGGCGGCCGCATCGACAGGGCTTATGCCGCGCGTGAGGTGATCCTGTCGGCGGGAGCGATCGGCTCGCCGCATATCCTGCAATTGTCGGGTGTCGGCGATCCCGAGCATCTCGCGAAAATCGGCGTGCCGGTCGTGCATGAGCTGCGCGGCGTCGGCAAGAACATGCAGGACCATTATGTCGCGCGCGTTTCCTATCGGATCGAGGGCGCCGAGACCGCCAATGAGCGCTCGCGCGGTCTGCCGCTGGCCGGCGAGGTCATGCGTTGGCTCTTCACCGGCAAAGGCATGCTGACCTACAGCCCGTCGATCGTCGCCGCCTCGGTCAAGGTATTGGAGGAGTCGGCGACCCCCGACATGCAAGTCACCGTCGCACCGGGCAGCTTTAAGGATGGCCAGATCGGTGAACTCGAAGAGACCCCGGGTCTCAGCGTCGGCGCCTGGCAGATGCGGCCATTGTCGCGCGGCTATGTCGAAGCGAAGTCGAGCCGGCCCGGCGATGCGCCGGCGATCAACCCGCGCTACCTCTCGGAGGAGAGCGACCGGCGCGCGATCCTCGGCGGCTTGCGGTTTGCGCGGCGGCTGTTCGCGACACCGGCGCTGCAACAGTTCATCCGCGACGAAACCTTGCCCGGGCCGCAGATTCAGAGCGACGACGAGCTGCTCGACTATGCGCGGCGCTACGGCGGCACCTGCTATCACGCCAGCTGCACCTGCATGATGGGGACCCATGCGATGGCGGTCGTCGACAATGAGCTGCGCGTGTACGGCCTCGATGGGCTGCGCGTCATCGACACGTCAGTAATGCCGGCCGTCACCTCGACCAACACCAACGCCCCGACGATCATGATCGCCGAAAAGGGCGCAACAATAATCAAAGGCACCGCGCGGCAAAGGCTGGCGGCATAACGACGACGCGCGGAGTTGAGAGGACGGACATGGGGCAACAATCGAGCTGGCAGCTCGCCGGGACTGCGCCAGAGTCGTATGAGCAGCACAATATAGTTGCGTTCCTGCAGACGTCGAAGGATCTGGTTGCGCTAGTCGGGCTGCGCGCTGGCGAGCGGGTGCTTGATGTGGCATGTGGGACCGGGGTTCTGGCTCGGCTCGCGGTGAACGCCGTCGGGCCGGCGGGCAAGGTCGCCGGAGCTGACCTGAACGAGGCCATGCTCGCCATGGCGCGCATCAAGGCCGAGCAGGCGGGGCTATTGATCGAATGGCGCGCGTGCGACGCGGCCGAATTGTCCTTTCCGGACCAAACGTTCGACGCGGTGCTGTGTCAATGGGGCCTGGAATTCTTTTCCGATCGTCCCCGCGCGCTGCGTCAGATAGCGCGGGTCCTCGCCCCGGGCGGCCGCCTGGTCATGCGGGTGTGGCGGGCCTTGGAGCGGCAACCCTTCTACGTCGCATTGCTCGATGCGCTGGAGCGACATCTGGGGCCAGGGTCGAGCGGGCCTATCCGCGCCGCGTTCGCCTTGTCGGATCCGCACGAGCTGCGTTCCTTGGTCAAGGAAGCTGGGTTCTCCCGGGTTCACTTGCGCATCACCACCAACCTGCTGCGTTTTCCCTCGCTCGAGCGCTATGTGCCCGGCTATTTGGCGGCAACGCCGATTGCAGCTCGGCTGTCGACGATCGACGATCGTGGCCGGGCGGCACTGATCAGCGATGTCGCCAATGCCTTGCAGAGCTTTGTGGATGATGACGGGCTGGCCGCGCCTATCGAGAACCATGTGGTAGTGGCGTACTACAAATAGGTTGCGGATCCGGATAGGAGCCGTCTTCCCAAGGCTGCTTGCCGCACATCGATTGGGAGCGCGAACACCAAGCATAGGGCGGAAAAGCGCAGCGCTTCCGCCATCAACGTTCGTATCGCGTTGGCGGAATACCCCCGGTTTCCTCCCGGATTTTCCGCCCTCCGGACTATCGTACACCCCGTTTTATTGGGTGGCGGCTTTCATCGGTTGATGCGCCCGGGGAAGCTGCGCAATCGGTTGATCGCAGCGAGGCGATATCGACCGAGGCCTGCGCTTGGCCGGCGAGGTCATGCGGTGGCTTTTCACCGGTCAAGGGCGTGCTGACCTACGGCCCCTCGATCGTCGCCGCCTCGGTCAAGGTGCTGGAGGAGTCGGCGTCAGCCGACATGCGGTGCACGTTCGCCTCGGGGCAGCTTCAGGCGCGGCCAGGTCGGCGAGGGTCTCAGTGCCGGCACCTGGGCAGATGCGGCCCTTATCGCGGCTATGTCGAAGCAAAGTCGGAGGATTGACCGAGGAGATTAGTTTGTACACAACCGAATAGCTGGATAATCTCCGACGGTGCCATGAGCACAACTGACACAGCGGCCATAACCACGAGAAATCGATACCGCGCGCGAGGAAAAATTAGAGGCTTTGGCGCGCAGCACCAAGCGCTCCAAATCGTTTCTCGCGGCGGAGGCGATCACTGCATGCCTCGAACTCAACGAGTAGCAGATCGGCGAGATTACATTGGGGCTGGCAGAACTCGATGCGGGCGCAGGTCTGTCCGCAAAAGAGGGTGCGGAGCGGTATAGCCGGCTGTTGCAGCCAGAGTGAGATCTCGCGGGCTCGAATATGTTCCACGCTATTTTCGCCGGCTCGAGGACATCCGCGAGTGCGCTGCCGTAGACATCGTTCAGATCATCGCAATATTGCACGGTGCTCACCGACGGCCCGACGATTTGCCCTGATGCAGGCATAGCGCGCGGCGTTGCCCGCCGCTTTCATGCTATTGGCAAACGCCGCCGACGCACCCGACTGCGATCTACAACAACAATGCTCCGCGCTATCTCGCTCTCGCCGATGACATCGAGGATTTGCTGCATCCGCGCGGTCACGTCGGGTTCGCTCCAGTCACCGCCCCGAAATAGGATCAGGCTCGGTCCCTCCGGCTCCGGCAAGAGCCAACAACCTCGGGTAATCGAGATCGGCGGTAATCACGGTTCGCGCTTCCTGCCTCGCGCGGGTCAGAATTGCGGGATCCGTGGAGCGATCGAGACCGGCAGCAGAGGCGTGGATGGCATCGTGACCTTGGGTCGCGAGCCAACGCGCCAAGGCCGGCGGCAGCGGCATATCAATAAGAAACTTCACCGCGCTAATTCGACGGTCTCATCCTCCGCGAGTAAGGCGGCATAATGTAAGGCCTGGTCGATGTCTTCCGGCTCTAGGTAAGGGTAGTCAGCAAGGATTTGATCTCGCGTGCTGCCCGCGGCGAGAAGCCCAAGCAACCGGGCTACCGGAAACCTGAGCCCGCGGATGCACGGCTTGCCGGTGCAAACGCCGGGATCGATCGTTATTCGAGTGAGCCTCATTACATCAGCATAACCTAACTTGGCTCACCACAGATCCAGTAATTGTCGGGTGCCGGTGTCCCGAGCGCCTCGTCAGCGGCTCTGCCGTCCGAGCCCGCTGCCGCGGCGCGGAGACCAGAGCCGGCATAAGAAATTCGGGCCGGCCGCTGCAGCCCTGTCATGAGCAATCGTCATGCGCGACAACCGCCAAAAGGCCAGACGATAACGCTCGCGGACCCCAGAAATCCGCGGAATGTCGCTGAGGGAAAGCCCATGAAATATGACGTGGTGATCGTTGGCGGCGGAGCGGCTGGATGTGTGTTGGCCGGCCGATTGGCGGCAAACGGGCAGACTTCCGTGCTGGTGCTGGAAGCCGGACCGGACTACCCGGATCCGGATAATCTTCCCGCGGACATCAAGTTCGGCCACACCCGCTTTGCCGAAGCCCAAGCCTCAAAACACAACTGGGCCTTGCACGGCACGATTACCGAGGAACAAGGCGAAATTCACGTCGCGCAGGGCAAGGTGATCGGCGGGGGATCATCGATCAACGGTCAGGCTATGCAACGGGGTTTCCCGGAGGATTTCGAGTCCTGGGCAGCTCTCGGCAACGATGAGTGGTCGTATGAGAAGGTCCTGCCGTTTTTTCGCAGATCTGAGCGTGATCTCGATGTTCAGGATAATTATTGCCATGGCTCTGACGGACCGATGCCCGTCAGGCGGCGCCAGTCGGGTCCCTGGCCTGCCATCCAGCAGGCTTTTCATTCGGCTTGTCTGCAAGCCGGGTTTGCCGCGACGGAGGATAAGAACGGGCTCCATCCCGTTGGCCTGGGCGTGACACCATCGAACAACATCGACGGCGTGCGAATGAGCACGGCGATGACGTACCTGAACCCGCTACGCCATTATCTGAACCTCACGGTACGGGGCGGGGTGTTCGTCCGGAAAATTGTTATCAAGGACGGAAAAGCCGTCGGCGTGGAGGCCGAAAGCGGCGGGAAGGTTTTCCGCGTCGAAGCCGGCCGGGTGGTGCTGAGCGCCGGGGCAATCAGATCGCCGCAGTTACTGATGCTGTCTGGCATTGGCCCCGCGGACCATCTGCGGGAGTTTGGGATACCGACGGTTCATCATCTTCCCGGCGTCGGCCAGCATCTTATGAACCACCTCAGCGCCCAGATGACCTTCAAGGTCAAAGACGGTGTCTCACTCGCTGCCCACACCGACGCGGTGCACTTTGCGCTGCACTACACTGCCGCAGGGTCGAGCGCCGTCAACGACATGGTCCTGAGGACCAGCACGGTAGTCGATGAACGCCAGGAGCATGTCGCCGGTGTACGAACAAAGTATCTGAGCGGCGATGTCCCCCCAGAACGGGCGGCGCGGATATCGTGCACGCTGGGGTTACCCGACGGCTCGGGACACGTCAGGCTCGCTTCGGCCGATCCAAGCGTCCAGCCCTCCTTCAACTACTGTTATCTCCAGCATCCAAACGACATCCGACGGGTGCGGGAGGGCCTGCGATTGGCGGCGCGGCTGCTGGAGTCCGACGCATTTAAAGACGTGGCCGACTACCGGATCCACCCCGCGAGTGACATTCTGGCCAACGACGATGCTTTGGACCTCTGGATACGCCAAACCGTGGGCACAGCGAGGCACGTGTCCGGGACCTGTAAAATGGGACCAGACGCAGATCCGATGGCGGTCGTTGACCAATACTGCAGAGTCAAGGGCGTCGAAAACTTGTGGGTGGCGGACGCGTCGGTGATGCCGCGCATCCCCAGGTCGGGTGGTGCGCACGCGACAGTGATCATGATCGGTGAACGGGTCGTCGACTGGATTGCGGCGGGTTGACCCCGAGCGAACTAGGTAGCTCCGCCCGGACCATCTATTTTTCGCGCGGCGGTCCCGGCGCTGTCGAGAGCGATGACGCGAGCCGCGGTCATGCCGGCGGTGACCTCGACCAACACCAACGCGCCAACAGCTGCTCGCCGAAAAGGGCGCCGCGGCAATCAAGGACGCGGAGCTGCCAAGACTGGCGGCATAAGGCCGACGTTGAACCCGTCACCTCCCGCGCAGCGGGAGGGCGCGGGCCCGCGTTCAGTGGATCTGTACGGGCAGCTCGCGAACCCCGTGGATCAGGTTCGAACGCAGATATGTCGGCCGGTCCATCACCTCGATCTCGAGGTCACGTTTCAGGATCTCCTGCCACAGGATGCGCAGCTGCAGTTCGGCCAGGCGGTTGCCGACGCAGCGATGCACGCCAAATCCGAACGAAATGTGCTCGCGCGCCCGCGGCCGGTCCACGATCAGGTCGTGCGGGTCCTTGATCGCCTCCTCGTCGCGGTTACCCGAGACAAACCACATGGCGACCTTGTCGCCTTTGCGTATCGTCTTGCCGCCGAGCTCGAAATCAGCGAGTGCGGTGCGCCGCAAATGCAGAACCGGTGTGTGCCAGCGGACAATTTCCGGCACCAGGCTCTGCACTAGTTCGGGGTTCTGCCGCAGCTTCTGATACTGCTCGGGGAACTGCGAGAGCCCCCAGACCCCGCCGGACATCGAGTTCCGCGTCGTGTCGTTGCCGCCCACGATCAATAGGCTGCAGGTCGCCAGCAGTTCACGGAAATCAATGTTCCGCGTCGCATCCGAGTGGGCCAGCATAGAGATCAGATCGAAGCGCGGCGCGTTGCCGTCGGCGCGCTCGTCCCATAGCGCCTTCATCGCGGCGGCCATCTTCTGCAGCTCCACATAGCGCTCCGCTTCCGAATGGACCGGAGCGTCCGGCGTATCGACGTGACACACCGTGACGTCGGACCAGAACATCAGCCGGTGCCGATCCTCGAGCGGCCAATCGAACAAGGTCGCGAGCATGCGCGAAGTGAGCTCGATCGACACCTCCTGCACCCAGTTGAACGGCCGGCCGCGCGGCAGCTCGTCGAGCACGCGGGTGGTGCGCTCTCGGATCATCCCCTCCATGCGCTGCAGGTTCGCCGGCGCCACCGCCGGGCTCACCGCCATCCGGCGCTGGCCGTGGGCCGGTTCGTCCATCTGGATGAAGCTCGGGCGTTCATAGCCCTGCACCTGGTCCTCGAGCCGCACGCCACCGAGCTCCCATTTGGACGAGAACACCTGGTGGTTGATCGCGACGGTCATGATGTCCTTGTAGCGGGTCACCGACCAATACGGGCCGAATTTGCTGTCGGCGCAGTAATGCACCGGGTCCTCGCGGCGCAGCCGTTCAAAATAGGGCTGGTAGGCGTCGTTCTGGTAGAGTTCGGGGAGGCTGACATCGATGCTGTCGAGCGGCCGCGTATAGGCGTCTTCGCGTGCGTCGAGATTGACGTTGGCGTCCATGAAGTCCTCCTCGGTGCCGGACCCCGCCGGCTTCAGTGCTGTCCTTCCGGCATTCTTACCACTATCCCCGCCAGGTCCGGCCGCATATTTATCTGGCAGGAGAGGCGCGAGTTCGGCTCGGCGGACGCCGCGAAGCTAAGCATGGTGGCTTCCTGAGAACCCGACTCAGGAAGACCGGTCTTGTCGAGCCACGCGGCATCGACAAAGACGTGGCAGGTGGCGCAAGCGCACTGGCCGCCGCAGTCGGCATCGATCCCGGGGACGTTGTTGTCCACCGCACCGCGCATCAGCGTTGTGCCGACTGGCACCTCAACCTTGTGCTCAGCACCGTTGAATTCGATGTATGTCACGCCGGGCATGCTTCCTCCCTGACGGCTCGTAACACTTCGAGCTGATAATCAGTCATACGCGACCTGCTTCAAAACCGAAAGATGTAGGAATTTCGGATGTTCCGCTGAGCCCTCCACCGTTCCAAACGAGCTCACTCCCGCAAGAGCGGCGGGCGGGTACTTGCGCCCGATCTCCGGGCGCGGCAAAACTGGCGCACTGCGGCTTAGTGATCGGCGGAGGGGAAGATGCGTGTCGGATTTATCGGGGTCGGCATGATGGGCAAGGGCATGGTCGCCAATCTGCAGAAGGCCGGGCATGAGCTCGTCGTGCACGATCTGAGCCGCGCCGCGGCCGAGCAGTTTCTGGCGAGGGGCGCGGTCTGGGCCAATTCGCCCAGAGAGGTCGCCGCGCAGACCGAAATCGTTTTTGCGTCTCTGCCGGTGCCGGCCGATGTCGAGCAGGTGGCGCTCGGATCCAGCGGCCTGATCGAGGGCATGCGTCCCGATACTGCGTTCTTCGACATGTCGACCAATTCGGTGGCAGTGGTGCGCAAGATCCACGCCGCTTTCGCGGAGAAAAACCTCTACATGCTCGATGCGCCGGTCAGCGGTGGCGTCTCTGGCGCCGCCAGCGGCAGGATGGCGATCTGGGTCGGCGGCGACGAGCAGATCTTCAACCGCCACAAACTCGTGCTTGATGCGATGGGCGACCAGGCGGCCTATATCGGCCCGATCGGCGCCGGCACGATCGCCAAGCTCGTGCACAACTGCACCAGCGCGGTGGTGGCGGCGACGCTCGCCGAGGTCTTCACGATGGGCGTCAAGGCCGGGATCGACCCGGTCGATCTGTGGGCGGCGGTGCGGCAGGGCGCGACCGGCCGGGTGCGCACCTTCGACCGGCTCGGTGACAAATTCCTGCCCGGCAAGCACGACCCGGCCGATTTTGCGCTGCGCCTGTTGCACAAAGATGTCGGGCTCGCGGTCGGTCTCGGACGCGAAGTCGGCGTGCCGATGCGCCTCGCGAACCTCGTCTATGAGGAGTTGACCGAAGCGTTGAACCGCGGCTGGGGCACCCGCAACAGCAGTGCCAGCCAATTATTGCAGGTCGAGCGCGCCGGCATTCCGCCGCTCGCCGCCGATCCCAAACGGATCGCCGCCGTCCTCGACGCCGACAAGCAGAAGTAATTGCGTCGCGGGTGAAACGCGGCCACGGACGCGCCGGAGGTCGGCTGAGAGTTACGACCTAACGAAATCGCGCACGCGCTCGATGTCTTCGATCGCGCCGATTTGCGAACCGATCAGGATCTCCTCAAAGCCCAATTGCTCGACGCGTTTGATGCGCCGGCGCGCCTCCTCCGGGGGGCAGATGAAATTGACCGACGCCACCTTTGCCAGCTCCGCCGACTGAGGACGCTCGGCAAGGTCGATCGAGCAATTGGCGAGGACGGCATTGGTGCCGCCGGCCTCGCGATAGATTTTCATGCCATGCTCGAGGTCTTCCCAGCTGCTGAACCGGCCGGACGGGGTCCAGCCCTGGGCCTCCTTGGCGGCGTAGGTGATCCAACGGGGACTGCGCCAGGCGCCGATCAGCATTGGCGGGCCGCCCTTGCATCCCGGCCAGGTCGACAAAGTGCCACCGTTGACGGGCTCGCCATTCCATACCCGGTGCATGATTTCGAGATCGTTCTTGAAGGTGCGGAACCGGTGATCGTAATCGTACCCGAGCAGCTCGAAATCGTCGCGCGTCGAGCCGCTGCCGACGCCTAGGATCAGGCGGTTGTTCGACATCGCCTGAAGGGTTTGCACCCGATGGGCGAGCTCGATCGGGTGGCGCAACGGAAGTTGCAGCACGGCGATCCCGAGCTCGACCCGCTGCGTCACTGCGGCGAGCGCTGTCAGCACCTG
>Ga0306920_100011825_pt1 | contig 11826 bp, 7 predicted proteins | sample flu12Cox44000170_FD_204666 | JGI IMG/M metagenome (GOLD analysis project Ga0306920, IMG submission 204666) | Lab enrichment of tropical soil microbial communities from Luquillo Experimental Forest, Puerto Rico - flux4day.12C.oxic.44.000.170 (v2)... | ecosystem: Environmental > Terrestrial >...
AGATTCCAAGGCCTGGCGACAGGTGTGCCTATTTATTCGCATCAGTAGGCATTCATGCTGTGGGTACTGACGTTCGCTGAGGAACCGGTGCCCCCGCAGATTGCAGCTCTTCGTGCACCTTTTTGCCCAGTTGCGCAATGAGCAGAGGCATCGCTTCGATATCGGCGGTGGTTGCGCGAAAATTCACGATGCAGAACCGCAGGGCATATTTGCCGGCGATGACGGCATTGGAAGCGAATGCCTGACCGCTTTTCTCGATCGCTTCCAGCAAGTTCTGATTCAGCCGGTTCAGATAGTCTTCCGTGGCGTCTGAACCGCGGCTGGCGCGAAGCTCGCGAGGCACATAGCGCAAGGTCGTAATGCTGAGATCGTTTGTGATGGCCTCCAACTCAGGATGAGCCATGGCCAAGTCATACAGGTAACGCGCGAGGATGATGTCGTCCTGAATCATCTCGCGGTAGCCTGCTGCTCCTGCTTGCTGGAGTGCGAGCCAGACTTTCAGCGCGCGAAACCCGCGCGAGTTCTGCGGGCCCAGGTCGTAGTAGTTGGTGGCCTCGCCGTCAAAGCTGTAATAGGTCGGGTGATACGAAAACGCATCTCGCAGAGCGGCAGGATCGCGGACGAGCACACATCCCGCTTCGAGTGGAGCATACAACCATTTATGAGGATCCACGGCGACAGAATCGGCAAGCTGGAGGCCGACGAGATCCGGTGATGCGTCAAGCAGGGCTGCTGCGAACGCACCGTACGCGCCGTCAACGTGGAACCACAGTTTGCGCTCTTTGCAAAAAGCAGCCATTTCCGGCAAGGGATCGACCGCACCGGTGCTGACCGTACCTGCCGAGCCGACGACGAGAAATGGCTGTCGACCTTCATCCAAATCCTGGCGATACAGGCGTTCCAGTTCCTTGATATCCATAGGCTGCGAACCGTCGATCCAGCGAATCGCCTCGGTGCCTAATCCCGCCAGGTCTGCGGCCTTGTGGATCCATGTGTGCGTTTCCGACGAGGCGTACACACAGAGTTGCGGGCCGGCAGCGACGCCGTCCTTGCGGACGTCCCAGCGGGCCATTGCGGCGCGAGCGGCCAGAAAGCATGTGAGATTGGCCATATTGCCGCCGCTGACGAGCAGACCCCCGCAGTCGGCAGGGTAGCCGATGAATTGCGCAATCCAGCGAATGACCTGGCCTTCGATCTCCGTAGCCATAGGAGACAGCTTCCAGGCTCCAACATTTGCATTTACAGCGGCAGCCAAGAGATCTCCCAGCATCCCGATTGGCGCTGGGCTTGAAGTGATGTAGCCGTAGAACCGTGGATGGCCGTTGAAGAGCGAGTGATCGAACAAAAGATTCACGGCGTCATGCAGCAATGCGTGGGGAGTCCTGCTCTTTTCCGGAAGTGCGGCAGTCGCCCCCAGCGCCTCACGAACTCTCTCGGGAGACTCCGCGGGCGTGACTGGATGCGTGCGCATCGTGGCAAGAAAGCTCGCGATCTGATCAACGAGTTCGTGACCGAGAGAGCGAAACTGCTCGCCCGTCATTTCGAGCGGAGCTATTCGGGATCTAAGCTGTTCGATGCGATCACGATAGGACATTTCGATTCACCTCAGACCTTCAAAGAGATCGTGCTCCCGTGCTCGTCCACCGTTCACGGAACTAGAGACGCGATAAAACTCCTGGGAACCCCACAACGTTATCTGCTGCGCCTCAGTAAGGCTCTCCAGCCGCTCATAGATGGACATCTGCGTACGATGGCAGCATACAGCTTTCCAAACGACGGGCCATACGGCTGACGTGTCGATCCTGGTTGTGATGGCCCAATCAGGCCATGGGTGCGCCTGGCGCTCGACACTGTCGACCGTCGACGTCAGCCTTCGAAATGCAGCCTGATATGCCTGCCACTTGTCGTTTCCCCACGCCAGGTAGTGGAGCTTTGACAGGCGGTGAGGGGGGAAGGAGTGGGCCTGCGGTCCATCGTTCCCATGGCAGCCGCGGTCGGCGGCGCATAGGACGGCGGCTGTCGTGAATTGGGAGATGGCAATGTGGTCGGGGTGCCCATAGGCTCCGTCTGGCCCGAAGGTGACAACCACGTCAGGTTGAATGCGCCGCATGTGGGCTGCAATGGCACGAATTGCGGCGGCGGGGGGCAGTTGATCGACTGAACCGTCTGGAAAGCCCAACACGGAGACTTCACGGATGCCGAGAATAGCGGCTGCGGCTCGCAACTCCGCCTCGCGAACCCGCCCGACTTCGACCGGGTCTCCACGCTCTCCTGATGGCCCGAAGCGGCCGCGCTCTCCGCGCGTGGCCGTGACAAGAAAAGTCTCGATGCCTTCAGCCGCGTACTGTGCAAATGTGCCACCGAAACCGAGCGACTCATCATCAGGATGAGCCAGGACTCCGAGCAGCTTGAGTTTCTTGTTGGATGCCTTCATGAACTTGACCGCACTTTCCAAATGCTTACCCATGATCAAGATTGCAGCGATGCGAAAGAGAACGCCATGCCTGAGCGTCCGTAACTGTTGCTCAGACGGCCAGATGACGGAAATCGATTTGCTTCGATTCCAGCCAGATTTGCTGATCGTCTGAGTAGAGGAAACGGCCGGAGAAGGCCGACGCGAAGCTGGACAATCTGGGACGCGGGGAGGAGGAGACAAGAACGGAATGAAAGAGCTCAATGTAAAATGCGCAAAAGCTTTTCCGGTGCATTGATATGCAGCTCTTTGCGGGCTTTTTTCACCGCTCCCTCTCTGTCCCAGCTGCTCAAAGTGCGGCTCACCGTGAAGCGGCTTACATCGGCCAAGGAAGCCAGCTCATCATTGGTGATGTGCAAGTCTACGCCGCTGGCGGTCACATCCCCGGTCCGCCGTCCCAAATCGAGCAACGTTCGAGCGATGCGGTCTCTTGCAGAGTTTCCAAAGAGTCGAAGGTGCCGCTCGGAAGCGGCAGCCAGATATCGCAGTACGATGGCGATGGCATTGCACGCGACCTGAGGGTAAGCGAGGGCAATACGCCGGATTGTGTGATGGTCCCAGGAGAGAATCGTGCATGGGCAAGCTGCGCTGGCACTGCCCAAATATGGTGAGGGGTGAGGGAGCAGCGTACCCAGTCCGAATGTATCGCCCGGCCCGAGCCAATAGAGAATCGTCTCCTTGCCGGTTTCACTCAACCGGTAATAGCGCGCCTGGCCCTTCTTTATCAGGAACAGCTTTGCGGCAGGGCTGCCTTCCGAGCATAGTTGAGCATTCGTCTCGACTTCGACGACTTTGGCCTGAGACACCAAAAGCTTACCGACATCCACTGGCAGGTGCGCAAACAAAAGCCCCGATCGCCAAGACTCCATATCTGAAGTTCTCCTCTCAAGGCTGAGGTTCATCCGCGCGTGAGGTCCTCATGCTCCAACGGAGAAATGAAAGAAGTCCCTTATATGCAAGAAGCGAGTTCCATTTGTCACATGCCGACGGCGGGCGCCAAATAGTGATCTACGTGAACAAGCAACTCGAGCGCCTGCAAAAGAGCGGCCGGTCCGGCAAACGCTTCACACTCAACATCAAAAACAATACTGGTTTTGGCTGGAATCGCACTGAGACGTACAACGCGAATCGAAGGATTGCAGTTGTGAAGCTCGAGAGAAATGCCTTCAGCGCGGTTCTGGCTGACCGAATGGCAGATGACGGCGATGTGAAATGTCCGAATCCTTACAGTACAAAGCGGAACAGTACTGGAAATGGACACGACATCGTATCCATTCTGCTGAAGCAGCAGCTCGCGGGTGAAATTGATGCTTCTATGATCACAGATAGAAAGAATCTTTACGCCCATTCTGTTCGTGTTCATCGGAACTCCGCAGAAAACCGAGCCATGCGGATCAAAGGAAGCGATGGCTTTCGCCGTCTCTTTGAGCGGTGTTGGATAGGCACCTTGGAAGTTGGCCCAAGAGTTGCTTCAAGGTGATGCCGCTTCTGTTCTTAATCCGCCTTGGGTGGGACCGCCAAAAAACATCGCAGGTGAGTGAAAGACTGCCCGGGGGTGAAAGCAGGAGCTGCTGAGAGCTCTTGCGGAACGGGTGCGCCGGAAGGGAAGCGTACCAGCAGATCGACGACTTTAGATTCACCCCATTGGAGCGAAATTCCAACTGGCAAAAATGATAGGGAGCAGCAAATGCAATGCGAATGCATAACTTCTGGGGCACGAATACGATACCGCCCCGTCAAGCACCGGCGTCTTGGGGAGATTGCTAATTTTTACAGCGGCAAAGCCGGATCAGCGCAACTCTTTGAATTGCGGCAGCGATGTTTGGGACCAGCCTCCACCAAGCGCTTTGATCAGCAGCACTGTGGCACCCATCCGCCTACGCTCAATATCGATCTGATTTCGCTCGTTGGACAAGGCAATTGCTTGCGCCGTAAGTACCGCCAGATAGGGGCTGGCGCCCTCGCGATACCGGTTGTTGATCAGGTCGAGGGATTCCTGAGCAGACGCAGTGGCTTGCCGCTGCTGTTCCGCTTCCTGCTCGAGAATGCGCAGGGCGGAGAGAGCATCCTCGGTCTGCTGGAATGCCTGCAGGACAAGTGACCGGTAATTTGCGACGGACTGGTCGTAGCTTGCAATTGCGCCCACTTGTGTCGAGCGACGCCGGCCGGCATCAAAGAGAGTCTCGTTCGCGATGGGCCCAATGGCCCAGAATGCGCTGGGAGCATTGAGCCAGCTCGGGAATGAATGGCCTTCGAAGCCGGCTATGCCCTGCAATGTGACAGTCGGATAATATGCGGTTTTTGCGATGCCGATGCGCTCATTGGCTTCAGCGACGCGCCGTGCGGAGGAGGCGATATCCGGTCGCCGCTCCAAGAGCTGCGAAGGCAGGCCGGTTGGAACCAACGGTGGGACAAATTCCTGCACTTTTGCCTGTATGGAAAATTCCGAAGGCGGCTTGCCCACCAGGATGGCGATCGCATGTTCGAACTGGGAGCGCTGGACCGAAATATCTGAATCTGCGACGATGGCGCTTTGCAGCTGAGTCTGCGCTTGCGTGAGGTCCGACTTTGCCGCAGCTCCTTCATTGAAGCGATTGGTATTGAACTCCAATACCTGGCGATAGCTTTCAACCGTTTCATCGAGAATGTTTTTCTGTGCGTCGGCGGCGCGAAGGTAGAAATAGTCCAATGCCAGGTCGGAATGCAGCGCCAGGCGAACGTACTCCAGATCGCCAGCGCTGGCTTGCGCTTCTTCCCTGCTGGCTTGCACAAGGCGACGTACGCGACCCCAGATGTCGAGTTCCCAGGACATGTCGAAGGGGAGAAGGTAGTCTGCAGTCGGCTGCGGATTGCCGTTCTGGTACGGCGCCCCGCGCGATTTTTTCACGGCAGCGATTGACGGGACTGTCCAAATTGTCGGGAATTGCGCAGAGCGATAAAAACTGACAGCCGCGCGGGCATTCCGGTAACGGGCTTCGACCGCTTGAAGGTCCTGGTTTGAGACTTCGATTTGCTGCTCAAGAGTGTTGAGATCCGGCTCATTAAAGACTTCCCACCATGGACCCCTGGACACCCCATCAGAAGGCTGGGAGGGATGCCAGTTATCGGCCTCCTTGAACCTGTCTTCAGACGAGTTCGCTGCGGGCGCGATGGCGGGCGGAGGCGGTGCCGGGGGAGGCACACGGCATCCGGCGAGAAGCAATAAGAGCAGGGCAGAGGAGTAGGTAGAGAGCCGGCTCATTTTTGCTTCTTCCCTTGCACGGCGCGAATGCGAACGTCGAGCCCGTCGATCAAAGAATCAGAGGGATCCAGAATCACGGCGTCGGTGGGCTGCAGCCCTGCGAGGACCTCAACGGAGAGCCCATAGTCGCGCCCGATTGTGATGGGCACCAGCTTGGTTTTTCCGTCCTTCACAACGCCCACGCGCATTCCTTCAGAGCGGAACAGCAGAGTGTTGGCCGGCACTGTCAGCGATGTTGCACTGGATGGCAGCTTGAAATGGACCTGTACGTATGAACCGGGCAGGAGTTCTCCGGTTGGATTGTCCACGTCGAACTCGGTCAAAAGCGTTCGCGTGGCTGTCTCAATGGAACCGGAGGTCCGCACCAAAATGCACGGGAATGTCTTTTCTGGAAATTCCACCAGGTTCAACGTCGCTTTGGTGCCGGGGTGCGCGCTTCGCGACCATGCTTCAGGAAGGGAGACAAAGACGCGGAGTTTGTCGACCGCGCTGATGTGGAACAGTTCCTTTGCCGATCCGGCACCCGCGTCGATGACTGCGCCGACATCGGTATTGCGAGCTGTAATCACGCCATCGAACGGAGCGTAGATGCGCTGGTAGGTCTTTAACTGTTCGAGGCGCGCCAACTCTGCCGCGCTTGCATCCGCAATCGATTTGGTTGACGCCGCCTGCGCGACCGCGTGGTCTGTCTCCTGCGTCGAGATGGAGTTGGTTTTCAAAAGGCGCTGATTACGATTGGCAGTGATGGTGGCGAGGTTGTAATTGGATTGAGCGGTGGCTAGATTTGCGTGTGCCTGAAGCAGTTGCTTGTCCAACTCTGGCGCTTCGATTTCTGCGAGTAGCTGGCCCTTGCGAACGTGAGACCCGATATCGAAGTACCAGGCCTTGAGGTAGCCGGAAGTGCGCGCATAGATCGGCGTATCGACAAATGCCTGCGCATTACCGGGCAATACGATCTCGTTGCCGGTACCGTCGATCGTTGGGTGCACAACGTCCACCGAGGCCACCGAGGCGGCTTCCGTAGCCTGCACCAGGGCCGCATTTGCGCGAGTGCGCTGCAAGATGCCGGCAGTGATCACAACCGCGATCAAGCAAACCACGATGAGCAGAACCAGCCACTTTAAAGAGCTGCCGGTTCGCTGCGCTTTGTTTGTCTGAGCAGACTGTAGCGTTTCCATAACTAGTCACTATCCGTAATGAGTTGATCGGCTGAGCTCTTCGCAGGCGAGCCGATGCTGTGGAGTGCGGCAAAAACGGCCGGGACGAAAATCAGTGTTGCAGCCGTGGCGAGGAACAGTCCGCCAATTACTGCCCGGCCCAACGGTGCATTCTCTTCGCCACCCTCGCCCAGATTGAGAGCCATGGGTATCATGCCGATGATCATGGCAAAGGCAGTCATGAGAACGGGCCTGAAGCGGGTAACACCTGCTTCAATGGCCGCCTGGACCGGGTTGCCGTGCTCCTTGAGCTTTTCCTTGGCGAAGGAGATGACGAGAATACTGTTTGCCGTGGCAACGCCCATGCACATAATCGATCCCATCAGGGCGGGGACGCTCAACCGGGTATGCGTGACGAAGAGAGCCAGGATGATTCCGGCAAGCGCCGATGGCAGCGCAGTAACAATGATGAAGGGATCGAGCCACGACTGGAAGTTCACCACGATGAGCGCATACACGAGAATGACCGAGAAGCCGAGGCCGATCAGCAATCCCTGATAAGAATCGCGCATGGCAGACAGCTGGCCGCGAATCGTAATGAAAGTTCCGCGCGGTAACTTTGCGGTGTTGGCCTTCACAATGCGCTCGACTTCACGACCAACGGCGCCGAGATCGCGGTCCTGCACGGATCCGTAAATATCGAGGACGCGGCGAATATCGTAGTGGGATACCGCCTGCATTTCGCTGTCTCTGCTGATGTCGGCCATATTTGCGAGGATCGCCGGCCGTTTCGCTGTCGAGGAATTCATCGGAATGTTCTGAATATCCTGAAGGCTCTGAATCCGGTACTGCGGCGTCATGGTGACCATGTTGTATTGCACGCCGTTTGCGGGATTCAGGAAATAGAGCGGTGTCACCGCTCCGCTTCCGCTCAGGGCGTTCAGCATGCTCGATGCAACATCTCGCATGGTATAGCCGGCTTGTGCGGCCCGGGTCCGATCGATCTCAACATGCAACTTCGGAGTTCCGAACGGTTGATGCACGTGCAGGTCAGTCAATCCTGGAACGTGCTGCAACTGCGCCAACAGGCGATCGGCGACTGCGCGGTTGCCATCGAGATCACTGCCCTCGATCTGGATGTCAATGGGCGCCGGCATGCCGAAGTCAAGTACCTGGCTCGTCATGTCTGCGGGGATGGTATAGAACAAGGCGCCGGGGAATTCCTGAGGCAGCTTGAGCCGCAGGTCGCGAACATAATCTGCTGTCGGACGGTGCTTGGGACGAAGGCTGACAATAATGTCCGCGTCCGCTTCGCCGGTGGTTCCGGAGTTGCTATGCAGCAGATTGATCGGACTGGTGGGCATGCCGATGCTGTCGGCAATACTGTCCAGTTCCGCTGCCGGCACTTCGCCGCGAATTGTATTTTCCACCTCATCGCACAGTCGAGCTGTTTCTTCGACTCGAGTACCGGCGCGCGCGCGAACGTGAAACTGGAACTGTCCACTGTCCACTTCCGGGAAAAAGTCCTGGCCGAGCCACGGCACAAGGAAGACTGCAAGAAGACTGATGCCGAGAATGACAGGAATCATCATGCGGCGGTGCAGGACAACGTATTCCAGCGCTTTCTGATACTGATTGCGCGAAGCCTGGAACCAACGATCGAAGGTGCGCTGCTTTTCCTTCTCTTCTTTCTTTTCACGAAGCATGTACTTCGACATGGTCGGCACAATCGTAAGCGACCAGAAGTACGAAGCCAGCATGGCGAAGATTACCGATTCCGCAAGTGGAACGAACAAGTACTTTTCCACTCCGGTGAGGAAGAACATCGGCAGGAACACGATGCAGATGCAAAGCGTCGAGACCAGAACGGGGACTGCGATCTGCGTTGTGCCATGCAGGATTGAAGGGATCAGACCCTCGCCGGCGTCAAGGTAACGGGCAATATTTTCGACGGTAACGGTCGAGTCATCAACAAGAATGCCAACGGCCAGAGCGAGGCCGCCCAGCGTCATCAGGTTGATCGTCTGATGAAACGCCGACAAGCCGATCACCGAGGTCAAAATGGAAAGTGGGATGACGACCGCGATAATGATTGTGTTTCGCCAACTGCCAAGGAACAAAAGGATCATCAACCCTGTCAGGACGGCCGCAAGAACCGCTTCGCGGACAACGCCCACGACCGCAGTCTGCACAAAGACCGCCTGATCGCCGAGAGGCAGAATCTTTAGATTCGGTGGCAGGGTGGCAAGCGCGCGCGGCAGTATCTTCCGCACCCCGGCTACCACATCGAGCGTGGATGCCCCGCCATTCTTGAGAATGGTGATCAGGATGCCCCGGCGGCCATCATGGCGCGCGATATTAATCTGCGGCGAATTTCCGTCGCTCACGGTAGCAACATCCCGCAAATATACGACGGAGTTTCCCTGCACCTTGAGAGGCACAGCTCCGATTGCTTCCAAGTCCTGCGGATTGCCGTTGGTTTCGATATCGTATTCGAATTTTCCAATCTTCGCGGTGCCAGTCGGCAAAACGGGAAGCTGGTTTCCAAGCGCCGTAACAACATCCAGCGGGGCAAGCCCCTTGGATTGCAACAACTGGGGATCCAGGGAAATCATCACCAGGCGCTGCTTTCCGCCATAGGCGCCGGGAATGGAGATGCCTGGCACGCTGACCATCTGAATGCGCAGGAAATTTGTGGACAGGTCGGCCAACTGCTGTTCCGAGAGGCCTTCGCCGGAGATGGAAAGCTGCAGAACCGGGACGCTGGACGCTTCGTACGCCATGACGAAGGGAGGCTGCATGCCGGTGGGCATCTGCCGGACAGAGGTCTGAGCCATCGCTGTGACCTGAGCAATCGCCTTATCCAGACTTGCATCCGGCTGCAGGAAGATCTTGATGACGGAGCGGCCGTACATCGTTGTCGATTCGGTATGCTCGATGTCGTCAACCGTGGTCGTCAGGTTCCGTTCAAAAACGGTCGTGACGCGGCCTTCCATTTCTTCGGGAATCATTCCGTTGTATTGCCACGCGACGGCGATGACTGGAATGTCGATGCTTGGGAAGAGGTCGACGGCGGTTCTGAAAATTACTACCGGCGCAAGAATAAACACCAGGAGCGCTAAAACAATAAAGGTATACGGCCGGTCGAGAGCTAATCTAACGATCCACATCTGGTCTAACGAACCTCAGCAAATTCCTGACCAGCAACGGTTCTCAGCTTCGAGAGCTGCTCGTTCCTAAGACGGTCAAGAGAATTGTCCGGAAACTACATAGACGTCGGTAACATGCCAAAAGACCCACAGATCTCCCGTCCTCGAGGATGCAAAGGATCTAGCTTGAGATGAAGTCTTTCTGATCTCTTCCGTTGCACGGACCACGGATCGGGGATTTGCACCCAACATACTCCATTGAATTGGTCGATGAATGTGATCCAGATCATATCTTCCTGGTCAGCGGCCTGATTCGGCGAGATTTGCGGTTCCAGGAACCGGTCGCCCACGCCGGGCGTGAGGCGGCGGGTCGAGGGGCCGCGGGTTTACAAGACTGGCCAAAGAATGCGGAAGGGAACAATATCTCGAATCACCGTTTCGCGCGTCGGCTATCTCATGGCCATCGGCTCTGTCCAGCTAAGTGCGGCCTCAACCTCGAAGAGGCTGGTTCGCTCAAAGCGCGACTGTGCGTCGAAGGGCCGGTTGGCCATGATCGACTTCTGCCGCGAGCATGAAATTTCTCACGAAATCTGCGGAAAGATCCTTGTTGCGAAATTGGAAGACAGCTCGGATTTTTCAACGTCGAAGTAATTTCGAGATTCAGCACAGCGAATTTTTCCGATCGTGCGAGCAGAAAACCGATCCTTAGTGTCGGACATCACAACACAGCAACGAGCAGTCCTGCCTGGTTCTTTGGCTCGCTCGGTTTCTTGCAGATAGCATCCCGCACAGCGGAACGATCCTTGCGCCGTTCGTGTGTATCTTGCCCAAAATCGTCAACTTATTCCGTTGCCACGCGCGTCGTGACCATGGTCACGGCCAATTGTCCATCGCGGATTACACAATATGACCTGGGGGAACAACAAATGGCCCGCACAATAGAAATCACCGAACTAGCCCTTCGAGATGCTCACCAAAGTCTGCTGGCTACTCGCATGGCCCTGGATGACATGGTTCCGGTTTGCGAGGATCTCGACAGCGCCGGTTATTGGTCGGTGGAATGCTGGGGCGGCGCAACATTTGATTCCTGCATTCGCTTTCTCAATGAAGATCCGTGGGAGAGGCTTCGCACCTTCCGCAAGTTGATGCCCAAGAGCCGCCTTCAGATGCTGCTGCGCGGTCAGAATCTGCTGGGGTATCGCCATTACGAAGACGGAGTTGTGGAAAGGTTCGTAGACAAGGCCGCCGAGAACGGCATGGACGTGTTTCGCGTATTCGATGCTCTGAACGACGTTCGCAACCTGAAGACGAGTATCGCCGCTGTAAAGCGGACGGGCAAACATGCGCAGGGCACAATCTCTTACACGGTCAGCCCCTTGCATACAGTTGAGGCCTTTGCCGAAATGGCAGAGCAACTGAAGGAGATGGGGTGCGATTCGATCTGCATCAAGGACATGGCGGCACTGCTGAAGCCGCAGCCTGCATATGATCTGGTGAAAGGCATCAAGCAGCGCTGCGGACAGGACACGCTGGTCCAGGTTCATACGCATGCCACGACCGGCGTCACCCTGGTGACGCTGATGAAGGCAATCGAGGCCGGCTGCGACATGGTGGATACGGCGGTCAGTTCTCTATCGCTGGGTCCGGGGCACAATCCAACGGAAAGCCTTGTGGAACTGCTGGAAGGCACGGGCTACGAGACCCGCATCGACCTGGAGCGCGTGCAGCGTGTTTCCCGGCACTTTGCGAAGATTCGTCCACGGTATCGGGAGTTCTTCAGCGAAAACCTGGGAGTGGACACAGCAA